>Ga0310124_10001383_pt1 | contig 16884 bp, 14 predicted proteins | sample CB11b_AW_Bot5_MG_FD_203507 | JGI IMG/M metagenome (GOLD analysis project Ga0310124, IMG submission 203507) | Marine microbial communities from Western Arctic Ocean, Canada - CB11b_AW_Bot5 | ecosystem: Environmental > Aquatic > Marine > Oceanic | place: Canada: Western Arctic Ocean | collected... | reverse complement strand
TGAGCAGTCGCTTAAGTCTTCGCGTCTTTGCTTTCTTGCCGGCGATGTGAACCTCAGCAGCACCTTGGTAGTCGTGGACACGACAACCCTTGTCCACTGACATCAGGTTCGACTCGAGACCGGTCACGCGTCGCACCTGATCGACCGTGGCTTGCAATGTGTGTCCATCGTACGGGCTGCCTTCCAACACCAATGCGATCAACGCCCAATCAATCGCCTCGCCGAGCCGAATCAGGGGATGTTTGGGATTGAGAATCGCCGACAACTGAGATTGAAATAGATGCAGGTCCGTCGATGGGGGGGGAGGATTTGGGTTGCATAGCATCCGTGCCTTCATGGAACCGGTTTTGCAAGATTTGGAAACGGTTAGCAGTGATTCCTTGTGATTTATACTCGATCTCAATCGCTCAAGCTCTTGGACAGCAAGAAGTTTATGCGTTTTTCAGGGACGACTAATTACACAACTCCTCCCAGCTCGGCATCGCAGGCGAGCACCCGTGGCGGCTCACCACCAGGGCACCGCACGCGTTGGCCAGCCGGGCACAGCGCTCGATCGGTGCCTCGGTGAGCCAGCCGCGCAGAAAACTGCTCATGAACGCGTCGCCGGCACCCACCGAGTTGAACACTTCAACCCGGACGCCCTGGCCGCGAATGCCGTCGTGATGGTTCGGCGGTATTTCACCCGGGTCCATCAGGCACCCGAGCGCCCCGACCTTGAGCACGATCAGTGCGTCGGTGGAGGCGCGAATCGACTTCAGCGCCTCGTGCGTCTGCGCCGAACCGCCGGCGATGCGAATCTCATGATCCGTGCCGACGACCAGGTCGCAGTCGCCGAGGGCCGACTGGATCGCGTCGCTGACGTTCTGACTGGGCACGAACATCTCGGCCCCCGCCTGGTGGCCGGCGAGCCCCCAAAGCACCGGCCGGTAATCGACATCCAGGATCACCTTCGCGCCGGCTCGCCGCGCAGCGCCGATCGCCTTTCGGGCCGCGGCAGCGCTGCCGGGTCGTGCGAGCAACGTCCCCCCCACCAGCAGCGCCGCGGACGAGGCGATCCAGTCGACGTCGATGTCCTGCTCGGCCACCGCAAGGTCAGCGGCATTCTCGGCAAAGAAGATGCGCGGAAAGTCCTCCGTCTCGCGCACGCCGAGTGTCACGAGGGTCGTCAGGCGATCGGGGGCGCGGCGCAGGCGGCTGACATCGATGCCCTCTTTGGCCATCGCCTCGCGTACGAAACGCCCCATTTGCTCATCACCCACCCGGTCGAGCATGCCGGTGCGCAGGCCAAGCCGGGAAGCACCCGCGCAGACGTTGGCCGCGCTGCCCCCGATGTACTTGCGAAAAGATGTCACGTCCTCGAGCCGGGCGCCTTCCTGTTCGGCGTACAGGTCCACGCCCACACGGCCCATGCAGACAAGATCGATCGGCCTGGACGATCCACCGGATCCGGACTGGCTGATGATTCGCTTCGTCATCCCGATCGGCCCGGTTGGATAATGTTCAGAACTTTTTCTCAGTCCGTGACACCCCCCCTCGTGTCTTCGTACCTACGTGCCTTCGTGCCATCTTCACTTACCTCTTCACCCCCAGATAAACCACCGCAATCCCCATGGTCAGCGATGTCATCGATGTCTGTTCGAATCCCGCGCCGGCGATCAGGTCCACCATCTGCGTGCGACCGAGAAAAGTGTCCACGCTGCGTGGCAGGTAGCGGTAGGCTCCGGTGCGGTCGCGGGCGATGAAGGCGGCGGTCCTGGGCATGATGCGCTTGAAATAGAAGTGGTACATCTGCCGCAACGGGGACGCGGACGGCGTGGAGAACTCGAGGATAACCAGGCGCCCGCCGGGGCGCAGGATGCGGTGAAATTCGGCGACGGCCGCCGCGGGATCGGCGACGTTGCGGATGCCGAAGGCGATGCTCACGACGTCCGCGCAACCGCTGGCCACGGGCAGGTGCAGGGCGTCGCCGCAGAGGTAGCGCGGCACCACGTGGCGGGCAGCGCGAACCTTGCCGCGGGCGATGAGGAGCATCTCGTTGGTGAAGTCAACGCCGGTCACGCAACCGGCGCCGGCGAGTGAGAACGCCAGGGCCAGGTCGCCGGTGCCGCACGCCACGTCGACGACGTGCTCGCCGGGGCGCAGTCGTGCGGCACGCACCGCGGCACGCCGCCAGGACTGGTCGCGACCCAGCGAGTGCAGGCGATTGTTGATGTCGTAGCTTGGCGCGATGGCCGCGAACATTCTCCGCACACGCGCGGCCTTGTCGGCTACGGCATGCGGAGCGGTGAGCGTTTTGTCAGTCCACGTGTCAGCGCGACGCGACATGCGGCCAGTGTACAGACACCCGTCACGGTCGGCCGTATCACCCGATCACTTCGTTTCGGTAGCTCCGTGACGCGGCGGCGGCAGCTTGGCCAGCTCGTCCAGGACGACTTGCCGGAACCGGACGGCATTGACCACGTACTGGTTCGAATTCCCCGCATCGGGAAAGTTCTTATTGACGTAGCTCGTCGCCCGTTCGATGCGCTTCGCGGGGGCCGGGTGCGTCGAAAATATCTCCGACCGCGGCGCCCCCTTTGCCACGCAGGCCAGAATCTGAAGGACGCGAATCATGCCGTTGGGGTCGTAGCCTTCGCGCGTCATGTACTTGATGCCCAGTTCGTCGGCCTGCGATTCCTGGCCGCGCCCAAACTTCAGCAGGTAAAGCCCCCCACCGACGCTCGTGCCGACGCCCAGGACGCGCAACCAGTCCGAATCGCTGCTGCTGGCCGCCACGCCCGCCGCGGTGGCGACGCCGGCCAGGATCATCTTCTGCGTCATCTGCTGGCCGATGTGCTGCGCCGTGGTGTGGCCGATCTCGTGGGCGAGCACGCCGGCGAGCATCGCCTCGTCTTCGAGCTTCTCCAGCAGGCCGCGCGAGATGAACACCTTGCCCCCGGGCAGGGCGAACGCGTTGAGCACCTGCGAGTCCACGACCGTGAACTTCCACGGCAGCGTGGGCCGCTCGCCGGCCGCGGCCAGGCGCCGGCCGATCTCGCTGGTGTAGTCGCGGATCTCCTGCGAGTCGATCTCGCCGCCCAGCTTGGTGACGAAATCCGGCGCCGCCTTCTTGCCAAGTTCGATCTCCCGCGAAGTGGAGAGCGTGTTGAACTGGCGCTTGCCGGTCGCGGGGTTCACATTGCACGCCGCAAGCAGCAGGACCGCCGCCAGGACCCAGATGGTTCGGATTGGTTTCGCCATCATGATGAATCTCCAGACCCGCTGGCGCGGGTTTCGACCGGCGCCGGCCGTCGCCGCGCTGCGGGCGGCTCTATATATAGGATGCGTTCGCGGCTCCAGATTTCATGATATCAGGACTTCGCCGTCCAGAATGGGGGGCCGGCGATCGTGGCGGACTTCTATCACGGCAAGGCCTCCACCAGGCGGTCCACCTGCGCTTCAGTGTTGTAGAAATGGGGACTGGCGCGCAGACGGCCCTCGCGAACGACGATAACGACGCCCGCGGACCATGCGTCCGCGACGATCTGTTGAGGCGGCGGCGCCCCCGGTCGCGGACGAAAGATCACGATGCCGCTGCGCTCGGTCTCTTGCGACCTGGGGCTGACCACGTCGTACCCCTTTTGCTCCAGGCCGCGGCACAGCCTCTCGGTCAGCAGTTCGATGCGGCTCCAGACGGCGCCGAGCCCCACATCGAGGAGAAGTTCCATGCTCGCGGCCAAGGCCAGGACGCCGCCCACGTTGTAGCTGCCCGGTTCGAAGCGCCTGCCTCCACTCGCGAATTCGAGGCGGTAGTCACCGTAATTGGTGTGGTCCTCCATGCACATCCAGCCGACCAGAACCGGATGCAGCAGCTCGATCAGATCGTGACGGCAATAGAAGATCCCGCAACCTTCCGGCGCGAGCATCCACTTGTGCCCGTCTGCGGCGAGAAAGTCGATCCCCGCATCCTGCACGTCCATGGGCACCGCGCCGACGCTCTGGATCGCGTCGACACAGAGATAACCACCGGCCTGGTGCACGATGTCGGCAATCGGCCTCAGGTCAATGCGAAATCCCGAGGCGTACTGGACGCTCGAGATCGATACGACACGCGTGTGGTCGGTGATCGCCTCGCACACGTCTTGCACATCGATGCGCCCGTCGGGCTGTGCCTCGACCTCGACCGTTCTGACGCCGAATCTCTCCAGATCCTTCCAGGGGTATCGATTGGCGGGAAACTCGACGTTCGTAATCACGACCTGATCGCCTTCGCGCCATTGAATGCCGCCGGCGACCATGTTCAGACCGGTCGTCGTGTTGGCCACGAACGCGATTTCGTCTGCCGACGCGGCCCCGATGAGCCTGGCGCCAAGCGCCCTGACGCTCTCGATGCGCTTGTACCAACCCGCGTCAACGTAGCCCCGCGTTGCGGCCTGATCCGCGTAAGCGCGCAGCGCCGCGGCCGCCGGCGCCGAAATGGGCGCCACGCCGGCGTGATCGAAAAACGCGATCTGGTTGAGAATGGGAAATCGGTCGGACCAGTCGCGATCTGCTTGTAGCCCCATAAAAGCGGATCCTGCCCGGATGACTCATGAATCTTGCCGATAGATGAATTATGGTCAAGCCTCAGACCGATGCGAGGCGGGCGGCTCGATGCTCCGCCGGTGACGAATCACAATCCAGCGGGCGGTGAAATCCATGAATCATCAGGGCTAGAGTATAAGTGAAAGCCGTGCCAGAAAAAGGAAGCATCCACGTGCGCCGGACGGGATGGATCATCTCAACGATACTTTCGTTGGCCGCGCTGCCGATTGCAGCGGACGACGAGCTGCGCGTTGAGCTGTCGCCGGTGGTCAGCAAGCTGTTGTCCGAAAAGACCACGGCTGACGCGCAGCGCCGTCGCCTGGCGATCTTCCATGGTCAGTGGGACACGCTGACCGACCTGACCACTGCCGAAGAGGCGCAGATCGCCCTTCGGCGATACGACCTGAATCACGAGGCCTTGCGCGAGGACGAGGCGCCGCTTCTGGTGGTCGCCGAGGCGGCGCTTCTTCGCGGCGAGGCCGAGCGAGTGCTCGAACTGATCGCACAGGATCCGTCGGCACAAGGGGCGATGTTGCGCGCCGAGGCGCTGCGCCTGATCGGTCGCGGGCGCGAGGCTCTGGAACAGATCGATCCGTGGCGACGCAAGCTCCAGGATGAAAACATCACGTCCGCGGCGGAGCTGACCGCGGCGGCCCGAGGCTTGGTGTTCATGGCCCGGCACGAGGGACGTCCGGCCCAGGACTATCACAACGCGATCGGCCTGCTCGGCAAGGCTCGCGACGACCTGGACCGCCTCTATTGGCCGGCCCACGTGGCCGAGGCAGAGCTGTTGCTGACCAAGAGCAACGCCCGCGAGTCGCGAGAAGCAGCTCTGGCGGCCCTGCAGCTGAATCCACGGTGCGGCGCCGCCTGGTTCATTATGGGCCGGATCGCCCTGTACCAGTTAGATTTTCCGCAGGCCGCCAAATGCACCGGGAAGCTGCGCGAGATCAACCCGAAACACCTGCTGGCCGATCTGCTCGAAACCCACAGCCGACTGATGCAGCGCGATCCGGAGGCGGCAATTCGTGTCGTCGAAACCGCGTTGAAGAACACTCCTGAACAACGGGAACTGATCGCCCTGCTCGCCGCGTGCGAGGCGCTGCGCTTTAACGAAGAAGGTTTCAAGGCCGCCCTGGCACGGTTCGCCGAGCGTTCACCGGGCAACCCGCTGGCCCATTACACGGCCGGTCGTTACCTGTCCGCAGCCCGTCAATACCGCAGCGCCGAGAGAATGTTCGATCGCTGCATCGAACTGGATCCGAACTGGCCCGAGCCGCAGATCGATCTGGGTCTCATGCTGCTGCAGTCCGGCGACGAGCCCGAGGCGCTACGCATTCTGCGCGGCGCGGTTGAACTGGACCCGTTCCACACACGAGCAGGCAACAGTCTGAAGCTGGCCGAGCACCTTGTTGACTACGAGAAGATTCTCACGCCGCATTTCGTCATCAAGTACCGCAAGGGCATCGACGAAGTGCTGGCGCGAGACATCGAATCGCAAATCGAATCGATCTACGACTTGATCACGGCGACGTACCGGCACCGACCGCGCCGAAAGACACTGATCGAGATTTTGCCAAATGCACAGTGGTTCGCCGTGCGAATCACTGGGATGCCGTGGATCTGGACCATCGGAGCGTGCACGGGCGACGTCATCGCCCTGACGCCGCCGCGCCATGGCAAGAAGCAGCGCGGCACATTCGACTGGCACGATGTGATTCGCCATGAGTTCGTGCACACGGTAACGCTCGACCAGACCGACAACCGCGTGCCGCACTGGTTCACCGAAGCGTGCGGCGTCTCCAGCCAGAACACGCGCCGCGACTATGACGGGTGCCGGCTGCTCGCCGCGGCGCTGCAGGACGGGAAGCTCTTCGCCCTCGATCAGATCAATTGGGCGTTCGTTCGCCCTCGCTCTCCGTCCGACAGACCCCTGGCCTATGCCCAGGCTGACTGGATGCTCGAATACATCACCGAGCAATTCGGACACGAAGTGGTCATCACCATGCTGCAGGCTTATGGGCGCGGCGCGTCGGACACCGAATCGCTTCTGGAGGCGGCGCAGACGAGCACCGAGGAGTTCATGTCCCAGTTCAAGCAGTGGGCAGGCGAACAGGTGCGTCGCTGGGGTCTGCAGCGCCGCGACGATGACGACCCGAAGATCGCCCAGGTGCTGGCCGGCGAAACGCCAGACGACCAGACCCAACTCGAGAAACTGCTGGCCCGGCACGGCGAACACCCGGACCTCCTGAAGGCATACGCCGCACGGACAATCCAGCACGGGCCGCCGGACGTGGCACGGCAGGTCGTATTGCGTTACGCGGCGGCGCGGCCAGTGGACCCCTGGTCGAGCCGGGCACTGGCGACGCTCGCTCTTCGAACCGGCAGGTTGCACGAGGCCATCGGCCCGCTGCAGAGGTTGGATTCGCTTGAATTGAAAGTCGCCGACTGGGCCCACCAGCTTGCGAAACTGCACCGGGCCGCCGGACGCTTCGCCGCCGCCGCCGCCGCGATGAATCGCGCCTTGCGCCGCGAACCCTACAACGCCGCGTTCCGTGAACTGACCGCCGCGATCGAACTACAGCGAAACAAGCCGAACGACGCTCTGGTTCACGTCAGCGCCCTGACGCTGATCGAACCGAATCGGGCCCTGCACTGGACGCGCCTCGCGGCGCTGCAGCACAAGCTCGGTCGCAATGTCGAAGCCGCCCACGCCGCTCGCAAGGCGCGGCAGATCGACAAGGATGCGCCAGTGGAGAAATACCTCTCCCAATAAACGACAACCCCCGGGGTGTGCCGAGGGTTGCCCATTCGTCCCCTCACTACTACTTTTCATCCCCTGCCCTGACGCGGTGTTCAGCCCCAATTTTTGGCCATATTCGCATAAGTCATTGTAAATGAGTCGTATGGCCACACACCGAACTGACAATACTGTCCGATAACAGTCACCTGTAAATATGAAATAAACGCAATCCCAAAAATCTGAATTCCCGTTGTTCGTGCGTCTGCCGCCGCTGACATCCAGGGGACCAGATTCTCCAAACGGGTTCGATGTCCAATGTAACCCAACGCCTGTCCGCTCGTGTGGATGGCACATGGAGTTTCGCGCATCGAATATACTACCGCCCCTGACCCACGACACCCGACACCCGACATTCCCCCTCAACACGCCCCCATGTCCAAGACGACACGACGAATTCCCGAACCCGATCTCAAGCGCGCCGTCACACTCGTGACGCAGATGATGGCGATTCGCGGACCCAGCGGCGAGGAAGGGCGCATCAACCAGTTCATCACCGACAAGTTGCGCCGCGCCGGCGTGCCCGCATCGGCCGTGAAGACAGACAACGCCCAACGACACAGTCCGATCGGCGGCCAGACCGGAAGCCTGGTCGTGAAATTGCCGGGCACGATGCGCGGGCCTCGACGCATGTTGATGGCGCACGTCGACACCGTTCCGGTCTGCGTCGGCAGCAGGCCCGTGCGCCGCGGCGGCATCATCCGATCCGGCGACAAGTCGACCGGACTTGGCTCCGACAATCGCAGTGGCGCCGCGGCCATCCTTACCGCGGCGATCGAGGTGCTTCGCCGAAATCTGCCGCACCCGCCGCTTACCTTGTTCTTTCCGGTGCAGGAGGAAGTCGGACTCATCGGTGCCCGCTACGTGCCCTTTTCGATGCTGGGCACGCCGCGTCTGGTCTTCAATTTCGACAGCGGGGGGGGCAATCTTCTCGTCATTGGAGGCACCGGCGCTTACCGGATATTGATCGAGATCACCGGCGTGGCCAGCCACGCCGGTGTGCACCCGGAGAACGGCGTCAGCGCGATCACCATCGCGTCCCTGGCCATCGCGCGACTGCAGGCCGAAGGCTGGCACGGTGCGATCGCCAAGGGGCGCCACCGCGGCACAAGCAACGTCGGCATGATCGAAGGCGGATCGGCCATGAACGTCGTGGCTCCGCGCGTGGTCATCCGCGCCGAGGCCCGAAGCCACGACAAACGATTCCGCAAGAAGGTTCTCGACCAGATCGTGGGGACGTTCCGGGCCGCCGCCGCGAACGTTCGCAACGCATCGGGCAAATGCGGAAAGGTCCTCGTCAGCTCACGGCTCGATTACGAGTCATTTCTGCTGTCGAAGAAGGTGCCCTGCGTCGTCGCGGCCGAAACGGCCGTGAAATCGTGCGGCGTTGAACCGCGATACGTTGTGCTCGACGGTGGTCTTGACGCCAACTGGATGACGGCAAGAGGGATCCCGACCGTCACGATCGGCGCCGGCCAGCACCACGCCCACACGGTGGATGAGTTGCTCAATATCCGCGAGTTCGAGATGGGTTGCCGGATCGCGTTACGGCTGGTGACGGGGACCGAGAGTGCCTGACTTCAGTTCGCATTCTGCAAGTAGCAAGTCACCGGTCTCTGGCGCGCCCGGGAGTCACAAGTCGCAATTTATGAGAGGCTCAAGTCCTGCGCGAACGCGCCTACCGTTCCCGACTTGTGACTTTCACCACTTGCGACTTGCGACTTACGCGTTGGCGCCATTCATCTCCCATCAAACCGCAAAGCAACTGAATTAATACAATGCCGCTGTCCCGTCGGCCGCGGCCCGTCATCGAAGACGTGACCGAGGTGGGCCCCGCAACGGCTGCAGGTCACCTCCGTTCGTGCCATGCTGTGCGACCGGTCGCTTTCACTGCTGACGGCATCGGGGGCCACCGGCGCGAAGAAGCTGGGCCAGCCCGTACCCGAATCGAATTTCGTCTGCGAGCTGTACAGGGCCTGGCCGCAACAGACGCAATGGAAGACGCCGTCGGTCTTGGTGTCACAGTATTCGCCGCTGAACGGCGCTTCGGTTCCCTTGCAGCGAGCGACGCGGAACTGCTCAGGCGTGAGCTGTTCCCGCCACTGCTCGTCGGTCCTTTCAATCTTTTCATTCGACATCGATGGGCCTCCGGACACTACGTGCGCAACGGGGAGTTGCCAGGATCACGAGATTGACAGGATCTGCGAGAGCAAAAGAGCAAGATATCAGGAAAACAGAAAATGGGAGTCGGACAGCTTCCCTGATCTTGCGCTTTGCTGCTCTCATGCTCTAACCATCTGTGATCCTGTCTACTCCGAATCGCTTAGAGCGGTTTTACCCATCTCGTAGCGCCCTGAGCTGGCTGCATCAGCGTCTAGCTTCGTCGTGCTGCATCGCGGGCCCACTGCAGGGTCGCGTGTCCGCCCTCGCAGATCCGCCGCGGCGGACTTCGCCCTCCTTGCCATGCTTGCTTCGCCGACACTCAAAACGCTACGATTGGATCGAAAACGCTCTGGAATATCCGTGCCATGATCATGTCCCGCCGACCCACGACGCGCAAGAAGCGGGGCGAAGGCTCGCCGCCGAGGTTCGTTCCCGGTCAGGTCGTGCGCCACCGGCGCTACGGATACCGCGGCGTCGTCGTGCACGTCGACACAACCTGCAGGGCCGACGACAACTGGTATCACAAGAATCTAACCCAGCCGGGCCGCAACCAGGCCTGGTATCACGTGCTGGTGCACGCTTCGACAGGCACCACGTATGCCGCCGAGGAGAATCTGAACGGTGACGACTCGGGCGACCCGGTCAGTCACCCGCTCGTCGAGATGTTCTTCGCCGGCTTCCAGGACGGCCAATATACGCGCAACGACAATCCGTGGGGATAACGTTCCCAGCTCGACACCCGACACTCCCTGCACCACGAAAATGGCCAAGACCAGAACCATCGGGCAGCACCTGATCGAGCGCCTGGAGCAGACGTCGCTGCGCCACATCTTCGGCATCCCGGGTGATTACGTCCTGGGATTATACGATCTGCTGGTGGCCAGTCGCATCGAGGTCATCGGCACCTGCACGGAGATCGTCGCCGGCTTCGCCGCCGCCGACGCCTACGCCGACGCCTACGCCCGCGTCAACGGTCTGGACGCGGTCTGCGTCACCTATTGCGTCGGCGGCTTGAATGTCCTGAACGCCGTGGCCGGCGCGTACGCGGAGAAGTCGCCGTTGATTGTCATCAGCGGCGCCCCGGGTCTGGGCGAGCGGCGGCGGTCCCCCCTGCTGCACCACCAGGTCCGTGATTTCAACACCCAGCACCAGATCTACGAAAAGGTGACCTGCGCCTCGTGCGCCCTGGAGGACGCCGACGACGCGGCCTCCGAGATCGACCGGGTACTCGACGCCTGCCAGCGGGCCAAGCGGCCGGTCTACATCGAGGTGCCACGGGACATGGTCGACGCACCGTGCCGGATCACGGCATCACGGCTCCGACGCCCTTCGGCCGACGAACAGGATCGCGCCGCCCTGAAGGAGGCCGCCGCCGACGCGGCCCAGATGCTCCGCGCAGCCAGGCGGCCGGTGATCCTCGCCGGCGTGGAGATCCACCGGTTTCAGCTTCAGGAAAGGTTGTTGAAGCTCGTCGAGTGCACCGGTCTTCCCGTCGCGGCCACCCTGCTGGGAAAGTCGGTCATCCGAGAGAACCACGCGCAGTACATCGGCATCTACGAGGGTGCCATGGGTAAGCAGAGCACGCAGAGCGCCGTGGAACGCGCCGACTGCCTGCTGATCCTGGGTGCCTTCATGTCCGACATCAACCTCGGCGTTTACACGGCCCGGCTCGACGTGACCCGTACGATCAACGCCAACTCGGCCCGCATCAGCATCAAATGGCATCATTACGATGATCTTTCTCTGGCCCTGTTCATCGACGAGTTGACCCGCAGAATGCCGGCCGCGAAGCCCGGTCGCAAGCGGGTGCGAAAGACGGCCGAGGCTCCTTTCAAGATCCGGCCGCGCCGCGCCGTCACCGTGCAGCGTCTGTTCGACCGGATCAACGAATTCCTCGACGAGAACACGATGGTCATCTGCGACATCGGCGATAGCCTGTTCGGCGCCGCCGACCTGACGATCCACGGCCGGACGGAGTTCCTCAGCCCCGCCTACCTACTACACCTCGATGGGATTCGCGGTGCCGGCCGCGGTCGGCGCCCAGATCGGCAACCGCGATGTGCGGCCCCTCGTATTCGTCGGCGACGGAGCGTTCCAGATGACCGGTCACGAGCTGGCCACCGTGGCCCGGCTCGGGCTGAACCCGATCGTGATCGTCATGAACAACAAGGGGTACACCACCGAGCGAATGATCCGCGAGGGGCCGTACAACGACATCCACGACTGGGCCTACCACCTGCGGCCCCAGATCGTCCGCACGGGATGGGGCTGCGAAGTTCGCACGGAGGGCGAACTGGAGGAAGCCCTGACCACGGCGCGCACCAACACACAATCGTTTTCCATCCTCAACCTGCACCTGGACCCGAACGACCACTCCAAGGCGCTGGAGCGACTGGGGAAACGGTTGCGTCAGCGGTTGGGCGGGATAAAAAAATAAAGTCGAACGTCAAACATTGTGCGTGTCGAGTGCCGAGTGCCGAGTGGGGGAGATCTGATCGACTGGAGACGATCTCTACTTGTCACGTGCCACTCGACAGCCGACACCCGACACGCCGCATTCGCCAATCGACACTCGGCACTTGCGATAACGACCCGTGACTCTCAATTGATGAACATCAATCTCATCATCCCCGCAGCCGGAGTTGGACAACGATTCACCGCATCCACAGGTGAACAGAGCGACGCCCCGACCAAGGTGGAGGCCCTGCTCGGCGACCAGCCGATGTTCCTGCGCAGTATCGAATGCTTCAAGCACCGAAACGACGTGACGCGGATCATCCTGGCGGTGAACCCGGATCGCATGGAGGCGTTTCGTTTCGCGCACGGTGACCGATTGGGGTTTCTCGGCGTGAAGGTCGTCCCTGGCGGCCGCCGCGAGCGGTGGGAATCCGTGCTCGCGGCCCTGGACGCCGTAGACGACGACTGCACTCACATCGCGGTTCACGACGCGGCCCGCCCCCTCGCGGGCATGGCGCTGGTCGATCGGGTGTTCGAGGCCGCGCAGCGTCATCGCGCGGTCGTGCCCGGGCTGCCGGTGAGCCATACCCTTAAGCGCGTCGTCGACCCCGAGGGTGACACGAGCGCAAAGCAGGAGGACGACGATCCCCTCGATGCGGTTCTCGGCGACGCGGGCAAGACACGAATCCAGACGCAGCTCGTCGCCGAAACGATCGACCGCCGACACCTCGTCGAAGTCCAGACGCCCCAGGTCTTCGAAGCGGATCTGCTGCGGCGGGCCTACGCCGCGATCGCAGGCGAAGCCGACGTTTCCGGCGTCACCGACGACGCATCGCTGGTCGAGGCCCTCGGCGAGCCGGTGCGCGTCGTTGAAGGCGAAGCGATCAACATGAAGATCACCCGAAGCGACGACCTGAAGCTTGCGGAGGCATACCTCGCCGCGTCGCGCGAAGAAACGGCTGCAAAATCCGCGGCGAAAAGGCTGTTTGCTGACGAGGAGGAGTGATGTCGCCGCGGCGAGTCGCAAGTCTCAAGTGGTGAGAGTTGCAAGTCGGGACATTCAGCCGCGTTTGCATGAGACTTGAGACTCTCACTACTTGCGACTTGCGACTTCCCCAACCGGCCCCACGTCGATCACCACCAATTGTGGCCTGCACAAGAACCGCAACCTCGGCGCCCTGGACCGTTCCATGCCGATCCCGCGCGAGACGATGAGCGTGCGGTGCGGGTCGAGCTTCGTGACGCCCGCGGCCCAGGCGCGGGGAACGCGCGAGAGCGTCACGGGCGGCCCGAACCATGGCAGCCGCACCTGCCCGCCGTGGGTGTGGCCGGCCACCAACAGATCGGCCTGCACCGGTCCGAGGGCGAAGTCCGGCGCGTGCCCGAGGACGACGTGAAACCGGTCGACCGGTTCAACGCGCTGGCGCGGATCGAACGAGTCGGACTCCGACAGGCACGTCAGGCGCAGAGGGCCGACGTCGACGGTCTCGGTGGTCTTGAAGGCCTTGACGGGAAGGTTCTTAAAAATCGCGGGCCAATCCGAAGAATCGGTGTTGCCCTGGACGGCATAGACACCGAGCGGCGAGCCGAAGCCGATCCGTACGAGATGGTTACGCAGAAGACCGCGCAGCTCTGCACGTCGCTCGTCGTCGTGCACATGCAGGTAGTCGCCCGCCATCAGGATCAGGTCGGGTTTCTGGTCCACGACCTTCTGCAGGACCTCCTTTTCGTAGTCACCGATCACGTCGGTCTGAAGATCGGCGACCAGGACGATTCGCAACGGTTGCGACAACTTGCTCGAAGTGAGGCGGACGCGGCTCACCTCCAGCCACGTCGGTTCGACGAGAAACGCGTCCACCGCCACAACTGACAGCGACAGAGTCAGGACGACACCGCACACGGCCTGGCCCCGTGCCACTGACCATTTGATGCAGGCCGTGCCCAGCAGAACGATCACGGCGTGACCGAAGATGCCGTGCGTCACAAGGCGGGCGGCATCGAACGGGTCGCGACCGATCACGACCGCGAGAACAACCATGAGGACCGCCAGCAAAACGAAAGTCATCACCGTGTCGATCGCGCGACGGCCGCGGCGAATCACCGTGATCGACACCGCGTCGGCCACGAGCATCGTCAGGTTGTAAATGAGGGTTTCGATGGTGGTTGGCCGGGTCCGCCCGCCACGGCTGCTCTTCGACCTGCGGCGGATCTTCGCTTCGCTGCGATGTCGGGTATCGGAGAATCATAATATCGAGCCCACAGGCGATGCGCAGTCGGCTGGCTGAATTGTCGATTGGTCCCGGGTCGGCGGATGGGTACACGGGAATATGGCGACTCGAGGTTCAGGACCGCGACCGTTGCCCACTGCACTCGACGCCCGCCTTCCGATAACCGGCGACCGATCATCAATCATCGAACGACGGTCACTTGCCTCCGTTATCTTCGGGTTCTATAGATAGAATGTCACCTCCGGTGGTTCTCGAGAAGGCACCCATCCGGATTTTTCGAAGTTGCGAGGATCGTCGAATCGATGGTGATACGGCCACGCCGATGAAGACTCTGCCCCAAAGACTCGAGGTCACGCGTCTTGCCCACCGGTTCGTCAGCAACGACCGGCGCGTCATTGCACGTTTCTTCAGCCCCGGCACCGACTCGCGCATCCGGACGGTGATCCAGCGCGTGCTGAAACTTCGACCTCGGCGGGCAAGCACCCTGCTCGCAGACATCCTGACGAATTTCGAGTCGCGGCACCGCGACGTCCGGCAGGTGTTCGTGGATCATTTCGAGAAGGTTCGACAGCACGTGCCCCACGGGGCACAACTCGATGACCAGCGGCGCCTGCTCATCGGCGCCTACTTCACGATGGAGTACGCGATCGAGTCCGCGGCGCTGTTCAATCCTTCGATTGTCGAGGCACCCCAGCAGGACGGCGTGCCGCAAGGCGGCAAACGTTTCCTGATGAGCCTGAGAGCCACCGGGGAAGGTCACGTCTCCTCCATCGTTTTCCGATGCGGCGTCATCGACCGCGACAACCGGATCACGTTCGAGGCCGTCAGCCACTACGCCCGCAGGCTCAAGGTGGTCGAGGACCGCTACTACGAGAAGAAGCTGTTTTCACTGAAGCTTCTTGAAATGGGCGCCTTCAACGACACCGTCAGCGCCGTCCTCGACCGTGTCGGCCCTCGTTACACGCTGGCCGAACTGAATGAGGCCATCGACCGGACGCGCGAGGAGCTGGACTCCCCGGAAGATTTCGAGAAGAACGCGGAAAACATGGTGTGGCTGGCGCGGTCGAATTACCTCCTCGAGGTGCCTCCCGATACCGATCCGTCCGAGATCGTCATCTTTCCGTCGACCGACGACGAGAGCCGCGGGATTGAAGACGTGCGACTCGTTCGCTTCAAGGACGACAACGGCTCAGTGCAGTACTACGGGACCTACACGGCTTTCAACGGCTTCAGTACGCTGCCCCAGCTCATCGAAACGAAGGAATTCCTCAAGATCAAAGTCCACACGCTCAACGGGCGATACGTGCAGAACAAGGGCCTGGCCCTCTTCCCGCGGCAAGTGGGCGGCTGGTACATGATGATCTCGCGTCTCGATGGCGAGAACCTGTACCTGATGAAGTCGGACAACATCCGCTTCTGGAATGAAGCCACGAGGATCCAGGCGCCCAGGTTCCCGTGGGAGTTCATCCAGATCGGCAACTGCGGATCACCCCTCGAAACCGATGCGGGTTGGCTGCTTCTGACGCACGGCGTCGGGCCGATGCGACAATACTGCATCGGCGCCTCGCTGCTCGACCGGGACGATCCCGAGAAGGTCATCGGCCAGCTCGATCAGCCCCTGCTGGTTCCCGTGGAATCGGAGCGCGACGGCTACGTGCCCAATGTCGTCTACACATGCGGCGCCATGATCCATGACGACACACTCGTCATCCCTTATGCTGTCAGCGATTCGGCCACGCGTTTCGCGACGGTAGGGCTGCGCGACCTGCTGGCACATTTAACATCGCACACGGCGGGTAGGCGATAGGATCCCGACAGGATAAATAGGATCTACAGGATGGGAAGGGAGATCAACAGGATCTGATCGGGTGTGATTGCGAGGACTGATGGGCGCATCTCTCCGGTATGACACAAAGTTTCGATCCTCTTGATCCTCAAGAAATCATGTCAATCCTGTAAATCCTGTTAACTCCCCTCCGCTCCGCTTTCCTGCGATCCTGCTCTTCCGCTTTCCTGCTTTCACACCTTCCGCGGCCGCGCCGCCCACTGCATTTTCTGGTTGAGCATCGTCCAGTAGCTGATTTGCGGATTACGAACCAGAAGCAGCGGCTGGGGGTACTTCTTCACGTAGACCTGCTCGTGCGCGCTGAGCTTGACCGTCTCCTGACCGTCGATCACCAGCGTCGTGCCGGCGTTCGCGGACATCAGGCGGATGCCGATGCCCGCATCGGGCCGCACGACCAGCGGACGGAACGAGAGGCTGTGGGCGCAGATGGGCGTCACGCACAGCGCATCGACACCCGGGCTGACGATCGGACCACCCGCGGCGATGTTGTAAGCAGTGGAGCCGGTCGGTGTGCAGATGATCATGCCGTCGCCGACCATCAAGGTCGCGCCGCGGTCCGTCGCGGTGGATCCCGGCTCGATAGCCAGTTGAATCTCCAGCATTCGGAAAGGCTCGCCCGCCGTAATCACCGCGTCGTTCAGTGCCAACGAGCGCAGCTTGCAATGATCCATGTCGAGTCGATCAACTCGGCAGTCGGCAGCCTCGGTGTCGAATACCAGAACCTCGATGAGCAAACGCCGCGTCGTGCGGCAGGTCCCATCCGCGACGCTCGACCAGTGGCGCTTCAGGTCGTCAATACTGAACTCCGCGAGAAATCCCAATTTGCC
>Ga0310124_10001382_pt1 | contig 16884 bp, 13 predicted proteins | sample CB11b_AW_Bot5_MG_FD_203507 | JGI IMG/M metagenome (GOLD analysis project Ga0310124, IMG submission 203507) | Marine microbial communities from Western Arctic Ocean, Canada - CB11b_AW_Bot5 | ecosystem: Environmental > Aquatic > Marine > Oceanic | place: Canada: Western Arctic Ocean | collected... | reverse complement strand
TGATAAGAATATTTTTGCCCGTTTTCAAGATTGGGTTATTTATCTTGCAAGTTTTCTTGCCACATATCATTGATTTATCTAATACAGCTAAATATAGTTTTTTGGGATTATTAAATCCAATTCTACTTAAATAAGTTGAAATTATTTCAATCGAATCTAATTCATTTTCTTTTGGTTCTGTTATTATTTCTGAATAATTTAATGGTATTCTGGCAAAAGAAATATCGTGATTATTATTTTCACCATAATCAAAATGTATATTGTTGTTTGATTTTTTATATAATTCTTTCTTTAATTCATCAAGGAATTGTTGCCCTTTACCATTTATATCGAATTCGTTATCATCACTGTCATAAGGCAAAACATAAATCATGTGAATTTGGTAATCATTTGATGTATCATTTTTGTCAGATATTGATCTGGTTTCTTTATAGTCTTCTTTTTTAATGTGTGTAATGTTCTTTTGATTTTCAAATGAATAACAATTAAAAGGTAAATTTATAGTCAGATCATTTTTTATTTTTATAGTTGGATTTATATATCTTTCACATAAATCATTTATATTTTTAAATATGAAATCTTGCATTATTTGACGAACTTCTGGTTCTTCTTTTATAGATGCAAAAGTTTCAGTAGGCATGGTTAAACTTTGAACTATTTGTTCAATGATTTGAATATAATCATTTTTAATTTCATTTTTCATTTGAATTTTTATTTTGAATAACCCTATGCTGTTTTGTGCAATAAGAATATCATTAGAATAATAATTAGATTCATCTAAGTTTTCGATTTTATATCCTAGAGCTCTATATCTTTCAAGGTTGTTTAATATCAAAGCTGTTTTTGATATTTTGAGGCTTGTTAGATCATAATTTGAATTAATATATTCATCTAAATTATCAGCAAATATATTTTTATTAAAATGGTAGATTATTATATCAGCACAATTATCAGTTAACACCTGAGATTTATTGTCTTGATCGAAATAAAATTCCCAATAACTAGGATATTGAAATGATATTCCGGTATTTTCATGGATAAAATCTTTTTGAAAAATCTCTGTTTCACCTGTATAACAAATTGGTTCATTAGTTTGATCATTTATATTTGTCTCTTCTTGCGATTTTGTGCAAGTCAATATCAACAATACCAATAACAATCCCAAAATATATTTTTTCATTTTAGCTACTTATTGATGAATAAACCAATTTTCTTAATTCTCTTCTTATATTATATGCACTTGAAGGAACTAATTGTGTTAAAAAAATAGTTATCAATTCTTCTTTAGGATCTATCCAAAAAACTGTACTTGCTGCTCCTCCCCAGCCATATTCTCCTTTTGAACTTATGATTTGACTTTTAGCAGGATCTAATAAAATTTGAAATCCAAGACCAAAACCAACTCCTGCATAAGTTGTTTCTGACCATCTTCCAGATGCAGCTTCAAGTAAATCTTTTTTATCTGTAATATGATTACTTGTCATTAAATTGATAGTTTTTTCAGAAAGAATTTGATGATTTTTATAGGAACCTTTATTTAATAGCATAATACAGAAATTTAGATAATCGTCTATTGTTGATACTAATCCTCCGCCTCCGGAAAAAAATGTAGGATCTTTTGAATAAGGACTGATCATTGGGTCTTCAATTAAAATTGGCGGCCCTGATTCTTTTGTATCTTTATTTACTAGAGACATAGATTCACCTGATTCTTTCCCTTCATTAAAAATATAGTTTGCAGCAAATCTGTTTAGCTTGCCCTCAGGTACATAAAATCCTGAGTCATTCATATTTAATGGATCAAATATTTTTTCTTTGAGAAATGTATCAAAAGGTTTATCTGATATTAACTCAATTAAATAACCGAGTACATCGGTTGAAACAGAATAATTCCATGAAGAACCAGGGCTGAATTCTAATGGTACTTCGCTAAGCAAATTGATCATATCTTCTAAAGTTTGATTAGTATGCAAGCTTTCCATCCTTCCTATACCTCTTTCTCTATAAGCTTTATCAACTTCTGTTTTTTGAGAGAAACCATAGGTTAATCCTGATTGATGAGATAGAAGATCTTTAATTGTCATGTGATTTTTCGGTGTTTTAGTTTTGAAGTTGGGGTATTTCCCGGATTGATAATACTTTAAATTTTTCCATGAAGGTATGTATTTATAAACAAAATCATCTAATTGAAATTTTTCTTCTTCATAAAGAGTCATCATGGCTACAGAAGTAATAGGTTTTGTCATGGAGTATATTCTGAAAATAGTATCTCTTTTTAATGGTATTACTCTTTCTCTATCTTGCTGTCCTTGTATATTTAAATATGCAATTCTCCCCTTTCTGTAAACTAAAGTTGAAGTTCCTATATATTTATTATTTGAAATATAATTATTTTTTATGTGTTCAGTAATTTTTGACAACTTAAATTCTGACATTCCATGACTTTTAGTGTTTTTATTCATAGTTTTTCTCGTTTATAATATTAAAAATATATTCCGATCTATTTTATCAGTAATTATTAATACACCATGGAATTAAATGAAAATATCAAAATTATATAAATATCCTCTTAAATCTTTAACACCTGTTGAAACTGAATCTTTATCTTTAAATTCTCACGGTTATATTGATGGAGACAGGTTATTTGGATTTAGATTCAATAATGCCGGGGAAAGAACAGATTTGACATGGCAACGTAAAACTAATTTTGCTGCTTTAATGCATATGCCTCAAATAGCCAGATTGAAAGTGAATTATAATGAATCGGAGAGAAAAATTAAAATTGTATCTGAAGGGGAGGTTATAGTTGATGAGAATGTAGATACAGAAAGAGAGATTATTGAAAAAAAATTTACTGAATATGTATTAAGTACAGATTCTGAATTGATCAAAAAATTCCCAGAAAGATTCCCATTTATTCTTGTTGGAGGAGATAACGGAAATAATTTTCATGATACTGCCAGCGGAGGAGTTACATTACATAGCCAGGAATCATTAGAAAATTTAAAGAAAATAACCGGATTTAATCTTGTTCATACTAGATTTAGAACTAATATTATTATTGAAGATTCTGATCCTTGGAATGAATTAAATTGGATAGGTAAAAAAATAAATATAAATCAGAATAATTTTGTTGTAGAAAAAGCAGTACCAAGATGTTTAGCTATTAACTGTAATCCGGATACTGGTGAAAGGGATCATAATCTATTGAAATCTATGCTTCAAATTCAGGCCGCCCGTCCCCCTGAATTTGCAATTAAATTAATTCCTCAAGAATTAAAAGGTATTATAAATATTGGCGATGAGGTAAAAGTAATTTAATCCTAAAGGAAAAGAATACATACAGGTTTTGGGATGTCTAGACTGAAAATTTCACTATTAATTTTACCTGATTTTATATTAATTTCAAAAACTTTAATTGTATCTGAATCTTGATTACCTACTAAAATATATTTTCCAGATGGATCTAGACAGAAATTTCTTGGTGTTTTACCGTTGGTTTTAAATATTCCTATATTTGTTAATTTACCAGTTATTTTATCAATTTCATAAGAAGCAATACTGTCATGCCCTCTGTTTGAACCGTACAGATATTTGCCATTTGGGGAAATATGTATGTCCGCACATGTACTTTTGACTTTCGAATTTTCAGGCAATGTACTAATTGAAGAAATAAGTGACAATGTTTGATTACTGTAATCAATTTTATAATTATCTATTGTTGAATCCAATTCATTTATTACATACAAAATTTTTTGATTTGGATGGAAAATTACATGTCTTGGGCCTGAGCCGGGTCTAGTGTTTACGTAATTCATATTCTTTTTATTTAAATATCCTGAAATTTGATCAATTGTATACATATAAATTTTATCTTGACCAAGATCAGGAACTATAAGATATTTATTTGTTGGATCGATATTTACAGAATGTGGATGAGAATCTATTTGCCTGCTTTTATTAACATTTGATCCTTTTCCGTGATGCATAACAATAGGAGAATCAAATAATTTTCCAAATTCTGAAACGGGTAAAAATGATACTGATTTTCCTGAATAATTCGCAGTGTAAATATATTTTCCTGAATTATCAATTGTTATATGACAAGGGCCTAAACCATTACATGAGGCTGAATTTATAAATTCAAGGCATTTTTTACTTTTATTAATTTTATAAGATGAAATTTTACTATTCCTAATATCGTCTAATTCTCCTACACTAAACAAATATTTTTTATTTTTGGATATAGTTAAAAATGAAGGATTTTCTTTATTAATCACACTTGAAATTATTTTAAGTTCTCCAGTCGAGTTATTAAAACTCAAAGTATATATACCTTCGCTAGGTGAAGTTTTTTCATTGATGAAATTGTTGTATGTCCCTACAAATATTAAATTATTATCGCTCATCGTTATAAATATATTTTTATTAAAGATATTATAATAATGATAGTAAACATTATGAATATTTTAATTACAACTGCATCTGAAATCAGTTCTGAAAAATTAATATTATTTTTGAGTAAGAATAAGAAATATAATATTAAATGTACTGAATTATCTACATTTAAAGAATCATGTAACAAAGATTTAGATGTAGTTTTTAATAATTTAGATGATAGTAAAAATATAAATCCTTTGATTGATAAATCAGATATATTGATTCATTTTGCTAAAAGTAAAATTATTACAGATAGTAATTCATTAAATATATATCTTAGGAATACATATAATCTTTTATTTTCTGCTATTCAAAAAGGGATAAAAAAAATTATATTTATTAGTGATTTAGATATTTTTAATTATTATCCTGACAATTATATTATTAATGAGAATTGGCATCCCAAACCAAGTACAAAGATATTAGATTTATCTTCACATTTATCTGAATTTATTGTTAAAGAGTACGCAAGATCGTTTCCTGTTAAAGTAATTAATTTACGTATTCCCAAATTTTTTGAATCAGGCAAACAATATAAAAAAGAAGATATTTATATTTCTTTTGATGATTATTGCAAAATAATTAGTCATTCAATCGAACAAAATATTTATCGAGATTTTGAAATTTTTCATGCGCATTCAAATGTTAGTAATTTAAAATTTTCTTTAAATAAAATGAATAAATTTTTATCCTTAGATTCAGAACAAGCGAACCTTCACGAAGTTTTTGAAGAGCCAATATACGGAGAGGAAAAATAATGAGAGTTTTGATATTGGGAGCGAATGGAATGATGGGACCCTGGGTCTCTAAATTATTGAATAAAAATCATGAAATCATAGAGACTGATCTTGTAAAAATAGATTCTAATATTAATTTTTACAAAATTGACATTTCTAATTTAAATGAAGTACTGGAAATATCTCAAAATGTTGATGCAATTATTAATTTGTCAGTTTATAGAAATAATAGAGACCTGGCTTTTAATGTAAATACCTTGGGCACTTATAATATGATGAAAGCAGCTGAAAAGCATAAGATTCCAAGGATAATAAATACAGGACCTCATTTTGTTTTGGCAGGACCCAGTTTTGAGACTTATGATTTCAATATTAACTCTGATATTCCAAACCAATCCGGAGTGAATATATATGCTTTGACTAAATCTTTAGGTAATGAAATATGTAAAATTTTTGCTGACAATAATGATTTTATTTATGTTCAAACTTTACTTTTTTATCATTTGTATTCTGAGGAATTAATTTTAGGAGGAAGTAATCAAATTAACAAATTTGATAAATTACGGGAATCATTAAATCCATTTAGTGTTACATGGGAAGATGCTGCCATGGCAATTAAATTAGCATTAGAAATTGAATTGGAAAAACTTGATTCAAGAGCTGAAACATATTTTATAAGTGAAGATTTACCCCATAGAAAGTTTATGAATTCAAAAGCAAAAAATAAACTGGGATGGATTCCGAGAAATAAGCTTAAATCTTTATGGAGTTACGATGAATGAAAAATTAATTTTAGTATCTAAAATAAGCAATTATAGACCTGTCCAAATATTTGATGTTTTATCAAACCCCAAATTACATACAAAAATTGACGGATCACGAACTATTATTGCTTATCTGGGATCAGAAAATTCATTGAAATTAAATTCAAAATTTAAAATGTTGATGCATTTTAAAGGAATACCATATTGGATTACAAATACTGTTATTATGTTTGAAAATATAAAATTGATAGGCTGGCAACATTTTGGCAAAAATAAATGGATTTATAAATTAGAAGAAATTGATGGTAAAACTAAAGTTACTCATATTTTTGATTGGTCTAAATCATTGTCTGAAAAATCTGTCCAATTTTTTATCAAACAAAATAAAGCAAATATGAGTAATTCACTCAATAAATTAGAAGAATTTTTAAATCGAATTTATACTTAATTAATGAAAAATATAAATGAAAAGAAAATAATTCAAAATATCGTGGATAAGACAGGAGATTTATCTAGATATAAAATGCCTCAGGGTTTAGAAATAATTAAGGGGATAGGAGATGATGCGGCATATTGGAAAAGTGAGGATTTTGGATATTGCGTAACTTCTGATACTTTGGTGGAAAATGTTCATTTTAAATTAATGAATTTCTCAGCTGACAAATTAGGTGAAAAGGCAGTAGCAGTTAATTTGTCTGATATTGCTGCTATGGGAGCTAACCCAATGGGTATGTTAATTAATTTGGGAGTTACTAATGATATTACAGAAAAATGGATTAATGATTTTTATGATGGGATAACAAAACTTGCATTAAAATATAATTGCCCAGTTATAGGAGGGGACATAGTAAAATCTGAAATTTTAAATATATCCGTGACCTGTATTGGATATAAAAAGTTAAACATAAAAAACAAAAATATTTTTTTAAATAGAGAAAGTGTAAATCCGGGAGATTTGGTTTATGTGAGTGGTTATTTGGGTAATTCAAAAGCAGGATTGGAGATCCTGAATTTATTAAAAACTGATTTAAATGATAGTGAAATATATCTTATAAATTCACATTTAACCCCTGTGCCTCGTATTGAATTGGGAATTGATTTGAATGAAATTGGGATTACTTCTTGCATAGATATAAGTGATGGTTTATTACTAGATTCTAGTAGACTTGCAGATTCAAGCATAGTAAATATTAATATAAATTCTTCGATGCTTCCAATTTCTGAGGAGTTGAATATTGTTTTTCCTGAAGAATGTAAAAATTTTGCTTTAGGTGGTGGAGAAGATTATGAATTATTATTCACTGCTTCACCAAACAATCAGGAAAATATTAAGAAAATTGCTAAAAAAAATGAATTGAATTTATCTATAATTGGGGAAGTTAATAATGGAAATGGGGAAATTATGTTGGATGGATCGTTAACAGATCCAAAAGGATGGGATCATTTTGAGAGTTAATATTTATAATTAATCTAAAAGCTATTGGAGGATTAAAATGGGTAAACATTATGACAATTTTGGTATGCCAAGTTCTATGAAACGTAAATTCGATGTTTATAATCGTATCAGCGAATTAAATATTGATTTAGGTTCTTTTGATGAAGACGTAGTATCTTTGAAAGGAGCTGGTATCGCAGGTGCGGTAATACATGAAAGTGGTTTGGTATATATGTCTGGTTACACTGCAGGAGATATAGTGATGTCAGATGATGATGATGTAATAAAGAAAGGTCAAGATTCAGGACAAGAAGGAGCTGATGTGATAATCAGGAGATTGCACTGGGTTTTAAATGCGGGCAAAGAAGGTGATTTAAATGATGTGCTTTACACAATAAAAGCTTTGGCAATGGTAGTATCACCTGGAGGTGGTGAATTTATGAATTCCCCTAAAGTTGCAAATGGTTTTTCTTTCAGATGGCATTCTGTTTTTGGTGGAGGTATGGGGGCGTATGCCAATGACGGAATAGATCAAGGCGGATTTTCCGGCGTACATGCAAGAAGTGCTATTGGAGGTTTTGACGGTAGTTTTTCTATAGAACCTGAAATTATTGTTGCAATTCCAGTAAGTTTGGCAAAAGAAATTATAGAAAATAGAGGATGGGTATTCCCGTTACCACCTGATATGTTAGATAAAATTAAGTAAGGTATAAAAATAAATAATATTAAGTTAATAGATTTATATCATCTAAGTATGGGGCAGGTTTACTGGAGAAAAGGTAGCAAAAATGGAATTTTTAATCTATTTTTCAGACCTAATATAAAAAGGTCCTACTATGTACTTTCTGGCATTGATGATGCTATCGATAAAATCATTAAATTTAAATTTAATGATGAGGATATTTCATATTTGAAATCATTATCTGTTTTTGACGATGATTTTTTAAATTATTTAAGGGATTTTAAGTTTACAGGCTCTATACGAGCAATGAAAGAAGGTACAATTTTCTTTCCAAATGAACCTGTAATAGAAATTAATGCTCCTATTTTAGAAGGACAATTATTAGAAACATTATTAATTAATGAGATACATTTCCAGACCTCGCTTGCAACAAAAGCTTCTAGAATTGTTAATTCTTCAAAGTGTGCTGATGTAATAGATTTTTCTGCAAGAAGAACATATGGAACTGAAGTTTCTTTGAAAGCATCAAGAAATTCATATATTTCCGGTTTTTCATCTACAAGCAATGTAGAGGCCGGGAAAATTTATGATATACCCCTTGCAGGAACTATGGGACATTCATATATTTTAAGTTTTGAAAATGAATTCGATTCTTATGAAGAATTCTTAGCTGAATTTCCAGACAATCTTGTTTTTTTAGTAGACACTTATGACACTATTGACGGTATTAATAATGTTATTAAATTAACAAAAAACTACGATTGTAAAGTGAAAGCTATAAGACTTGATAGTGGAGATATAAAATCATTATCTTTCAAAGCAAGGGAAATATTGGACAACGCAGGATTAAATGAAACTAAAATTATAGCAAGCGGCTCAATGGATGAATATTCGATAAATAAATTAATAAACAAGAATAATTGCCCAATAGATATTTTTGGTGTTGGTTCAAAGTATGGAGTTTCAGATGATTTACCTGTTATGGAATGTGTATATAAACTAGTTGAAACAGAAGGCAGACCAGTTAGTAAAAATAGTTTAGGAAAACAATATCTTCCTTATTCAAAACAGGTATACAGATATTATGAAAATAACCGATTTGATCATGATATTGTTACAAAACAAGATAATATTTTGGATAAAGGAATTACTTTGATAGATCAGGTTTTTGATAAAGGTGATTTGATGTATTCAAAACTTCCTATTGATGAAATAAGAACTTATGTAGCTAATCAGCTTAGATCTTTACCTGAGAAATACAAAGATTTGGATTCAGCTGAAAAATTCAATGTAGAAGTTGAAATATAATCTTTATGGTGGGCCAGCCAAGACTCGAACTTGGGACCTCAGTCTTATCAGGACTGCGCTCTAACCGGCTGAGCTACTGGCCCGTGTATGGTTAATTACGGAATAGTTATTCTAAAGCCTTTTATGAAAAATATAAATAGTAAATAATTAAAATATGGCATACAGCAAACATATAATTAGTAAAATAGTTGAAGATGTTAATAATCATTCACAAGAAAATTTATATTTATATGATTTGAAGAATATAAATTATGATACAAGTTTAATTGTTCAGGAAGAAATTCATGCTTATGTTAAAAATGAAAATATTTCTGGTGTGATTTTATCTCTTGAATATCCTAATTTATTTACAATAGGTAAATCAGGAAAAAAATCCGATATTTTAATTTCCCAAAACGAATTGAATTCGAAAGGAATAAAGGTATATGAATCTAATCGAGGTGGAGAAATCACCTATCATGGTCCCGGTCAGATAATTTATTACCCAATTATTAATTTAAAAAAACTTAGAATTAAACCTGTTGAATATATTCGAATATTACAAAGAACAGTTATTTCAAGTTTGAAAGATTTTAATATCCAAGCTGAACATTTCAATAAACCTGTTGGTGTTTGGGTGGATGGTAAAAAAATAAGTTCCATTGGTGTGAGAATTTCCAAGTCTGTTACTATGCATGGTGTTGCTATAAATTTAAATTGTGATTTAAAATATTTTACTTATATAATTCCTTGCGGAATTAAAGATTTAAATTTGACGAATATTAATAATGAAACTAATTTAAATTGTGATAAAGAATCATTTAGCAAAACATTTTCACATCATTTGAACAATAATTTTTTCAACTGATAGATTTTAGAATTTCCTTCAATTGAGACATTCTATTACTCTGTTCTTCTAATCTTTCTTTTTCTTTGAGAACGATTTCTTCTGGAGCATTATTGAAAAAATCAGGGGATTTGATTCTCTTTTGTAGTGGTGTAATTCTTTTTTCTATTTCTTTTATTTCAATTTTAATTCTTTTTATTTCTGCGACTAGATTAAGACCTTCTGGAATTTCAATGTTAAAAATTTGATTTCCAATAGCTATAGGAATATATTGTCCATGGGATACAGGTATATCTTGTTTCAGTTCAGCTTTCGCTAGATTTAAAAAAATAGTTGAGTGATTTAAAATTTCATTTGTTTCTTTATCTATACCCTGAATATAAGCTGAGATTATTTGGTTATGCTCTATTCCAAGTTCTGATCTGATATTTCTTAAAGCTTTGATTGACTTTATAATTTCATCAATGTGTTTAGTTTTTGATTCCCATTGTTCGTCCAATGTTTTCGATATTGGATACTTTGCATTTATAAGTGATTTTTCAATTTTGTAATATTTATCATTTTCCATATCTTTATTTGCTAATTCCTCATTTAATATTTGCCATATTTTTTCTGTCATAAAAGGCATGAAAGGGTGTAGTAATTTTAAGCTTTCTTTAAGAATATAAATTAATATATTTGGAACGGATTGAATATTATCGTTTTCTCCATTATTTCCATGTTTATAAAACTCTATATACCAATCACAAAAGTCACTCCAGAAAAATTCGTATAGAATCCTTTGCGCTTCTCCGAATTGAAAATTTTCTAAATTTTCATTTACTTTTAATGTAGTTTCGTGAAGTTTTGTTAGTATCCACATATCATAAGTAAAAATTTGTTTTGTTTCTTTTTTATTCTTAGGGATATTGTTAATTACAAATCTTGATGCATTCCATATTTTATTTGCAAAATTTCTTCCAGATTCTATTTTTCTTTCATCTATCCTCTGATTGTTACCCGGAGTAACACCTGTAGTTATAGCAAATCTCAAAGCATCTGCTCCGTATTCATCGATTAATTCTAACGGATTCATTACATTTCCTTTCGATTTACTCATTTTCAGACCAGATGGATCTAATATCAATCCATGTAGATAGATATGTGAAAAAGGAGGTTTCCCCATATTTTCTATTCCAAGCATTATCATTCTTGCCACCCAGAAAAACAAAATATCATAACCTGTTTCCATAACTGTAGAGGGGTAAAATTTATTTAAATCTTCAGTATCATCAGGCCATCCTAGAGTTGAATGTGTCCATATCCCTGAACTAAACCATGTATCTAAAACATCATGGTCTTGATATATGTCTTTACTTTTACACTCTTCACAATCAGCAGGAGTTTTTATACTAACTGTGATGTGTTCGCAGTTGTTACAAAACCATGCCGGTATTCTGTGCCCCCACCATAATTGTCTGCTGATACACCAGTCATTAATATTTTCCATCCATTCAAAATATGTCTTATTAAATCTTTCTGGAATAATTTTAATATCTTCATTCTTAACTGCATTTATAGCTTTTTCAGCTAAGGGCTTAATATTTACAAACCATTGCATTGAGATGTAAGGCTCTACTTTACTATCGCATCTTTCACAATGACTTACATTATTATCATAATCTTCAATTTTTTCTATATATTCTTGTTTTTTGAGGTCGTTAACAATTTGATCTCTTATTTCTTCAATTAATAACCCCTGATATGTATGTGCATTTTCATTACCTCTACCTTCCTGATTAAAAACATTCACAACTTGTAGATTATGTTTTCTTCCAATTTCAAAATCAGTATGATCATGACCCGGGGTGACTTTTAGAGCTCCTGTTCCAAAATTCATTTCTACAGAATTATCACCAATTACATCTACTATTCTATTAACAATAGGGACAATGATCTTTTTACCAATATAATCTTTAAATCTTTTATCTTTAGGATTTACAGCAACAGCTGTATCTCCTAATAAAGTTTCAGGTCTTGTTGTGGCAATTGTTAAGAAAGTTTTTTCCTTAGAGGCTTTAATGTAATATTTTATATAATAAAGTTTAGACTTTTTTGGTTTATGCTTTACTTCTAAATCAGATAAAACTGTTGAACATCTATTACACCAATTTGTAATTCTTTCACCTCTGTAAATAAGGTTTTTATTATAAAGATTTACAAAAGTGGTTTTTACTGCTAGTTGAGGTGTTTCATCTAAAGTAAATGCTTTTCTTGACCAATCACAAGATGCTCCCATCCTTTGCATTTGTTTATATATTCTATCCCCATAATCATCCACCCATTCCCATACTTTCTTTATAAATTTTTCTCTTCCTAGTGAATGTCTATTAGTCCCGTTTTTTGCTATTTCTTTTTCAACTACTACCTGAGTGGCAATCCCTGCATGATCGCTTCCCGGCAGATATAGAGTAGAATGCCCCTTCATTCTCTTCCATCTGACAATTAAATCTTCTATAGCTATGGTTAATGCATGCCCCATATGTAATTCACCTGTTACATTGGGAGGAGGCATAATTATTGTAAATGGGTCTAATTTTATTTTTGTGTTACTAGATGGGCTGAAAGAATTTTCTTTTAGCCAATATTCGTAAATTGATTTTTCATGATCTGAAGGGTTGTAACTTTTTTCCATAGTTAGATTAATGATTGGATATTATGCAGATTATTTATTTTAGTTTATTTTCAAGCTTTTATGAATATGATTTAAGTTATTTAAATTAATAGTTGAAATTTGATAATTATATTTTTTTAGTTTATAATATCCTAGCAGTTTTTTGTTTGATAGAACTGTTTTTCTCGTTAAAATATTTGATATATTTTTCTTTGAAAAATCAAAAGAGATATAAAAGGAGCAATAGTAATGGCAAGTAAAGAAATTGAATTTAAGCCTTTAAGTAATAGAGTGGTTATAGAACCTATAGATGACAATGAACAAATGTCAGCTGGCGGGATTTATATTCCTGATACTGCGAAAGAAAAACCTCAAGAAGGCAAGATTGTAGCAGTAGGTCCAGGGAAAATCGCAGATGATGGTAAAAGAATACCTACGGAAGTTTCAGTTGGAGATATTGTTGTATATTCAAAATATGCCGGTACTGAATATAAGGTTGGTACTATTGAGTATTTAATAGTACGTGACGAAGATATATTATTTGTAAAGTAAAATTCTAAAGTAAAGCAGGTGAAAAAATGGCAGCTAAAAAAATAACTTATAGTGAAGAAGCAAGAGGCTCAATGAAAGTTGGGATAGATAAACTTGCTAATACAGTTAAAGTTACATTAGGCCCTAGGGGTAGAAATGTAGTAATAGACAAAAAATTCGGACCCCCTCAGGTATGTAGTGATGGAGTTACAATTGCAAAAGAAATTGAATTAGAAGATGAATTTGAAAATATGGGAGCACAATTACTCAAAGAAGCTGCCAGTAAAACAAATGATGTGGCAGGAGATGGAACAACTACAGCAACAGTTTTAGCTCAGGCAATTATTTCTGAAGGCTTTAAAAACATTGCTGCTGGTGCTAACCCTATGGCATTGAAAAGAGGTATAGAAAAAGCTGTTGAAACATTGAGAAACTCAATTGGCAGGATGTCTATACCAGTTGAAGGTAGAAATCAAATTGCACAAGTAGCTTCTCTTTCTGCGCATGATGACGAAATGGGTGATTTAATTGCTGAGGTTATGGAAAAAGTCGGCAAAGACGGCGTTATAACTGTAGAGGAATCAAAAGGCTTAAGTTATGAGCAAGAATTTGTTGAAGGAATGCAAATTGACAGAGGTTATATATCTCCTTATTTTGTAACAAATCAAGAAAGAATGGAATCAGTGGTTGAAGATCCACATATATTAATAACTGATAAAAAAATATCTGCAGTTAATGATATTCTTCCAGCATTAGAAAAAATTCTTCAAATAACTAAGAATGTAGTATTAATTGCAGAAGATATCGATGGGGAAGCTTTAGCTACTTTAGTTGTAAATCGATTAAGAGGGACTTTGCAAATTTTAGGTGTTAAAGCACCTGGATTTGGAGACAGAAGGAAAGCAATGTTAGAAGATATTGCTATTTTGACCGGCGGAACAGTTATTAGTGAAGAGGTTGGAAGGAAATTGGATACAGTCACTCCCGAAGATTTTGGAAGAGCTAGAAGAGTTGTCTCAACAAAAGAAGAGACAACAATAGTTGATGGCTCAGGTGAAGAAAGCGCTATTAGTGCTAGAGTTAATCAAATAAAGGCACAGACAGAAGAAACTACTTCTGATTTTGACAGAGAAAAATTACAAGAGCGTTTAGCTAAACTTTCAGGTGGAGTAGCAATAATAAAAGTTGGAGCTGCTACTGAGATTGAATTAAAAGAGAAAAAAAATAGAGTAGAAGATGCTCTTTCAGCAACTAGAGCAGCCGTAGAAGAAGGCATAGTTCCAGGTGGAGGTTTATCTTTACTGAGAGCTAAGCTAGATTTAGCTAAATTGAAATTAAGTGGTGAAGAAGCTACTGGTGTAGCTGTTTTATCTAAAGCTTTAGAAGAGCCAATTAAAATTATAGCTGAAAACACTGGCGTTTCTGGGGAAGTTGTTTTAGAAGCTTCTTTAAAAACTACAGGGAATATAGGTTATGATGCTGAAGCAGGTGAATATGTTGATTTAATTGATAAAGGTATCATGGATCCTGCTAAAGTTACGCGAGCAGCTATTGAAAATTCTGCAAGTGTTGGTGCAATGGTACTTACTACTGAAGCTTTAATCACTGACATAAAAGATGATGCTCCGGCTATGCCACCTATGGGAGGCGGAATGCCAGACATGGGGATGTAATTTAGTAAATAGTATTTATAAGAAAAAAGGAGCATATAATTTATGCTCCTTTTTTTTTGTATTATTTAAGTTAGATTTTGTGTAATATTTTATTTATTAGATTTTCTATTGTCATTAATATTTATGAATTTATTTACGCATTTACACGTACATACAGAATATAGCATTATTGATGGTATTAGCAGAATTAGAGACTTAGTTAAATCAGCGAAATCTAAAGGTATGAATGCTTTAGCAATCACTGATCATGGAAATATGTATGGTGCTATTGATTTATATATGGAGTGCATAAATGAGGGGATAAAACCTATTATTGGATCTGAAATTTATGTTGCAATAAATGATTATCAAATTAAAGACCAAACAGAAAGAAGCCCTTTTCATTTAACAGTACTTGCAAAGAATAATACCGGTTATAAGAATTTAGTAAAATTATTAAGTATAGCTAATACTAAAGGTTTCTATTACAAACCACGAATTGATAAAAAAATATTAGAGGAATATAAAGAAGGTTTAATTCTATTATCTGGTTGTCCTAGTGGAGAGATAGCAAGACTGATAATTAATCAAAGTTATGATGATGCGAAAAAAATGGCGGAATGGTATGCGTCTGTATTTGATGATTATTTTCTTGAGATTATGAGACATGAAAATGTTGATAATTTAGATGTGATAAATCAAAGTATTATAAAATTAAGCAATGAAACCAATATACCTTTAGTTGCAACTAATGATTCTCACTATACAGAACAAATTGATTTCAATGCTCATGATGTATGTTTATGTATTCAGACAAATAGTCAAATTGATTCAATAAACAGAATGAAATTTGATGATCAATCTTATTACCTGAAAAGTCCTGAAGAAATGTCTGATTTATTTATCGATATACCAGAATCAATTTCTAATACTCAATTAATAGCTGATATGTGTGATATAAAATTGGACTTAGAAACTACAAAAATTCCAGTTTTCAATATTGATGACGGTAGTGATTCATGGTCATATTTACAAAAACTATGTGCATCAGGTTTTAAAAAATTATTTAATAATCCTACTGATAAGTATAAAGAAAGAATGAGATATGAATTAGATGTTATCAGGGATACAAATTATGCCAATTATTTTTTAGTTGTTTGGGATATAGCAAAATATTCACGCGAAAACAATATCACATTTAATGTAAGGGGTAGTGCAGCAGCAAGTCTAGTTTTATATTGTTTGGGTGTTACTTTGATTGACCCTCTTGAATATAATTTGGTTTTTGAAAGATTTCTAAATATTGAAAGGAAAGAAATGCCGGATGTAGATTTAGATTTTCAAGATAATAAAAGAGAAATGGTTTTACAATATGTTGTTGAAAAATATGGCATAGATCATGTAGCTCAAATTATCACATTTGGGACATATGGAGCTCGAGGTTCTATAAGAGACACAGGCAGAGTGATGGGTATGGATTATTCAGAAATAGATCCAATAGCTAAAGCTATACCTTTTGGTGCTAATATCACTATAGATACAGCTTTGGAATCAAAAGAAATGCAGGCATTTATTCCTAATTATCAAAAATTATTAAACACTTCAAGATCTATTGAAGGGTTAACAAGACATGTTAGTACTCATGCTGCAGCTGTGGTTATATCTGAATCTCGATTAGATGACTTTGTTCCTTTACAAACATCTTCGAAATCAAATACTTCAGATATATTGATGACTCAATATGCTATGGATCCTATAGCAAAATTAGGTTTATTAAAGATGGACTTTTTAGGTTTGTCAAATTTGACTATAATTGCTAATTGCTTTGATGCTATTAAAACTAATAGAAATCAAGA
>Ga0310124_10001378_pt1 | contig 16902 bp, 10 predicted proteins | sample CB11b_AW_Bot5_MG_FD_203507 | JGI IMG/M metagenome (GOLD analysis project Ga0310124, IMG submission 203507) | Marine microbial communities from Western Arctic Ocean, Canada - CB11b_AW_Bot5 | ecosystem: Environmental > Aquatic > Marine > Oceanic | place: Canada: Western Arctic Ocean | collected... | reverse complement strand
AATTTGATGGCTCGGTCCAGCTGTTGGCCCGTGGGCACCACCTCCTGGATATAGTTAAAGCGCAGGGCGGTTTCTGCGTCGAATTCGTCGTCGGTCAACAGATAACGCATGGCATTGCCATAACCGGCGCGTTGCACCATGCGAATAGTGGCCCCGCCGGTGGCCATCAGGTTGCGCTGCACCTCCAATTGGGAGAAGCGGCAGTCTTCGGCGGCGATGACGATATCGCAGGCCAGCATCAATTCTATGCCGATGGTGTAGGTGATGCCCTGCACCGCGGCCACCAAAGGCTTGCTGCGGTGCGGCCCCACCAAACCGAAGCAATCGATGTTGCCTTCGCCATATAACGGTGCGCCCTTGGCTCTATGAGGCGCCATTTTCGGCATGTCCAACCCGGCCGTGGTGTGCGGGCCGACGGCGTGCAGCACGCCGCAGCGCAACTCATCATCCCGCTCCAACAGACTATAGGCATCGCCCAGCTCCATGGTCATCTTTGGTGTGAAGCCGTTGAATTTATGGGGCCGGTCAATGCCCACGAGCAACAAGGGGCCGCGCCGTTCCGTATTGATACGACCATCAGGGTTCGAGGGATCGTCTGCCATGTCTTTGAACTCCTATGAAAAACTACTATTGCCCCATGCAGGCATCGTAACGGGCGCTGGCCAGATCAACACACAACGCCACATCCTGAGCCAACAGATAACGCTGCCCCACCAAATCCTCCGCCGCCGCGCGTACCTGCGTCAAATAGTCATCACGGCTAGTATAGCGCTCCTGGATCGAGGGGCGCGGATCACCTAACGCCTCGCGCCCGGCCCGGTCCTTGGCAAAGGGCATGGTTGAGCCTACATATTCTAGCAACTGCCCCGCCGCACCGGTATTGGGATGACGGGGGTTGAAGCCGGTATGGCTGGCCACCGGCACGGATACATCCGGCATCGGGATACCCCCCGCCTCGTTGCCATTACCGTCCAGCATGGAGACCCAATCGGGATAAGGCGTTGGGCCGATTTTAGCCGGCATCTCCCCTATACCCCGTTCGGCGTCCGGGCCCAAATCAAGGGGGTAGACCCAGGTCATGGCCGCGCCATCGGGCAAGGCCAAGCCTGGGAATGCCGATAGCGCAGCCATCACCTCGACCCGAGTGCCCCGGCTGGCGGCGGCCTGGCTGGGAAAAGCGCTATCGGGTGGTGCGGCTCCATCCTTGACCCAGGCCAACAGGTTCATCAGGGCGGCGCGGTACAGCGGGCGGTAATCGATAATGTTCAGATAGTTCTGGCCATGGCTGCCGAACATGGTGTGCCTGGTCAGGGCAGCGGCGCCGGGGCCATGCTGGGTGGAGGCGAACAGATAACGGCGCACGCCAGCGGACAATTCTACATCACCCCCCTTGTCCAGATCGCCGTGACTAAGGCCCGCATCGCCGCGCCAATATTCGGACGAGGTATCCGTATAGATGATCTTGGGCAGCGCGCCCTTGGCCTCCTGCCGGGCCAGCACACCATCGGTCGCCCCAGTCAGGGGGTCGGTCTGCACCCCGTCGGCAAAGGGAAACAGATGGCCGAATGATGGCGTTGGCTGCACCGAAGGCTGGGCGTAACGATGATTGAATTCACCGCGCCGGCCACCGGCGATATGGGCCAATATCCCATCGAATACCGGTCGGTCGGCTTCATCCCTGTTAAGTCCCAGATAGAGATATGTGCGCAGAAAACGGCCGCATTGGGATTGCCCCTCGCCGATAACATGATCAATGACGCGGGCGGTGGGCGCGTCCGCCTCATAACGCAGATAGGATGCCAGATCCCTGGTTGCCAGCAACCCCACCCCCACCACGGGGCAGTCCAAAGGCGTGTAAAGCACATCGTAAATCCGTCCCGCCTTGAAGCCGCCATCCAGCCACATGTGATCATCGGGTTCGAAACGCCAGTTTTTACGGGCGATGACCTCCGCTTCACCATAGGGGCCGTCGCGTACCAGCAATTGGGCTCCGGGTTCATTGACATCCGCCGCCCGCACCACGGTATGGCGGCCCAGGTCGCCCACATGCTGATCGGTCAGGGGCAGGCTGTCGCGGGTTTTATCGGGCTGGATACGAAGCTGCATGCGGCTGGCCGGCGTCCGCGCTGAGAGAGGCACGCTGGGCGGCATCAGGCCGATGCGCATGCGTTCTGGTGTGCGTGGCACGTCCCATTGCCACCCGGCCCAGGCGATGGTCCAGCCCTGTTCGAACAGAAAGCCATCACCCGGCGCTATCCCCGCCGTATCCTCGGTGCCCATGGGGGATTGATTGAAGCGGGCGATCACCCGCTTGCCCCGGTTCGGCACCTGCATCAACAAGGCGCGGTTACCCCTCGCCCCATTCAAGGGTCGCAACAGGGTCACATCGCCCTGAAAATGCACCAGGCCATCGGCGCCCCGCTCAGCCAGCGCCAGATCCACCACGCCCTGGCTGGCAGCATGCAGGGGGTCAACCGCATAATGGGCGATGGCCTCAACCCGCTCGTAAGGCCCGACATCGCCAAAGACGTGGCCATTTTCGTACGGCCCCCACTGCAGAACTTTTAGCTGGGTGATGGGCATGACTATTAACTCCCAAGATTACGCAGGGTCCGAGTCACCGACAGGCTACCACCGGCCCACAAAGGCAGATGGGTCATCTTCACCCCGGCCCCGCCCGTAACGATGGGGTGAATATCCCCCGCGCTGCGCGCAATGGGGCGATCGGCAGTAAAAGAGGCTATTTCAAGAAGAGCAACCGCGCGGGCGGTAAACAGATAATCCTGCACCCGGGCCAAATCCCAACCATGCTTTGTGACTTGCCGGGCCAGTTCTGGTGGGAACAGAAAAAATTGTTCGCCCAGATCCCGCTGCCGGCCGGCGGAGGAAACAGCGCCCCCGGCGATCATGGCCGCCACCATGGGCTGCAATATAGCCTCTGGCGTATTACCGGCGCCGCAGGGCAAAACCTCCGCCGTGCCCGAGATCCCCAGCACCGTCACGGCATTCACATCTTTATCTAGGCCGCGCCGCGCCGGCAGAGACGGGAAGATCCCTGCATCGCCCTCTGGGAAGCAAAAGGTATATTTCCCCGGCTGGCCCATGGTCGCCATATCGCCGATGCCGGCCCGCGCGCCGCCGACATTGCGCAGCACCAGGGCGATCGCCCGGCCCAGGGTGGCGTTGGCGGTGTTGCCGGGGCCAAGGCAATTGGTGCCTGAATTCATGCCCAGGGTGCGGGTAATGGGGCCATGCACGATGGTCACGACCGCCGGCGTCCCGGTGGTCGTCAGGATACCCAGCAGATTAAAGTGCGGCTCCAAACAAGCCTCGGCAGCAGTCAGCACGATGGGCAGAGCATCGGGCTGGCAGCCGGCCAGGACGCAATTGTAGGCCACGGCAGCGGTAGTTAAATCGCCAAACAGGGGCAGCATCTGGCCATATAATTTGCTGGGCGCCGCGATGCCGTCCAATATAGCGGCCATCCGTTGCTGCGTTGGAGGCACCAGGGGGAGGCCGTCGCCCAGGCCCTCCGCTTCCAGGGCAGCCTGGACTTCTTCCCACGGCATGGTTTCCAGGAAGATCGGCAAATCGCCCAGGGCTTCCATGGTATCGTCAGACGTGGGAGAGCCGCACAGAGCAGGCGGAGGTGAAGCCGAAGGGCGGGATGTAGCCGGAATGCTTGCCCGGACCGCCCGCCACCAGCATAAGAATATCCTCCGGGCTGGCCGTCATGGGGTAATGATCGTTGACCATGGGCCGGTCCATGGAGGCGTAGCTTTCCTGGTTCTCCACCGAGACGCGGGAAATATGCACAGCCGAACGGACATGCAAATCCTGCTGCATGTCCGGGATGGTCCAGCCGTCTCGATGCAGGGTCTGAGCGTGTTCCGGGCCCAGCACGATGAATATCGGTGCGTTGCCATAGATCGCATTGGCGCCGGGCTGGCTGATGGTACCGGCGATAGTGGTCAGAATGCCGACCCCGGTGGTGGAGCCATGATCGTTGATGTTATGGGGCGGTTCGCTGGGCATGGCGGTAACCACGCTGTCCTCCACCGCGAAGCCCCGGCGCACGTGGAACGGCTCCCAAGGGCTTTCTTCCTCGTTTTCACCAAAACAAAATGCATATTTAGCCGGCGATCCCAGGGTGGAGCGGTCCATCACCCCCGGTTTGGCCCCGCCCACGTTCAACAGGATCAATTGCAAGGCCCGGCCAATGGTGGCGTTGGCCTGCCGGCCCTGGCCAAAGCAATTTGAGGAGCAATTGATATTCAGATCCTTGCGGACCGGTCCGTTAAACATCAACATGGGCGCGCAGGAATGGGTGGTCGCCAGACTGCCGTGCAGATTATATTCCGGTGTCAGCGCCGCCCGCGCCGCCGCCAGGACGGCCGGGAAGTATTCTGGCCGGCAACCAGCCATCACCGCATTAGCCGCCATGGACTGCAACGTCGGAATAACCCGGCGTGGCGACATGGCCGGGATCGGCTCATTATCGCCATGACAGGTGGCGACGAACTGTGCCACCACGTCTTCCGTCGGCATCACAAGGGGGAAACCATCGCTCCAACCCTGCTCACGGGCGTATTCATTCCATTCCGCCTGGTCCAGGTCATCAAGGTCCAGGATCTCGGTCTCCGCGACAGTTTCCATAATTCACCGGTCACTCTCATTTGCCGCGCACAGCCGGGCAAGGCCGGAAACGCCCCAGCCTGGCCACGCCGCCATGTACGCGGTCCGTTAAAGTTCGATCGCCGCCTGCAAACCGCTGGACGCCGTCTGTATCCGTTCCAACAATTCCTCAGCATTCAAGCCGCCGATGGGATGTTTCATTACGATCACCTGGGCCTTGACCTTGCGCGCCTTGGCTTGGGCCTGCACCAGGGGCAGGAAAGTATCGGTGGTCAGGATGAAGTTAGTAACACCGCGTTTTTCAAGTTCGATGCTGTCATGGAAACTCCACGACGAACATGCCCCTCAATCCGCTATGGCGAGTAACGCCGCCCGGTATTTTGTGGCCAACTCGTCATACATCGCCTCTGGCGCCCCTTGGGCCGCTGTATCCTTGGCGATATAGTCTATATTGTCCGTATTGCGGTAGGCGCCCATTTGATTGCGAACACCTTCCAACAGCTCTTTTGCGTTGGGCTTAGAATTGGAAAACAGGATGATCGGGTCATGTTTCCAATCGACCGCGTTGGCGCCAACCGTCTCGGTACTGGGCGCCTCCTGGCCAAAGGATGGATTGACAATACGCATGCAGACTTCCCCTTCATGCTGATGGATCGAATAAAGAAAACACTAAGCCACCAAAGCGGGTCGTGGCAAGGATGCCCTTACGGCAGGCGAGGCGGCGGGGCAAATGGCATGGGGTCGAGAAACCGGCGTAAAACATTGCCGGTAATCTGGGTCACGTTGTTGGCATAGCCGTCATGAGCCAGGCTACTGACCCAGGTGATGGAACCGGTGGCGAATACCGCGCCGCCCTGGGGACATTCGAAAAATACCATATCGGCACGCACGTTGGGGTCATCGAATTGTGGCATGGTGGAGAGAAAGTCTTCCTTGGTGCGCAACATATCGCCGCCGAAATCAGCCGCCCGCGCCAACACCAAGGCATGGGTCGGCGTACCGTCGCGGGTATCCCAACGGTCAATTTCCTCACCCGCCGCGCCACCACCGATGCTGCCAAAGTCACCGATGGGCCCTGCCCCCACCCCGGCCAGGGCAAAGGCGGCGCGGGGATCGTCGGCGCCGCTTTGGCGTTCATAATGGCCACTATCCTCGAACCCCTGGGCGGCAAAACCGATGCCCACCAACTGGTTCGGCGGGCGGCCATTGCGGCGCCACAGACCACCGTATTCGCCGTTGAAGGAGTGATAATATTCCCCCACGGGCGACATCCAAGCCCGGGTTCCATCCTCGGCCCGGCGCACCTCGATCGCGCCGGGCTTGTCATCGCGAAAGGCGATGCGCCAGTAAAAGCCGTTGCCACCCAAATACATCAGGCGGCCGCCCTGGTCCAAATAGGCCGCGATCCCGTCCAGCATGGCGGTGGAGTGATATTCCGGATGGCTGCCGGTCAGGACACAGCGGTAGGGCTGTAACAGCACCGCACCTTCGGTATGCAATTCCTCATCGGTAATGACATCGAATTTCTGACCCATCTGCGTTAGCCAGGCGACGATGTTCAGATCCGCCGGCAAGCCCCAGGGCCGGTTATCGCCGGGCTTCATATTCATCACCGGGCGCAGGCGGGAGGAATAGTGAATACCGCTGCGGTCATCGTGCAGGTCATAGAGGGAGCCACCGACTTCCGGGTGCCCAGCCAGAAAGCCGTCGTTGACATATTCCGGATGACCGTCGCCAAAGATCAGGTTGGGCTGCAGGCGCTGCCGGGTATTGGCATAGGCCATGTAAGAGGCAGTGGGCACCAGGAACACTACATCCGCAGTCGCCTCCCCTTTGGGTGGCAGCACGAAGAAGGGGATGCGATCTATATCCTTGCCGTGCCGCAGGCGGGCGGCGTAAACCCCGCTGGGTAAATCATCAGGCACGGCATAGCTGAAATCGGTCTGCCAGCCGGCGTCGTACATATCATCCTGGTGGAAATGTATGGCGCCATACTGATCCGGTGCATGGCGCCAATTCTGTTCGCGGCCGTCCCAATTGTGCCCAGTCACCCCCCTGGTTGGCAGGTTGACCACCAGGCCCTGCAGGCCATGGGCAGACAGATCGCTGATTCGGTCGCTGGAGATATCAGAACCGAAATCCCAACAACCCCGCACGCAATCGGCTAGGACCCCGGGCACCACCGGGCCGGACAGCGCCGCCATTTCAGCATCGCTCAAGGCTCGGTTAGCCAGGCGCGGGCGGTCGATCTTGCCGTTGAAGTGCGCCGTTTTTGGCGCGCCGTCCCCGGCCGCAAACAGAAACAGCGACCCCGCTGCGCCCGGCGACAGATTTTGCGCCAGGATCTCCGTGCGTTCAATCGCCGGCGAGATCACGCTGTCCCCCGGCCCCAGGGGTAAAGGCCGCTGTACCAGCCACGCCCGGCCGCTGGCGCCATCGTAGCTGGCCGCAGCAAAGACCCACTGCCCCCGGCTTAAGGGCACACGGGTGCTAAGAAACGCCCGGCGCCCAATTCCATCTTCACCAATGGCCAGGGCCAAGGCGCCGTCGTCATCAAGCAACATAGCGAAGCCGGCTTCATCATCAGCCCGCCAGCGCCCCATCACCACTTGCCGCTGGCGCCCCGGCAAGGTCGGCTGGATTATCGCCTGCAAGGTAAAGCTCCCCAGCCCTGCTAAAGCCTTGCCGCTGTCCACGATGCCATGAGAGCCCGTGTGTATGGCCTGATGGCGACCGGCATAGGATTGGGCAAAAGGTGCCGGCACCACCTCCTCAATCACGCCAGTTCCGCCCGGCGTATCGTCACCGCCGATGACGCGGACCAGTTCCGCATCATAGGCGCCGTCTTCATAGCAACAGACCTTGAAATCAATGGCCTGGCCGGGCCGGGCGGAAAGGGGATCGCAATAGCCGGTAATAGTCTTGCGGCGTAATTCAGGCATGGGTAGGTTTCCTCGTAGTAAACTCGAATGATTTGCCACAATTATAGCGGCCGATATCGGCCACGCGCCGGGATTCTAATATGTCGGAGTCCAAAACGGCAAACGCCCTGGCCAAGGACTGTCGTTGGCCAGGGCGCTTAATAGAGAGAATTACCCCGAAGGCAGCCCGATTAGGCTGCCCTGACGCTTTTCAGGAAGTCACCAATGTTTTGTGTCCGGACCTCCGACTGGCCGTAGGTCCCTTCGACTTGGCTTTGGTCCTCAACGTTCCATCCGCATTTTTTAGGTGCGTGATTTGAATCAAGTCCCAGTTCAGAATTCGGTGCAATCTACAATTCAGATCTCACCTCAATGTACCTGCGACCACCACTTCTTTAGCCTGGAGAGAGATACTACATAATAGTGGATGAGTATGTTATCTTGATGGTCATAGAAAAATTTATTGTAACTTTTATATTATATTAACTATATAATTTTAGTTATAGCCTGCTCATAAGATGCGAATATGTATCATTTGCGATTTTTATAGAATACTCCGACCCTCATAATTAAGGGCCAGTTCCACCGCATAGGCGCCGTCTTCATAGCAACAGACTTTTAAAATCGAAGCTTTGACCCAGCTGGGCGTATATGGGATCATAATTGCTGCTAATGCTCTAGCGGCACCGCTCAGACATGGAACGATGTGTCCCGTCTGCGGCAGTCTATTTGCCACGGTAATAGCAACATTCAAGCCAAACTATTCTTAAAGGAGACCCCACCCTTCAGGATCAGGGCGATGGCCTCGCCCTGGCCGTCCAGGCAGGAGATATCATCCAGGGGATTGCCGTCCACGGCGATCAGGTCGGCCAGGGCGCCGGGCGCCACAACGCCTAATTCGCCCTCGCGGTTCAACAGCTTGGCATTAGCTGAGGTGGCAGAGCGCAACACATCCAGGGCTGGCATCACCTGGGCCCGGATGGTGAATTCGTTGGATTGATCCTTGTGCATGCCGCCCAGCAGGTCCGTGCCAAGACCGATGTTGACACCCATCTCGTAGGCCATGGCCAGGGCTTCCAGACCCTGCACGCGGACGTCATCCACCTTGGCCACGCTCACAGCGGGCAGGCCAAAATCGGCACCGTATTTGTGCAGGGAATCATAAGTTACCAGGGTGGGCACCAGCCAGGCATCCTTGTCCCGCATCAATTCCAGGGTGGCCCGGTCAATCAGATTGCCATGTTCGATGGAGCGTACTCCCAGGCGCACACAGCGCGCGATGGCCTCGGGCGTATAGGCGTGCGCCATGACGTAGGTGCGCCAGGATTTCGCCTCCCACACCGCCGCTGCGATCTCGTCCTCGGAATATTGTAGGTTCCAAATCGGATCCGTGGGCGAGGCCACGCCGCCCGAGCCCATGATCTTGATTTGGGTGGCGCCCCGGCGCAGTTCCGTGCGCGCCGCCTTGCGTACCTCGTCCACGCCGTCGGCGATGGCGGTGAACTGCGCGCTGGGCAAACAGCATTGACAGCCCTGCCAATCATAAACCCGTGGCCGGGCATCGCCATGGCCGCCCGTCTGGCTCAACACACGGCCGGAATAGAACAGGCGCGGGCCGGCGATCAGGCCTTCCTCGATCGCCAGGGCCAGGCCCCAATCGGCGCCGCCCGCATCGCGGACGGTAGTAAAGCCGCGCCGCAACATGCCCTCGGCGATTTTCCCCGCGCGCATGGCGGTCAGCGAGGCGGGATCGTTGCCAATGGTACTCAGATCCGCCGTGGTCGCGATGAGATGCACATGGGCATCGATCAGCCCCGGCATCAATACCCGGCCGCCCAGATCGATCACCCGATCGCATTTCGGCACCGCGCCCTGGCTAACCTCCCTGATGCGGTCGCCCTCGATAACCACATGGGTGCGGTCCTGCAAATTGGGCGAATGCCCATCAAAAAGCAGGCCGTTGCTCAAGACCGTCAGCGCCATGATATCCTCCTAAAATTGTGCCGCGCCCAGGGTTCTCGACATTACCGGGCCGGTCAAGCGGGAAAATACTGGCACCATGGAAGCCTGCTGCGTACAGTTGCCCCTGGATTTACGGAACCGAACGAGGAGGATGGGGGATGCACGACAACAGGCTGGGCCGGGGGAAACTGGAACAATTGACCCGGTCCTTCACGGAAACCTTCAACGACAATGATCTAGACGCCATGCTGTCCTATTTTGCCGACGAGGGGTCCGTCTATGACCAGCATAACAGCGCCGTGGCGAAAGGTCTGGCCGCCATCCGCGCGGCCTTTCAACCGCAGTTTGACGGCGACTATGGCGTCATGCGCTTCGCGGCGGAGGATCTATTTATAGACCCGGAACAGGGCAAGACCATGATCCGTTGGCTTTGTTCGTTCGATACCAAGCGCGGGCGGACCGGCTGGCGCGGCCTGGATATTCTGCATTTTAACGATGCCGGCAAGATCACCACTAAGCTGACCTATGCCAAGGCCAAGGCCCTGAATTTGACCCCGGTGGAGGGTTGAGCATGTTTCGAGACGATCGTAGCGAACCCGGCACAATACTGCGCTTTCAGGCCCTGCACGAAATCGCGGCGGAGGCCCAGGCCCGCCTGCCGCGCAACATCTGGGACTATATGCTTGGCGCGACGGAAACCGAGACTACGGCAAAGCGCAACCGCATGGCCCTGGATATGCTGGCCCTGCGGCCGCGCATGCTGCGCGATGTGCAGAACATCGATATCAGCAGCGATTTCCTGGGCGCGGAGCTGGAATTGCCCCTGACGTTCGCGCCTATTGGTTCGTTGGAGTCTTTCGACCCCGAGGGCGGTGCGGCGGCGGCGCGGGCGGCAGCGCGGCAAGGCATGATGACGACCTTGAGCTCCGTTTCCGCGCCCGGCTTGGAGGCCACGGCGGCGGCGGCATCAGGGCCGAAAATCTTCCAGCTATATGTACGCGGCGACGAAGGCTGGATTGACGACCACGCGCACCGGGCAATCGAGGCAGGCTATACCGCCTTTTGCCTGACCGTCGATGTCGCGGTCTACAGTCGACGGGAGCGGGATATCGTCAACCGTTTCGTCAAACCCTGGCGCCGAAGTGCCGGCGGCCAGAACTTTCAGGCCGCGCTGAATTGGAAAGACGTGGAACGCTTCAAGAAAACCCACAACATACCGCTGTTGATCAAAGGCATCATGACGGCCGAGGATGCGGTCATGGCCTGCGATCTTGGCGTCGAAGGTGTCTGGGTTTCCAATCACGGCGGCCGGCAACTGGACCAGGCCCAGGGCAGCACCGCCGTTTTGCCGGAAATCGTTGCCGCCATCGCGGGTCGGGCGACGGTGATCGTAGATGGCGGTTTTTTGCGCGGCACCGATATCATCAAGGCGCTGGCCCTGGGCGCCGACTTGGTGGCCCTGGGCCGCCTGACCGCCATAGGTCTGGGCGCAGCGGGCGAGGAAGGCCTGGTCCGGGCCATTGATCTATTGGCCGAGGAAATGCAAATCGCCATAGGTCTGATGGGCCTGACCCGTTTGGCTGATTTGTCGCCCGAACATCTGACCGCCGCGCCGGCAGTCGCGTCCCCACACGTGCTAAGCGCCTTTCCCCTATTGCCGGCTAGTCAAACTTAAAGCCAAAATGGACCCGGAATTGGCAGTTAGCACCCCTACAAGGAAAGTGCGGGCCACCTATTTATCTGTTTAACCGTGAAGTATTAGAATTTTGACGTGAATAGATTGAAACAATACAAATATAAACTGTATAACATTGTGACTTATTATCGAAATTGGTGGGTGCGGCCGCCTCTGGGCAGCTGCGACTAACGCTCTTCGAAAATATATGCTATATAATTAGGGCGGTAGATACGCCCGGTTGATCATGGACTTGGCCAAGCGGGCGCATGTTACGACGAAGCGCGTGGAGACAGCTTGCCTTGAGCCAGCGCGCCACGAAACACGCGAGATAAAAGACGCAACAGTAATAATACCGGCGGAATGGCATTAATTCGAACTAGGAAGCGACGATATGAAAGTTAGGGGCTTGCCAAAGCCGCAAGGCTTATACACCCCAGAGAACGAGCACGAAAATTGCGGCGTTGGTTTTTTAGCGAACATCAAAAACCATAAAAGCCACGAGATTATTCGTCAGGGGCTACAAATTCTGGTCAATCTGGACCATCGGGGCGCGGTTGGCGCTGACCCGTTGGCCGGTGACGGAGCCGGAATCCTATTGCAAATCCCCGATCGTCTGTTGCGCGAAGACTGCGCCGGCGACAATATCATCCTGCCCCCTGTTGGCGATTATGCGGTTGGCATGGTGTTTCTGCCCCGCCATGCCGGAACAGCGGCGAAATGCGCCGCGGCGATTGAAATAGTCACGGCCGAGGAAGGCCAGATTTGCCTGGGCTGGCGCGAGGTGCCGGTTGACAATTCCTGCCTGGGCGAAAGCGTCAAGTCGGACGAACCGCTCATCCGGCAGTTCTTTGTCGGCCGCGGCCCGGACACCGCCGACCAGGATGCCTTTGAACGCAAGCTGTTCGTAATTCGTAAGCAGGCGCACCGGGGGATCTGGAATAGCGCGGCGGAAGCGGCCGACGCCTTCTATATCGCATCAATGTCCAGCCGGACCATTGTCTACAAGGGCATGGTGCTTTCAGGCAATCTATCAACCTATTACAGTGACTTGCAGGACGAGCGGGCGGAATCCGCCCTCGCCCTGGTGCACCAACGATTTTCCACCAATACCTTCCCGTCCTGGCGCCTGGCGCAGCCGTTCCGCTATTTGTGCCACAACGGCGAAATTAATACGGTGCGCGGCAACATCAACTGGATGGCGGCCCGGCGACACGCCATGCAATCGGCAATACTGGGCGATGACCTGGAAAAACTATGGCCTCTGATCGGCGATGGCTCCTCGGACTCGGCTACCTATGACAATGCTTTCGAATTGCTGGTTGCGGGTGGCTATTCGCTGTCTCATGCGATGATGATGATGATCCCCGAGGCCTGGAACAACAACGCCTTGATGGATCCCGACCGGCGGGCTTTTTACGAATACCATGCGGCCTTGATGGAGCCATGGGACGGCCCCGCCGCCATCCCCTTCACCGACGGCCGGCAGATCGGCGCTACCCTGGACCGTAACGGCCTGCGGCCGGCCCGCTATGTGGTGACGGACGATGATCTGGTCGTCATGGCCTCGGAAGTCGGCGTGCTGGCTATTCCGGAGGAGAAGATCGTCCGGAAATGGCGCTTGCAGCCGGGCAAGATGTTCCTGATCGATCTGGAAGAGGGCCGTATCATCGGCGATGAAGAGATCAAGGCATCGCTGGCCTTGGCCAGGCCCTATCAGAAATGGCTGGATGATACACAAATCCAGTTGGAGGATTTGCCGGACGAAATCGGCCCTATGGCGCCCGATGCGCGCACCTTGCTGGACCGTCAACAGGCCTTTGGCTACACCCAGGAAGACACCAAATTCTTCCTGACGCCCATGGCCTTGACCGGGCAGGATCCCATCGGCTCCATGGGCATGGATGTGCCCCTGGCGGTGCTTTCGGACCGGCCCAAGCGGCTGTTCGATTATTTCAAGCAATGCTTTGCCCAGGTCACCAATCCACCGATCGATCCGATCCGCGAGGAATTGGTGATGTCCCTAGTTTCGTTGATCGGGCCTCGGCCCAATCTGCTGGACCTCGAGGATGCGGGCACGAAGAAACGTCTGGAAGTCCGCCAGCCCATCCTGACTAACATGGACCTGGAGCGGGTCCGCCGTATTGAGAACCAGGTGGATGAAGCCTTTCGCACCTACACCCTGGACATCACCTATCCAGTGTCCGAAGGCGCCGCCGGCATGGCTAAGGCCGTGGAAGACCTTTGCCAATTGGCCGAGGAAGTGGTGGAGCGGCCCTACAACATCCTGATCCTATCGGACCGGGGTGTCGATGCGGACCGGGTTGCCATTCCCATACTGCTGGCCACGGCCAGTGTTCATCATCATCTGATCCGCACCGGCCAGCGCACGGAAGTCGGCTTGGTGGTGGAAACGGGAGAGGCCCGCAGGGTGCATGATTTCTGCCTGCTGGCGGGCTACGGCGCCGAGGCGATCAATCCCTATCTGGCCTTCGACACCCTATCCGGTCTGCGGCGCAAGTTGCCGGAAGATCTGGACGAAGATGAACTGCACCACCGCTATATCAAGGCGGTGGCCAAGGGAATTTTGAAGGTAATGTCAAAGATGGGCATCTCTACCTATCAATCCTATTGCGGCGCGCAGATCTTCGATGCGGTTGGCTTAAGCCAGGGCGTACTGGACCGGCACTTTACCGGCACCAGGTGCGCCATTGACGGGATCGGCCTGGACGAAATTGCCGAGGAAACCGTGCACCGGCATCTGCACGCCTATCGTGATGCCCTGCCCTATCGCGATGCCCTGGAAGTGGGTGGCGAGCTGGCCTACCGCCTGCGGGGAGAGGATCACGCCTGGACGCCCGAAACAGTGGCGCTGTTGCAACATGCCGTCCGCGCCAATGACCTGGGCAAGTATCTGGCCTACGCGCGGCGTATGAACGAACAGGACGAAAAGCTGAGTAACCTGCGCGGTCTGTTCCAATTGAAGTTCGCGGACGAGCCCATCCCCCTGGACGAGGTGGAGCCGCTCACCGCCATCTTCAAACGCTTCGCGACGGGGGCGATGTCCTTCGGCTCCATCAGCTGGGAGGCGCACACCAATCTCGCCATTGCCATGAACCGCATCGGCGGCAAGTCGAACAGCGGCGAAGGCGGCGAGGAAGCGGAACGCAATCGCCCTCTGAAGAACGGCGACAGCATGCGCTCGGCCATCAAGCAGGTGGCTTCGGGCCGGTTTGGGGTGACGGCAGAATACCTGGTCAACGCCGCGGACATTCAGATCAAGATGGCCCAGGGCGCCAAGCCTGGCGAAGGTGGGCAATTGCCAGGCCACAAGGTCGATGATTGGATCGCCCGGGTGCGCCGTTCAACACCGGGCGTGGGTCTTATTTCGCCGCCGCCCCATCACGACATCTATTCCATCGAGGATCTGGCGCAACTGATCCACGATTTAAAAAACGTCAATCCAGAGGCCCGCATATCGGTCAAACTAGTCTCTGAACTGGGCGTCGGCACGGTTGCCGCCGGTGTTTCCAAGGCCCATGCGGATCATGTCACGATCTCGGGCTATGAAGGTGGCACGGGCGCCTCGCCCATCACGTCTATTCAGAACGCCGGCAGCCCGTGGGAAATCGGCTTGGCGGAAACCCACCAAACCCTGGTGATGAACGGCCTGCGGGGCCGGATCGCGGTACAGGTCGACGGCGGCCTGCGCACGGGCCGGGATGTGGTCATCGGCGCCTTGCTGGGGGCCGATGAATTCGGCATCGCCACGGCGGCGTTGATTTCCCAAGGTTGCATCATGATGCGGAAATGCCATCTCAATACCTGTCCCGTGGGCGTGGCGACACAGGATCCAGAACTGCGCAAGCTGTTTCCGGGCCAGCCCGAACATGTGATCAACTTCTTCACCTTCCTGGCGGGGGAAATCCGCGAGTTGATGGCGAAATTGGGCTTCCGAAAATTCGATGAAATGATCGGTCAGCGTGACCGGCTGGAATTCAGGGCCGCGGTGGAACATTGGAAGGCCAAGGGCCTTGACCTCGGACCACTGTTGCACATGCCTGTACCAGGTCCGGGCGTGGCAGTCCATAATTGCGAGACACAGGACCACGGTTTGGAGAAAGCCCTTGATCATCAGCTAATCGCACTCTCGGAGCCGGCCATGGAACGCGGCCAGGCGGTTCGCATAGATCTGCCAATCCGCAATATCAACCGCACGGTCGGGGCCATGCTTTCAGGCCGGATCGCCAAACGTTACGGTAACGCAGGCTTGGAAGATGGCACCATCCACGTTAAGCTGACGGGCAACGCCGGGCAAAGCTTTGGCGCCTTCCTCAGCCATGGCGTTACGTTCGAGTTGGAGGGCGACGCCAACGACTATGTGGGTAAAGGGCTCTCGGGTGGCCGTTTGGTGATCTATCCGCCCAAGGCTTCCTCCATCACGTCGGAGGAAAATATCCTGATCGGCAATACCGTGCTGTATGGCGCCATTTCCGGCGAATGCTACTTCCGTGGCGTCGCGGGCGAGCGCTTTGGCGTCCGTAATTCAGGGGTCACGGCGGTGGTCGAAGGCGTCGGCGATCATGGCTGCGAGTATATGACCGGCGGCGTAGTTGTCGTATTGGGCGACACGGGACGCAATTTCGCCGCGGGGATGAGCGGCGGCATCGCTTACGTGCTGGATGAAAGCCAAGATTTCGATAAACGCTGCAATATGGCCATGGTGGAATTAGCGCCGATCGCGGACGAAGATCAGGCCCTGGAAGATCTGGATCACCAGGGCGGCGATCTGGAAACCCATGGCCGGGTTGATCTTGTGCATGATATGACCCGCTATGATGCCCAGCGTCTGCTCGGCCTGATAGAGCAACATCTGCATTACACCGGCAGTGACCGGGCCGCCTTGATTTTGGACAATTGGGATGAGTATCTACCGCGCTTCGTTAAGGTGATGCCGGTGGATTACCGCCGCGCCTTGCAGGAAATGCAGGCCCAGGCCCGCGCCGTGACCGATAATGCGCGAGCCGGCGCCAGTCTTGCGGTAGTGGGTGAGTAAACCATATGGGCAAGCCTACAGGATTTATGGAAGTCGCCCGGCGGGACCATTCCGATGCGCCGACGGCGGAGCGGCTTCACCATTACAAAGAATTTGCCATCTCCCTTTCGGAGCCGGAGGTCAGACAGCAAGGCGCGCGCTGCATGGATTGCGGTATCCCGTATTGCCATAGCGGCTGCCCGGTCAACAATATCATTCCAGAGTGGAACGATCTGGTCTATCACGGCGAATGGCACGAAGCGCTTCGGATCCTACATTCAACTAATAATTTTCCGGAATTCACGGGCCGCATCTGCCCGGCGCCGTGCGAGGCGTCCTGCACCCTGAATATCACCGACCAGCCGGTTACCATCAAGACGATCGAGCTATCGATCGTCGAAAAGGGCTGGGCCGAAGGCTGGATCGTACCCCACATCGCCAAGCACCGGACCGGGAAAACCGTGGCCGTGGTCGGTTCCGGCCCGGCCGGCATGGCCTGTGCGCAACAACTGGCGCGGGCAGGACATAACGTGGTGTTGTATGAAAAGAATGCCCGGATCGGTGGCCTGATGCGCTATGGCATCCCCGATTTCAAGCTGGAGAAGGCGTTCATCGATCGGCGCATGGCACAAATGCGGGCGGAGGGGGTGGAATTTCGCCCCAACAGCAACATC
>Ga0310124_10001377_pt1 | contig 16907 bp, 32 predicted proteins | sample CB11b_AW_Bot5_MG_FD_203507 | JGI IMG/M metagenome (GOLD analysis project Ga0310124, IMG submission 203507) | Marine microbial communities from Western Arctic Ocean, Canada - CB11b_AW_Bot5 | ecosystem: Environmental > Aquatic > Marine > Oceanic | place: Canada: Western Arctic Ocean | collected... | reverse complement strand
GTTTCCTAACAAGAGTATTCTGACCATTCGGTTACACTACAGTGGCCAATAGCGTTAGTCAGCGATTTTCCTTCATCGGAAGTTGTTTTTACAAAACAGGCTTCTTCGTCAAACACAAAACAGGCTTCTCCAAGTGGAACATCCCACCCATTGTATCTTGGCGAACCCCACGCACTTACATATTGTAGGTATGGAATACTGACATTCATTACATCTTCGTAGGATGAAATTATTCCTTCAAACAGAGATTGAACGCTTTCTTCGTAAAGCACGTGAGTGTCCAAATCGTATTTTGATGGTTCTCCACTAACATTAACCACGCTTCCTACCGCTTCCTGAATATCGCTAATTGTCTTCTTAGACGCAATATCTTTCAAAGGTTTGAAATTTTCAAGTTTTTCCTTTTCCCATTGTTCCGGTGGCTGAGTTGCATTAGACTCCATATCTTCATAAAAGTCTTTACAAATTTCTACAACTTGCTTTTTATTCTTCCCATTGATGAAACAAACCATCTCATCAATGGAAGCTAAAACACCAGAGCAACTAGAGATGTCAACGCCCATGGTTTCTCCTTCTTAATTAACAGTAACATTTGGATTGTAATTATAATTACCTGCTTGAACTTGTCTTAATTCTTCTTCTTTAGCTTGTTTAAACTGCGGGTGATCTTTTTCTTTATCCAAACAATCCACACAGCACAATTGCGTATTAAGAAAACTCATTGAATAACAATTAGTATCTTTACCACATCTATGACAACATCCATTCCAATTGTTCATTTGTTTTCCTTTTTCTTTCTTTCCCTCTAACGTACAACCGTTTTCTTTTCTAAGGGCCGAAGAAATAAGTCGTATCTAACCCAAAGTCAGGAAGTTTAATACGTCCAGCATCGGACAATTCGACTGCTTTCTTGGCATATTCCGCTTCCATCTCCCATACCTGTCCCGTATCAACGAGACATTGGAACAGTCGATTAACGGCATCATCGTCCAGCTTGCCATCTTCGTAGTCACTGATGCTTTTAATTACATTCATTTTCCTCTTCGTCATCCTTTAACGCACAAAAACCCAACTTATGAGCTTGAGGCAGCATTGCTTTTGCGACTTCCAAGACGAAATCGTTTATTTCACCTTCATATCCCATCTGCACTGATACTTCTTCTGCAAATCTTTTCATATGTCCCATTATTCATAATCCCTAATTGCAATGACATATGGAAATCTAGGCACACCATCTGGTGTCAGGTGGAAATACTTAATAGTAGCTGACTTACCAATCAAACTATCACCTTGCTTCAACACCTCTGCCAGATAGCCAAAGTTTCCTTTTACGTTGCTATTAAACTTAACTCCATCTTCAGTTTCAAAGCACAGGTGTCCGATAGTACCTGCTCTATTGCCGATACCTTCTTTCCACCCAAGAATTTTATATTCACTATCTTGAAATTCTTTGCGCTTCAACAGAGACTTTGATCTTTTGTTTTCATAAGGCTCATCAAGACGCACCATCTGACCCTCATAGCCCTGTTCTTGCCATTGACCATATAGTTCGTCTAGCATTTCTTTGCCAGTAACAAAGAAGGTTTCGACAGGAACGATGTAGTCGCAGTTCATCGACATGCTTTTCTCCGAAAGCAATCTTGTCGGGAATTCGGCTTTAATAAAGTCTGACCGCTTAGAGAAACACATTGTGTTATCAACTATATCATAAACATGATATTCAATAACTTCGGCCTTTTTAACATCTTCTTCTGTCAGCTTAGACTTTCTGACAATGGAACAAATAGCATTAAAATCGTTATCAAACTTATCGCAATACAACTCTCCATCCAACACAACATCTGGGTTCTTTGCAAAGAACGGTTGTAGTGACTCAAAAATATGAGGAACAGCAGTAATTTCTTTACCAGTCCTAGACTTCAATCCATCCTTTGTTGCGATACATCTAATGCCATCTAACTTAGGCTGGGCATAAACTGGCAACTGTACCTTATTTTCATAATCTTCCCACTTCTTAGCGAGCATAGGCTTAACATATCCAATATCATCTACTGAATCTGCATCTAGCGCATACTCGCCGTCCAGTTTCTTTTGCCACTTAGCTTTAGCTTCTAAGGCAGCTTGTTCTTCATTGGTTGTTTCATTAGACTTTCCCTTATTCTTACCTTCACAGAAAGTCCATTCATTAACGACCTTTTTACCGGCTCGTTTACCAGAAGTAACTCTAAAGGAATTACCTTCAACTTCGATAGTCCACTCTTGGATACCACCGTCAGATCGTCTTTTAACTAATGTTTTCATTTGCATTATTATTGTTCCTTATATCCTTCTAACGTACAACCGTTTTCAACTCAAACAACCTTTTTCCGCCAATGCCGCAGCATTCCTTAGTTCCTCTTCATTAAGAGCAACAAAGGTTCCATCATGGAAAACTACTTCCACATACTCTTCGCCATCAGGTTTGTCGAGGACTGCCAAAGTTTCATCCGAGACAGTCTTTGAGTTAATAATCTTAGTTGCTACAATCATCTTTAATATCCTTTAGCTTTTTTTGCTGACAGTCAATTTTTGCTTCTAGTTGTTCATTTTCAGACATGATCTGTAGAAGTTCTACATTTAATTCTTCTAGCAAGGCAAGCGTTTCATCAATTGTCATGTAAATCTTCCTTAGCAATTACATAATTCATCTCTGACAATTCATCATTAGACAATTCTTCCATCGTCCCACAGCATGAATTTTCGTCGTTATGATGATTGCAGGAAATCAACAGAATGTTCGATTTAATGCCACAATCATCATCAAAATTATAAACTGCCGCTGTTGGCGCAAAGTCATAAATTCCACCACCTTGCTCAGTTTGCCCAGCAGTTCCATAAACTTCCAAATCATCTGGAAGATGAGCGATTTTCTCTTTTAGTTCTTTAATGTTCATTTAGTTCACCGTTAAAAATGATGCTAACATGGCAAAGAACAACAGTCCCAAGCCCACAATTTTCAGCGTTTGAATTGTTGAATGTCTCATGCTCTCTAACGTACAACCGTTTACAAAATGGCATTGAGTACGAAATAACCAATAATTATTACCGCAATAACTTTAATCATTGTCATTCGAACTGCTTTGCCTATGGAGACATATTTTTCAAACTGATACTTGTTGTATTCTTCTTTATCAATTCCATACTGGTTCAACATATAATTAAGCTGAACCTCATTAATCTCACCCTTTATGTCCCTCTGCAAAAGTGATTCTAATTTACCTGTATGTTTCATATCCCAACTCATCAATTTCTATAATTTCCAAGTCAATCTTATACTTTGGGTGGTCTACAAACTTATTTGGCCAAGTAAAGAACCTTATGTCCCAACCTTTCTTTCTTAGTTCGCCTTCATCTTCATCTTTCAGAATAAGAATTCCTTTTGTAACATTAGATGGAAGATTCCTCTTCATGAATTTATGAGCTACATCTTTCGTATAGAACAAAGGCAATGTGATATTGCCATTTTGTTCTCTTAGCACAATTAGTGGAACCCACCCATCCTTAAGACATTCATGTTTAAAATGTTGAGGGAGCAAGTTGCCATCGTTATAAATTACTGCATATACGGACATTAGCTATTCTGTTACCGCAAGCACATTCGAATTGTGATTAATGTCTAATTGAGCGTAATGAGAATTGGTGATAGGATATTCATCGTCTGTAACAAACGAATCATACTTATATGGATTATACTTAACATTTCTAACATGGGAATCAAGTTTTAGATGAAAATCCCACATTTCTTGTTCGTCAACAGGATACCCTGATATACCGGCATGAACATTTTTGCGCTGTTCTTTAATAACTTTATTTCTTCCTGCTGGCGACACAAGGAACCTTGCATCTTTGAGCGTAATCTTATCCATATGGGCAACAATTACACCATCTTGTCTTACACTCCAGCATCCCTTATGAAGATTTCTATATACATAGACACGTTTATTAAGCTTCATGCTCATACCTTATATCCTTTATTATTCTGTTATTAACTTAACTCCTAATTCGTTGTAAAACTTGTAGGTGCTTGCAGTTACGTCCATCTCTCCTAGATTGGGATCATCACGATATACGTCCACAACCACACCTTCATCATCAAGCTTAACTTGAACCTTTAAATCCGAATCAGGTATTTCCAAGTTAATGTATCTGCTAGTTGGTTCTTTGTCTTCTTCTACTTCCTTAAAAATAGATTCAATGTAATCTTGGATTATGGGATCGCTTGCATCAACTCTAGTAACACGAATTTCATCTTTTCGTATTGCCAATTCGGTTTCAACAAACTTATTCACTTCTTCTTTGCTGTAGCCAGCTTCCTGCTTAACGTCAATTGCCCACTTAATAGCAGGAAGGCTTACAGGACTATCGCTTTCAAACACATCACCAGACTCACTTCTTATGTCGTCCCAATCGTGCGCTGTTTCACCAACTACAATTGGTTCAATAGAACAAACTTCTTTAATTACTTTGGATTCCTCAGCCATTATATTATCCTTAAATTTCGCTCTCGCTGCCTTCGCTCTCGCTGCCTTCATAAGTTATAGGCAGTCCTACGGGATCAATGTCAAAAGTGATATAGTCACCATCATCATCTTCAACGGTGATTTCTTCTGACCTTACCTCGACGACAGTTAAAGTCTGCCCTTCACGCAATTCTTTAAGCATTTTGATTTCCTTTCAGTTTCTAACGTACAACCGTTTTCATTCTCCGACAGCCTGTCTCTCACAGTTGCTTCCATTCAGGCTTCTAATCAACTTCCTGCGAGGCGCAATCTTCTGCATGAAGCTAAAGACATGAGGCGCAAGGCCTCTGTTCTTACTTTGTCCTTCGTTTTCATGATGAAAGATTTCAATAATTTCTTTCACCATTTCTGGATTCAGAGTAACAATAATAATATCATCCGAATCATGGTTAGGACTAAATCTTTCAATATTGAACTTAGGCTTAAAATCCTGCGATTCTTCGATGTCATCGTCGTCGATTTTTTGTTCAATGTTTTTAAGAAAACTAAAACAATAAGATTCAAGTCCTCTTTTATTTCTAAAACCATCGTATTCATGCTGTAAGATTTCAGCTATGCCATAAGCCATTTCATCATTCATAGTGATAATAATAACATCGTCTGAAAATGGATTAGCATGAAATAATTCAATATGATACTTAGGATTTACATTTACATTTCCATCATCATAGTTGTCGTTCATAATATGCCTTTTAAATAAAGTAATCGCAAAACATCATACTGCTATTTATTACTTTAGACTTCTTTAAACTTATACTAACATCAATATATTCATCACAACCTGTCGGGCAAGCTTGGCAGCCAACGTCCCAGCCCAGCGAATATTCCTGCCAAGAATCGTCGTGACGCTCACTAACGAGGATGTTGTGTCAATCGTTGAACGACGAACAGACAACCTGTGATTGAGCAAGTCATCCGTGACATTTATTTCCTGCTGGTCAAGCCAACGTTCAACCTCTGTATAATTTCCAGCGAAGAGAAGCATCCCTTCCTGATCATGCACAGCGAATCGTGCCAAGTCTTGAACGACTCGATTTTTACATTTAGAAGCCATTTTATTATACAACAACAAACTTCTTAATCAATCATTTTTTTTAAATAAGGCTCAAGCGGGCGAGGGAAGCTACAAACCCCGTCATATCCGGTCAGGCAGGGACTGAGACGTTTCCATCATCCTTCTTAGATTTCTTCTTAGATTCCTTATTAGATTCCTTCTTAGATTCCTTATTATTGCTTTCTTTCCATTCGGACTTAGGGCAATAATTCCATCCTTCCTTAATAAGGATAGCAATTTTATCCAAGTCTTTCCTGTTATTGTCCGACACACGTTTAAAAGCACCAGATTTTTTAAGAGTCTTCATTAAGAATTACTTCCTGTCGTAGTTAGGGTCAAATCCAAAGTTGTGGTCGCCTTTGTCGTCGGAAGTAGTTTCTTCAGATGCGTCCTTAGTTTCAGATGCAGCAGGCGAATCCAGAGGGATATGGTTTCCAAGCCCCAACGAATCACTATACAACTTTGCTTGTTCGTTGAGCGACGATGGCTGGTTCTCCTTGGGCGAGTCCTGAACAGGGTCTTCGGGTCGATCCAAGGGGTGGTCATCAACGTCTTTCTCAGGGGCATCTGGGGCTGTTTTAGATGCTCCCACAGCATTCTTCAGCCATCCTCGCCAGCCTTGGCTGGGTGCATCGTGATCGACTTCAACTCGACCATCATCTTCATCAGTTTCGTCATAGTCATAGTCATCTACATTATCAGGATCAGGATCATAGTTGTCTTCACCTGCTGAGGGATCATACTCTGAACCATCAGGACTATAAACTGGCTTTTTCAGTTCGCCTTTGAACTCGCTAAGAACTTCATATTCACAGCAACGAACCTTAGTACAATCATGGTCAGATGGAACACTAACAACATGTTCAGGATTAATTTTGACAACAAGCACATGTCCACCTGAACCGTATCCTTCAACGTATTCTAATGCACCAACATGGAGTCCATCGCTACAACCCATCTCACGATTATCATCTACTTTTCGACGTGCCATTTTAACAATTTGCCCAATGCTATTGTCAATGGCATTGGAATAAAGGTCTGTCCAATCGGCATTAACTCTCTTATAGGCTAAGAAGCAACCATCATCAGTGATAGGAAGATTCTTATGCATAAGGAAGTCATAAAGTTCCTCAGTAGCACGCTTGCTAGGATTCTTCATAAGATTGTTCACGAACTTGAACATTGGCTTAAAGGGAAATCCATAAGCCATCATGTCAAGAATTCGCTCGGTAAGGGTATTATGAATAGCATCGCCTTCATAATACACAACCCCGTCCTTAACTTCGGCATCACCTTCGACATAATCTTCCACAGATCGAGCAATGTCAACCAATTCAATAATTAATTGGGAATCACCAGTTTTAAGCGCACTCTTAATCTTGTCATAATTAGGATGATCGGGAGCGATGGTGTAAGGCTTTGCATCGATAACAATGGTAAGCGTACCAGCGGCACTAACAATGAAATTGGTCATCTCTTTTTTTCTCCAAAAACTAAAATTGATTTCTTATGTGGTCTAACGTACAACCGTTTACATTTCCTCAGAATAATCTTCCAACTCTTCTCTACGAATATTAACTTCATCTGGAGCTTCAATACCAAGCTTAACTCTATTTCCAATTATGGAGATAACAGTAACTTTAATATTCTTATCAATCACAATACCGTCCTTGACTTCTCTTGTTAAAACTAACATTGCTATATCCTTATGCAACGTGGTTAATAAGCGATGCGTTAGACAACATTGACTTAACGCTCTCATTACTTCCTTGACAAGCTTTCATAATAGCATTCTTCAACTCTTCATTATCTTTATTATTGAGATCATCAAAGTCGATATACCGCATAAGTCCAATAATGCTATCAAGAGATAATTCTTCCCCACAATCAATGGAGTCAATATAGGGTAGAATTGCCTTCTTAAACTTATCGCTTCTCTGGCCCCAATGATATGTATTAATACATGAAATCAGTGGATATTTTTCAACCAATTCCTCTGCGATCTTATCAAAATTATACTTGCTAACTTTAGATTCGATACAAAGAAAATTCTTAATTCTTTTATAAGACGAAAGTTTGTCAGAAGCCTTAAGACCTTTGCACTCAGAAAAAGTCTTTACCGCTTCAGCGTATTCGCCATTAGGATTAGCAAAGGCATCTGGCTTAAATTCTTCAAAGTAGTCCTCGCTATTGCACACTCTAGTTGAATAAACTTTAGCCAATTCATCATCCAACTCATCTTTAGTGTTTTCAACGAGAAGGAGCATGTATTCCCATAAAGAAATCCAATTAGGATGATCCTTTAGTTTGTCCACTGCTGCCGACTTAACACCGTAGATAACAACATCTTTATCGATATTGCGAATCCACTCAAAATACAGGAAACATTCCTCTACATGACCTTCGGCTTTAAGCCGCTGACTATTTTCGAATTTGGGACCAATCTTTACATTGTAACGATTAACTTCGACGTAAACACCGCCGTTGCTAAGATCGACTTCCTCTTCATTCCAGTAGCGACCTTGACCATAAGAACCGTAATCTTTACTTCTCTTCAGAGTCAAAAACTGGCTAACAGTTCTATTCCCAGAACCACCATTTGATTGACGAGTAGGCTTAGGCAAGTCCGAAGTTCTAATAACAACTTTGTCCAGACCGTACTTAACCAGCAATCCCTCTTCACAAGTCAAGAAGTATCCGCTTCTTTTATTGTTATCTTCAAGATACCGTCTAGCCCTTGCATAACCACCACGCTTGCCCAAATCATCATGAATAATGATTACATTGGAATCAGCAATAATGTTTGTTCTATGCTCTCTCTTGTATCTAATCTTGGCTTGAACAACCTGTTCAATAATAGTTGAACCGTGATACTCATCATCTTCTTTAATAGTGATAGAATCATTAACTTCAATATCATTCCAATTGATACTAGGAACCTTAGCAATCTGCCCAATACTGCTGTTTTTTGCAGAAGAAAAAAGACACATTGCTTCCCATCTAGTCTTAGCATTAGAAACGTTCTTTTCCAATTCCTTAGTAACTTCAGCCAGAACGTGATCAAAACGATCTTTAAGATTCTGGACAGTCTTTTTGGTGAGAGACAATTTTTCACGACTAGCGGCAGGTTCAAGTTCTCCAATTTCAAAGAAGAAGTCCACACCAGACTGGATAAGTTTGTTATGCTCAGGAATCAAATCCATATCACTATGATCTAATTCATAGGCAACGTTACCCATGATGGCATAGCTGTCTCCCCAAGTAGACTTCTTAACTGCGAACTTATCCGTATGAATAACATACTCTTCGTCGAAGTTTTCAAATTCAAAATGAGAACTTCCAGTGACCTCAGGCTTTACATCAAATCTTCCGAGAATACTACTCGCTCGATGAGAAATTGAAGAATGATCATAACGGTCAATAGCGATAATGATTTCAATACCAGTAGGTTCATCCGAATCTTCAATCGCCATCAATGCACAAGTCGGAATGCGATCTTCATTTACAAAAAGATTGTAAACATACTTTTTGCCACCAACATAGGAAGTGACAGAAAAGTTATCGGTGTAGGCAAACGGACACTTGCTACCCAATCCCATGTATCCAACAAATTCGTTGCTATCAGTCTTATCTGATTCAAAATAGACAGTAAAAGTATTGGCAACCTGTTCTTCGGTCATACCATTACCATAGTCACGAACAACGAAATTAGGCTCCATCGAATTTGGCAGTTTAACAAGGAACGGAACATCGCCCTTACCTACCATCTTATGAGCATCATAGGCATTACAGCACAGTTCACGAACCAATGCGGCCAACTTATCAGAATAGATGCCACTAGAGAGGATTTCAAAGGCCTTAGTGCTGGCCTTAATCCTAAATTCCTGCTCGATGAAATTACCAGATCGTTCGACATTCAGCTTTTCTTGATCAATCTTCATTATTATCTTCCTTATTATATCAGAACCGTTCGAATATCCCTCTTTACATTCCCTAACGTACAACCGTTTTCAATTTTTAAATCTTTATTTTGTACGAAACGGGATTACCTTCCTTCGTGGTTAGTGTTGCTCACCAGTTGGAATGGTTAAATCATGAACCCAATCACCTGCCTTTGTTGCTTTGTTCTTTCCTAATGGTCTGACAACCCAATATACCATTTCGCTTATGGGATGGGCAAACATATTATGGACAAACCAATTTTTATACAATTTATTCATTTTTTCTTATCCTTTCTTTATCCTCTAACGTACAACCGTTTTAAAATATTGCCCATCTTACATAAATAATGTGTTATTAATAACTTACTTATTTGGAGAAATAAAATGGCGAAATTCGTAGTACCTGTAAAAATGTGTTGGTCTGCTGATTCAAATATGGCTCCGCCACAACAACTTTTCCTCGGCCCCGCTGATGGATTTGTTAATGATGGTGACGACTTTTTCGATCCCGACGAAGTTGTAGAGATGCTTGAAGTTGAAGAAGTAGTTGAAGAAGTAGTTGAAGAAGAAGTAGTAGTTGAAGAAGAAGTAGTTGAAGTTTTAGAAAAACCTAAAATGAAAAAAGTTAAAAAAAGGAAATGGGGAGATAAGAAGTAATTCACACATACCAACGTACAACCGTTTACAATTCGCAAGAACTGTAAACGGTTTTTTGTACGCTGATATAAAAATCAGTTTATTGATTTTAACGTCCAGAAATAGGTCTGACGTTTTCGGCTCTCGCCCCCTTTGGGCCTTGCCCCTCATTAAAGGACACATCTTGTCCTTCATAAAGGTCTTCAAATCTTGCATCTTCCAAAGCAGACATATGGAAGAATAAATCTGAAGAGCCTCCTGTAGTAATAAAACCAAATCCCTTATCCGTCAATCGTTTAATTGTTCCTTCAGCCATGTCGCATCATTTCCTAGTGTAAAAAAAGTTAAAACTTATTAGAGTCCATCCATTGGACTTACAAACTCACTACTTCGATTCCTTTCTTAATTCCAGACTGTTCTTTAAGATACTCTATTTTGTCTTTTTGTATTTTAACTAAATCATCTTCTCCCACAAGCCTTGCATGCTCCAAAAAATCCTTTGCCTGATCAACATGAGGGAGTTCTTCTCGGTCGCCAAAAAACCAGTTTACCAAATTTCTATAGTACTCACCTTTAATTGCATAATTCAATGGGCAAATAGATGGGTCTAACAACTCAATGTAAATATGACTATTAAATTCTTTTGTGTCAACAACAACATACCTAGTCACACAACTTATTGGGACATTTCCTTTGTAACAAACATTCCCCATCTTCTCTAAGGAAGATCCCCACAAATCTTTCCATTTATCAATGTTATCTCTGATTACGAAGTGAACTTCTTTCAGCGGCACAGCATCCTGTGCGCTCACTCCTTGCGCAATATAATCTTCATCAGGGTATAATTTTGATTCATCTAGTTTATCACAATTGATCTCAAAAACAACCAATGGATCATCATTTTTTGCGACACACGCTGCATAATAAAATGGATAAGCCAAAGTGAGGTATACCATATCATCTCGGCTCTCATATTCATCCCAATTGGATTTTCTATCACTACGAGGATAAATCCCATTATTAAGGATAGAATCCAAGTTGCTGGCCGATGTGCCGTGGTAAATCAACATTAGCTTGAACACCATCCCCCGATTGCCCATCCCAAGTCAGCGTTCACGGCATCGCTTTCAAGGTATAAACTTTTCTCCAACTCTTCTATTTCTTTATATAATTCTTGAGACTTTAAAGCATAATCGTTAATTCTAGTATTAACAGTATTAGAAAATAAACTCTCACCACACAAAACACAATCTGTTTTTGATTTGCCCCAGTGATTGATCTGCTTATGAAGAAGTTCTCTTCTTAATTTGCTTTCACAAGATTTACAAGTTGCAAACTTAATACTAGAATCAAAGAAGTTCTTTTGACTTCTTTCAATATATTCTTTACTCTTTTCATTTACTTTAACAACCTTTTCTTGTAGTCCATCAAGTTTACGTTTAACCTTCTTATCTTTTTTAGCTTCTAACAAAAAGCTAACAGCCATAGCATTGTTCCACTTCTCATGGTTATCAAACATCCACTCTACAGCTTGTTCTTTTGTAGTAAACTTCTTGTCTTCCCATGATCCAATAGAGCCAAGCATTCCAATTTGGCCACTATATGAATTACCATCTTCATTCTGAGATTGATTTACTTCAGCGTCCCACTCTGACTTGATCTTAGATTTATCATTATAATTAAATACCCTATAATCTGTAGATGCGCCCACTTTATGTTTCCTTATTGTTAAGGTATTCTAAACCAGAATTAATTACTTGCAACATAGCCAATTTTGTAATTAGCTCTTTATCTTCAGGCATAACGATATGCCCTTCACACATCCTGACAACATCCTGATGGTGGTCATCAACGTATGCTTGATTCTGATCCTCTTGCATTTTAGCCCAAGCTTTACTTCTATTTACAACTTCTTCTTTAGAAAGATACTCATCTTCTTCGGCAACAAGTTCGGCATTAGGATGCTTATTAAGAACCATAGTAGCCAAACTGCTAAATGACCCAACTATAGTTTTACCATCTACATTTAATCTGGCTGGCTCTTCATCCCAATCAATTGTGCCAATCAGTTTGCCATCAGGATTTTTCACAAAAAATTTCATTATATTCCTCACTGTCTATCAACGTACAACCGTTTTGCTAGTAACCTAATTATTGTTTTTCTCCCATTCACGTTGAGCCTTAAACAACTCAGAAGTGAATGCCTCGGCATCCGTTGGGTCTGAACCCTGTTTAATCATCTCGTCAGTCACATCTCGTCTATAACTCTCTGATGTGTTCCCTTCGCCCAGCGTTCCGCTACTACCGCCATTGTAATCACTCTCATAAGATGAATCGCAACCAACAAACATCAACATTACAACTACTGCTAAAAAATACTTCATTGCACTTCTCCTTCATTTCTAAAAAATTCAACTAAGTTCATAATCACATAAACCCATGCTTGGACAGATGCGGCTACCACAGCCAACACGATCCAAATCTTTAATAGTAATATCATAACAATTAAACCCAACCCTCATCTTAGGAGCGACGAAATGATCGCCACCAGCTTCGGAAGGCCTGACCCAGATGAGGGCTGAGTCTTCTAAACCTAATCTTCCAAGTCCACACCAAGGATTCCAGCCGCCTCATTGACCATTCTGCGATTTCTGGTTTCAGAGGTATCGTTAATAGCAAACTTAGCATGGCTAGGAAAGTGAACAGGCGTCACAAAATACTTCAGCAAAGCTTCAAGCTGTTGCTTTGTCTTGGCACGATGCGCAATACGATGAAGGAAACCTTCGCCATCACGCACTTTACACTTATCCTTGCTCGACAAAATAACTTGTCTTTCTTCATCTGTAAAGGCATCAGAGACAATATAATCCATCAAACGCTGACCAAGTTCTTGTTCCTGATCAGAAGCATCAACCCAAGTTGTTGCTTCCTTATGACCAGTCATAAGGTCATTAAAGTTGCGAATTCCAACTTCATCATCAAGTTGAAGTTCTTCTTTAACTAATGCCGTGGCATCTTCTTCAGTCCATCCAGCTTCAACCAGCTTAATGATCAACGCATCTTCTGTAGTTTGATCGTCACCATGTTGCGGAATATTAAAGGAGAATCGACTTTGAACTTGGAAGTTTCCCTGCATGTCGGGAGAACCATTCTTGTTCAAGACAAACTTAGGATTCTTCGGATGACCCTTTAAAGCCCAAACCGAATCAATATATTCATCTAAACAATGCGACTTTGCTTCTTCGATCACATTCTTTTCATGCGAAGAAAATTCTTTAGCTACCACATTAGCAACCACCCAACGGCGCATGATTTCCTGACCTTCAGGAGTCAACTCAATCGTCGGTCGCACAGGCTTAGAGTCCTTGCTCTCCTGCTTTTTTGCCACATTAACCAAATCTTTTAATGAAGCCGTCTTTGTCTTAGTCGTAGTCGCCATTCTTTCTTTCTCCAAATATCAAAACACAAATCAGTAAATTCATTACGCTCTAACGTACAACCGTTTTCAATTCTCAAATGGTCGGTCGTGACTCTTTATCTTTTAAATTTAATGTCAGGCTGAGACTATCGGTGCTTTTGTCCACAAGAGCAGACTTTTGCACATATAACGATCCAATAATAGGATCACTACCATTCTCAGGCACTTCATCAAACTTGACCGTGTTCTTTGTTTCTTTTTCAAACTCAAACATAATTTCCATGTTAAGTTCCTTTCTGTTCCTCAATCATTGCCTTATCTTTCCAAAATTCAAAACCTTCACGCAGCATTATGACAAAATCTTCATCTGAAAGATGGGTATCTGTTCCACCATCACTTCCAAAATGATTATGCATAAGAGTCATAGGGTTGATAGGAACTTCACTCGGTAAAGGTGACGCATTAATTGAAATAATTTCCCAATTACCTTCTTGCGGAGGAAGTTCGTTGTCGCCATCTTCGGCCAACACAGTCGAAGCATAAAGCACAATCTGTACTGACTTGGCAGGAAGCTTTTCACCTTCAACAACAATATGTTTTCTAGGTTCTTCACCATCTCTGCGAGGGGAAAATTCACCTTTAAGATTGTCGCCAGATTCAAGCTGAACAATTCCACTATAGAAGTTCTCAGGTGGAACAGTCACCAAGACCACTCCATCACGATAACCTTCATGTCGGTTTTCAAAAATGTTTTCTTCCGTAAGACGGACTACAGATTCAAAATCTCCATCATAATGACTGAAGGAAGATACCAGCGTCTGTCGTTTCACGAAACTGTTTGCGATAATTTTCATAGTGCCTAACGTACAACCGTTTGCAATTTTGGATACTCGTATTTGTCAGGAAGACGATCTTCCATCTCAAACATTGCCACTGACAGAATCACCTTGCCATTGAAACCACTTTGGAGTACACAACTCATATCTGGGTGAGTTGATCTCCAATACGGCTTCGGTTTAGCCATTCCAATGCCCTTTTTTAGTAATCGTCTACGACGATTATACGTGGAAAATTAGGGTTGTAAAGCAAAAAAATTATATTTTGACAACTTTCCAACAACCATAGATGCATCTGTCAGGACGGTTTTTAAATATGTCATGAACAACTCCATCCTGCACCATATAAACATGTTTCGCAGTTCTACAGATATACACTCCTTCAGGGAATTCCTCAGCAAAACGCTCAGGGTTCATTCTTTTTTGACCCTTCACGGCAGGAAAAGATTTCCAAATAAACTTATACCCTAATGCTATATCATCAGATCTTTGCTTAGGGAAGAAATGCCCTTTGCTTGCCTTGCGACCTCTATCTTTAAGTACATCATAGGCAACATCATAGGCAACTTCAGCAGAAAGAGCTAAAGCCCTCACAGTGCAATCATTCTTCTGCTTAGACCGCTTACTTTGCAAACGTCCAGCATCATTATAAACAAATGGAAACATTTTATTCTCCGGTAACCACGTATCTCCTGTTCCTCTAACGTACAACCGTTTACAAAATTAATATTTTCGTTATAAATACTTACATGGCAAAATTCAAAAAATGGTTATTCAAAAAAGATTTGAAAGACAAAATAAAAAAGGCCGCCGAAACGTTGTCAAACATTATTTCTGTGCCACCGAATCTCGAAAGAGTCCCGAAAAGAAGGTTTAATAAAACCAATGAGGGGCGACAATCTAAAGCCCATGATGCCACAGAAAAATACTGGTTGGAACCGTCTAAGATTCAACCTTGGTTAAAATCACATGGTATAGAATGGTCTAATGAACTTCCAAGCTACAAAGATGGCGGTGCTGGTCGAGCCTATATGCTTGGAAATCACGTTGTTAAATTCACAGCAAATAAAGTTGAAGCCAATGTTGCGGCCATGACAATTGAAAAATCCATTCCTCCAATCATAGATGTGCTTCCAATTGACGGAATGTACGCAATCCTACAGAACTTTGTTGATATGAACTCTGTTCAAAACATAAAAGATGCAGCAGATTATGTTACAGCAATTGTTGATGACTATCCAAACATAGAAGGATTTCCTGTTGACAAAGAGTCACAAAAAAAACTAAGTTTAGAAGTGCTTTCAAAATATGGAGGAAGTCCAAACTTAGTTCCATATATGATGTCAGTTATGACCGCCCTAGCCACGTTATACGGCTCAACAGGATTTAAACATGATGATGCAGGGCCAACGAACATAGGAATGTATAAAGATAAAATTGTATTCCCTGATTTGGGACCAAATGAAACTGGGGATTTTGACCCAGACAAAGCAATGGAAAAAATTGGTCACAATCGGGACAAACTAAAACTTCCACCTTGGAAAAGCATTTAGATAAGTTTGCCGGTAAAGTTGCTCAACGTCCACTTTTTATCATCAAAGTCAAAGTTGCCTTCATTTCGCACCAACATAACCTGAACGTTTTTAGGCATATTCTTCAACATCTCTGGTTGGTCATCAAAATAAACAGAGATTCCTTTATCTGCGATCACTTCAGCTTTGCCATCAATTTTATCAACTAAGATTATTTCTTCGTATTTTATTCCGTAACTCTCCACATCTGTTTTGGCTTTTTCATAATCGCTACGATAGGTAATGACATATACTTTACCTGCCCACATGTTTGATAGCAGTCTAAAGAATACAGGGGAATCTGAAATTGTTCCATCTAAATCTAATCCCAAACTTGGTGGCTCAGGGGGAGTCACCACCGCAACGAATGCGTCAGCCAGTTCTTTCATTGATTCGTTCATTATTTTTTCTCGATATTTATAAGCGTTGCTCTCTAACGTACAACCGTTTACAAATCACCACTCTCTGTCTTTAATGACAGAGACAACTTCTTCGGGGCATAAGTGACGGATATAAGAATCTGTCGTTGATATGTTGCTATGCCCAAGTTGCTGACTAATTAAAATCAACGGCACATTTTCTTTCGCCAGTTCAAACGCACCTGTATGTCTCATTCCATGAGGATGACAACGTTTTACTATGCCCAATCCATTCTGCAACTTTTTAAATAGCCTTCTGTAATAACTGGAATCGATCTTTGTACCCTTCATTGTACAAAACAAATAATCACTTTTAGGTTTAATCAACATCCAAGTATCAATCAAATCTTTAGTGTTTTTGTCAACTCCAACAACTCTAGACTTAGAACCCTTGCCATGAAGGATGCGTATCCTGTCGCCCTCATAGTCGCATGGACGAAGGTCTAGAGTCTCGCCAATCCTCAATTGCGAAC
>Ga0310124_10001376_pt1 | contig 16928 bp, 13 predicted proteins | sample CB11b_AW_Bot5_MG_FD_203507 | JGI IMG/M metagenome (GOLD analysis project Ga0310124, IMG submission 203507) | Marine microbial communities from Western Arctic Ocean, Canada - CB11b_AW_Bot5 | ecosystem: Environmental > Aquatic > Marine > Oceanic | place: Canada: Western Arctic Ocean | collected... | reverse complement strand
CTCGTCAGCGCGACGCTCGCGCGGCGGCTTGACCCTTCCGCGCACCGCCGCGAACTCAGACGAGACGATCAGCGCTATATCGCGGATCTCGCCCGACTGTACCGCAAGGCCCCGTGGCTCCACCGTCTCATCGCCGATGCGGACCACCCTGATGTAGAGGTCTTTGCCGCGCAACGACAAGCTGTAGGTCCCCGGCAAAAGGTCGACTTCGCTAAAGGTGAAGTCCGGGAACGAGGCTTCGGCCCGAGTACCGCCGTCCGAGCGGTCCGTGCGCGTGAAGGCGATGGTGATGTGGTTAGGTAGCTCGCTCCCGTCGCTTTCTAGACGTCCGCGAAAACCGGAGGGATCGTGTGGATGCAAGGTTAGCCCCAGCATGGTGCCTTCAACCCTGACGACCCCCAGCGAGAACCGTTGCGCAACACCGCCGCGCGGGTGGTGTGTGTAGGAGAAAACGTAGTCGCCCAGCGGAACCTCTTCGATGGTGAATGCGCCGTCCCTCGCGAGCCGGTACATATGCGAGCCGAACCGGGGACCGGCCTCAAGACGCCTTTCCAAAAGACGTATAAACAGACGGTGATCGCCTCGCGGCGACAGATCCACTCCGGCAACCCGTCCGGACACGGTGAAGGCCGCCACGGAGTCTTCGTCGAGAGTCAACGAGATCCCGGTGATTTCTTCTCCCACGGCGAGATCAATCGGCACGGGGCCGGTCCGAATGCTTGTGTCGCCTCCTCGCCTCCCGCCGGCCGCGCCATGGAGTTCGTACTCCCCCTCGGCCAGTCCGATGATGCGGAACGGCCGAGGTCATCCGTTCGTCCCTCTCCGTGCGACTGGCTGGCGTCTGCCACCAGGGAGCCCGGTGTGAGCACCCACACGTAGGCCATCCGAACCGGTTCGTTGAAATCATCGACCACCGTGCCCGCCGCAATGCCCCCCTTGACGAGTTCGAAGTCGAACGGACCACACGTGCTTTCCAGGCAGTTGATATTCAATTCTGGTTGTTTCTTGCCGCCAGCCGTGACGAGAAGATAGCCGAATTTCGAGGCGCTCAGCCGGATACGGCCGGCCACCTCGCCCGCAAGCAGGTAGCGGCCCTCGGCGTCGGTGCGTGTGACAGCGAAAGTTTGTTGGCCATCGGGCGAGCCGGCTAACACGAGCGCCTTGCGTAACGGGACGTGTCGAGTCGAGCGCCAACACGCTCAAAGACACGGCCTGTGATGGATTGCCCGGCGGCGTTTGACACGAGCAGCGCAGGGGCCAATAGGACCAGCGCCACGAGACACTGCCTGACTAAGAATGGTCCGTCCTCTCGCATTGCCCCTGAGACAAGCCGGTACGCCGTATGGCCGCTTACAGGCTACTGACTAGAGATACCGCAAGGCCCGCCAAAGTTTCAGAACGGTTTGTGGGAGGGGGGCTAGCCGCCGTCGCCGGCCGCCGGAGAGACGGTAAGATAGCGGCCTTCACGGATGCGGCTGGAGCGCAGACCGTTCCAGCGCTGCAGATCTCCCACGCTGACCCCGAACCGCTTAGCGATAACGGCCAGAGTATCGCCGCGCCGAATTCGATAACGACTCTCGCCCGCCGAGGCAACGGTCGTGGCGCCAGCCGCGGTTGGGGCGCTTGTCTCTCTTAGGACGAGCGTCTTGCCTGCCGTGATGCGAGTTCCTCGCAGACCGTTCCAGCGCTGCAGATCGCGAACACTTACGCCAAACCGGTCAGCAATGTCGCCGAGGTTGTCGCCCGAGCGAATGGTGTAGACGCCGTTCGAGGGCGCGGGAGTTGACGGTCGCTGCGCCGGAGTCACCACCGATCGTGAACCTAGCGCCGGATGGATCTTCAGCGTGTTGCCCGCGACAATCCGGCTACCGCGCATGCCGTTCCATTTTCGAAGCTCCGAGGCAGTCACACCGTGCTGCTCCGCGATGGCGCCGAGGTTGTCTCCCCTACGGATCGTGTAGGTAATGGCCTTCGTCGAGCGAGCTGTTGTCGATGCTCTGGTCGTCGCAGCGGCCCGAACGGGAGCCGAGTTGTTGCGCTCCGAAGTCACCGGTCCTTGACTGACGATAAGCTGATCTCCGGCCGTGATCTTCGTTCCGCGCAATCCGTTCCAGGCTTTCAGGTCGTCAACGCCCACACCGAAGCGCCGCGCAATCGATGCGAGGCTATCACCACGCCGAATCCGGTACCGACCGCCCGCGGCGGTGGATGGCGAACGGCTGCTCGCGGCTCTCGTCGATGAACGCGAAGACGTGGATGTGGAGGTCGATTGCTCGCCCACGATCAAGCGGCCGCCAGCTTGAATGCGGTTGCTGCGCAGTCCGTTCCAAGCCTTGAGTTGCGCCACGCTGATGCCATGCCTGCGCGCGATGGTCCCTAGGGTGTCACCTTGCGCGATTCGATAGGTGCGTGCATTCGCTGGTGGGCGCGTGCTCGGCGAAGACGTCTTGGCACCTACGTCCTCCGACTTGACGATGAGATATCGGCCTGCAACGATACGGCTGCCCGACAAGCCGTTCCACGCTCGCAGGTTGGCGATCGACGCACCGAAGCGCTGGGAGATCCCCCCCAACGTGTCGCCGCGTGCAATGCGATACCGTCCGGTACCGGATTCGAGGAAACCGCCGGCGCCTCCGCCCGATGAACCGTAGTAACTGAGTCTCTTCGGCGCCGCTGGAATAGTGAGCCAAGTGCCCGCCGCGAACCCATCATCCTGCACTTGATTGTGGGCCAGGACCTGTGACTGTTTGACCTTGTAGCGAGTCGCGATAGCAACGAGCGAGTCGCCGTCGCGCACTTTGTGACGCCGCCAAGCGAGCCGCTTGTCCTGCGGGACTGCGTTGAGTTCAGTCAGGAACGTTCCGCTCGATCCCTTGGGCAATCGCAGGTCGTAGGAATAGGGCGGCGTAGCGGACCGCAACAACGCCGGGTTCAGTTGTTTGATGGTCTCGGCGGTAGTTCCGGCGATGTCGGCGATAAGATCGAGATGAACTTCTGAATCCGTCTCGATGGTGTCGTACTCGAGCGGCGGCGCGGGATCCTTGATCTCGATGTCGTAGATGTCGAGGTTCTTCCCGACGTAAGTCATCGCCAGAATGATCGGCACGTAGTTGCGCGTCTCACGGAGGATGAACTTCCTCTTGCTGTGAACCCAATAATTGTTACTCTTGGTACGCTGGACGGCCCGTTTCACACGGGTCGGCCCGCCGTTGTACGCCGCCATGGCGAGATACCAGTCATCGAATTGGATGTAGAGATCAAGAAGATGGCGCGCGGCCGCGCGAGTAGCTTTCTCGGGGTCGTAGCGCTCGTCGACATACTTGTCCGACCGTAGGCCGTACTGTCGCCCTCGAAACTTCATGAATTGCCACATGCCGGTGGCACGCGCCCGCGAGCGGGCTTTGGGGCGGAAACCGGACTCGGCCTGTGCCAGATGAAACATCTCCTTGGGAACGCCTTCTTCCTCAAGGATTCGCTCGATCATGCCCCGGTAAGCACCCGCCCGTTCCAAGGTCCGGACGACGGTCTTTTTGCCCCGCCGACTAGTGAAATAGTTGATGAACTGGGCCACTTGCGAGTTCAACACCACCGGTAGTTCGGACGTGGTGTTCTTAAGGGCTTCCTGCCGAGCCGCCTCCAAATCGAACTCTTCCGGGAGGGCAATGTCGTTCAGCTCATCAATAAGCGCCAGTTCCTCCTCGGAGGCCTGCTCGGCTTCGCCGGCGACGTCGGGTGCATCGGCAGCCAAGTCCGCGAGCTCTGATGAGGGCGATTCAGGGGCAGCCGGGTCAGTGAGATCAGGGGAGGCCGCTGCGAGGGGAAACTCCTCCACGGCCGCGAGATTACCTTCCTCGGGCTTGGCGGCGATCGCGGCTTCGGCTGCTTCCGGTGTTTGCTTCGGATCCTGAGCCGAAGGCAGGCTCGCAACTTCAGACGCAGCTGTATCGGCTTCAGAAGCCGGAGCGGCCTGTACCGGAGGCGGCGGGGTTTGGGTCAGGGTGCCTGGGCCAAGCGTGCAAGCGAGATAAACGCTACACACAACCGGGACGAGCCACTGGCGGGCGGTCTTTTCCATTCGTCTGGAGTGACTTAGAACAGCTAGTGGCCTACGGGAGCCGGGAACGCCAGGATGAAGTCTCGATCCTACCAGACCATCGGATGAGGGTCAATGAGGATATGGCAGTGGGTCAGTTTGAAGGACTGAAGACTTCGGTGCTGAGGGGAAGGTTAATCCAATCGGGAGAACCCAAATAGGGCCAAACTCTTCAACCGCCTTCAGGCGGTTTCCGCGCGAAGCGCATGTAGGCCGGTCCTTTAGGGCCGGCTGACGTCGCAAAACTCCCATGTAGGGCGCTTTCAGCGTCCTTCCCTAGATGGGCTTTAGCCACCCAACTAGACCGCTGGTGCCCAGCCTAACTGCAAACTGACCCACCACGGAGGATATCGTACTGCCCGTCCCACCCGTTTTATCCTGTCCGGTCTTCGCCGAAGGCCGTCCCACCTACAGTTTAGACGCTTCTGCGTAGACTTCCTGCACCCTACTTACGCCGCTTCCAAACTCCACCTTCCGGCCGAGCGAACGAAGGATGATTTCCAACTCGGCAACCATCCCGAACAGGTCCGCGAAATCGAAATAGCCGAGGTGCGCGAACCGGAAGATCTCACCCTTCATCGTGCCCTGACCGTTGGCGATGATCGCGCCGAAACGGGTCTTGAACTGTTTCACGATGTCGTTCGAACTGACGCCTTCGGGTGCTCGAATGGAAGTCACCGCGCCGGCCGGAATGCCCTTGGCAAAAAGCTCGAGATCGAGAGCCACGGCCGCTTCGCGGCTGGCCTTCGCGAGGAGCTGGGCGTTCTCGATCAGGTTGTCGCGCCCCAGTTCGCGAATATACCGCATCGATTCCGCCAAGCCCAAGAGCAGCGATGTGGCGGGAGTCCACGGCGACTCGCCCTTCTCACCGCCCTTCTTGTGCTTCAGTAGATCGAAGTAGTAGTAGGTCGGGCGGCGCGGCTCGATCCGTGCCCACGCCTTCGCGCTTAGCGACAGGAACGCAAGGCCCGGTGGAATCATTGCGGCCTTCTGCGATCCGCCGATCACGACGTCGAGACCCCAGCCGTCGATGTCCAACTGGCTCGTACCGAGTCCGGTGATGGCGTCGACGACGAGCAATGCGTCCGTCTTGCCGACGGCTTCCGCCATGCTCTTCACGTCATGTGAGACACCCGTCGAGCTCTCCGTTGCCTGCACGAAAACGCCCTGGATGCCGGGGTCCGCCGCCAGCGCTTCCGCGACGCGTTCGGGCGTCACAGAGTCGCCATAGGGCGCTTCGAGCACATGGACATCGAGACCAAAGGCCCGGGTGATCTCCGCCCAGCGTTCGCCGAATTTGCCCGCCACTGCCACGACCACCTTGTCCCCGGGAGAGAACAGGTTCGAGACGGCGCTTTCCATCGCGCCGGTTCCCGACGAGGTGAACAGCATCACATCGTTCGATGTCCCCATGAAGTACTGCAAGTCAGCTAAGACCTGCTTATACAGTTCACGGAAATCTTCAGTGCGGTGATGGATGTCCGCGCCGGCCATCGCCCGGACCGCGGGTGGATACAGGGGCGTCGGCCCCGGTGTCAAGAGACGAAGCTTACGAATATGCATAGAGAAGAGTAAATGTCGAACGCGGGTCGCGCCGACTCAGGTCCAAACTCCTAGGATAGCGGTCGGTCGGCGAAGGGCAGCCGGCATGCCGGGAGTTAACACGATGGTCAGCGGAAGGCGTAAACAACACTTCATATATCGATAGAACTCATTGATAATAAGTGAGATATGTTGTCAGAACGATTCTGAGTCTTCTTCATGTCTACAACAGGCCACCCCGCTGGGAACGGCATTGAGGTAAGCCGGCAGGGTGATTTCGGCCTCAGCGGGGCGCTCCAAAGCCTTCCTGAGCTGGCCACGGGCCACTGTTTCGGCCTTTCCCCGGAGCACCACGCTCAGAATGATCACTGACGGCTCTAAGGCCCGCTGGAACAGCCTCCCTTGGCCACGTTGATGGGGATATCTCGCCGGCCGTTGTCAAGAATCTCGATCGAACCTGAGGGCAGCGTTCCCTAGCCGGTACCATTGCGCTTTCCACTGAAGCGAGTTATCCGGCGTAGAGTTCGGGATCTCCTCGATAGGGCACGTCGACGTCTGGGTCCGATCGCGCAAGCTGGCCTCGCAGAGCCTGGCGATGCGCTGGTGGTCTAGTCATATAGCGACCGAACGAACCTGTGAACGCTACGGCGCGCCTTCTTCGGGCGCCCATTTCCCAGGCCGAACGGGAAGCTCCCTGAGGGCATATTGCAGTAGAATTGGTTTGCGAATTCTCTCACGAAGAATGGATCTGCGTAGGGTCCCTCGGATGTGCTCGACAGATCGTGAGCGAGCTTCTGAAGCGATGTATTAGTCTTTCCGTCCCAGAACCTCAACATTGTGAGCCAAGGCACGTCTGGTGCATAAGCTCGGCGAAACCAAGCATTCAGGTCGCCCACCCAGACGTGAGTTTTCGGGACAGGCTCAGGCTGAGTGGCTAGGCGCGTCGTTGGCAACGCCCCGGGGCCTCGCTGTTCGTAGGCGACGGCCATGCGCGTCAAGAGGACGGCGAAGTTGTCGGCAACGCCGTCGAGATTCCCATGTGCGTCGAGTCTTCTGTCGATTTGATTAAGGACATGCGGATCGGCTGATCCCCACGGTTGTTGCGAAGATTCAGAAGAAGTTCCTACACCCCGAATGGCACTTGTCCGCCAAGGAGCGCGGCCGGTTCTATCACTCGCGCTCCAGGAGCTATCGCTTCGGTTTGATGAATAGGACCTCGCCGCGCTCGATCCATCCTTTTCTCAGATCCACACGGAACCATCCGTCGCTATTCTTGTTGTGAAAGCGAACAGGGGATCGCTTGCCGAGTTCCTTGACGTCGTGCTGCGCCCAGGTCTTGCCCATGTCAGGCGAAATAATGAACCCCGTGTAGTAGGGCGAGGCGGGCGCGTAGTGCGCCGAAAGAATCACGCCGTCTTCGATGATCATGTTCGCCGATTCGTATTGCGGATTGAAAAGCATCGTGTGCTTTTGCGGATTGGCGAGGTCCGCTGGGTCGCAGCGAAAGATGCCGCGATCGTGGGGCATGGTGCCGTTGTTTCCATTCGCGTCGGCGGCCCAGTAGAGCTGGCCATCGACAAAGTTGATGCCGCCCGATTTGTAACGCGAGTTGGAATTGACCGAAACGAGGACTTTCCAGTCCCACGAATCAGTTGCCGCATCGTAGGCACCTCTCAACCAGTGGCATTCGTGTACGGAGTCCCGGTCGTGGTCGCCGGTGGATGCGTAAAAGGCGTTTTCAACCGGGTTGTAGGCCACGCAATGAATGTGGCGGCAAACGACCGGATTGTCGGGGTTGCCCAGTAGCTCAGCGTTGCCGGCCTCTTTTTGCTGAAAGTGCGGATTTTGTCCGAACGAGTAAGCAATACTTACGGTCTCGCCCTGGTCGGTTGAGTAATAGATGTTAACGGGCACCGCGCCGCCGAGGACGTTGCAGTAGTTGCCCCACACCAGCATTTCCAATCCGTTTATGTCCCATGTATGAACGCCGTCCAGCGGATGAAAATACCAACCCGGTCGGTCCGGGTCCAGTGGCGCGTGCGGAAGATAGTCGCTGCCATCGGTATCTTTGACGATGATCTGCCTATGCGTCCTTAGGTTGTCGGTACTCAGATAGAGCTTGGTTCGCGTCGCAAACAGGATGTTTCCGTTCTTCAGGATACAACTGAAGGTGATGTTATCCGCATTGGGAAACGCGCCGCTGTGCGGCCACGTCTGCCCATTGTCCTCAGACAGGAAGACCTTGCCATTGCCGAAACCGAAGGCTTTGTTCATGCGCTGCGCGTCGATGTAGGGCCCCTCCGGCGCGAGGCGATACCAGAAATGATCAGTGAGGCCGGTCTCGACGGCCGCTGCCCTTAGCTTGCCCGCTGTGGGCATGAGCAGCCCGCCGGCGAGTGCAGAGGCGGTTCCAAGGAATCGGCCAGGACGAGCCTGCCGTTGGGCAGTTGCGCCATGCCGGCCTTGTACGTGCCCCGGGCTGTGACGCGCGTCCGGACGGCGTGTTGCCAATCCACAAAGCCGACCCGCTGCAGGTCTTGTCCGTTATATCCCGTGATGGCTACCGTGTACTTGCTGTAGTCGTAACCATTCAAGAGCCGGGCATTGCGTTCTTGGTCGATGGGGCTTGCTCCCACCGGGGGCTCTTGGGCCGGCGCCATCGAGACGACGGCCAGACACAATGCGATCTTCACGAGCGGGCCGAGAATCTTTGCTCGCCGAAGCTCTGGGATGAATAGCCGCATGGCAGGGTCTCTATTATGCCAGCGTAGACACGCCTCTCGGTACGCTGGCCGGACGATATCCGAAGGTGCAAGAATCTGAGAGCAGCGAGGGACATCACGTGGAACAAGCAAGCACGACGTTCAAACGGCTGTTCCGGTTTTCATCTTGGGCGCTGGCAGCTCCGATTGTGATTGTGGGTGCGCAGGCGGCGGAAGCGGCAAGGGCGTGCGCTGCGGGAGAGACCGAAACAACCGTTTTGGTGGTGAGGCATGCCGAGAAAACTTGCCGTCGCTGCGACGAACTATCGGAAGCGGGATTGACTCGTGCCAAGCTTCTCCCGGCTACCGTCCGCCCCATCGCCGGCGAACTCGATGCCGGTTACCACAGCAACACCAAGCGAACGCGGCAGACCGTCGCGCACCTGAGCCCGAAACCTCACACCGAGTACGCCAGAAATCGATCGGAGCGCGAAGTCGTAGCGGGCATCCTCAAAGATCGCTGCGGTCAGAGTGTCCTGGTCGCAGGCCACAGCAATACCGCACCCCAGATGGTTCCGCTCCTTGGGGTCCCGCCGGCACAAATCGACGTCGACAACTGGTTCCCGACGAAATTCCCTGATGGCACGCGGGAGATCTACCACGAAGACTTTGATGATCTGTTCGTCGTGAAGATCTGCGGGCCGTGCGAGGGTTTGAACGGAATGGGAAGCGCAAGTTTCGCCAGGGCTGCACGCCCGCGCGACTGGACGCAGCGGCAACTCGCGGGCGACCTTCTACGACGCGCCTTCGAAGGATCCACCGGAAGTTTGGTGATGGGCGCGCTGTCGGCGCAGAAAACCTCCAAGGGTGGGTTGGCCGAATTGCGGCGCGTACTCAGACTCTGTACTTCGTCTTGTACTTGCGGTTAACTCGACTCGACTTCGCTGCGGCCATGACGTTGTCCCCTTGATCTCCATGACAAATCAGGCCTCCGAGCCGGGGGTCCGTGGAGCCAAAGCCGATTCATGCACCAACGCCGCTTCTGCACCGAGTTCGCGCTTCACTGGAATCAAGAAGGGATGTAAGATGGAGGCAACATGCTCAGAGCGGTGCTTGGCGATCGGGCAAGGATCATGGGCGGCGACGGTCTGTTCGTACTGTCATTAACGATCGCTCTTGTGCTCGGCTGGGCTCCTGCGCTAGCGAACGGGCAAGATGCCGACACGTCGGCTGGTGCGCGACAACCTGCGAATCCAGCGGCGTCCCTGTTTGGCCAACACATTCGACCCCTCCTCGAAACGCGCTGCCTGTCGTGTCACAACAGCGAGTTGAAGCAGTCCGGCCTCGACCTATCCACACGCGCGGGCTTAATGCGGGGCGGTAGCCGCGGCCCTGCGATCGTTGCCGGTGATGCGGAACAAAGCCTGCTCGTGCAACTCGTGCGGCACCATCAGAAACCCAACATGCCTTTCATGGCCGGCAAGCTTCCCGACGAGGTGTTGGCGCACATCGTGGAATGGGTCAACACCGGGGTGCCCTATGACGCTGCGATTGTCTCTGGCGACAAGGAAGATGCCGGGGCGGAGTCGACCGATCATTGGGCGTTTCAGACCCCGATGCGCCCTGACGTTCCTGAGGTCGACAACGCCCGCTGGGTACACAATGCCATCGACGCCTTTGTCGCCACCGAGCACGAGAAGCGGGGCCTGACACCGGCGCCGCCCGCCAAAAAACGTGTTCTACTTCGGCGAGTCTATCTGGATCTGATCGGACTGCCGCCGACGCCCGAGCAAACCGTGGCCTTCCTCGCAGACACCTCGGACGACGCCTACGAAACGGTTGTGGACCAACTGCTTGACAGTCCCCGCTATGGCGAGCGTTGGGGACGGCACTGGATGGATATCTGGCGCTACAGCGACTGGTACGGATTCCGCCAAACCGACGAGCTACGCAACGGGCAGCACCACCTCTGGCACTGGCGCGACTGGATCATCGATGCCGTCAACGAAGACAAAGGCTACGACCGAATGATCGTCGAGATGCTCGCCGGCGACGAGATCGCTCCGAACGACCCTCACGTCTTGCGCGCCACCGGCTATCTGGCCCGCAACTGGTACAAGTTCAATCGCAACGTTTGGCTCCAGGACACGGTCGAGCACACCGCCGCGGGCTTCCTTGGCGTCACCCTAAAGTGCGCCCGCTGCCACGATCACAAATACGATCCCATTCAACAGGACGAGTACTACCGCTTCCGTGCGTTCTTCGAGCCGCACGACGTGCGGACTGACAGGGTGCCTGGCGAGCCTGATCTCTCCAAAGCCGGCATCCCACGCGCCTATGACGCCGACCTGAGCGCAAAGACACTTCTCTTTCTTGGCGGTGACGAAGCCAAGCCCGTTGAAGAAAGACCCCTTGAGCCTGGCGTGCCGCGCGCCATCGGGGGCTCCAAGCTGAACATTCAACCCCTTGCTCTGGATCTCGAAGCCCGGTACCCCGATTTCCGTCCTTTCGTCCACGAAGATCTGGTCACCCAAGCCAAGCAGGAGATTGAGAAGGCCGAAAAAGATGTGGCCCAGGCGGCCGAAGAGATTGTGGCTGTACGAAGCCGGCTTGCGCAGGGAGGCGCCGAAGGGGAATCGCAGCCCTCCGTTTCTTCTTCTAAACCGGCTGAGCCTGGAGATGAGGCAAGCGAGGAGGAAGCGGACCCGGAAACGAAGCTGAGAAATGCCGAAGCCGCGCACGCGCTGGTGGAAAAAGTCCTCGCGACGGCTCGATTGAAACTACCTGCGCTGGAAGCTCGCATTGCAGCCGACAAGGCCAAACACAGCGAGCCGCGGGAGCCCCACTGGGAAGCTCTGGCACTAGCTGCGAAGAAGGCGGAGCGCGTCGCTGACCTGCGTCTGGCCGACGAGAGAGTGCTGCGGGTCCAACAGCTCCTCAAGGAAACAGAAGGCTCCGATGACCCGCTCGACAAGGACATCGAGAAGAAACTCACCAAAGCCCGCGCGCAGCTTAAGGCGGCCCAAGAGACGCTGGAGCCTCGCGACGAGTACACACCGGTTGGCGAGATCTATCCCGACACCAGCACCGGGCGGCGCTTGGCCCTGGCCAAGTGGATCGCCGGCAAGAGCAACCCTTTGACCGCCCGAGTGGCTGTCAACCATATGTGGCGGCGCCACTTCGGAAGCGCCTTGGTGCCCACCGTCGCCAACTTCGGTTCGTCCGGAAAGCCGCCCACACACCCCGAGCTGCTGGACTGGCTAGCCGTCGAGTTCATGGACCAGGACTGGACCATGAGGGCGATGCACCGCTTGATGGTTACCAGTAGTACCTACCGCATGCAGTCATCGGACCGGCGCGTAGCCGGCTCTAACGGCGCCAAAGACCCTGACAATATCTATCTGTGGCGAATGAATCCCAGGCGCATGGAGGCGGAAGCGGTCCGCGACAGCGTCCTCCATGTCAGCGGACGCCTCGATCTGACGATGGGCGGAACGGAAGTCGATCACACCGAAGGTGCGGCCGTCCCGCGGCGCAGCGTCTACTTCCAGCACACACCCGATCTGAAGATGCAGTTTCTCAGCGCCTTCGACTTAGCCAATCCTTTGGAATGCTACGAGCGGCTCGAAACCGTCGTACCCCAACAGGCGCTGGCGTTGGCCAATAGCAAGCTCGGCCTCACGCAGGCGCGTTTGCTGGCACGCGATCTGACCGAGCAGCTCGGAGACCGAGAGCGGCACGCGGCCTTCGCCAAAGGCGCGTTTGAGCGCGTCCTCGGCCGCCCGGCTACCAAGAAGGAACTCGCGCGGTCGAAGCGTTTCCTACGATCGCAATCCGAGCGGCTCAGTGATCCTGCGAGTCTGACCGCGTTCGAGGGCGGAGCGGCCAGCGAGGTGCCGCCGGCTACTGAGCCCTGGCTTCGGGCGCGGGAAAACCTGGTCCACGTGCTGTTCAATCACAACGAGTTTGTTACGATTCGGTAGGCAGGATCCACCATGAACAGCAAGACACAGGTCAGCGCTTGCGGCTGCGGCAACATCCACCGCCGGACTTTCCTTGCCGACTGTGGCATGGGCTTCACCGGTCTCGTTCTTGGGACGATGCTCCGGCGTGAGGGCATGGGCGCTACCGGTTCGACCGACCTCTGGACGCCACCCGACGGCGAGCCTCACTTCGCGCCGAAAGCCAAAAACGTCATCTGGCTATTCATGCTTGGCGGCGTCAGTCATATTGAGTCCTTCGATCCCAAGCCGGACGTCAACAAGTACGGCGGCAAGAAGATCATCGAGACGCCCTACAAAGATTCGCTCGACTCTCCGTTCGTCAAAGAGAACCTCCGCGAAACCATTGCCGGCCTGCACAAGATCCACAGCACTCTGCTGCCGATGCAGATCGGCCACGGCAAACGGGGTCAAAGCGGCATTGACATGAGTGACTGGTGGCCGCATCTCGGCGGTATGGCCGACGACCTGGCCGTCGTTCGCTCGATGTGGACCACCGACAACAACCACGGGGCCCAGATCCAGTTTCACACCGGCCGCCACATGCTCGAAGGCGACTTCCCATCGATCGGCTCCTGGGTTCACTACGGCCTGGGCACGCTCAACGAAAACCTGCCTCAGTTCGTGGTCTTCGGCAACACTCTGGGGAACAACGTGGAAGCCGCCCACGGCGCCGACTACCTCGGGCCCGAGCACGCAGGTGTCCGGCTGCAGGTGGATCCCAAGAATCCTTTGCCCTTCGCTTCTCCGGGGCCGGAAGTCTACCGCGAAGAGCAGCAGGGCGAGTTCGAGCTGCTGCGGGACCTCAACGGTCTCGTCGAGGTCGAATACCCCAATGACGCAGCCACTCGTGCCCGTATCAAATCCTACGAGCTCGCCTTCCGCATGCAAACCGCCGTGCCTGACATCTTCCGCTTTAAGCAAGAAAAGGAATCGATCCGAAGGCTGTACGGCTTTGACAGCGAGGTCACTCGGCCTTTCGCAGAGAAATGCCTAGCGGCCCGCCGGCTCGTCGAAAGCGGCGTGCGCTTCGTGCAGGTGTATCACGGCGGGAAGGGCGGTAACGCCTGGGACGCTCACAAGGACGTCAAGAAGAATCATGGCGAGTTGTGTCCCAAAGTGGACCAGCCGATCGCGGCCTTGCTCAAGGACCTCAAGCAGCGCGGGATGCTAGAGGAAACGATGGTTGTCTGGGTCACCGAGTTCGGGCGTACGCCGGCCGCTCAAGGCGGAACCGGCCGCGACCATCACCCATTTGGCTTTTCCGTCTGGATGGCGGGTGGAGGCATCAAAGGCGGCATCGCCCATGGCAGCACCGACGAGATTGGCTTTCATGCGGTCGAGAATCGCCACTACGTCACCGACATCCACGCCACTGTCCTGCAACAACTGGGCCTCGATCCTCGTCGGCTCGAAGTACCCGGCCGCAAGCGCCTGGAAATCGACTTCGGCAAGCCTATCACTGAAATCATCGGTTAAACGAGGACCACGACAATTTCGTTTGTCGCCGCGTGGGGAAGCGAAGGGCGTGAAAGGGCCGCAAGTCGAGGCGTGCGCCGCTGGAGAACCATCTCATCATGCGCATCGACCCCACATGATTTGCTGGCTCGGACACTCTTATCGCGGAGGAGTCAGACATCGACGGGATGTGCGAGCTCATCCGGAGGAGTCTGGTGGATGAGCCAAGCAATGGCGGTCGTGCTGCAGAGCCTCCCTAGCCACGCCCACTATCGGAAGTCACTCTCCCGAAGCTCTGCTTCTGGAAAACGCCGGAGCCCTCCTTGATGATGACGAGCTGGTCTGAGGCCACTTGGGAAATCTCCTCGATCTCACCAATCGGCCATCGAATTTCCAAGTCGGCCGTCTTTTCCTGGCCCAGGCCGAAACGGAGGCGGCTGTCGTTCGCAGAATAGAAGCTCGCTTGGCTCGTCACTGTCTGAGCCTGCGTCCGCTCGCCGTAGCGGGCGATGACGGTTGCACCGATGGCGCTTCGGTTCGACTTCTGGCCGATCAGTTTGACCTTTAGCCAATGATGGCCGCCCCGAGGTCTCAGGATCAAGCGGGCCTTCCGTCGGTCCCCCAGCGGCCTGGTTCCCAGGTGGCTGTCCGCATTTCATAGTGAAAGTCTTCCGACAACTGCGTGTAGTACGCGGTGACCATTCGACCCCTGGGGAGCTGAACGCTGCTTGGGTAGCCACAGTCGAACATCGGGCAATCCGCAATTCGGGTCGGAGGGCTCCAGGTTGCTCCGCGGTCATCGCTCAGCCGAATGTCAACGCCGAAATTGTTCCAGCAACGATTGCCATGGCTCAGCAGCACCCGCCCATCGGCCAACAGCGCTAGATTACCGGTCACCTGCATCGGGAGGGTAAGCGGCATCCGGCGCTTCCAGGTACGCGCGTCATCATCGGACGAGAATAGCTCGAGGTGCACATCGCGCTTTCGCCGGAACTCACGTGACGCCGCAAGCCATCGGCCGCCGCCGAGGTGCAGGATGTCGGTCTCGTTGCCGCCGGGGTTGAGGGGAACGCGCTCGCCCCAGGTGTGTCCGTCGTCGCGGCTGCGCAACAGGTGGGACTCGCGCACGTTTCCTCTGACCAGGTGCACCGCTGTGCAGAGAGAGCCGTCATCCGCCATGCGGATATTGCCAAAAGGCATGAACTGGTTGTCTCTTCCGATGCCGGCGTCGGGCGGCGAGGGAAACTCTCTGCTAACCGACCAGGTGCGGCCTCCGTCAGAGGAGCGGCAAACCCAGGACCGCAGCACTCGGCGATGCGGCCCGCTGAGTTGGCCTTTGGGACTTCGGTCGGCCCAACCGCTGCAAAGAACGAGCACGTCCCCGTTGTGGGCGATGCCCGCGGAGCAGTTCATGCGATTGGTGGTGGGTTCGTGTTCGGCGACGCGGCCCCGAAAGTGCCAGGTCTTGCCTTCGTCTTCGCTGCCCCAGCAGTCGAGGTCTCCCTCCCACAGACCGTGGCAGGGTTGGTTGAAGATCATTGTGACCAGAGAGCCGTCGCTTAAGCGCTGGAGGTTGGGCCAAGCACAGACGCCCTGGATGGCCGTTCTGGAGGCAACGCCAAACAGAGAGGATCGTTGCGCCGCTGCCAGTGGAAGTGCCGCCAGCGCCGGCGTTGCCGCTGCCAGCGGGACGGACTTCAACCACTCGCGCCGCCGCATATCACTACGTCGTGGAAGGGGCATCCATGCAATTCTCGATGAACATGCTAGCGGAACGAAGGTCCGATCGGCGCGACACCTCGCGCAGGCACTCTGCCGGCAGTTCGGGGCAGTTCGCGGGGGCAGTTAACGCTAACCGCCAAATACTGGCTGCACCCAAGCAAACTCCCCATCCGACCGCACCACCGTCGCCCGCACATACGCCTCGCCCGGTCGAAGTTCGTACTCGGCTTCCGGCCCGTGGACCGTCGCGAGCACCTTACCGCCCTTGCCGATGAAGCGCGTCGTGTATTTGAAGGTGGATTCCTGCTCGATCTTGATCGCAAGCCCCTTCGAGGAGCGCTCCATCTTTTCGAGACTCACTCCCGTCGAAGCGTAGAACTGACCGCGTACGAGCGCCTGGATGACGGCGTCTTCGGTGAGCTCGGCGGCCTGCACGGAAACCCAGCCGCGGCCGGGATTCGCCAAGGACGGACCAAACTCTTTGAAGATGTGCGCGTCGTCCACTGCGATGCCGTAGATTTCCCGGCCCGCGCTCAGTACCACGTCCCACATTTCCTCCAGGCTGGGGGAACCGCCCCCGCCGAAGTTGTGAACCGTCGGACTCCCGTTCCATACCTCGAACAACTTCATGTCGTTGACCTGCCGCAGCTCATCCGGCGTGACCGACCATTTGTAGTTCGGGTGGTTGAGGGAGGGCAGGCCGCCCGCCTTTCTGATGGCGTCGACGTTGCCTTGAATGGTTTCGAGAACGCTGTGGCCGAAAACGGGCGGGATCGTTTTCCGAATCTGGAAGGCGTTGACGTGGACCGACTTGCCGTCATAGTAGGACGAGACTTCCTCGCCGGCGAGAAGCAGGAAGCGCTCGTCGGCCGCGAGGAAGGAGTTGAGCGGTTCCGGTTCGGTCAGGTAGTTGTGGTCGGTGAGCACGAGGAACTGATAGCGGTGCTCCTTATACCAGCGGGCTACGGCGTCGGGTGTGCTGTCGCCGTCGCTGTTGATCGTATGGGTGTGTAGGTTGCCTTTGTACCACTTGAGTTCGGGGGTCTGGGCAATCTGCTGTCCGGGCGAGAACGCCCAAGTCCAGGCTATGGCCAGGAGGAAAGTGGCACGGATCAGCCAACCGGAATAGGGTTTCATAGCAGCCGAAGATAGCACATGCGGATGACACGATGGTGTCTAGTTTCAGATAGGAGGCGCCGGTGGCTCCCAAGATCCGAGTCGTCTACAACTGGTACGAAGAGTTCCGCGAACGCGAGCAGTAAAGCTACTGGGAACAAACAACATAGGGCGTGTTGGCGGATAAGTGTTGCGATATCGGATTCCCACTCCGAATTTGACGATGATGGATTCGCGGAAGTGCAGTCTACACAGAGCTGCTGGATGCGAAACAACCTCAAGCCGCGGTGCTCT
>Ga0310124_10001374_pt1 | contig 16936 bp, 13 predicted proteins | sample CB11b_AW_Bot5_MG_FD_203507 | JGI IMG/M metagenome (GOLD analysis project Ga0310124, IMG submission 203507) | Marine microbial communities from Western Arctic Ocean, Canada - CB11b_AW_Bot5 | ecosystem: Environmental > Aquatic > Marine > Oceanic | place: Canada: Western Arctic Ocean | collected... | reverse complement strand
AGCTTCCATAGTTTAATTTCTTAAAGGTTTATTATTCATTAATAAATATTGAATTCTTTCTAATGTTTTTTGATTTCCAAGAAGACTCATAAAAGCTTCTCTTTCGATATCCAAAAGATACTGTTCACTTACTTTCTGAGGACTTGTTAAATCGCCTCCACAAATTACTTCTGCAACTTTTTTAGCAATTACAACATCATAATCTGACATGTATTCGCCTAATCTAAATTCATTAATTGCAGAATACAACACACTAAGACCACCTCTTCCTAATACTTCTATGTCTTTTCTTTCTGTTGGAGCTATATAATTTTTAGCTAGTTCTAAAACTTTATCTTTAGCCATTCCAATATTCATAGGTATATTCATACATATAAAATCTTTATTTTTTTTCAGGTAATTTAGATTATAACCTTCATGAGCAGATGTTGAAACTGTTGCAGTTGCAATAGTCTTAAAATAATTAATTAAGGTAGGTGTTTTAACATCTCCTTCAAAAAAATCATCAGAAGCTCTAAGGGCAAACTCTTTAGTTCCTCCACCTCCTGGAAGCAACCCAACACCAACCTCAACAAGACCAATATATGATTCTGAAGCATATATACCAGCATCTGAATGCATTGCAATTTCACAACCACCACCAAAAACATATCCTTGTGCTGCTGTAACTACCGGGATTTTAGAAGTTTTAATTTTCATCATTATTTGTTGGAAATTGTTTACTAATTCTTCTAAAGGCTTAAATTGTTTTTGCATAGCCATCATCCCAATGTTCATAAGATTAGCACCTACAGAAAATTGTTTTGCATTGTTTCCAATAAGAACGCCATTCCAATCTTCCTCTTCAGCTTTTTGGATAGATTCAATAAGACCTCTACCAATTCCTTCTCCTATTGAGTTGCTTTTGCTTAAAAATTCTAGACACATAACTCCATCTCCTATATCATGAACAGTACATTCGCTATTTTTTATAACTGGAGTATTTTCACGTAGACTGTTTAGAATTATTAATTTCTTAGAACCAGGAATTGTTTCATATTTTTTCGAATTAATGTTAAAATATTTTCTTTTCCCATTTTCGAACTTGTAAAAGGATTTTGCGCCTGATTTTTCAAGTAATTCAATCCATTTAGGAATTTTTTCTTCGGATTTTTTAATTAATTCTATACCCTTACTTAAACCTATTAAATCCCAATATTCAAATGGGCCATAATCCCAAAAATATCCAGCTCGCATAGCATCATCAATTTGATAAAATTGATCAGCTATTTCAGGAACTCTATTAGCTGAGTAAGATAAAAGTATACTGAAATATTCTTTGAAAAATAAATTTTCTTTTGACTCTCCTTCAATTAAGGATTTAAGCCTTTTATCCATTAATTCAATACTTTTAGCCGATTTAACTATGTCAAGTTTAGGTTTTTTACAGGGCTCATATTCTAATGTTTCAAAGTTTAAAACATTTATAATTGTTTTACCATTATTATCTTTGGTGTTTGTTTTTTCATAAAAACCTTTTCCAGTTTTATTTCCAAGATATTTATTGTCTAATAAATATCTCATAAACTTCGGTCCTTTATGATTTTTTAATTTTTCAAGATAACTATCTTCTTTAACATTATTTTGAATGAAAGAACTTACATTATCACTAGTATCTAATCCAACTAAATCTTGAAGTCTAAATGTTGCTGTATTAGGTCTGCCAATTAAAGATCCAGTCATGGCATCAGTTTCTTCAGCACCCATATTGTACTTATCAGCTAGTAAAATAAGTTCTGTTCCTGAAACCACACCAATTCTATTAGCTATAAAAGCAGGCGTGTCCTTACATAAAACGGTTTGTTTTCCAAGTAGATTAGATCCAAATTCCATGAAAAAATTGATCATTTCGGTGCTGCTCTCTTTAGCAGGGATTATTTCTAAAAGCCTCATATATCTAGGAGGATTAAAAAAATGAGTGCCACAAAAATATTTTTTGAAGTCATCAGACCTTCCTTCTGAAAGAATTGAAATAGGTATACTAGAAGTATTAGATGTTATAAGACTTCCTTTCTTTCTGTATTTTTCAACTTTTTCAAAAATTTGCTTTTTTATTTCTAGTTTTTCTACAACAACCTCAATAATCCAATCAGAATCATTAATTTTTTCAAAATCATCTTCAAAATTTCCAGTGGATATTTTATTTACAAAACTCTTATCATATAAAGCAGCGGGTTTAGATGTTACAGCTTTTTTTAATGCCTGATCAGCTATGATATTTTTATTATTAGATTTATCATTATCACTTTTAGGCGGGATATCTAGCATTAATACCTTAATTCCAATATTAGCAAGATGGCAAGCAATTCCTGAACCCATTATTCCAGATCCAAGAACCGTAACTTTTTGTATTCGAAATTTCATAAATAAAGTTTAGATAACGAATCTACAAAAAGTTTATAAATACTATGCATGCATAGTAATCGTTTTTTATTATTTTTTTATAAAAAAATAACTCGTTAATTTGTTAGAAATACTAAATAAGTTAAAATGAAATTATTTCTTAGTAGTCAGTTTTACTTTCTGCTCATATCTATTCTGTTATTATTTAATTTCTGTTCTGACAAAAAGGAACCTTTAGATCAATTAATTAAATATGTAGAAAATAACAGTGACTTTTCATACGAGATTAAAGATTCAGTTGTTACTGACTCATGGAAAACTTATCATATTAAAATGTATTCAGGAAATTGGTTGACAAAAAAGGAGGTGAATATACCTGATTGGTGGCATTGGGTTGATGTAGTAGTTCCTAGGGAAGTAAAATCCAATAAAGCACTTATGTTTATTGGAGGAGGAACAAGATTAGACAATGATTCATTTTTAGATTCTATAACTATAGAACATGCAGTACAAACAAAATCAGTAATTGCTCATATAAGTAATATTCCTTTTCAACCTATATCATTTAAAGGGAGTAATGGTAAAGAATTTTATGAAGATGATTTAATAGCCTATGGATGGGAAAAGTTTTTAAAAAATGGAGCAAGAGACACTGATTTGAAATGGTTGGCAAGATTTCCAATGACTAGAGCTGTATCTAGAGGACTTGATGTTGTTGAAGATATAACAAAACTATCTAAAATGCCTATATCTTCTTTCTTTGTTGCTGGAGCTTCTAAAAGAGGCTGGACAACATGGACTACAGCTGCTGTTGATTCTAGGGTTATTGGAATGGCTCCTATAGTTATTGACATGCTTAATGTAACACCTTCTATGCATCATCACTATAAGGTCTATGGAGAGTGGTCTATTGCAATTGAGGATTATGAAAATTATAATATTATGGAGTGGATGAACTCAAAGGAGTATGATAAATTATTAAAGCATGTAGAACCTTATGAGTTTATCGAAAAATTTTCAAGTATTCCAAAATTTTTAATTAATGGAACCATTGATGAATTTTTTGTTACCGACTCATGGCGTTTTTATTGGGATGATTTAAAAGGGGTAAAACATTTGCAATATGTTCCAAATGGAAATCATGGTCTTAGGGGAGATTATTATAATATGACTCTAAAAAATTTAATTTCATATTATTATAGAGTTATAAATGATATAAAAATGCCAATTTTCGATTGGAAGGTCCATAAGGATAGTGTATATGTTAGAATTGATCCAAATCAGAAATATTCAATTTCAAAATGGACTTCAAATAATACTAAAGAAAGAGATTTTAGAATATGGAAAGTAGGGGATAGTAGTTGGGTTCAGTCTAAAATTGAAAAAAATAATTCAGGCTCTTATGTTTTTTTAAAAGAAATAAATGAAGGTTATACAGCAGGTTTAATTGAAGTTGAGTTTAATGGAATTGAAGATTTTCCTTTAAAATTAACATCTGGAACTTGGATTTATCCAGATACATATCCGTTTAAAGAATATAAACCTGAACCACCTCTGGGAACTCCTCTTTTATCAGATTAATTATGAAAAAAATATTTATATTTTTGTTATTGGCTTTTATTCAAAACAATTTATTTGCTCAGAGAGAACATGAATTAATTTCAAAAACTGAAGGATTAAATAGTATAGAAGTATTTTGTGAATTTTTATCTATACCTAACGATGGTAAAAATAAAGATGAGATTTTTCAAAATATTCAGTGGAGTAAAGTTCAATTAGAATCATTTGATTTTAATATTAATCTTTTAAAAACATCTTCTCTTCCTCTAGTTTTAGCCGAAAAAATAATAGACAGGAAATTGCCTACAATAGTATTTTATATGCATTTAGATGGTCAATCAGTAGATATATCCAAATGGGATCAAAAAAGTCCTTGGACTCCTGTTTTGAAAAAATTTGATGGAAAAAATTGGAATGAGGTAGATTGGGAAATGTTAAATATAAAAGAAAATGAAGATTTAAGAATTTTTGCTAGGTCAACTTCTGATGATAAAGGGCCTTTTATGATGTTTTTAACTTCTTTAAAAATCCTTGAAATTTATAATAAAAAACCTGCATATAATATTAAGTTAATTTTAGATTTTGAGGAAGAGAGAAGTTCACCAGGTTTACCTGAAGCTGTAGAGAAATATAAAGATCAATTAATTGCAGATCTTCTTATAATTTTAGATGGGCCTATGCATTCATCTAAGAAGCCTACACTGGTTTTTGGTAATAGAGGAATAGCTACAATTACTTTGAAAGTATATGGCCCTAAAACTCCTCAGCACAGTGGTCATTATGGTAATTTTATTCCTAATCCAGCATTAAGATTAAGTCAAATATTATCTTCAATGAAAAGTGAGGATGGTAGAGTTATTATACCTGGGTTTTATGATGGGATAAATATTACAGATCAAGTTAAATCAATTTTTAAAAACATTCCTTCTGAGGAAGAATTAATAAGAAATAGAACTAAAATTAATTCTGTAGACAAGGTTGCTGAAAGTTATCAGGAATCTCTGCAATATCCTTCTTTAAATATTAGAGGTCTTCAAAGTGGGTGGGTAGGTTCTCAAGTTAGAACTATAATACCTTCAACTGCACAAGCAGAAATTGATGTTAGACTTGTTCTTGAGAGTGATCCTTTAAGACTAGTTAACTTAATTGAAAATCATATAAAATCATTAGGATATAAAATTTTAAATGATGAGCCAAATGACAATCAAAGATTATCAAATAATAAGCTTGTTAAGATGACTTATAAAATTTCTTATCCAGCATTTAGAACACCAATAAATGCTAAAGAAGGTAAATGGTTAAAAAATATACTTTTTAATAATTTTAAGGTTAATCCTGTTTTGATAAGAACTAGTGGGGGATCAGTTCCTATTTCACCTTTTGTAAATAATTTAGGCATTCCTGCAATAGGTATACCCACAGTTAATTTAGATAACAATCAGCATAGTCCTAATGAAAATATAAGATTAGGAAATTATTTTAATGGTATTGAGACTTTTGTTAGTTTATTATTAGAACCTTTTAAATAATATTTTAATCATCTATTTAGATCCATGAGTAAAAAAGTTTTGAATCCTCCAAAAAAGGATCTTTTCTTTATATGTATGATAAAGAGGAATATGAAGAAAAACTGTCAAATGGATTTACTTTCAAACTGTAACTTTAAGATATATTAAATCTCCCCCTAAGATTTAATCCTTTAAAAGTTCACTTTTGGCTGACATCAAACAGTTTATAAAATAAATAGAAGGATGCTATTTAAGCATCCCTTCTATTTATATATTTAACAGGCGTAGTGTTTTTCAATTTTTTAAATTGTCGATTAAAATTTGATAGATTATTAAATCCGCTAAATTCTGCTATTTCATTTATTGAAGAATCATTATAAGTCAACAAAAATTTACATGCATTTTCAATTCTTAACTCAGTTAGAAATTGAACATACGTTTTATTTGTTCGTTTTTTAAAGTATTTACAAAAAGCATTTTTCGTCATATTTGCTAAAGATGCAATTGTTTCTAAAGAGATGTTGCTTTGAAAATTATTCATTGAATATTCCATAATCGTTCGCATCCGTTTCCCTTCAATTTCGGAATATTGTTTTTCATAAATAAATGTAGACAAAGGTTGATACTTAGTGTTTTGTATAATCTCTAGTAATTGTAATAAGTTAATAAAACGTTCGAACTTATTCTGATGTTTAAGTTTGATAAAGTAATGTTGTAGATTGTGGGAGACCACTTTGAACCCATTAAAAGCTTTTTTAAAAAAAGGTTTAAGAGGTTGTAATTCATCCAAAGCAAAAAATTCATTTCCAAAGGAGTTTTTTGTGAAGAATAAGGATAACATTAAAGATTTAGTGTTAGATTTTTCACTTTTAAAAACATGAGGTAAGTTACTCCCCAAAACTAAAATATCTCCTTTTGTGTAATTGTTTATTGTGTCCCCAACAATAAGTGTTCCTTCTCCTTTTGCGATATAACTTAATTGAATTTCTTCATGTTGATGAAACTTATCGTAAAAAATGTATTCAAAATCCTCTTCATAGACAATGGCCTCTTTATTGGGTTTTGGTATTATAAACGGCAATGCTTTCATTGTACAAAAATATTCATTTTAATTTAATAAATTACCTATGTAGGATAATATCGTATTATTATTGGAATATAATCGATTAGATATTAGGTAGATGATGAAGTAATTTTGCTCTTCTAAATATAAAATATATGAGTATAGAATGGAAGGGCGTTATGCCTGCAGTAACTACAAAATTCACCAATGATGATCAATTGGATTTGGTAAGTTTTGAAATCAATATCAGGGCACAAGTAACGGCAGGGGTTAGTGGAATTATCCTTGGAGGTACCTTAGGAGAAGCAAGTACTTTAACTGCCAAAGAGAAAGAAATATTGGTAAAAAAAACAGTACAAATAGTAGATAATAAGGTTCCGATTATTCTAAATATAGCGGAACAGTCCACAACCGATGCCATAGAAGCTGCACATAAAGCAAAAGTCTATGGGGCGAGTGGGCTCATGCTTTCACCTCCAATGCGCTATAAAGCTGATTCCAGAGAGACTGCAACTTATTTTAGAAAAATAGCGCAAAGCACCAACTTGCCAATTATGCTATATAACAACCCAGTTGATTATGGGATTCCAATAACGCTGGATGTGTTGGATGAATTAGCGGATTGCGAAAACATACAAGCCATTAAAGAATCAACTCGAGATCTGACAAATGTGACCCGTATGAGGAATCGTTTTGGTGATCGTTATGCCATATTATGCGGAGTTGATACCTTGGCTTTAGAAAGTATTTTGATGGGTGCTGATGGTTGGGTTGCCGGATTGGTCTGTGCATTTCCGGCAGAAACTGTAGCCATTTATTCTTTGGCTAAAGCCGGAAAAGTTAATGATGCAATATCTATATTCCGTTGGTTTTTGCCATTGTTGGAGTTAGATATTGTTGCTAAATTAGTGCAAAATATTAAGCTGGCAGAAGTAGCTACAGGTATTGGCACTGAAAATGTACGTGAGCCGCGTTTACCACTTATAGGAGAAGAGCGTAAACATGTGTTAAATATTATTCAAGAGGCCATGAGAACACGCTCTACATTACCAGAATACAAGAACTTATCCGAATTCAGTACTATTTAATTTAAGCATTAAAATAAATTATAAAATCTCTCTAAGAAAATGATCTCAGGAAAAAATTATATTGGTAATCAATTAAAGGCTAGTGGTAGTGTTACACACAAAACAATTAACCCTAAATTAAATATTGAAAATCCCACTCCTTTTTTTGAAGCTACAGTAGAAGAAGTAAATCAAGCAGTAGAATTAGCTTCAAAAGCGTTTAAAGTGTATAAAAATGTATCCGGTAAGCAAAGAGCAGCTTTTTTAAATACCATAGCAGATGAAATTCTTGCATTAGATTTTGAATTAACGGATATGTTTGTTTCAGAATCTGGATTACCAGAAGGAAGAGCGCAAGGAGAACGCGGAAGAACTATCGGGCAATTACGCTCATTTGCAGACCTAATTTTAAAAGAAGACTGGAGAAATAATACAATAGATGAGGCTATTCCAAATAGAGCACCATTGCCAAAATCAGATATTCGCAAAACATCAATTCCTTTAGGACCAGTTGTCGTTTTTGCAGTAAGTAATTTTCCATTAGCCTTTTCAACGGCTGGAGGAGATACTGCAAGTGCACTTGCATCTGGCTGTCCTGTTATTGTAAAGTCTCATGCCATGCATTCTGGAACAGGAGAATTAGTAGCTTCTGCAATTATTACAGCAGTCGAAAAAACAGGAATGCCAAATGGTGTCTTTTCAAATATTACAGGTCGAGGTCGAGTTGTAGGAGTAGTACTAGTAAAGCATCCAAAAGTAAAAGCAGTTGGTTTTACAGGTAGTATAGCAGGCGGGAGATCATTATATAATTTAGCAGCAGAACGAAACGAACCAATTCCTGTTTTTGCAGAAATGGGAAGTATCAACCCTGTTGTCATTATGCCAAATGCTATGTCTAAAAAATCTAAAGAGATTGCATCTACTTATGCAAGTTCAATTACTTTAGGAACAGGGCAATTTTGTACAAATCCTGGATTAATATTAACTATAGACGGACAAGAAACTGTAGATTTTATAACCGATTTAGGAACGAAAACTGCTAATATTGAAGCCCAATGTATGTTGCACCCAAGTATTAAAGAAGGTTTTGATACTAACGGAGCGACCGTTTCTTCTCAAAAAGGTGTAGAAACTGTAGGTAAAATAGAAGGAGATATTGCGCCAAATTATGCAGCTTCTCAAATATGCACAGTTTCTGGGGCAGAGTTTTTAGTAAACCCTGAAATGCATACAGAAGTATTTGGTCCTTTTTCTTTAGTTGTAAAAAGTAAAAATCAGGAAGAATTGATTACTGTTATAGACAGTTTAGAAGGACAGTTAACTGGAACTATTATAGCAGAAAAGGAAGATTTTAATAATTTGGAAGGTGTCGTAGATTCGCTTCAAAACAGAGTTGGTCGTATTATTTTCAATGGTGTTCCAACAGGAGTAGAAGTTTGTGAGTCTATGACTCATGGAGGGCCATATCCTGCTTCATCAGATTCTAGATTTACAGCAGTTGGTTTAGGAGCAATAAAAAGATGGGTTCGACCTTTTAGTTATCAAGATTGGCCAACAAATTTATTGCCAGAAAGCCTTAAAAGTTAAAAATTGAATGAGTAAATCAACTTTTGTTTGTATTGATGCTCATACCTGCGGAAACCCTGTCCGCGTTATAAAAGACGGTGCTCCAGTTCTTAAAGGAGCATCAATGAGTGAAAAACGCCAACATTTTTTTAGAATGGCTTAATTATGCTAAGAAAAACTATAATAGTAGTCTTAAAAGCGAGTATGATTTATGCCTCAAATTATTATTAGATGGTGGCATATACAAGTACATTGAAGAGAGTTCAGATTTCTTTAAAGGTTTAGAATATAAAAAACTCAAACAAAGTATTCTTGCAGTCATTAATGCTGAAAATAAACCAACAAAACAGAACAAGGAATTAAGCAGATTATTTCCCAATGTAATGTTATGGGTTAATGCTATAAAAAGGAAATTCATTTAGTCAAGGAAGACCGAAAGGAAGCGAAAACAAAGGAAGCAAAGAATTTAAAGAGGCTTTAGATTTATTTATGACTGAAGCTATTAAAGATGTTCCTGAATTATATAACCAGCTTGATGCAAAAGAGAAATTAGATTATCTGGCAAAACTTTCTCCTTATATAACTCCAAGAATTACAGAACAGCATTTGATTGATGAATCTGAAAATGTAGACCAGCCATTATTTATAACTAATACTATGGTCATTACAAATGAAAGATATCAAAAAATGAAAGAAGCTGGACGAATAGATGAAGAAGGAAATTTAATTGAGGCAGAGGATTTAATTTCAGAATAAATTATATTAAATTCGCAGTTGAATTTTCAGCTATTTTGAGATAGCTACTTTTAAGAATTGTGCAATTTTATGTGTGGTTTTTATTTTGGCTTAAAAGGTTCAAATTGGACATATGTCTCGAACCAGCTGAAAACAGTAATAAAGGACGCGTAGCTCAGCTGGATAGAGCATCTGCCTTCTAAGCAGACGGTCACAGGTTCGAATCCTGTCGCGTTCACCAATAACTCTCTAAACCCCTATAAATAACAGGGGTTTATTTTTTGGAAATCTTCCGTTTTTTTGAATTAAAACCTTATAAAAAACTAAATCTATTTTTTCTATATTTGGTTTTAACTTTTTATAAATGTTAACAAAAAGGTTTTACATTTTATTTTTTTTAATAATTCTAATAAATATTTCGTTTTCAAAGTTATTTTCCCAAGAAGCAAGTCTTTTATTTAACTCAACTACTTTTAGTATATATAATCCTGCTTATACTGGTGTTGATGGCTCTGTTGTATCATTTAACACTAGAAGTCAATGGAAGAATATAGAAGGAGCTCCAAGGACAAACTCTCTTATCTATCACATGGTGAAGGATATTATCAGGAGCGGGGAAAAGATGTAATTGTATTAAAAAAAGGTGATGTAATTAAAAGTGCAAAAAATGTTGACACTATATTGACACTCTTTGACATATTAGAGTGAACTAAAGTGGAATTATAGCATTAAAAGTGTTCTATTGTATAACGGGTTTACTTTCTAATTGGTTTTGCATGAACATTTCCTTCAAAACTATTAAAATCATGTTGATCATTCCCAACTATATCCCAGTCTCCTAATTCTACCCTCGCTTTATTTGCTTCTTCTAATAGATCATTAACTATTTCAGGGAATTCACTTGATAAATCTTTTGATTCTTTAATGTCTGTTTCTAAATTAAATAATAGCGGTTGTTTTAAATTGTCTATAGTTCCCTTTCCCCATTGTTTTTGCCCATAAAAAGGCATTTCGTTTGATTTTCTAGGTAGGTGTAATTTCCAAGATCCTTTTCTTATTGTCTGTAAATTTTCACCCTGATATGCATATAACACATGATGAGGGGATTTAGCATTTTTTTTACCCGATAATAGAGGCCATATATTTTTGCCATCTATAATTTTATCTTCAGGAAGTGATGCACCGCTCAAATGTGCTATGGTTGGAAAAATATCCATGGAACTCACCAATTCATTTGAAATAAGACCTGAGGGTATTCTTTTTGGATATTTTACAATTCCAGGAACTCTGTGACCTCCTTCAAAAGTATTAAATTTACTACCTCTTAGGGGCCATGCACTTCCTGCCGATCGATCTGGATTATTTGTTAACCAAGGCCCATTATCTGAGGTAAAAAAAATGACGGTATTTTCTGTCATTCCCAATTTTTCTAACTCCTTAACGATCTCACCTATATGCCAATCTAATTCACGAACCATCGCAGGATATACAATTGGATTAATATCACCTTGTTTCTCCAATCTAGTATTCCATTCTTTATTTGTAGTAAAACGCTTATTTGGTTTCCATGGACCATGAACTAAATAATGAGATAAGTACATGAAAAAAGGTGTTTCCTTTTCGTTTGCCTTGTTTATAAATTCTTTTGCTTTATTGGTAACAAGTTCATGCATATTTTCATAGTGAACGCTATCCTTAGTCAGATTGTCTTGTTCATATATACCGCTTCCTTTTTTAAAGCGGTTAAAATTGTGAAGTTTTCCAAAGTAATGGTCAAACCCATGGCGCATCGGTCTATAATCATAATGCTCTCCCATATGCCATTTACCAATTGCTCCGGTGGTATATCCTTTGGTTTTAAGCATTTCAGCAATAGTAACTTCATCTTGATACAAACCTAGATGATCATATTGCTCCTTATCAAATGGATGAGATACTACAACATACCCATTTCTAGGAGGATATCGCCCTGTAAGAAGTGCTGCTCTAGAGGGTCCACAAACAGAATTGGCGGATTGCCAATCGGTAAAACGGATACCATCAGAAGCTAATTTGTCAATATTTGGGGTTTGAATATTTTGATCTTTCGAATTGTAGCAACCTAGATCATTGTATCCTAAATCATCAACTAGAATTACAATAAAATTAGGCGGTTTTTGAACCTTCTTTTTTTCATTGCAACCAGAAATAAGAATTAAAAGAAATAAATATTGACAATATTTAATCATCTGTTTTATACTTTATTTTTCTTCTACAGCTAATACTGTACTCTTTTTATACTTAATAGTATTGGCTCCTTTTAATTTTAATTTTGGTGACCATTGGTCACCATGTAATTTTTTGTTAAAGAATGTACTACTTTACTGGGTTAAAAATACTAAAAACCACTTTAAGGTGTACACTAGGTGTAGAAATGTAGAAAAAATAAAAAATTAAAGAAAACGAAAGTAAAGTATAATACAAGTAATGATAGGCTATAAGAAGGAAAAGGAAACTAAAGGATTATAACTCCATATACTCCAAAAGAATCTGGGGATAATCCATTAAACACTTATTAATCAATACTTGCAAAGTTGGTTAAAACCTTTTGTTGTTAGAATTAGTTAAAAATATTAACTAAACTAATTAGATTCCTTTATTAGTTTATCATAAATAGTTCTGGCATAGTCATATCCTTTTTGCGCATCTTCAATTTCCTCAGATCTAAAACGACTCTTTTTCTGTTCCCAACATTGGTCAACAGATGCTCTACACCATTCAGCACTCGCTTTTTCAAGTATTGGTTTTCCATCTACCTCAATAAATATTGGATTTGTATGCGAACTATACTTAACTCTTGTAGCCAACCAACATGATTTATCTACAGATGTTGTAAAAGAAATATCGTTCCAATCACCATCTGCTTTAATCGTTTGTTCATCAACCACTACGCCATTTTTTACCAATTCAACAATTACATCTCTAGACTTACCTTTTCTGCTTCTTTCAATATGCCAATAAGGTGGTTTATAAGGATCAGAGGTGGCAATAACGTAACCTTTTCCGTCTTGCTCTTCTTCAAGAAAGGCTGCCGCTTTAATAGTCACTTTAACATTCTTCGTTTTTTTCAAACTTAACAAACTCTCGCCATCTCCTAATTTTAGATTGTCTACTTTAAAATCTATTAAATGAGACCTTCCATCAGAAACATAACTCTTCCCTTTTACCAAGGCATCCATATAATCTGAAAAATCCAGTCCATCTTCAAGTTCAGCATAAATTCTAGCCCTACCTACCTTTTCATCTGAAATACATGGGAAATCCGTTTCGCCACTAATTCGAGTTTTAAAACCAGCATTCAATACGTGATACCACATATTTAGCTCTGCTGGTAACGGCGTGTCTCCTGCCGAATAAAAATCTATTAAATCGTGCGTAACTGTCACAACAAACTCGTTAGCTCCAATACCATCCATTTTAGGAATGATATAATTTGGTAGGTCATCTGTAGGCTCTAATGGTTCCAATCCCCAACCAGAATGCGCATAACCAATAATTCCTCCTTGATCTTTAGCCCATTTTAAAACTGGTAATGTCCAACTTGGCCACTCTTCAACAGTCGTTGTATTCGGATAATCATCTTCTTTTAAATTTAGCAAAACAATATGCCCTGCGTGAGATGACGGAAATCCAGAAACCTCAACATCATAACGCATGATATTTTCTTTGTTTGATAATTGATAATTCTCACCTGTGAAAAATTGCTTTTGATAATACCAACTTGGTCCCCAAGTAAGATTGTTCCCCATATTTAAATCTTCTCCTAAAATTTGACGCCACATGTGTTCTGGAAGAACTCCTTCCTCAGGGCTTTCATAATGCGAGCATCCAGCAGCATGTATATGATGATCTGCACTGTACCAACCAAAATCTGTCATATGCACCCAACGTTCTAGCCTAAATTCAGCTTCTATTTCTTTCGTTCCATTAGGAATTACTAATATTGCTGATTTGTCATGATACTCAGGACCTCTACCATACTGAATGTAATATTTACCTGGTGGCAACATCACATATTCTCCATCATATCGATAAATCTGAGGCTGAAAGAAAAAATCTGGAAACTCATCTTTAGATGCTAACCTTCTTGATGGCAAAGGGAAAATCCCTCTCAATTGTTTCTCGATAGGTAAGTCATATTCAAGCTGCCCATTTCTTCCTTCCTGCCAATGCTGACTACGAGCTCTAACCAATCTATAATCATCAACATCATTTTCTACTCCTCCACTGGTCAATCGCTCTACACCATCAGTAATTAAAAAAGAACCCATGGCAGGTGACCCATCCTCTTCTTTAATACTCAAATTAACTTTTACCGCTGGCAACGCTTCGAACAGAATTGACACATTGTTCCTAAATCCAATATCTTGTGTTCCTTGACCAACATTAAATCCTAATTTAACCTCTCTTTTTCCGCTTTCTTTTGTGTACAGTTGAAGAATAAAATACTCTACTCCAATTCCTGATAATTTTTTTCTCAATGGCCTACCCTGATAAATAACCATGTCTAAGAATTGATTGTCTATTTCTCCTTCTGAAATAGCATTTTCAGGCTCCATTCGATGCTTTCCACTAGATTTATGTAATATGGGTTTAGCATTTGGGCTCTCAGGCACCAACTCTGCCGAAATATGTGCTTGATTATGAACTTTTACCAGATAAGAAGTCCAACCTTCCTGCATTAATAAAGGAGTGGCAGCACCTTGATATACTTTAACTCGACTCTCTGGATTAATTTCAACATAAGCCAAACAAAAAGGGTCTAGCAACTCTTGTATCTTCTTTACATTTCCTTCTGTATATGCCTCGTTTTGTAGTTTCTTTAACTGATTCGAAACCGCTGCTGGAAATGGATTCCCAATAAACAACATGGCCTCATCTATTCTTAAAGCCTGTGATATAAAAGGTTGCGGCTCCACATTTGAAATTATCGGAACACTCGATTGAGCATGATGATGTTCATGTTGAGCAAACAATGGCAATGATCCAATTGTAAGTAATAATAAAAGATATTTCATAATGGTTAGTTATAAATTCCCTTAAAGGTATAAAACTTCATTATCATAATCTTTTGTTAGAGAATAAGAAATAAAGGGTAATATTAATAAAACAAAACACCTTATTGTGATTGGTTTAATCATTTATTATATAAAATAAAATCTTAAAGTTAATTAGATGAAAATTGTAATTTATATTTTTACAAAAAAAAATTAATTTTTGCAAAGAAAGTTAATTAACTCTTTTAAACTTATTAGTGTTTATGATTATTGGAATTCCTAAAGAAATTAAATCAGACGAATCAAGAGTTGGACTTACTCCTGCAGGAGCTTCTGCTTTAATAAATTCAGGCCATAAGGTTAATATTGAGAAAGAAGCTGGCTTTTTAAGCGGGTTTAATGATATAGATTATTCTTCTATTGGCTGTGACATTATAGATGAGGTCAAAGACCTTTATTATAATGCAGAAATGATTATTAAGGTTAAAGAGCCTGTTGAGGAAGAATATAAATTAATTAAACCTAATCACTTAATTTTTACTTTTTTTCATTTTGCTTCAAGCGAAAAGTTAACCAGTGCTATGATTAAAACAAGAGCTGTCTGTTTAGCTTATGAAACTGTTGAAGAAAATGGTAAGCTCCCATTATTAATTCCAATGTCTGAAGTTGCTGGAAGAATGGCAACCCAACAGGGAGCAAAGTTTTTGGAAAAACCTCAAGATGGATTTGGTATACTTCTTGGAGGAGTGCCAGGTGTTGCTCCAGCAAATGTCATGATTCTTGGAGGAGGAGTTTCAGGAACTGAAGCTGCTAAAATGGCTGCAGGGTTAGGAGCTAATGTTACTATTTTTGATAATAATTTGGAGAGATTGAGAGAGCTTGAAAATATTATGCCTGCAAATGTTAACCCTATTTTTTCAAATCAGTTAAATATTGAAAAGGAAGTTAAGAGGTCACATTTAATTATTGGTTCTGTTCTTATTCCAGGATCTAGAGCTCCTAAATTAATTAAGGAATCTATGTTATCAGAAATGATCTCAGGGAGTGTTTTAGTTGATGTCGCCATAGATCAAGGCGGATGTTTTGAGTCGAGTAGACCAACTACTCATAAAGAACCAGTTTTTATTAAAAAAGGTATAATTCATTATGCTGTTTCTAATATGCCTGGCGCAGTTCCTAATACTTCAACTACTGCATTAACTAATGCTACATTATCTTATGTAATTCAGTTAGCAAATAAAGGATGGAGAAAAGCTTGTAAACAAAATAAGTCTTTAGCCAAAGGTTTGAATATAGTTAATGGAAAAGTTGTATATAAAGAAGTTGCCAATGCTTTTAATTTTGAATATACTAAAGTATCTACATTTCTTAATTAAAATATGAAATACACAATTTCATCAATAAATAGTTTTTTATTTTTTAAACTTCCGTCTGTTTGGTGGTGTGGTATTAGAGTTAGAGATATTTCATCAAAGAGTTGTAAAGCAAATGTAAAATTAGGCTGGTTTAATAAAAATCCTTTTAAATCTTTATTTTGGGCAGTTCAGGGGATGGCTGCTGAATTAACAACAGGTATGCTAATAATGCAAGCTATTACATCATCAAAAAAAAATATTTCAATATTAGTTTTAAATAATAAAGCAAATTTTTCAAAAAAAGCAAGAGGATTAATAAGTTTTAATTGTCATGAAGGAGAACAGGTAAGAGAGACAATTAATAGATTAGTAGAAACAAAAAAACCTCAGACTGTTTGGTTAAAATCTGTTGGAAAAGATGAAAGTGGAGCAGTAGTATCTTCTTTTGATTTTGAATGGACATTAATGTTAAAAAAATAATTATGAAACCAAAATTTATTGATGAACTAAGTTTGCCTGTAGTAGCAGCTCCAATGTTTTTAATTTCTGGACCAAAATTAGTTATAGAATGCTGTAAAAATGGTATTGTTGGAACTTTTCCAGCCTTGAATTGTAGAACAACTGAAGATTTTGAAAAATGGGTAATTGAAATTAAAAATGCTTT
>Ga0310124_10001373_pt1 | contig 16947 bp, 15 predicted proteins | sample CB11b_AW_Bot5_MG_FD_203507 | JGI IMG/M metagenome (GOLD analysis project Ga0310124, IMG submission 203507) | Marine microbial communities from Western Arctic Ocean, Canada - CB11b_AW_Bot5 | ecosystem: Environmental > Aquatic > Marine > Oceanic | place: Canada: Western Arctic Ocean | collected... | reverse complement strand
ACCGCACTAAGATAGGGTTAAAATCCAATGTTGAGTGTTCATCACACCTTTTCTCATCATCACCGCCGCGCGGCGGGCTGGTGGTACTGCGTGTGATGTAGCGTCCGAACAAGGTAACACTCACGCACCACGAGGCCTCGCCACTTACGGCGAGGCTTTTTTTGTATGTGGAGTCACAATAGATGGATTTTTCAAAACTTGATGGTTTGATTCCTGCTGTTATCCAAGATGATGACAGTGATGAAGTGCTCATGGTCGGCTTCATGAATGAAGAGGCCCTGGCGCGAACACGATCGTCCGGATATGCGACATTTTTCAGTCGTACTCGGAACAAACTGTGGATGAAAGGCGAAACATCTGGAAACACCCTGAAAGTAACATGCCTCCTGACCGACTGCGACGACGACACCGTCCTCGTTCGGGTACAACGCCAAGGCGATGGCAACGTGTGCCATACAGGCGAGCGCACATGCTTTTTTAAAAAATTGGATGCAATCGTATGAAACTAAAATTGGGGATCCCAAAAGGATCACTACAAGAATCGACGGTTCAGTTATTTGAGCGAGCCGGCTTCAACATTTACGTTAATTCACGCTCGTATTTTCCGACAATTGATGATCCCGAAATCGAGTGCACACTGATTCGCGCGCAAGAAATGGCACGATACGTCGCGGACGAAGCCATTGATGCAGGACTCACCGGAATCGATTGGATTGCTGAGCACCAAGCAACAACCGGAAAGAGCGTCGTTCCGATTGCGGACCTCGTATATTCAAAACAGAGCTTCCGGAAAGTACGGTGGGTCCTTGCCGTACCGGAAGACTCTCGATACGAGAAACCAGAAGACCTCGAAGGAGCACGTATCTCGACCGAACTTGTTCGAACCACCGAAGAGTACTTTAAAAAACTTAACGTAAACGTCAGCGTTGAGTTTTCGTGGGGCGCGACCGAAGTTAAACCCCCAGATCTCGCAGATGCCATTGTGGAAGCGACGGAAACTGGCTCAACATTACGAGCAAATCACTTACGTATTATTGACACTGTTCTCGAGTCAAACCCACAACTGATCGCCAGTCATCGTGCACTCGAAGACAACGATAAGCGAACCAAGATTGAAAATATTGCATTACTCCTAAAAGCAGCAATGGAAGCACAAGGTCGTGTCGGCCTAATGCTCAATGTCGAAAAAGACAAACTGGAGACGATAATCACGTCGCTTCCAGCGCTCCAAAAACCGACAGTGTCGGCGTTAAGCGATGACAACTGGGTTGCGGTTTCAACCGTTCTTGAGGAACGTGCTGTCCGCGAACTCATTCCGAAGCTTCGTGCGGCGGGTGCGCGTGGCATCGTGGAATATCCACTAAACAAGATTGTGCTGTAGAGGTCGAGAATGAGAATTATTTCGTCAAAAAACAAGCGCGCACTGCGATCTATTCTCAGTCGCAATCAATCCACGGATAATACGCGCGTTCGCAACGTTCAACGAATTGTCGACGACGTTCGACAACACGGCGATAGTGCCGTTCGCAAGTATGCCAGGCGTTTCGACAAACTGCGTGGTCCAATTGAACTCTCCTTCGATGAAATTCGAGATGGAGCAAAAGCGACACCGCCAGCTGTCCGGAAAGCAATCAGAGAAGCAGCACGCCACATTCGACGTGTGAGCGCAAAGCAGATCCCACAATCATGGCGTACCACCGTCGTGCCGGGCGTGACTATTGAACAAAGGGTCACCCCTCTCGATCGCGTGGGCTGTTATGTTCCAGGAGGACGCTACCCTCTGCCTTCATCACTTCTGATGACAACCATCCCTGCAAAGGTGGCGGGTGTATCTGAAATTTTAGTCGCCTGTCCAAACCCTGAACCGGCGGTGCTCACAGCAGCAATGGAAGCCAAAGTGACACGCTTATTCAAAATGGGTGGCGCACATGCCATCAGTGCATTTGCGTACGGAACCAAAACCGTGCCAGCCGTCGACAAAATCGTTGGGCCAGGAAATACGTATGTCTCCGCAGCCAAAGCGTATGTTGCCGCGGACTGCCCCATCGACTTTTATGCAGGTCCTACAGAAATCGTCATTGTCTCTCGAAACGGCAATCCGGACTGGATTGCTTCTGATCTCATCGCGCAAGCCGAGCACGACCCTGAAGCACGGGCCATTCTAGTAACACCTAACCGTCCATTAGCTGCGGCCGTCCGTACCGCATTAACAAAACAACTAAAAGAACACCCGGCGGCGATACCATCGATCGACACTCATGGCGTCGCTATCGTGACAGAGACCGTTAACGAAGCTCTCGATCTAGGAAACGCGATTTCTCCTGAACACGCTGTCACCGACACACGCGCCATGGCAAATCGTCTTGTCAAAGCCGGTACGGTTTTTGTCGGGCCATACGCCGCTCAAGCTGCCGGAGATTACGCCACAGGGTCGAACCACGTACTGCCAACCGCCGGCGTTGCACGATTTCGAGGCGGGTTAAGTGCATCTGATTTTGTCCGCGTAAACACCGTGCAACAACTGACCCAACGTGGGCTTCGCCGACTTGCCCCAAGCATCATCTCACTTGCCCACGCAGAAGGTTTGCGCGCCCATGCGTCATCCATCGCCCGGCGCATCGTCTAAACGGGGGTCCTACGAAAGATGCGAAGCGCTACCATTAAACGAGAAACCACTGAAACGAATATTAAGCTTCGACTCGCGCTTGACGGTCGTGGTCGCTACAAGGTTGATACCGGCATCCGGTTTCTGGACCACATGTTGGAACTGCTGGCTCGCCATGGAACGTTCGATCTCACGCTAAACGCGACCGGCGACTTAGACGTCGACCAACACCACACGGTCGAAGATGTCGGAATCGCCTTGGGTGAAGCTGTATCGAAAGCACTTGGCTCTCGCCGTGGCATTAATCGTGCCGGCTACTTTGTCATGCCGATGGACGAAACACTTGGTGTCGCCGCGGTCGATCTTAGTGGACGAATACATGCCGTTGTCGATTTGAAGTTGCGAGTGAAGAAAGTCGGTGATCTCCAGGCCGAACTCGTGCACGATTTCTTCGATGGCTTTGCCCAAGGAGCACGAGCGAACGTCCATGTCAAAGTACTCTACGGTCGGTCGAGCCACCACCAGATCGAAGCCTTGTTTAAAGCTTTTGCACGTGCACTGCGCGTGGCCTGCTCACGTGACAAACAGCTCGGGCGAATGCTTCCGAGCACAAAAGAACTACTCTAATCGTGAACGAGCCTGAAATATCATGATTAAATTGATCGATTACGGCGCCGGTAATTTGACGTCTGTACGAAAAGCCCTGAGCTACCTTGACGCAGTGTTCGAGACACCACAGGTGCCAGAGGACCTCGGCCACGCAACCGCAATCATCGTCCCAGGTGTTGGAAACTTTGAAGCAACAACCGCACTTGACGGAACATGGCGACAAGGCATTGCCAATGAAATCGACCGAGGCACCCCACTCTTAGGTATCTGCCTTGGTCTTCAGTGGTTGTTTAGTGGCAGTGACGAAGCCCCAGATGTACCGGGATTCGGCGCGATCGACGGCTGTTGCCGTTTACTTAAACAAGAAGCGGGAGACACCTCGGTAGTAGGAACATACAAAGTCCCACACGTTGGCTGGAACAGTCTTCACCGACAACGGGACTCCTGGATCCTCGAAGGTGTCAACGAAGGTAATCAGGTGTACTTTACCCATTCCTTCGCGGCTCCAATAACCACCGAATGCGTCGGAGCAACACGCTACGGAATAGATTTCGCCAGTGTTATAGAACAAGATCAGTTAGTCGGTGTACAGTTTCACCCTGAAAAATCCGGTGACGTTGGACTTCGTATTCTAAAGAATTTTTTGAACCGAATTAACGCATCCTAAAGTACAGCGTCGTATACCCATGTTGTCCAAACGTATCATCGCGTGCCTCGACGTCCGAAATGGATCAGTAGTCAAGGGCATCAATTTTGAAGGACTTCGAGTGGCCGGCGACCCGGGTGAACTCTCACGGCGATACAATCGTGACGGTATTGACGAAATCGTTATTCTTGACGTCACAGCAACTATTGAAAAACGGAAGGCGTTGGCCGATACGATCCACGCTGTTGCCAAAGAAATTTTTCTGCCGTTGTGTGTTGGTGGTGGCATTAAAGACGAAGCTCATGCTGACGCTGCCATAGAAGCCGGTGCGGACAAGGTCAGCCTGAACACTGCGGCCATCGCGAATCCTGAACTACTCACTACGCTTGCACGACGATACGGCAGTCAGGCGGTTGTCGTAGCTATCGATGCCAAACGTGTTGGTGATATATTCCAAATCTATGTGCGTAGCGGCCAACAAGCCACTCGTCGAGACGCCGTAGACTGGGCGCGAGAAGCTGCCGACCGGGGCGCCGGTGAAATTCTTTTAACGTCGATCGATCGAGACGGCACGAAAAGTGGCTTCGACTGCGAACTAACAGCGGCAGTATCTAACGCTGTGTCCATTCCCGTGATTGCATCAGGTGGTGCGGGGACATTTGAGCATTTTGTTGATGTGTTTACGAAAGGCCAGGCGCATGCGGCACTCGCCGCCTCAATTTTTCATTACAACGAACATGCCGTAAGTGACCTAAAGAATCACTTGCGTCAGAACGGCATACCAGTTCGTCTCTCATGCTAATACCATCGATTGATCTTAAAGGCGGTCAAGTCGTTCAGCTCATACAGGGTGAACGACCAGCTATTGCAACGGATGACCTTGACTTATGGATTAGTCGTTTTAAAGGTTTTCCACGTGTACAACTCATCGACTTAGATGCTGCGATGGGAACTGGCACAAACGACAAATTACTTCGTCGAGTTGCATCGGCACTTCCCTGCCGCGTCGGAGGCGGAATCCGCACGATCGACCGAGCGTGCGAGGTACTCGAATACGGAGCAGAAAAGGTAATAATTGGGTCTTCACTCTTTCTGGAAGGTAAGCCAAACATCGACTTTGCCAACACATTGGCGAGCACGATTGGAAATCGTCGGATCATCGCAGCAGTCGATAGTAAAGGCGGTCGAGTTGTGATCAAGGGCTGGACCGAGGCAACGTCTCTGACGGCCGTTGATGCGGTGCAGGCACTGGAACCATTCTGTGGAGAATTTTTATATACGCATGTCGATAAAGAAGGCTTGATGGAAGGCACTGACCTCGACGCAATCATGGCGGTAAAGCAGGCGACATCGCGCCGAGTTACCGCAGCTGGCGGCATTACCACGCAAACTGAAATTGACCGTCTCAATGAAGAAGGTATCGATGCCGTTGTTGGAATGGCCATTTATACTGGTCGGCTCGACATCGAACCCCCACAGGCGCGCTAAATTTCTAGTTGAATTTTGGAATCCACAATCATTGAGAACAATAACAACATGACGCAAACATGGGACCCTGACGAATACGCACGCCACGCGCGATTTGTTTCAGAACTCGGTCAGCCTGTAATTGATCTGCTTAACCCAAAACGCGGCGAGCGCGTGCTCGACCTCGGTTGCGGCGACGGTGCGCTTACAGAAAAGCTTATTGCCGCCGGATGCGACGTAGTCGCAATCGACAGCAGCCCCGAACAAGTATGGGCGGCACTCGAACGCGGTATTGACGCGCGCATCCTCGACGCAACCGACTTAGGATTTGAAGGTGAATTCGATGCAATTTTTTCAAACGCTGTTTTACATTGGATCACAGATGCCGACGAAGTATTAGTGCAAATCCGAAACGCCCTCGTACCGGGTGGACGCCTGGTAGCAGAATTCGGAGGCGCAGGATGTGTCTCGGCGATCCGGAACGCACTTAGCACCGCTCTAAGCCATCGCGGGATCGACGCAAGTCGTGTGAACCCTTGGTATTTCCCAACGGGTGATGAATATCACGCCAGACTTGAAGCGCACAGTTTTCATGTTGACATGCTTAGTGTATTTCCTCGCCCCACACCATTGCCGTCAGATGTCACATCATGGCTGGAGATCTTCGCCAAACCGTTCTTAGCAACGGTAAGTAAATCCGAACGACCACAACTACTCGAGGAAGTCAGAGATCTACTGGAACCCGACCTACGAACGGCGGACGGCATTTGGGTCGCTGATTACGTCAGGCTTCGCACGGCCGCTACCAAGATGTAGCAGAGCATGCGTCAGAGCCCGAGTTGTACCGCCATGTTATTAAAGTTCGTTGCAACGAGATCAAAGTCTGGGTCTGGAGTTAGGTCTCGTTCAACATGCGGGCCGAATTCTGTGGGTCGGGGAACATAGGCAGTCCGAAACCCCACGTTTGCTGACGCACGTAGGTCACCTTTATGCGCGGCCACCATCATGACTTCTTCCGGCTTGAGACCGAGTAAATCCGCCGCCTTGAGGTACACCTCGCGATCAGGTTTGTACTGATTAGCTAACTCGGCAGACAGTACCGCATCCCACGGAAGTCCAGCATTCTTCGCCATATTGACGAGCAACGCCACATTTCCATTCGATAGCGATGCTAAGACATACCCTTTACGCAACCGCATTAATCCTTCGACCGTATCAGGCCATGGCGTCAGTCGATGCCAGGCACGGTTCAGGTCATCAAGCTCATTATCACTCAGCGCAGTCAACCCATATTGAGGAACCAAATCGTCAAGAATTATCCGGTGGAGGTCATCAATTTTTGTCCACCCAAGTTCACCACTCCGTACACGCTGCATAGCCGGTCCGTATCCGCCACGCCAATCATCCGCAAAAGCGGACCAATCAGCCTGAATCCCATGCCTACGCCCGACCGCCTCACCTTCTTTGGTAATACTGGTCCTCCAGTCGACAACCGTACCAAAAACGTCAAAGGTCATCGCCCGCACGCCACGCAGGCGCTCAGGTAATTCCTGAAACGCAGCGCTTTCTGACCCGGAAAGACGGGACACCGTAGATGCCAGCAACGTTGCCGAACCCGCGGTCAGAAATGTCCGACGATTCAAAATTTGGTCGCAATTTTGCATAGCCCACTCCACCTGATTCGGTAACTACCAGTTCCGCCTCCACTAGCCTAGACCAGTGTAAAGTTCGTGGCTAGTCGAGCGAGCTCATTACTAGACAACTGAGCCATCTATCAGAGTAAAATCTGGCATTCTCACTTATGGTCAAAAAATCGTCTCATTCTCAAAATCAGCCGGCTCCAATGGCCGAAACCCTATCCGAACAACTAGCGGCTGCTGACTCAAACACTATCAGCCGTCTCTACGATACGCATGCAGTCAGTCTATTCTCCCTCGCTTTGCATATCGTTAATGATCAGCGTGAAGCCGAAACCGTTGTGGAACAAACGTTTCAGCGCGCCCAACGCGAAGCAAACCGGTTTGATCCAGAACGAGATTCAGTAAATAGCTGGCTACTCAGAATCACCCGGCGTCTCGCCGTTGATGCGGTACGTTCACGTAGCGGTAATGGAATTAGCGTAAATGCTGCAACCGTTCAGCTTCCTGATCCAGCACAACGACAGCGCTTCGACGTCGCGTCAACTGACGCCGCCGATACATTGCGAAACGCTCTCATCAGGTTACCTCGACTTGAACGAATTTCTGTTGAACTTGCCTACTTCGAAGGACTTTCACCGGTACAAATTGCAGAACGTCTGGAGCATCCGATGGAAGTCATTAGAGACAAGGTGCAAATGGGACTCCACACGTTGCGCACAACACTTGAGGCAAAACGTGATGGAGACTAACCCGACCAATGACCCGTTCAGCAGTTTGGCCGGTCTGTACGCCCTTGGTGCACTCAATGCCGACGAATGCAAGGACTTTGAAACACATATCGAAACATGCCAGAACTGTGTGAATGAAGTCATGAAGCTGTTGCCGGTTTCCCATGCGCTTACCCGGGCGGTGCCATACCACGAACCACCGGTACAACTTCGGAAACGAGTAATTAAATCAATTACTCGTGTTTCTTCAGGCGCAGATTCTGATCACCATAAGATCAACAAGAGCCAGCAGCACACGGTCCAATCTAAACCCAGACAGACAAACAGCCGTCGTGTCTTATTTAATATGTCGGCTGTTATTTTTTTAGTCGCTGCCGGCGGGTTCGGTTGGTACGCTTCGCAACAGGTCAACTTTGCTCGCTCACTTGAAGAAAACCTCGACGCGGCAAACGAGCGCGCCGTGCTCGCAGAAACGCAATCAGAGGCCGCGCTGCGCCTCGCTCGTGAATCGGACCAGCGGGCTGATCTGTTTTCTGCCGATGATCTCATCCCGATGCCGCTGACGGCTCAGCCAGCCGCACCAAACGCACAGGCCCGAGTGTTTTGGAGTGCTGAGCACGGTATCGTTCTAACCATCACAGGATTGCCGCCTGCACCTGCAGGGCGAGCGTACCACCTCTGGTTCGTGCCGGTGGCAAACCCAGTCAGTGGAGGACCATTGACAATCGATCCCGCCGGACGAACAACAACAGATGTCGAAGCCCCTGATGGAGTGCTTGCACCGGTTCCAGTTGCTATTACGCTTGAACCGGAGGGCGAGATGATGAACCCGACAGGCGAAGTATATTTCCTTGGTCGTCCAACCGATGAGGACTAAGGCTCTGTAGCCTGCCCCAAACTCAGCAAGTTCGCCAACAGTGCATACGCGCCGGTAGTTCCAGCTGGCAACTGGCGCCACAAACCGAGACCAACATAAAGCCAACGTCCATCACCAATTCGCGCCTCAACAAGTGCGCCTCGTTTGATACCAAGATTAAATTCAAAAGAATCTTCGAGTTCAACAAGGTCGATATAGCGCTCATCCCGATCACCCAAAAAATAAAGACCTCGTTCTTGCACCCAATCGTCCCACGTCTGGGCGGAAATACGATTTGGCCACGCGAACAGTGGATGATCATTTTCCAGTACTCGAATCGGCGCACTTTCATCAGTAACACGATTTCGACTCACCTGGGCCGGGTAAGGCCCATACTGAGCTTGATTAAACTCGAACTTGTTGTACTGAACGATCACAGTGCCGCCATTCTCAACGTACTGCAATAACCGATCATTATTGGCACGGAGATCCTGACGACGCTCATACGCTCGCACACCTGTCACGATTACATCAAACCGTTGAAGATCACCCCACGCCAGGTCGTCACTGTCGACAAACTCTAATGATGCCCCAAGTTGTCCAATCGCCGGCGGAACAGCATCGCCTACGCCATCAACATATCCAACAGAAAGATCCGAAACCATTGACACGTCAATCACTTTGAAACGCCCTTCCGCTGCACGACCAAGGTGACGACGCCCGATATGTGGGTACTCAACAACCTGAAAGCCACGCTGAAACTGTTCAGTCCCATCTTCAACGACAGCCCCAACGCGATACTCTCCTACCTGACTACCACCGGTTGAAAGCTGAAAGCGTACAGTCTGCGACTCATCTTCCCGAGAAAACCGAACCGGTATGGTTTCAGGCGTTGCACTCCATCCAGGCGGAAGTCTCAACGTCACTTCACCAGAACTCGGATCGGGACCCGCATTGATAACACTGACGCGAACTTCATGGTCTTCATCACGGTCGGTCGGAATGATGGCAATCTCAGGCGTCATTGACACTACAAATCTAGGGACAACACGGAGAGAATTACGTTTCTCCCCGGCAAAAATGTCGTCAGAGTACCGATACGCAACGGGCCTATCAATTTCCACGCTGACCCCTTGACCCAAGTCAAACTCTAAGGCCACCCTAAAGGGTGTCGGCCGAAACGGAGCACCAAACGGCACATCCTCATCGACAATGTACCGATCAGCATCAGGTTCGTGACGCCAATGAATATCGGTTGGTCGCGTATCAATCGGAACCGTAACGGCTTGCGCACAGGAATAAACCGCCCCAGACACGATGCTTTCGGTGTCACAAGCAACAGCGCCCGCAAACACAGCAGTTCTCACACCGCGAACGGTAACAGGAACGCTTCCTCGATTCGCAATCAACACAGAAACATCGATTGTTTGACCTGGAACGACAAGACCGTCACTAGCCAACACCTCAATGCGTACCGAATGGACCAATAATGCAGCGTTAACAAATTGACGTTCTTTCGTCGCCAGTCGAAAATCGATCTCCCACTGAGCGTCCTCAGAAAGCGACATAGCAGCAAGGCTGTCACGAAGTTCACGAACGGCCTGCAAGCCATTCAGGATCGGAAGGCGAGCACCCGACAATCCGTCGCGCTTGTACTGATCGAGCGCTTCCGTACTGTACCCAGCAATCGTCTTCAGAGCTTGCGTCAAGTCCACCGGTGGATTGGACTCAGAAAATGACGCCAATGCTTGGATCGACGTATCAACACCGTCAAAAAGTGAAGTCTCCTCAGACTCGAACAAAGTTGAATCTATTGACTCAACCAATTGGAACCTCGCACCCATAGTACTGGCCGGTAGAGCGACCAGCTGTGACATACCCTGGCACTTGTGCATACCACGCGCGCGACTCCCTATCTCTGCATAGGTTGTACCTAATGACGCGTCGTATCCTCCCAAATCAACGGTAGTCAAATCCGGATCGGGGTCAGTCCGACGGAACCCAGGCGGACCAAACCCAAACCCAAATGGAAACCCGGCGCTGAAGTAAAACTTATGAGCGTGCCAAGCACGTAAGCCCTCAGATATTTGCTCGGGAAATCGGTCTGGGTCGGCTGCCGCATGGTACGCCTTATGGGCTAACACTGCAGATGCTTGATGATGCTGACCTCCGCCTCGCCCTGACGGACTCATTGCGGACATTACTTCAGGGCGAATTGTTCGAATCATCCGAACCATGTCTCCGAGAACCTCTTCACGCCCCCAACGAGAAAAAGTTTCCTCGATGCTAAATGAATAACCAAAATCGACCGCGCGAGTGAAATATTGCTCAGCACCATCTAGTCGGTGAGCAGCCAAAAGTTCTTCCGTTCTCAGTACCGCAAGGCCATCGAAAAGCTCAGCTCCGATTTCGTTCTGTCCGCCAGCGCCGCGAGTAGCAGTCAGTAATACGGTGCGATGCCCCTGGCCTTTAGCCAATTTTGCCAACAAAGAATTATTCTCATCATCAGGATGCGCCGTGAACATCATGAATGTCCCGACACTATTGAGTTGACGCAACACGACAGCTACATCGGTCGGGCCACTACCGGAACGAAGTGGTTGCGCCACAATGGGTGACGTAACGACAGTGATTACCAGAAAAATAATAATGGGACCCGCTAAGCGCTTTAATCGCATAGTTTTCCGAGTATACACCTGACGGATATCCTCCTATCCACGAACCTCGGTTACCACAGTATCAGAATGCCGTTCCCGGCTACGTAACGACATGACTTCTTCGTAATAGGCCTCATATCGAGGCACGATCTCATCGGCACAGAAACGTTTATGAACCGCCCTCCACCCACCCGTTGAAATACGCTGGTGAAGGGCCGTATCAGTCAGCAAGTTGATTGCACTCTCTGTCATTCCGCTAAGATCGTCTGGATCGTGCAAAAACCCTGTTTCGTCGTGCGTAATGACCTCAGGCAATCCTCCTACACGCGACGCCACAACCGGCACCTCGCAGGCCATTGCCTCAAGAGCTGCCACGCCAAAGCTCTCCTGCAACGACGGCAATAGACAAACATCCGCGATCGACAAAAGTGGTACCACCAGTTCCTGTTCGCCGAGTGTCTCAACATCCGCAGAAAGTCCATATTCGCGTGCACGTCGACAGGCGGCTGGAAGGTCAGGACCGTCCCCAACCAACAGGAGGCGTGATGGAACGACTTCCCGAATACGACGAAAGATCTCTACGACCATTTCTGCTCGCTTAACGGGACGATAATTAGACACATGAATAACCAATTTCGTATCGGGAGTACCTCGACGATAACGCTGAGCGAGCGATTCATCGAACATCCTCTTGTGATATTGGCAATCGAGAAAGTTCGGAATCACACGAATATCCGCATGAACCGGAAGTTGCCGATACGTATCATCTCGTAATGACTGAGATACCGCCGTAACACCATCAGACTGGTCAATTGAAAACGCGGCGGTTTCAGAGTAGGACGGGTCACTACCGATGAGCGTAACGTCCGTGCCGTGCAATGTGGTAACAACACACGGGACACGCGGCCGGCCGGAGGCTGCCAAAATCTGTCGAGCCAGATAGGCAGCCGTCGCATGTGGCACGGCATAGTGTGCATGGATAACGTCGAGGTCGAACTCACGTGATACTTCTACAATCTTGTTAGTCAGTGACAATAAGTACTGCGGCTCACGAAACAACGGGTACCCTGGAGTCTGAACGGCATGAAACGCTAGTCCTGCCTGGAAATCGACAAGTCGAAACGGCTGCTCACTGCTAATAAGACGAACCTCGTGCCCTCGTCGAGCTAGAACCTTCGCTAGCTCCGTGGCAACAATTCCACTACCACCCACTGACGCGTAGCACACAATACCAACGTTCATAAAACCCTGTCTCTCCCGTAGACGGCAGCAATATCGACCGCGCTTACCGCAAGCAAGTTCCTACCCCATTGTCCAACATATCTCGGTTAGACATTTTCGTTCCCACATCGAGACACCACTAATCCAGCTGACCGCTCCAGATCTGAAACGGCCTGCAGTTGGCTAGCCGAGCCGGTGGTGCATAATTCTATCCAATGAAACTTCGAGTCATGCGGTCGACGTTTCATGCGACATTCAAGACGGCCACTAACGACTCGCGCAAATACCCGCCGATTTGCAAACAACGCAGCCCGGCCAAACAAATAGCCCAGACGCACACCACAATGCCAGTGCGCAAAGTCACGAAGAAAGTTCTCAGCCTCCGATCGGCCAACCATAAGCCATCTCCAGAAAAGGCATTCTACACGTTCGGTTTAGCGCGCTGGTCTGAAGTAACCCGGCTGCACAAGGGGGTGCGTTATCGTTTCCCCGAGTACTCCAGCATTTGCTGCGTAAAGTCCTGAGGATACGTAATGACCACATCAACAATCTCGCCCGATGAATCCACCACGGGCTCAAGTTTCGGCATCACAAATCCAGTGTAAGACGGCACATTGGCCCGCGACACGCGGTCAACGACTTCATCGCGGAGCGCTGGGTCAAAATGAATACCATACGATTCAAAAAGTGTGTACGCCGCGTCATAGTCGCCTTCAGACTTAATCCGCTGCACCTCAGCTAAAAGGGTCCCAACACCTTCACGAAAAGCATTGCTATCAATCATGACATAGTAGGTTTTACCATCACGGGTACGCTGCTCAATCGCGTTAGTGTTATCCATAAGCCAGTGAACAACCATCTGTCGATTACGCATATGGTCTTGTTCTATCTGAGTTCCTTCCCGAACCCGTCTAAGCTGCAGGATGGCATTTCGCGTATAGGACTCGTACTCGGCAACAATGATGTCTTCGTGGTGTTCAGAGTCAATAATTCCGATTTCCACAAGCTTCGGATCTGCAATGAAATAGAGCGCAACCAAGTCCGCACGTGCCTCTTCCAGGGCAGAGTACTGTTCCTTTATAAATGCTTGCGGATTTCCTTCAAGAGTGTCCGACAACTGACCTGACGCGTGCCCAATAACTTCATGCATATTGGTCGTTAGTTCACCCGCCAAGCTGCCCCATTCTGCTGCACGCGTCGCTTCGTCATCATCCCAGGTAAATTCATTGCGGTACGCGTTCGGCCTCGACCGCTCGTACGCCTCCGCGACATTCGACAACGAAACAGACTTACTGCCGTATGTCTCCCGTACACTCTGGTCGTTTGGAAGGTTGATCCCGATCGGTGTTATTGGACCAGCATCGCCAATTTCGACAACAACATCAATGGCGTTAGCTGTAATTCCAAGCACACCTTCTTTGCGGTAGCGGGGGTCCCACGGCATGTGGTCCTCGAACCACTGCGCATTATCGGCAAGTGTTTGAATCGCAGCGGTCTTTTCTTGATTGACATAGTACACGAGAGCTTCCCAGGACCCCTTCGCACCACGGGCATCCATATAGACCTCGGTAAAACCATTAATCGTGTCAACAGGCGATGACTGATCAGCCACCCACGCAATGTCGTATTCGCGACGATCCGTTGACTCTCCCGTCCGGTACCATCGCACAAGCGATTTGAGTGCTGTGGCCATTTCTGGTGTGGCGAAAGGAACCGCTGCCTCTAAATGTCTAACGACCTCACGCAATTGGTTTGCGTATCGCCCGTCCCCATTAATGCGGTAAACCTCTTCCTCAAGCATCCCTCCTCTCTTGACCAATCGAGAATTCAACGGGTACTGCTCATCGAAATCAGCAATGTCCCCCATCGACACACCGTCGTAAAGATTATTTGAGCTGGAAAGCAACATATCCATCCCGTCAGCGGGTGTCTTATTTGTCACGATCGGGTCGAACGTATCGTCGAAAAACATCGGCTCAAGGCGAGTCAACAGGTCATCAAGTGACTCTCCTTCATTTAGCGGAAATACTGCGCCATCCTCTGCTGCCGCACGTGCGGCCAGCCGAAATACCGCCGGGTCAATATCCAACACATATTTCCTGGCCGTCAGATTATTAAACGGTCCAGTATTCAGCCAGAATAATTTCGTATAGCGATGAATCGCATCCCCGGTATCTGCAGCGAGACGATCGGAGTGCGTAAGAATTTCTTCGAGCACTTCACGCATCTCAAGTCCGTGCGCATACCGTTGGTCATAGTAGATATCTCGGCCAGCGAGTGCCGCGTTATAAAGGTGCCAGACTAAAACTTTTTCCCGAAGTGGAAGAGCCGAAAATCCATCCGCATAAATCTGTGCAATAGACACATCATCAATCCGCTCCAGCAGATACTGACGGTCTTCCATTTCTGGTGATTCAGAGTCTGATTCTAGTATTTCAGGTGCATTTGACACACACCCTAGGGTGAGAACCAACACCGCAATCAAGAGCACCATCTGTCGTTGCCAGGTCATCGCGCCTCCATAACCAATAAAACGTGTATTCCGACCCCCAAGAACGTCAGACACTAGTAAAATGGAGGTGTTCCGGGATTATATCGATCTAAGGAAACAAAGAGATGACCCTTAAATTGTCGGCCCCGCATATTGTCGCCTGGGTCGTGACCATGGCTGCCACAATTGGTAGCCTGGTACCAGTAACACATGCGCAACAGAACGTGCTTACGGTCGCCGACCTGTACGATCCCGACCGACGAATCGACTTTGATGGCAGCGTCCCAACGGGTCTTACTTGGTTGGACAATGACACTTACATCGCCAAACGCCTTGCGGGTGACCCATTTGAGAGCCCCTTCGTACGCGTTGATGCAATCAGCGGGGAACGCACGGCTCTGATTGATGTGGACTCATTCGAAGACGCACTTCGAATGCTACCAAGTATCTCGCAAGCGGACGCGAGAGACCTTGCAAGATCCACTAACCACCTGTTGGATCCATCTCTAGCTTCAATGGTCGTCAAACATGCCAATACCCTTTATCACTTTGATATCGAAAACAATCAGATCAGCACACTGACACAAACAGTCGGCGAAAAATCAGAACTGTCGATGAGTCCTAACGGGGACTTTGTCGCCTTTATTGAGGACCACAATCTAATCGTTGTTGACCTCGCGCAGCAAAGAACTCACACGCTCACAACTGATGGAAGTCCCCGTGTTCGCAACGGGTTACTCGACTGGGTGTACCAGGAAGAAATTTATGGCCGCGGTAACTTCCGAGGTTATTGGTGGAGTCCTGACTCGACACATCTTGCGTATCTTCAACTCGATGATCGTGACGTCCCTAGCTTTCCTATACTCGACCACATGCCGTACCACCCTGGTATCGAGACATGGGAATATCCAAAAGCTGGTGACCCCAATCCTGTTGTCAAGCTTGGCATTGTGAGTGCCAAAGGTGGACAGACAACATGGGCGCGTCTGGATCAATATCAATCCGTCGACCCGCTTATCGTCGATGTCGGTTGGACACCAGACAGTCACGATGTCGTGTTCCAAGTTCAAGACCGAGAACAGACCTGGCTCGACCTGAACACTTCAAATAGATCGAATGGAGCAGTCACGCGAATTCTCAGAGAAACATCTGAGACTTGGGTCAATGTTCTTGAACCGCCACTCTGGCTCGATGACGGCACCGCCGTGTGGACGAGCGAACGATCAGGGTGGAGTCATCTGTACCACATCGACAGAACCGGCAAAGTCCTCAAGGAAATCACCAACGGCCACTGGGAAGTTCGTGCCCTGCACGGTGTTGACAAAGACGGCATCGTTTATTTTTCTGGCACTGAGCGTAGCCATACTGGTCTTGATATCTATCGTATTGACCTCAGCGGAAGTGATCGTCGCCTGATGTCGACAACCACAGGCACACATTCCGCTCAGTTCAATCCGAGCCTCACACTCTATATCGATAGGTGGAGCGACATCGCAACGCCACCACAGATCCGATTACACGACAGTACCGGTGCAAGTGTTCGGACCATTGCGAACAACCCCGCCACGCATCTTACGGAGTACGCGTTACCAAAGCCTGAGTTTCATCAAGTCAGAAATAGAGATGGGTTCGTAATGGAAGCATTGATGATCAAGCCGCCAAATTTCGATCCAACTCATCAGTATCCCGTCTATCAACATGTCTACGGAGGACCACATATACAACGAGTTAGAAACGCCTGGAGCGCTGAAACTCTTTTTTGGCAACTTCTAGCTCAGCAGGGCATCGTGGTGTGGGTACTCGACAACAGTACCGCGAGCGGCAAAGGCGCGGTCTCCACTTGGCCCGTATACCAACGTTTCGGAGAATTGGAACTGCGTGATCTCGAAGACGGTCTTGACTGGTTGCTGAAACAATCATTCGTTGACCGCGATCGGATCGGTATTGAGGGCTGGAGTTATGGTGGATATATGGTCAGCTATGCGCTCACGCACAGCCAACGGTGGTCGATGGGAATCGCTGGTGGA
>Ga0310124_10001366_pt1 | contig 16989 bp, 15 predicted proteins | sample CB11b_AW_Bot5_MG_FD_203507 | JGI IMG/M metagenome (GOLD analysis project Ga0310124, IMG submission 203507) | Marine microbial communities from Western Arctic Ocean, Canada - CB11b_AW_Bot5 | ecosystem: Environmental > Aquatic > Marine > Oceanic | place: Canada: Western Arctic Ocean | collected... | reverse complement strand
CAACGCGGTATCGAGTGGACCCAGTCGACCATTTCGAGGCGATTCGAACTGCACGTAACGAAGGGCTTGAAGTGGTTGGGGCGTACCACTCACATCCGGCTTCATTGCCTCAGCCTTCTGAGACTGATTTGAGTCAAGCGAACTATCCACACTTTGTTTACGTAATCGTGTCGTTAGTTTCTAAAGAAACAGAGGCAATCAAAGGATACCGCTTGCGTTCAGGTCAAGTGACTCAAGTTGAGTTGCTCTCTCGTGAGGGCTCTCGACGTGTAGGCAATATTAGAGGAGAGGGAAACCGGTGAAAGAACTGCAATCAGTGGTCAAGGCTGCAAAATTACCTTTTGAAAAAATAGCTACCGACCTATTGGTGGTTCCGATTAGTTTGTCTGATGGGTCGAGTGAGCTGTCAGATTTTGATCGTGCTACTGGAGGTGAAGTAGGAAGAGCACTCAGCCGAGGAGAGTGCACTGGAAAGAAGTATGAGAGCTTTATTGTTAAAACGATTGATGACTCTTGGAGTGCGGACCGTTTAATGTTGATCGGCATGGGCGAAGAAAGACCTTATTCCGTAAGCCGGTTGCGCCAGGTAGCCACGGCAGCAGCGTTAGTTGGACGTCGATGCCGAATAAACGATATAGCTTTTGTTGTTCCAGATAGCTTCAAAACTGAAACCGGAGTTCAGGCGGTGGCGGAAGGCTTAACGCTAGGAGAATTTAGTCCGGATCTATACAAGGCCAAAAATGACCGGGAATTGTCATCATTGAAATCGTTGCAAGTTGTTTCAGCTCACGACGATTCAGGAATGATAGAAAATGCGATAGCGCGAGGACGGTTACTTGGTGAATGTACTAACTTGGCCAAACGGTTAGTTAATGAGCCAAGTAATAAATTGTCACCAGCTATGCTAGCAGAACAGGCTTCAGAGATTTTAAAGGGCACCTCGTTAGAAATTGATGTCCTCGATGAAGAATCTATTCGCGAGCTTGGAATGGGCTTGCTTCTTGGAGTTGCTCAGGGCAGCGTTGAGGCGCCACGTGTCATTGTAATGCGCCACGAGCCTTCTGGAGTAACGGAGGGGCCAGTACTTGCCCTGATTGGTAAGGGTGTCACTTTTGATAGTGGAGGGATCTCCCTCAAGCCGGCTGAATCCATGGAGCGAATGAAGGAGGATATGTCTGGTGGTGCTGCTGTGATTTGCGCTATGCGCGCCATTAGTCAATTGAATCCATCGATTCGAGTGATTGGCATAGTGCCGACGACAGAAAATATGCCAGGCGGTCGTGCGGTAAAACCTGGAGATGTGCTTTATGGAGCCAGTGGCACAACTGTGGAAGTTATTAATACAGACGCCGAAGGACGTCTTATTCTAGCGGATGCTTTGTGGTATGCGATGGAATTGGGAGCGACTCATTTGGTAGATGTTGCCACCTTGACCGGTGGTTGCGTAGTTGCACTGGGAAACACTACATCCGGATTATTTGGTGCTCCGGATTCTTGGGTCAACACTGTGCAGGATATAGCTAATCAGGCTGGAGACAGGGTCTGGACGATGCCAGTGTTTGATGATTACTCGGAACAGATTCGAAGCGACATTGCCGATGTAGCAAACGTCGGAGGTCGCCCTGCGTCTGCGATAACCGCAGCAATGTTTTTAAAGCGATTTACCGGTGGTCGACCATGGGCACACATGGATATTGCTGGAACGGCTTGGTGTGAGGAGAATTCCGCATATCAAAAAAAAGGTCCGACTGGCGTAGCAGTTCGAACCTTGGTGGAGCTAGCCTGTGCAAGTGAGCGATGGAACAAGATTAAATAAACAAAAAGAGCTGGCCACTTGATGCATATACAGCCAACGACTCCGATTATTATTCAAATTCCAAATGAATTGACGCCTGAAACGACTGTGGCCGATGTGCTGCTTCAATCGATAGGCATTATAGGATTCTTTGTTGTCGGTGCTCTTATGACTGGCCTAATGATTGGCGGGGTTTTTATATGGTTGAAGCATTTCAGAAGTGCAGGTTAAGGTTGCATGGTCTGGCAGGCGAAACAATTTACCTAATTCTAAGCAAAGAACCTGATTGTAATAGTGACCAGAAGAAAAAAACCATTTGTGATTTATGGCTGCTCTGCAACCGTATAGCTCTTCAAGGATTCCTGATATCGAAGAATTGCTTGAACTAACCCTTGGGCTATGGCTTGACGGTACGCTTCCGTCTTGAGAAGAAGAGACTCAGCACGATTACTGAGAAATGAAATTTCAGCGAGGACACTCGGCATTTCTGCGCCAATAAGTACAACGAAGGGGGCCTGTTTTACTCCAAGGTCTCGCAATTTCGTATTTATGGTCACTAACTCACTGTGCATAGTTTGTTGGACGATTTCCGCAAGATCTCTCGACTCATCAAGCTTATTGTTTAGAGTAATCCTTTCAACAAGACCTGAAAGATCTCGCATAGATTCTTCCGACGCTGAATTTTCCCGTGCCGCTAAAGCCTCCGCTTCTGAATCGGACGCAAAATTTAAGAAATAGGTTTCGACTCCCCGCACTTTTCTATTGTCGTTGGCGTTTGCATGAATTGAAAGGAACAAGTCTGCGCCATGACGATTCGCAATGGCAGTGCGTTCCTTTAGTGGAATAAAAACATCAGTGTTACGTGTAAGAATTACATCAATTGTAGGCCGGTTAGCGAGTAGTTGTTTCACGCGAAGGGCAATATTGAGAACCACATCAGCTTCAGTTAGCCCTGAACCACGTGCTCCAGGGTCATGCCCTCCGTGCCCTGGATCAATAACGATTCGCGAGACACCAAGGCCAAGTTGGCGAGAAAGCGAGAAGTCTCCGTTTGAGTTTATTGTTGGAGGGCCTGGTGTTGGTTGCGGATTTACCACGGCCGCTACTTGATTGTCTTTTCGTATGAAATCTACAACAAGGCGATAGGGATTGTACTGGGAGAAGACACTATAGGAAGCGACTTCGTTGAGATCGAATACTATGCGCGTTGTGTCTGTGGGGTGTCGGCCGAGGCGAATCTTTCGAACAATGTCATCGGTGTAACTCAGAGTTGTATTATGAAGAGCGTCAGATGTCTCTGTCTTCTTTAAATCAAAAAATAGTCGTGGTGGGCTGTCAAGTTGCTCCTGGTTGTACGTTACTTCTGCGTCTAATTCAATGGTAACCCTTACTAACTCGGCCATCGGTGTTCGCTCGATGTGTCTAAGAAGGGTAGGGGTAGAACTGGTTGCTTGATGTTTGACGGTCGAGATAAGGGTTTTGAGTTTTGAATCAATTTGAGTTACCAAGGAACTAGAAGGGTATTCGCTTCGGATTAACCCTAGGAATCGTTCTCCTTTGATGCGCTCTTTTAAATCTCCATATCGATGAAATGCGTCAAATGCTAATCCTGCTGACTGCCAAAGCGCGTTATCGCTGTAGCCGCTTCTGGGATACTTGTGAACGATTTGTTGGTACTGGTTGATAAGGCTGTGTAGTTGTTCGAGTGAAGGCGGCGTTGGACGCTTTTCGTCTGTTAGAAAAGCCTCTCGATCAAGTGCAGCAAGGTACATGTCTCGTGCCGATGATGCATGTAAGGAGGTAGCCGATAAAATCACGATGACTAGCACTAAGAGTGACGACATGCAGCCTGTTTTGTGGAACCGAAAAACGCGAATCAGGGTTTGGTAAATAGAAGAAGGGGACATGGTCAGCATAATTAAAGGGTAGATCAACGCAATTGCCCGTCAATTTGATCAAAATAATCTTTACTAACAAGGACTTCACGTGCTTTACCGCCGCCTCCTGCAGACACAAGGCCCTCAGACTCCATCATGTCGACCAGGCGTGCGGCACGGCTAAAGCCAACGCGCAGCCGGCGCTGAAGAAATGAGATCGAAGCCTGCCCACTTGTAACGATAATTCGTGATGCCTCGTCGTACAGAGTGTCGCGCTCAAATTCGATTGCCTTCGCCTTCTTTTCTTCTTCGGTAATTGTTTTATCATAGATGGGCTGGGCTTGTTTTCGAAGAAAGCTAGCTAGCCGCGACGATTCCTGTTCTGAAATGTATGGTCCGTGTAGCCGGATAACGCGAGACGAGGTTGGTGGCATGAATAACATATCACCCATGCCGAGGAGTTGTTCGGCGCCATTTCCATCCAAGATTGTTCTCGAGTCAATCTTGGATGGAACCTGAAAAGAAATCCTAGCTGGTAGGTTGGCTTTAATCAAGCCGGTGATTACGTCGACCGATGGTCTCTGTGTTGCCAAAATTAAATGTATACCTACGGCTCTGGCCATTTGTGCCAGCCTGGCAATCGACTCTTCAACTTCGTTGCTAGCGACCATCATCAAATCGGCAAGCTCATCGATGATGACAACAATAAAGGGCAAAGGTTCCGGGGTTTCTTCTTTTGATTCCTTTGCCAGGTTATTCGCGTTTCGGTTGTACTGATCAATATTTCGAACACCGCTTGCTGCCAAAAGTTTGTAGCGCTCCTCCATTTCTCGAACGGCCCAGCGAAGCGCATTAGATGCTTGTTTGGGATCAACGACCACTGGGGTGAGAAGATGGGGCACGTCTTGGTACATTCCCAATTCCAGACGCTTTGGGTCGATCATGATAAAACGCACATCTTTGGGTGTTGCCCTGTAAAGAATGCTCGTAATCATTGCGTTAACAGAAACTGATTTACCTGCGCCTGTCGCTCCAGCGATCAATAAGTGCGGCATTGTTGCCAGATCTGCGACAAATGGTTCGCCGTGAATGGTTTTACCAAGTGCCATAGTCAGCTTGGAGGTGGAACGTCTATAGGTGTCTGATTCCAGTAGTTCACGCAGAGAGATCTGTTCTCTTGTTTTGTTTGGAATTTGAATACCGACTGTTGATTTACCAGGTATCCGATCTATGAGCACTGAATTCGCCTGCATGGCAAGACATAGGTCTTCAGTTAATCCAGTCACCTTTGAATATTTAACGCCAGCCTCTGGTTTAAACTCATAAGTCGTGACAACTGGTCCAGGATGAATTTCATCCACATTGCCTTCCACATTAAACTCTTTGCATTTGTCTTCCAGTAAACGAGCGCCTTCCATTAGTTCTCGGTCGTCAATCTTTCGAACGATTCTCGCTGAGTCGAGCAAGCTCAACGTCGGCAGGACGAACGCTCCATTTCGTCGTTCTGCCGGGGCTTTTGACGATGCTTCTGAAAGTGGCAGCGGTTTTGATGAAGTCGGCTGTCTTGGCTTCTTAATTGAAGGCCTTCCGTTCTGTGGAGGAGACTGAGGGGAATCAGCGGACTCTTGGTCCTCTGTTTTTGATTCTTGCTTCAACCCGGGGGTGGGCTTTATGGCTATTCTCGGTAAAGAGTTCCCCTGAGCACGCTTCTCTGACTGATTAGTCTCGCGGAGACCTTGACGGTATTTTTCGTATGTTTGTCTAACGTAGTTCGATAAAAGATTCATCCAACGGATTAGGGCACCCCAGCTTTTGGCAGCCATCCTGCCAATGGAGGCTTGCGTTGAGAGAATGATTGATAAAAAACACAAAGTCAGGATGAAAATAATTGAGCCGAGGCGATTGAGGGTGTTGACGAGATTTGCTGCGAGCCAGCTTCCCACTAGGCCGCCAGCTGAATCTGCTGAAATCACGATTTCCCCACCCTCAAAATCAAAAGAGATACTCAGAAAAGAGGCCAGTGCTGTAAGGAGGGTTAAGATTCCTACATATTTTGTATAAATCGCGTCAATCTGCAGACACCAAAAATAGTGCCAGCCTAGAACAGACAACAAACCTGGAATCAAGTAAGCAGCGTAACCGAAGGATTGAAATGATAGGTAAGAAAGAAAAGCTCCAAGTTCGCCAATAAAGTTTGCAGGACTATTGTCCGTTGTTAATAAAAACCCAGACGGGGTCTATTGGTGAGTGTGTTGCCAGTGAGATAAACCATAACAACCCGAGGGCAAACAGCGCTACACCGACGAATTCACTAATCCGTTCTGACTTGTCAGATCGAGCCATCTAATTCCTTGCCTGTAATAATTCCCACGTTTTAGCACCTTTTCAGGGCAGTGCACGTAAATTCACACCTACTATCGTATTTATCGGCATGCGCATTATTTTCTATACATCGAGGTAAGTTCTTTAATATAAAGAATTTACTGTGATGTATATCTATTCGAGTTCTAGAAATAGCACTCGATGACATCAATTACCGTTCCGGTTACTACATTTTTCAGGCTTCTGGGAGAGCCTAACGGCGGGATACTAAAAAAAGCCAATAAATCTAACAGTTATTCAAACTTTCTTTGCCAAATATAGCACACATTAGGATGTGCTTGAAATAACCACCTTAGTAAGTTCTTTGTATTCAGAGAGTTCGATGGTCTCTGGTCTTCGACTGGGGTCTATTTTTGAGGATTCTATTACTTTGCCTGCGTCGACTCCAACAGCCTCTGCATAGGGTTTTAGCGCATTGAGGAGGGTTTTTCGACGTCTCTGAAAGACGGTCCGAACAAGCCGTTCGAACACGCAATATTGAGATGACGAAATTCTTGGTTTTCGAAATCTGAGATGCACGACAGCTGAATGAACTCTCGGCGCAGGTCGAAATGCTCCTGGTGGCAGGGTCATTACTCGACGGGCGTCAGCATGCACGCTAGTCATAATTGCAACAGGTCCGTAATTCCCGTCTCCTGCTGTTGCCACAACACGATCAGCCACTTCCCGCTGGAGCATTAAGGTTGCGTCATGAAACAGTTCGCGAGAGGCTTGCAATTTCAACAGATGAAAAAGTATCTGACTGGAAATATTGTAAGGTAAATTTCCAACGACACGAAGTCGCGAGTGCTGCATATAAGGCTTAATAAGCGCTGGCAAATCAACTAGGAAGAAATCCTTGGATACCATTGTCACTGTAGTGGGTAGATCTTCGGCCAAGCGAATAGCCAGACCGCGGTCAATTTCGATTGCAATTAGACGATGAACAGTTGGTGCCAGTGCGAGAGTTAGGGCGCCTCGACCAGCACCAATCTCCACAATCAGGTCTGACGGTTGAGGTTTGATTGATTTGATTAATTTGTTGACCCAAGTCTGTTCAAGGAAGTGCTGGGCAAACTTTCGTTGAGAACGCATCGTCATTCACCAGAAGCAATTAAGGTATCTATAAATTGACGAAGTAGCAGGTTCCTATTGCTATGGTTAACGTTGAATTGTCACGCGTGAAAACTTGCAATTTCTAATTCGTTCCTAGTGAACGGGCTTTGTAGGCTTTATAGTCTGCACTGACGAATCGTTATAAGCGCGAAGATGTTCTTTCAAAGAAGCTATTAATATTGGTACGACTGGCAACGGAACTACAATTTCGGCTCGAACGGGTGCACGGACAGTTTGGTCCTTTTTGGCGCTTTCGATGTCTTTTTGGGAGAGCGGCATAATCTCGCAAAATGTTAATGTGACATCGAATGGTGTATGCGCGATATTACAAAAATTTGCATAAATTCTTGGAGATGAATCGTTTTCATCGGCGACTATCGTAAAGTTTATCGGATTTTGTTCAGACATTAAGACTGCCTCGCTGTGCGGCATGCTGCCTTCACTGTTAAAGAGACTGACGGTTCAGTATTTTCTCATTACCCCTACAACTACACCCTGGATCTGCAGCTCGTCCTCTCTAACAATTATTGGCTGCATGGCCGGATTGGCTGGTTGAAGTTGAAGAGTTGTGCCGTTTCTGTAAAAAGATTTAAGTGTAACCTCCGTGCCGTTTAATAGGGCGATCACCATTTCGCCATTTTGGGCCGTCTTGCGATCTTCGACAATAACGTAGTCGCCATCACGAATTTGCTCGTCTATCATTGAGTTGCCTTTGACGCGAAGTACGTAGGTGTCTCGTTTTCCAATGAAATGTTCAGGCACTCCTATTGTTTCAGTACTGGTGATTGCTTCTATTGGTTCGCCCGCTGCAACATATCCCATTAAAGGAAGTTCCAAGGATCGGCTTCCTACGTGAACTGGTACGAGTTCGACAGACCTACTTCGATTCCAAGCTCGACGAATGAACCCCTTTTCTTGAAGGTTGGTTAAATGTTTGTGAACAGTTGCCAATGAGGACAGCGAAAAACGGTGACCAATTTCTTCGAGACTCGGGGCGTAACCGTGCTGCTGAATGAACTCGTCAAGATAGTCGAGAATTTCGCGCTGCCGTTTTGTTAAAGGTTGCACACACCCTCCCTAATTAGCGATGAGGCTTACTTAGCTTGGGACATTGGACCTGCAATAGCGTTCATTACTCTATGCAAACAAAAGGCGAATATCAAGACAATGTTCCATTACGTTTTAGGGGTGAAAGCTTTCATTCTGTTAGCATTCATACTGAAATGCGACTTCCAATCCAACCTCTTCCAACTGGACGGGCTGAATACGATGTGGTTGGACTCGGTTTAAACAGCATAGATTTGTATGCGGTCTTTCCTGGTCCTTTAAAGATTAACGGCAAACAACAGGCCAAAACACTTGTAAAACATCCGGGAGGCCAGACTGCAACCGCGCTCGCAACATGTGCCAACTTGGGCTGGCGGGGAAGTTACATTGGGCATTTCGGAGAAGATGAGCATGGCGAGCTGAGCAGGAGCAGTTTGATTCGCGCTGGCGTTGACGTCTCTCATTCAAAGATAGTACCTGGTGCTACGAATCAATTCGCATGTATTTTGGTAGACCAGCGTACGGGAGATAGAACGATTATTTGGGATCGTCATCGTGGACTCGCCATGACGGATGCTGACGTGCCGTTGGCAGCTGTCGCTTCCGGGCGCGTATTGCTGGTGGACTGCGGTGAAACCAGAGCTGCGAGCAAGGCTGCGCAACATGCTAAACAAGTTGGTATTCCCTCAGTGATTGATGTTGAGCGCGTAAAACCTGGAATTGAAGAACTACTAAATTCGGTCGATATAATCATTGCAGCTGAGGAGTTTCCCTCGTCGCTGACTGGAGAACCTGTACTGGGGAAGGCGATTCGCCAATTAGCATCCCAATTTAATCCTACGTTAACGGTGGTAACTCTTGGAGCGGAAGGGAGTCTTGCATTGATGGGCGGTAAAGAGATTCGATCGCCTGCTATTCGAGTTGAAGCAATTGATACAACCGGTGCTGGCGATGCATTTCGTGGGGGCTTTGTGTCTAGCTGGCTTGCTACAGGTTCTGACGCAGAGGTGTCAGAGTTGCTCAAGTATGCGAACGTTGTTGCAGGACTAAATTGCCGCGCTTTGGGTGCTCGTGGAGGTCTTCCCACGAAATCTGAAGTTGATAACAAATTGCAAACTTTAATTTGAAATGTTCGATCGACAGTAGTTTCTTATATTGCGTGGTACACTCAATCCTTAATCAGTCTTAACTCGAATAGTTGAAACTTTTTATGCTTCTAACTTTTCGCGAGTATGAATTCGCATTGATGTTTTGCATGATGTTCTTGATTGGACACTCGCAAGAAGCTCAAGAAGTGCCATCAGGAGAACACAGCGACGGTGTCATCGCCGCAAAGATTGCTTCCATTAAAGAATACGGTCTTAGAGAAACAGGAGGCAGTTCAATGGTGTCGACGCGTTTTTCTGATGAGGAGATTGCCCGAGTTTTAGCAGACAGTAACTATTTGCCAGATAGTGTGCGCGACATTCAGATCACGCTGGCGGGGGATAATCGGTTTAGCGCATTCTCCGTTATTGATCTTGATCGCATTGAAATGCCTAGCAGCGATGATCTGCTAAACCCTATGAATTATTTACAAGGGCAGTTGCCAATGGTCATGAAAGCTAAGGTTTACAGTGATGCGGGTAGGGGTCGACTGGAGATAGAGCGTGTGGAGTTGTCTGGAATAGAACTACCAGATGTGCTCGTTCGCGAAATGATTGCAAGATATACCCGAAGCGCTAACAATCCAGATGGCTGGGATATTGATGCGTTTTATGCGTTCCCGTACCGGATTAAAGAAGTGAGAATTGACTCTGGAGAGGTCATCGTAGTGCAGTAAAGATGCATTGATGCCTGCGATGCTGTTTCTAGCTCAAGTCGCCTTTATGTGAAGCCGTTCTAGATCTGTAACCGGCATTCATGTATGTGAACCCATGAGTTTTAGTGACGGCCTTGATACTTCCTTGAAGCACCTTAAAGGTGTTGGGCCACGCCGAGCCATCGATTTGTTCAATGCCGGCTTAACTACAGTCGGCGATCTCCTATATCGATTTCCAACAAGGTATGAAGACAGGGGGCAGTTCCAGGCGGTGTTGGAATTGCGTGAGGGAAAAGCGGCGGCTATAGTTGGAACGATTCTGAGTTCACATATTCGCAGGACTCGGCGGCCACAGTTTAAAATTTTTGAGCTACTTGTCGAAGATTCGACTGGTGCCGTAAGGGCGACCTGGTTTAACCAAGCATTTCTCAGCGAGATTTTGAAACCTCGCCAACGAGTGATTTTGTTTGGCAAGGTTGAGACCCGATCCCGTGGAGGAGGCCTTCAATTTGTTAATCCCCATTATGAATTGTTATCAAATGAAATTGACGAATCGGTCGTTGCTCTAGAGACAATACATGCCGGACGAATTGTTCCCGTGTATGAAAGAAGTGGCAAGATTACAACAAAAATGTATCGGCGCTTTGTTTACGAGGCTCTACAACGACTCCCCAAAACCCTTGAGGACTCATTACCGCCAGACTTGCAACGCCGGCTTCAGCTACCGGCTATCCGTCAGGCGCTCGAACAAGCCCATTTTCCGGAGAAAGGTACATCAATAGAACTGCTGGATCGATTTAGAACACCGGCGCAGCAACGACTTATTTTCGAGGAATTTTTCTGCTTTCAGCTTGGTTTAGCAATCAATCGGATGGAACAGAATTTAGATCGGAAAGAAGGGGCGATGCAGGTCAATGATCGCATTCGCCGGTCGGCGCTTAAGGTTCTACCGTTTAGGCTAACTTCAGGTCAGAAACATGCATTGCAGGAAATAGCACATGACCTACAGAGGCTTCAAGCGATGAATCGATTACTGCAAGGAGATGTAGGTTCTGGCAAAACCATTGTTGCTCTGCTTTCGGCGGTTATAGCAATGGAAAATGGCTTCCAGGTTGTGTTTATGGCTCCGACTGAACTGCTTGCTGCTCAGCACGCTCAGAACCTTAATCGTCTACTTGCAAAATCACGATTCTCAACTGGCCTACTAACTGGATCGATGCAGGCGAAAGATCGAAAAAGAATCGTCGTGCAGATTAGCAAGAAGCAAATTGATCTTGTCGTTGGTACACAAGCGCTTTTAGAAAGCCCAATCAAGTTTCAGCGTCTAGGCTTAGTTGTCATAGATGAGCAGCACCGTTTTGGAGTTGTGCAGAGGGCTAGGCTTAGAGAGAAAGGTTTGAATCCACATGTTCTAGTGATGACCGCCACTCCTATTCCGCGCACGTTGGCCTTGACGGCATATGGAGACCTGGATGTATCTGTTATTAAAGACCTACCTCCAGGGCGAAAACCCGTGACGACCATTGTGAAGCCGTCGTCAAAACATGGCGAAGTCTACCAGTTTGTTGGCAAAGAACTTGCCGCAGGTCGACAGGCGTACGTTGTGTGTCCACTCGTTGAAGAATCATTAAAGATGGATTTGAAGGCGGCGACTGAAATGGCTAATCATCTCGCTACGAAAGTATTTTCGAAATACAAGGTAACGTTAATTCACGGACGTTTAGGTCAAGCTGTCAAAGACAAGGCCATGAGCACGTTCGTTCGTGGCGAGTGCAATGTACTGGTATCGACAACTGTGATTGAAGTTGGCGTGGATGTGCCTAACGCAACTATTATGGTAGTCGAACATGCTGAACGCTTCGGATTGGCTCAATTGCATCAACTTCGTGGTCGAGTGGGAAGAGGTGACGAGCAAGCATACTGTATTTTACTTTACCGGGCTCCGTTAGGAGAAGTTGCGGCGGAACGAATACGCAGTCTAACTGAGACAACTGATGGATTCGAACTAGCGGAAATAGACCTTAGACTGAGAGGTCCCGGAGATTTTTTTGGAACACGGCAGTCTGGCGTGCCGACCTTACGTGTAGGGGATTTAATCAGGGATTATGAGATTATGGAGCAAGCGCGAATTGAGAGCACGGCTTGGCTCAGGACTGTAAGTCGAGATCATATTTTAGTGCAGAATATGCGGAAAGCCTGGTCTGAAAGATTTGGCCTTGTGAAGATTGGATGAGAACATAGCGAGTGCGATCATGCGTGTAATAGCAGGGGAATTGAGGGGGCGGCGCTTGTCGAAACCACGATTTCATGGCATTCGCCCAACAGCAGATCGCGTAAGAGAGACCTTGTTTAATATTCTTGGCGACCGCATAGTCGATGCTCGGGCCCTGGATGGCTATGCCGGTACTGGTGCGATCGGAATAGAAGCACTAAGTCGGGGAGCCGCAGACGTCGCCTTTATAGAACTGAATCAGCGTGCCGTCGGACTTATTAAAGAGAATCTGACACGTTGTGGTGTGGAAAAGCGGGGTGTGGTTCTTCGTGGTCGATTCGAGAAGATTATGTCTAGCCAAAAGCTGGCTAGAGAATTCGATTTCGTATTTCTCGATCCGCCCTATGATGAGAATGTGGCGAATGTTTCAAAGGCGATAAGTCTTAGTGCTCGCAGGTTAAGCCCTAACGGATTAATGGTTGTTGAACAGTCTCGACGTGCGTTGATAACGAACATTTTTGGCCTGGAGCAAACTAGATCGGTTTATTCTGGTGATAGTCAGCTAACGTTTTATCGTCTGCAAACGCAGAAAGCTCCGGATAAGGATAATGAGGTAAGGCTGCCATGACGATAGAAAATGGAAGAACGCGTATTGCTGTATACCCGGGTTCTTTTGATCCGCTAACAAACGGTCACGTTGATATTATTCTTCGAGGGGCGCGTATATTCGACAAGATCGTGTTGGCACTCTTGGTCAATGTTGATAAGAATCCTTTGTTTTCACTTGAAGAGCGTGTAGAGATAACACGGAAGGTGTTTCAAGAATATCCGAACGTTGAGGTGGATACGTTCGACGGTCTTTTAGTTGATTATGCCAAGCGACGAGACATTAGCGTCATCGTTCGAGGGTTACGTGCGATTTCTGACTTCGAGTACGAATTACAGATGGCCTTAATGAACAGACGACTGAGTCCAGAAACTGAGACGGTGTTTATGATGCCAGCAGAGCAGTACACATATGTTAGTTCACGACTTGTGAAGGAGGTCTTCGCTCTTGGAGGCTCAGTGTCCGGTTTAGTTCCCGAGGTCGTGGAAAAACGTTTAAAGCAAAAACATCAGTCTTAATGGTGTCCACATTACGTCTTCTCGGCATGGCAGCTTTAGATTGATAATGTTGTTTTCTGATTTAGAGTTTCAGGGAAGGTGGCTTGATTGAAGTTAGCAGAGCGGACAAGAAGGGTAAGCGGTTCTCCTACGCTCAAGGTTGGGCTTGAGGCAGCCCGGTTGCGTCGTTCGGGAGTCGACGTTATTGATTTAGGTGCTGGAGAGCCTGATTTTCAAACACCTGAACACGCTAAGGACGCAGCCCACGCTGCAATTAACGAAAACTTTACTAAATATACGGCAAATAGCGGGATTGATGATCTCAAGCTGGCAATTGCTGACCGGTATCGTTTCGATTATGGCGTTGAGTATGAGTCATCGGAGACCATCGTTAGTGCAGGAGGGAAACAGGCTTTATATAATGTCGCGCTTGCGCTGTTTGGTGATGGCGATGAGGTTATAACGCATGCGCCTGGCTGGCCAACGATAGTCGAACAAATTAAACTCGCGGATGCAACGCCAGTCATTGTTCGAACCTTCGCCGAAGATAAATTTATGATTCAGGGCGAAGCGATTGTAGCAGCGATTACGCCTCGAACACGTGGAATCATTATCAATTCTCCAGGAAATCCTACCGGCGCTTTGATTTCCGAAGAGGAGTTAGCGATTATCGCTGAAGCGGCTGTAGAGCATGATATTTGGATAGTTTTGGATCTGTGTTACGAACGATTAATTTATGACGATGTGCCTCATAATTTACCGAAAGTGCTTACTGAACGAATGCGAGAGCTAACAGTGCTAACGGGATCAGCCTCGAAGGCATATGCAATGACTGGATGGAGATGTGGATGGGTATTAGGCCCATCTTCTGTTATCGCAGCTTGTTCAGCTGTGCAAAGTCATGCGACGTCGAATGTATGTTCAATTACCCAGAGAGCTGCACTATCAGCTCTAACCGGACCTCAAGATTGTGTTACTGATATGTTGAATCATTACCGAGTTCGACGCGATCAAGCCTTATTATGGCTTCAGGAAGATGCTCGGATAAGTTTGGTGAGACCAGATGGAGCATTCTATCTATTCCCAGACATCAGTGGAGTGTTGTCTCCCGATGGATTGCGAACGTCTGCCGACTTGGCCCACTCATTATTAACAGATGCGCATGTAGCTGTCACACCTGGCGAGGCATTTGATGCTCCAGGGTTTCTTAGAATCTCTTACGCCACGTCAATCGAACTCTTACGTGAAGGAATTTCTCGCATTCTCCATCTTCTTAAAACGGATAGGCGAATCGCTAATTGATTCGTAATCTATCAACTGATTCCTCGATCATTGCACTTAACGATGTTGTCTTTAGAGTTTTTCGCTCAGATCGAAGAGATTGTTGGAACAGCAAACTCTCTCCGTGACGGTGACTCTTTGAGTGCGTACTCAGCAGACAAATCAAAAAACCAAGGTTCCGCAGATGTAGTTGTGCGGCCTGGGACTGTCACGGAAGTGGTGAGCGTGGCTCGTCTGTGCAATGAATCAAATGTTCCCTTAACAGTTCGTGGCGCTGGTACAGGTTATACGGGTGGTGCGGTGCCGATTCAGGGTGGAGTCGTGATGTCTATGGAGCGCTTCACTCGAGTTATTGAGATTGACGAGATGAATCTATTGGCGATCGTGGAACCGAATGTGATTACTGGAGACCTCCAGCGAGCCGTGGAAGCTGTGGGGCTGTTTTATCCTCCGGACCCTGCGAGTCTTAATCAATCGGTCATTGGTGGCAATGTTGCAGAGTGTGCAGGCGGTCCCAGGGCATTCAAGTACGGAACAACCAAGAATTATGTTCTTGGGCTTGAAGCTGTGCTACCAACTGGTGAAATAGTGAAGACTGGTGGTAAAACCATCAAGAATGTAGTTGGTTATGATCTTACGAAACTTATAGTTGGTTCAGAAGGGACCTTGGCAATTATCACGAAAGTTATATTGAGGCTTATTCCAAAACCACGGTCGCAAGTGACACTTCGTGCAACATTTACCAGTATAAACTCTGCAGTGAAAGCCGTTGTTGGGTTAATGCAAGAACGCATCATTCCCGCTGCAATGGAATTGATCGATAAGAGATCTCTCGATGCAGTAGCTCAATACCTCGATGATCGGACGTTGGCGCCCGATGGAACTGGTGCGCTCTTGTTAATTGAAGTTGATGGAACTGAGGTGACGGTAGGACAAGAGGCGGCCCTAGTCGAGGTTGTATGCGTTAGGGCTGGCGCAACCGAGGTTCTTCGGTCAAAAAATGATGAGGAGCGGAATGAATTATGGAGAGTTCGTAGAGAGTTGTCACCTTCTTTAAGAACGATCGCTGACCTAAAAATAAATCATGATGTTGTAGTTCCAAGGAGTGGGATTACCGCGCTTTTTGAATTTATTCAACAACTTCGCGAAAGGTTCGACTTGACGATCGCCTGTTTTGGTCATATAGGTGATGGGAACATTCACGTTAACATCATGGTTGATCCAGAAGATGCGAAAGCTGTATCGAGGTCTCGTCAGGCTGAGCTGGCTTTGTTTACCGAAATCGTTCGCCTTGAGGGATCAATTAGTGGTGAGCATGGGATTGGGCTGTCGAAGGCGTCATTTCTTGGCATGCAACTTTCGCATGAAACTATTTTACTCATGAAACGATTAAAGCAAGCGTTCGATCCTAACGACATCCTTAATCCTGGTAAAATCTTTCCTGAAGACTAGTGAAACCTTTCAGCTGCAATCTATTTATTTGCTATGACAAGCACGGTTTGAATTACTCCACCAGCATCAGGGCTTATTAGGGATCGGATACGGATATTTGCAGTATTAAAGTATGTAGTGCTGAATAGTCTCGAAAAGGTGCGACCTAGACGAGCCTCAAGACGGATAAGCTGTTTATCAGTCAAAACACACATTACTCGCCCTGATGATTGTAAGAAGTTTACGGCTTGATCGTCGTTGACAATATTTGTCTGTCGTAATCCTGAGTAAAAGGGCAGGTTGCGAACAAACACACCAGAGACTCCAAGGGGTTCGTTTGTTTGGCGAAACTGATGAATAGCAGAAGCTATGTTTTCAACGGCACTTGGTCTTGAAGGTGTTAGAACAGAGAAGTGCAGCGACAATAAAGTAAAGATGCTGCTGACCGCAATAAACATTGGAACGTAGCGACGAACTTGAAAAAACATTGACAATGCAAGACCGAGGCCACACGTGAGAATGACGCCTCCAGCGATTCTGCCACCTGAAATAGAAACCGAGTCAAATACTGGGGCAGCGCGTAAGATAAATCCGCCAATAGCCATCCAGGTAATCCCAATAAATAATGTGGTGCCATCAAACAAACGATCGGAACTTGTTCGTGGTTTCGAATTAAGCCTGTCGAGAATAATATGCGCCAAAAGAATAGCCAAAGGTGGTAGGACCGGGAGAATATATCTAGGCTGCTTGCCAATTGAGAGTGTGTAGAAAATCAGCGGCACGGTCGCCCACACTAAAAGTCGAATTTCAATTGCTGTGAGGCGCCGAGATTTGTCTATTAAGTTTTTAAGGATTGGTGCAAGTAATCCCAAAAATGGTGACCAGGGAAATAGGCCACCAGCTAGTATTGGTAAATAGAACCAAACCGGACGTGAAGAATTGAAGGTTTCTGTTGAAAATCGCG
>Ga0310124_10001364_pt1 | contig 16994 bp, 16 predicted proteins | sample CB11b_AW_Bot5_MG_FD_203507 | JGI IMG/M metagenome (GOLD analysis project Ga0310124, IMG submission 203507) | Marine microbial communities from Western Arctic Ocean, Canada - CB11b_AW_Bot5 | ecosystem: Environmental > Aquatic > Marine > Oceanic | place: Canada: Western Arctic Ocean | collected... | reverse complement strand
AGAGAGGAAATGGCGAAGAGATAAAGAATGCCCACGTTGATGTCGGACACAACCATGCCTTCGTCAAACGGGATCACCGCCCATGCCACCAAACTCAACGAAAAGGTCAGCATGGGCGCAATCAGAAAGATGATCTTGTTGGCCGAGGTCGGCAGCACGGTTTCCTTGAAGAACAACTTGGCGCCATCGGCAAAGGCCTGCAAAAGGCCAAACGGGCCGACCACGTTGGGGCCCATGCGCAGCTGCATCGCGGCCATGATCTTACGCTCGAAATAGGTCAACATGGCCACGGCCAGCAGCAGCGGCACGATGATCGCCAGGATTTGCGCTAGGATGATCAGGCCCTGAAGCAGGTATACGGACCAGAATTCAGCCATCGGTACCCGTCGCCCCGCCCGTGCGTGCGTCGCCCGTATACAGCCGGCTGCATTCGGCCATCACCGTGGAGGCCCGGCAGATCGCGTTGGCCAGATAGTAGTCGTCGATCGGGCTTTTGAACGGTTCCGCGCCGACGCCGCCCGCCACGCCGAAAGCGCCTATTTTCCCCGCCGCGACCTCGTCAATCGCGCCCAAACTAGGAACCTCGGCCACCATATGCTGGCGCAATTGCTGCAGATTGTCGTAGGGCAGAGGCCGCCCGGCCACGGCCGAGAATGCCCGCACTATGGCCCAGTCCTCCCGCGCCTCGCCGGGCGGAAAGGCGGCTCGACGCCCGAGCTGCACCCGGCCTTCCGTATTGACCCAGGTCGCGTCTTTTTCCGTATAGGACGCGCCCGGCAGAATGACATCGGCCCGATGGGCCCCGGCATCGCCATGATGGCCTTGGTAGACCACGAAGGTCTGCCCCAATGCATCCATGTCAATTTCGTCGGCACCCAATAGCCAGACGAGGCCGACCTCGCCCTTGCCGGCGCCATCCAGAATACCCGCGACATCGCGGCCGCCTTGGCCGGGCAGAAAACCCATATCCAGGCCGCCGACGCGGGAGGCGGCCCGGTGCAAAACGTTGAAGCCATTCCAATCGGCGCTAATCATGCCGCTGTCCTGGGTGATGCTCCGGGCCAGATCCAGTACGGCCGCACCGTCATCGCGGGCCACGGCGCCGCTGCCCAGCACGATCATCGGCCGTTCCGCCGCCGCCAATACCTTGGCGAAATGGTGGCTCCCGCCGGCAATTTCGACCAGGGTCGCCGGGCCGGCACCCAGAAAATCGTATTTATAAGTCAGATCGACGCCTGCGCTGGCGATGCCTCCTATAACCCCGATGGGGAAGCCCCCCGCTAGCCACCGCTTGCGTATACGGGCATTGACCAGGGTCGCTTCCCAACGCGGATTACAGCCCACCAGCAACAGGGCATCGGCATCTTCGATCCCCGCAATTGTAGTGTTGAAGAGATAGCCGCCGCGATGCTTGCCGCCAATCTTGGCGCCGTCCTGACGGCAATCCAAATTGCGGGAGCCCAGGGCGGTAAACAATTCCTTCAAGGCCAACATGGATTCCACATCCGCCATGTCACCGGCGATGGCGGCAATGCGTTCGCCTTTCGCTGGGCCCAAGCTATCCAGGCGGGCTCGAATGGCGGCAAAGGCCGCATCCCAACTAGCAGGTTTCAGCTTGCCATCAATCCGGACATAGGGCCGGTCCAGCCGTTGCAGGGCCAGGCCATCAACCGCATAACGGGACCGGTCGGACAGCCACTCCTCGTTAATATCTTCGTGCAGGCGGGGCAGGATGCGCATGACCTCGGCGCCACGGCTATCAACCCTGATATTACAGCCAACCGCATCGTGGACATCAATGCTTTCTGTTTTGCGCAATTCCCAAGGCCGGGCGCTAAAGGCATAGGCCTGATTTGTCAGCGCGCCGACGGGACAAACATCGACTAGATTACCCGAAAGCTCGGATGTCAGGGCCTCTTCGATATAGGTGCCAATTTCGGTCTCTTCGCCCCGAAAGGTGGCGCCCAGTTCCTCGACGCCCGCGATCTCGGTCGCGAAGCGGATGCAGCGGGTGCAATGGATGCACCGGGTCATGGTCGTGGCGACCAGCGGGCCCAGATATTTGTCCTTCACGGCGCGCTTGTGCTCTTCAAACCGAGACGTGCCCCGGCCATAGGCGATGGCTTGATCCTGCAAATCGCATTCGCCACCCTGATCGCAGATCGGGCAGTCCAGAGGGTGATTAATCAGGAGGAATTCCATGGCCCCCTTGCGGGCCTTTTCCGCCTGCGGCGTGTTGGTGCGGATCACCATTCCCTCGCCCACGGGCATGGCGCAGGAGGCGATGGGCTTGGGCGATTTTTCCATTTCCACCAGGCACATGCGGCAATTACCGGCGATGGAAAGGCGGTCGTGATAGCAGAATCGGGGAATTTCGATCCCCAACTCCTCACAGGCCTGCAGTACCGTGGTATTGGCTTCGACCGTGATTTCCTGGCCGTCGATGGTCAGCGTGGGCATGTCCTTGCGATCCTTGCTTGGCCTACGCCGCGGCCGGCTGTTTACTTTTGCGCTCGATGATGCGGGCTTCCACCTCTGGCCGGAAGTGGCGCATCAGGCCTTGAATAGGCCAGGCCGCCGCGTCGCCGAGGGCGCAGATGGTATGGCCTTCGATCTGGTAACTGACCTCCAGCAGCATGTCGATCTCGGCCACATCCGCCTCGCCCGTGACAAGGCGTTCCATAACCCGCCACATCCAACCCGTGCCTTCGCGGCATGGCGTACATTGGCCGCAGGATTCATGGGTATAGAATTTCGCTAAACGGGCAATGGCGCGCACCAGATCGGTGGACTTGTCCATCACTATAACCGCCGCCGTACCCAGGCCGGATTTCACCTCGCGCAGAGAATCGAAATCCATCAGGACATCGTCACAGATCGATTTCGGGATCATTGGCACCGACGAGCCGCCGGGGATGACCGCCAGCAGATTATCCCAACCTCCCCGTACGCCACCCGCATGCTTTTCGATCAATTCTCGCAACGGGATCGACATCTCTTCTTCCACGTTGCAGGGCCGCTCCACATGGCCCGAAATGCAGAACACCTTGGTGCCGGTGTTATTTTCCCGTCCCAGACCGGCGAACCAGGCCGCACCACGACGCATGATGGTCGGCGCCACGGCGATGCTTTCGACATTATTCACCGTCGTCGGCCGGCCCCAAACACCGACCCCCGCTGGAAACGGCGGCTTCAGGCGCGGTTGGCCTTTTTTGCCTTCCAGGCTTTCTATCAGGGCGGTTTCCTCGCCACAAATGTAGGCGCCCGCGCCACGGTGGACGAAAACGTCAAAGTCATAGCCAGAACCGCAGGCATTAGCGCCGATCAAGCCGGCGTCATAGGCCTCGCTGACCGCGGCTTCGAGATTATTGGCTTCGACAAAGAATTCACCGCGTATGTAGATGTAGGCTGCCGAGGCGCGCATGGCAAAACCGGCAATCAGACAACCCTCCACCAATTTATGGGGGTCGTGGCGCATCATCTCCCGATCCTTGCAGGTGCCCGGCTCGCCTTCATCGGCGTTGACCACCAGATAGGTCGGCTTGCCATCGGATTCCTTGGGCATGAAGGACCATTTCAGGCCGGTGGGAAAACCGGCCCCACCGCGCCCGCGCAGGCCGGAGGCTTTGATCTCGTCAACAATGGCATCGGGACCTTTTTCCAGAATTGCCTTAGTGCCATCCCAATCGCCGCGGGCGCGGGCGCGCGCCAGGCGCCAATCCTGGGTGCCATAAAGATTGGTGAATATCCGGTCTTCGTCGCGCAGCATCAGCCATCCCCCGTGAAGGCATGCAGGGTGGTTGGCCCACCGCTGGGTTCCGAGGCATAGCGGCCGTTTTGCGGCCCCACTTTCGGTTTTTCGCCCCTGGCCAGGGCCTCCAACACCGCCAGGGTGCTTGCCGCCGTCAGGTCCTCGTAATAGTCATCGTTGATCTGCATCATCGGCGCATTCACGCAGGCGCCCAGGCATTCCACCTCGATCAAGGTAAATTTACCGTCCGCCGTGGTCTCGCCAAAATCGATTCCCAATTTCGATTTGCAAGCCCCCACCACGTCATCCGAGCCGCGCAGCCAGCAAGGCGTCGTGGTGCAGACCTGAACGAAGTGCGCGCCCACTGGGGCCAGATTAAACATGGTGTAGAAGGTCGCCACTTCATACACCCGGATGCGCGGCATCTCGAGCATTTCAGCCACCATATCCATGGCCGCCCGGGGCAGCCAGTTCTGCTGTTGGCGCTGCGCTAGATCCAACAGCGGCATCACGGCGCTGGCCTGGCGGCGCGGCGGATATTTGGCGATGAGCTGTTTGGCCGCTTCCAGATTATCCGGCGTGAAGGCAAAACTGTCGGGCTGTTGTTCGGTGGGTGCTGGTACGCGCTTCATCGATCGATTTCACCAAAAACAATATCCAAGCTGCCAATAACAGCGACGGAATCGGCCAACAGATGTCCTTTGCACAGATGCTCCAGAGCCGCCAGATGAACATAGCCTGGCGAGCGTATCTTGCAGCGATAGGGCATGTTGGTGCCATCGGCCACCAAATAGACGCCAAATTCTCCCTTTGGCGCCTCGATCGCCGTATAGGTCTCACCGGCCGGCACCTTGTAACCCTCGGTATAGAGCTTGAAATGATGGATCAAGGCTTCCATGGACTGTTTCATTTCCGCCCGCGGCGGCGGCACCACCTTACGGTCCGCGCTGGAGACCGGACCGTCCGGCATGGATTCGAGCACCTGCTTGATGATCCGGCAGGACTGGCGCATTTCCTCAACCCGGCACAAATAGCGGTCATAGCAATCACCATTCTTGCCTACAGGAATATCAAAATCATACTTTTCATAGCCGTCATAGGGTTGCGACTTACGCAGATCCCACGGCAACCCGGTGCAACGCAACATGACGCCGGAGAAGCCCCAATCCATGGCTTCTTCCGGGCCGATGACGGAGATATCCACGTTGCGTTGTTTGAATATACGGTTGTCGGTCAGCAGGGTTTCCAAATCGTCGATATAATTATGGAAGCCGTCGATATAGGTGCCAATGTCGTCGGCCATCCCCACCGGCATATCCTGATGCACCCCGCCGGCCCGGAAATAGTTGGCGTGCAGGCGTGCGCCGGACACGCCTTCGTAAAATTCCATTAGCTTTTCGCGTTCTTCATAGCCCCACAACGCCGGCGTAATGGCGCCCACATCCATGGCATGGGAGGTTATGTTCAGAATATGATTTAACAACCGGGTGATTTCGGAAAACAAGACCCGGATGGCCTGGCCCCGGGCCGGCACCTTCAGTCCCAATAGTTTTTCAATGGCTAGCACGTAGGCGTGCTCCATGCACATAGGCGAGACATAATCCAACCGGTCAAAATAGGGCAGCGCCTGTTGGTAGGTCTTGTATTCGATCAATTTTTCCGTGCCGCGGTGCAACAGCCCGATGTGCGGGTCGCAGCGCTCGATCACCTCGCCATCCAGCTCCATGATCAGACGCAAAACACCATGGGCCGCGGGATGCTGGGGCCCGAAGTTCAGGGTCATATTCTTAATATCGACTTCGGCCATTAGGCTGGCTCCTGCCCGTCTGCCTTTTCATCGCCCGGCAGCACCCCTTGCGGCGCCGCAGCGGCGCCCTCCCAGGGCGACAGAAAATCAAATGTACGGAATTCCTGGGGCAGCTTGACCGGGTCGTAGACCACCCGCTTGCGCTCCTCGTCATAGCGCACTTCGACAAAACCGGTCAGGGGAAAATCCTTGCGCAGGGGATGTCCCTCAAAACCATAGTCGGTCAGCAGGCGCCGCAGGTCGGGATGCTCGGCAAACATGATGCCATACATGTCCCAGGCTTCCCGCTCGAACCAGTTGGCCGAATTATGCACGCCGGTGACCGAAGGCACGGGGGTTTGGTCGTCGGCCTCTACCTTGACCCGGATGCGCTGGTTATGAACTAAGCTCAGCAGGTTATAGACCACGTCGAAACGTTGCGGGCGTTCCGGAAAATCGGCGCCGCAGATATCCACCAGCACTTTGAACAGACAAAGAGGATCGTCGCGCAGAAAGATCAAAATTTTGACCATATGTTGCGCCCGCACCGTGACCATCAACTCGCCATGGACGACCGAAGTGGCAATCACCTGGTCTGCTAATACGGCGCCAATATGCTGGCCCAATTCCTGCAATACGCCGTCGTCCGCCATTCTATCGTCTACTTTCGTCCCGATGAACTATTCGCCAGGAGGTTTAGCGCAAAAAGGTGCCGGTGCGGCGAATTTTCTTTTGCAGTTGCAGGATCCCATAGACCAGTGCCTCCGCCGTCGGCGGGCAACCAGGCACGTAGATGTCCACCGGAACAATTCGGTCACAACCCCGCACCACGGAATAGGAATAATGATAATAACCGCCGCCATTGGCGCAACTGCCCATGGAGATGACATAGCGCGGCTCCGGCATCTGGTCATAAACCTTGCGCAAGGCCGGCGCCATTTTGTTGGTCAAGGTGCCCGCCACGATCATCACGTCCGATTGCCGGGGCGAGGCGCGGGGGACCACGCCCATGCGGTCCAGATCATACCGGGGCATGTAGGCGTGAATCATCTCCACTGCGCAACAGGCCAGACCAAAGGTCATGGGCCAGAGCGAGCCGGTGCGGGCCCAATTTACCACCTTATCCAGCTGCGCGGTGACAAAACCTTTATCCGCAAGTTCCTCGGAAAAATCCACGAAGGTAGTGCCCTGCCCCTCCACTATCAGGCCAGTTTGAGAGTCGGTTTGAGAGATGCCGGAACCGGGTGCTGCAGGCTCGTTTATTCCCATTCCAGCGCGCCCTTTTTCCATTCATAGATGAAGCCAATGGTCAGAATACCAAGGAAAAACATCATGGACCAAAACCCGAGCAGGCCGATTTTCCCCAGGGAAACCGCCCAGGGAAACAGAAAGGCCACTTCCAGATCAAAGACGATGAACAGGATCGCAACCAGATAAAAGCGCACGTCGAAGCGCCCACGGGCATCATCAAAGGCTTCAAAGCCGCATTCATAGGCCGACAGTTTTTCCGCGTCGGGATGGCTGGGCACCATGATCATGGAGGCAGCCACGATGACCACCGCCAGGCCCCCGGCCACGGCAAAAAACATCAGGATCGGAAGGTATTCTTTTAGCAACTCGTCCACAGCACGAAATCTCCCCGGTACCTCCGGCCAAATAGCGACCGTGAGGCACCCAATTCTATAACGGCTTCTCCTACGCGCTGCAATGGCGGCACGCTGATTTCTGGCATAAATTGTGGATTCGATCTTGCGAAGGAAACTATTGGCGCAAAAATATGGGTGGCGAAAACCCACAGTAAGTAAAATCGCCGCCAATACTTTATTGGAACTTCGTGGCGGGAGTGACGGGACTCGAACCCGCGACCTCTGGCGTGACAGGCCAGCGCTCTAACCAGCTGAGCTACACCCCCACGAAGCGGCCCCATGTACCTCCCCCCCGGCACGGGTGTCAAGCGGCTTACGGCCATGAGTTATTGTTTTGGGAAGCGTTGCTCCAAGTCAGCTCAGAACAGTGCAAATTAGTTTTGCGGCGTCTCCGGCTTACGGCAGGCGAAGAACATCGCGAAGGGAAATAACTGTGCCGCCGGTTCGTGCCAGCGTTCCGGGTTTTTCTACAGCTATTTGGAGAACATGGCAGCCAATTGTTGTGCCTAGCGCCCGCGCACGCGGGGGCCCAGCCACTTACATGCGTCCAAACCCGGCCACGCAACTCCAATTATAGGCATCATTGACGCGGGTGACGCAGACCTCGCGGTCGTATTCAGCCAATTCTAGGTTGGCCTGACCATTGACCAACTGCCAGGAGGTGCCCGCGGACGGCTCCCAATCCGCCGCCTCTGCCTGGGGCGTCACTACAAAGAGCGAGAGCTGTATCGCCGCTACTGTGTAAGGAATGAACGCGCGTATCACCCCGAACTTTACCCGTCATAAATGCACTTGTCGCGGTATGGAGGAAGAAGGCCCGGGGCGATGGATCACGTTGTTTAAACGGAGAGATCGATATTTTGACCGGTATCCGGGTCCACGGCTAATTTTCTCGGCTGCGCCTCTTCACCATCCCTGGAGGCGGCTTTTGCCTCCAGGAAATCCGTCTCGACCGCGGCTTTTTCGCCACGGGTTTCGTCAGTATCCTCAACCAGGCGTGAAGCTTTCGCGTCAATCTGTCGAATTTTTCGTGGACTTGCGTCGACGATGGCGAGTGGTGGAGTTCCATTCTGTACTCCTCTCGGCGGCCTCGCTGTCCAAACGCCAGGATTGACGATTGGACCGGTGGCTTTGCGTCCCGCTGTTACCAACGGTTTGCCAAAAACGGACACATGCACGTATCCGTATCATCCAAGTTATCCACAAGACGTTAAGAATTCCTTGCATCCGGCCCTTTACGACTGGCCCTAAATAACAGTGATAGTTAGTCTCGAAGTTCATTTTAACCGCCGCGCACGGTAAGATATTCCACATAAATTGGGGAGGACCAGCATGGCGACTGAATGCATTGGCTTTATTGGCTTGGGCGATATGGGGGAACCCATGGCGGCGCACATTCTTGCCGCCGGTTACCCGGTGGTGAGCTGCGCCAATCGAAGCCGGGCAGCGATCGAAGCACTGAAGGCGGATGGCCTGGAAGAAGTCCCAGGTCCGGGTGACGTGGGTGCAAAGGCGGATATTCTCATCACCTGCGTCATTGACGAGGCGCAGACCGACGCCGTGCTACGGGGACCGAACAGCGCCCTGTCGGCCCTCAAACCCGGCGCGGTGGTAATCATCACCAGCACCCTTTCGCCGACCTATTGCCAAGCGTTAGCAGAAGAGGCCGCCGGCCGCGGCATCTCCGTCCTCGATTGTCCAGTCAGCGGCGGCCCGATTGGCGCCAGGCAGGGCTCCCTGGCGTTGATCTGCGGCTGCGACGGCGCCATCGTAGAGAGATGCCGGCCTGTACTCGTATCCATGGGTGCCATTCACCATTGCGGCCCCGTCGGCAGGGGGCAGATCGCCAAGCTTATCAATCAGGGCATCCTTTTCAGCATCATAAAGCTGATCGACGAAGGCCGCGCCCTCGCCCGCGCCTATGGCATGGAGATTGATACCCTGATGACGGTGTTAAGCCAGTCCATGGGCAACAGCGCCGCCGGCAAGAACTGGGAGATGTTCGCGTCGAACTGGCCCCACACCGCCAAGCTGGGCAAAAAAGACATGGACTTTTGCATCGAAGCCGCGCGCGCGAAAAGCGTCCCAATGCCGCTGATCGAGGCCCGGCGCGCCATGCGCTGGGAGATAGAATAATGGCGATAGTTTAATTAATTCGAGCCCTTAGGGTGATTGAGACGCGGGTGCTGGCGAATTTAGTAAACTATCGCCGTTATTGAATATCCCGTGCGGGCGCGAATGGCTCTTCTTCAAACCTCTCCCCAGACTTGCAGCGCGGTTTCGACGATGCGGGCTAGCTTGGCCTGTTGCACCTCCTGGGTAATGGGGTTGCCGGAGACGGCGGAGGCGAAGCCGCATTGCGGCGAGAGCGAGAGGCGTTCCAGGGGCACGTATTGCGCCGCCTCATCGATGCGCCGGGCCAGATCGTCGACGCTTTCCATTGCCGCCAGTTTGGAGCTGACCAGCCCCAGCACCACATGCTTGCCCTCCGGTACCAGGCGTAGGGGCGAAAAATCACCGGCACGGGCGGTGTCATACTCCAGGAAAAAGGCATCAACCGAAAGATCGTTGAACAAGCGTTCTGCCACCGGTTCATAGCCGCCCTGGGAGAGATACTTGCCCTTGAAGTTGCCCCGGCAAAGATGCAACCCGCAGATCATATCCGCCGGCCGGCTGGCCACGGCATCATTGATGGCATCGATATAGATCCCGATCAGGTCGTCCGGGTCGGCGCCCCCCCGCCGCACTTGTTCGCGCACATTCGGATCGCACAGCATGGCCAGGGGCACCTCGTCCATCTGGATATAGCGGGCGCCCAAGGCAGACAGTTCGGCGATTTCCTGGCGAAACACCTCGGCAAAATCGCGAAAGAATTCACGTGGCGTAGCGTAGACGGCCGGATCGATGCCCCCCACGGGTCGATAGAAATGAAAGGTTGGCAGGGACGGCATGGTGATTTTCGCTGGCACCTTGGCCACTGTTTTCAGAAAGCCGAATTCACCGGTGGAAAAGCCAATGACCCGGCGCACCTTGCCCTCCACATGGGCCGCGATGAAGTTTTGTTCGTGGCCATGATCGTCATGAAAATTGAATTCCGCTTCGCGTACGGACAGCCCCGTCACCGGGCCGATCACATGGCCCCAGTAGGAGCCGCGGCGGAACTCTCCGTCCGTGACCACGCCCAGGCCCGCCGCTTCTTGTTGCGCCACCACCTCGCGGATAGCCGTATCTTGGATATAGGCAAAAGCCCGATCGTCGACCTTGCCGGCGGCATGCTGGCGAAAGGCGGCGGTTAATTCCTTGGGGCGCAGCAGGCTACCCACATGTTCGGCACGGAAAGGCGGCGGGGCCATGGCAGTCTCCTGCATTTTTTTGGCGTTGGAGAAATCAAACGGTTTATGGGGTGCAATGGTCACGCTAAACTGTTCCCATGGCAACATTCCAAGACATTCACGAAGCAGCCGCCGCGCGCAATGGCGGTCTGGCGGCACTGAAGGACAAGCTGCCGCAGGCGAAGTCCGACGCGGCCCTGCGCGCGGTAAGCGATGACCGCTATCTTTCCGCCATGTCCCTCCGCATCTTCAGCGCCGGGCTGAAACATTCCATGGTGCAGGCCAAATGGCCGGCCTTCGAAGAGGTCTTTCATGGCTTCGCGCCACGCCGGGTGCACGCCATGGCGGACGAGGCATTGGAGGCGTTGATGGGCGAGGCGCGCATTATCCGCCATTGGGGCAAGATTAAGTCCGTGCGCGCCAACGCCGCTGCCATCCGCACGATAGAGGACGAGGCGGGCGGCATGGGCGACTGGCTGGCATCGTGGCAGCCGGAACAAACCGTTGATCTATGGGGTCAGTTGGGCCAGCGCTTCACCCAGCTGGGCGGCAATTCAGGGCCATACTTTCTGCGCATAGTGGGTAAGGATACTTTTAATCTGACGCCATCCGTCCTGGCCGCCCTGAACCATTGGTCGCTCTACAGCGGTAACGGCAAGAGCAAGCGCGAACGGGCCAAGTTGCAGGATATCTTCAATGCCCTGCGGGCCGAGAGCCGCCTGCCCCTGTGCCAGATTTCTATGACCCTGGCGCAATCCATCAATTAGCTAGCTTAGTGTAGGGTTGATCATGATCTTGCAATGGTGATCCGGGCTGGCCAGGTCGTCGAAGGCCCCCGCGACGCCATCCAGGCCCACGCGGCCGGTGATCGACGGCGATAGATCCAGGCGGCCGCTGTCCACTAAGGCGAGCGAGGCGCCAAAATGATCCGGGCTGTAGCCGATAACGAATTGCAGGTTCAATTCCTTGGTAATACCGAAGTAGGGGCGGAAATTATCCGCCTCCGCGCAGACGCCCACTACCACGATGCGAGCCTGTTGCGGAGCGCCGGTCATGATCTGCTCGATTACGCCAGGGACACCGACACATTCGAAAATTACCGCAGATTTCAGGGTCTCGGGTATGGGTCCCAGTGCGGGTGGCGGCTGTGCGACATCCGGCCCCAACGTCGCCAGTTGTCATAGGGCGAGCGGGCCGCTGGATCGATCACCTGGTCGGCCCCCATGGCAATCGCTAGTTCACGCCGCTGGGCCGAAAAATCTGCCGCCAGGACCGGCCCCAATCCCTTCATCTTCAGAGCCACGATGACCGCCAGGCCTACCGGGCCGCAACCGATAACCAGCGGCACGGCGCCTGGCGCCACCTGGGCCATTTCCACCGCATGCAGGCCGACCGCCACGGGCTCGGTCAAGACCGCCAGATCGGCGGTCAGATTGTCGGGAACGAGCAACAGCAGCGCTTCCTTCAACAGCATATATTCGCCATAGCCACCGTTATAATCATTGGAATAGCCAACCGTTCGGCGCCAGCCCGGCCCCAGCATCATGGGCAGGGCGCAAACCTTCTGCCCGGGCTTGAAACGGCGCTGGCAATCGGGACCAAAATCCAACACCTCCACACAGATTTCATGGGCCATGGCGCAGCATATGTAGGTCAGAGCCACAAATGTCACAGGCTAGGGTTTTCACCAGCGCTTGGCCGCGTCCCGGCACAGGCACGGCCATTTGATCCTCGACGATCCGTTGTTGCCGCATGACCGCCGCCCGCATCGTCGTTGGAATTTCTGTATTCATAGTGTCTTGCCCGTCGTGCAATTATGCGCAAGAGAGTTTGGAAGTCTTCATCATGTGAAGCAATGGAGAATTGGTTGCGGGCGTAGGCAGAAAAATGCCGGCGGCGGCCTCATACCAAGCCGTCATACGCTAATCTTTACGCTTACAAATAAACCATTGATAGTTAATTTCATTATTTTTTACTTTATTAAAAAAATAAATAAAACTATTTACGATAAAATTCATCACAGTACCCGACTCTTTTCATAAAACCCAACCTAACTGCGAACTTCGAGGGGTTTTGGAGGTGAGTAAAGCGGCCATGAGATGGCTAAATTCGGGTTCCCTTGATTTGGCCATGCCTTTTCTCAAGGCATTCAGGCCGAGGGCGAAGATGGAACGCTGCAAGCGGCCATGGGCTTTATGCCGGGGCGGCTTCAGGCGCGCGGCCCAGAGACCGGCCTTGTAGGCCAGACAAAAGGCGAGCGCCAAAACGGCCATCAGGGTGGCCAGTTTGAAGGGATCGGTCATATGGGTGTCTTCCAATCCCAGGCCGCGTGTTTTCAGGCAGGAGAACAGCGTTTCGATGCCCCAGCGGTTGCGGTATATCGCCAGTGCCGTCGTTATCCTGATACCGCTCACCGCAACAATCAACATCTCGCCGGTTTTCAAACGCAGCATGGCAATCTTTACCGGGGTTGCCGGTTTCGCGGGATCACGGCCCAGATACCAGATGCCTTTCAGGATCCGGCTCTGGCATTTTTTCAAGTGCCTCGCATGGGCGGATAGCTTTACCGGAACATGCTCTTCATTCCAGACAAACATGTTCTCTTTCAGACGCAAAACAAAGGGAATACCCCGCTCGTGCAGCCAGTTCATCCAGCGTTCGCCGATGAATTCCCGGTCCCCGCTCAGGGAAGCAACCGGCTGCTCCGGAAAGACCTCGCACAGCCGCGCTATCAGCTCGGTCCGTTCGCGGGCATTGGAATTCCCCGCCTTGCCGAGCAATACCCAGAACAGCGGTATGCAAACCTTTCCATGAACGATGCCGAGCATCAAGATGTTGACATGGCGGCGCCCAAACTTCCAGTTCGTGCGATCCAGAGCCAGATGCCACGGCTTGCCGGACAGCCCCATGATGTCAACAATCAGGCGGGCGATACAGCCGTCATCAAGACGGATATGTTGAAAGAACCGTTCAAACCGGCGGTGCACGGACAGGGTCTGGGCCCGTGTGTCAATATGCCCGGCAAGACGCCACAGGCCGACCGTCCCTGTTCGAATGATCGCAATCAACAACCAGACCAATGTCTCTCGTTTTGTCCGCCAAAGCGAGATGTGATTTTCTAGCGCCGTGGATAAGGCCTTGGTAAGTAATTCCTACATCACGTGAGACTTTTTTTGATCGGTGAGTCTCAAAGCATGAATCACTTCAGGGCTTTATCCTATTACGTCGGGTACTGTGAAAATTCATTACAATACATATATAACTAAAGAATAGATAATATTTGGTGATTTAAATAAAAAAGCGCCAACTGTGACAAACGGTCGCGCCGATAAATTCAAAAACCTAGTTAGGCGCGATAGAAAAGGGTGCGAAACGGCGAACGTTTTCGTCCAGGCGCAGACGATGGTTCAAGGGCGGATGGGCCCGCTGACTACAGTCCAATCGTTCACAGATCCGGCAGGAAACGCCCACTTCGGTGGCGGCCTGTTTATTTTTGACGTCCATGGTATCGCCATACACCAGATTTTTGGCCTGTCCCATATCGCAGCCCATGGCCACGGCCAGGCGGGGTTGGCGGCCATGATGCCCGCCCAGGATCGGATCCACGGTGCGGGCAATGGTCAAAAAAGTGCTGCCGTCCGGCATGCTGGCCTGTTGGGTGTGGATCGTACCTGGCGCGCGGAATGCATCGTGAATAATCCAGCGCGGACAGGTCCCCCCAAATCGGGCAAAAATAAAGCCGGCGCCGCTGAGACGTTTCGAAATATTCCCGGCATGATCGATGCGGATAAAAAAGAACGGCACCCCCCGCGCGCCCTTGCGTTGCAAGGTGGTCAGACGGTGGCAAACCTGTTCAAAGCTGACACCAAAGCGGTTCTGCAAAATCTCCAGATCATAGCGTAGCTCCTTGGCGGAGGCCAGGAATGCATCGTAGGGCATGAGCACCGCGCCGGCAAAAGCGCCCGCCAGCCCAATGCGGCACAATTTCTCGGCGTCGGGTGAAGACAAATTCGCCTTGGCCACCAGGCGGTCCAGCAATTCCCCCTGGCTGGCAAGCGCCACCTGTACCGCCAATTGAAAATTTTGCCCCGGGGGAGGCAGCATTTCCGACAACAGCACCCGGCGGCGGTGAAAGTCAAAGCGGCGCAAGGTTTCGCCCATGATGTCGACGGGCATGACCTTGACGCCAATGCCGTGCACCGACTGCAAATATCTGGTCATACCCTGATAAAGAACCCCATGCTCCAGCCCCGCATCCTGCCAAAGGGCCTCGGCTGCGGTTTCCAGTTCAGGGAAATGATTGGCTTGGGATTGATGGAAATCCCGCACTTCCTCAATGGGGAAGGTCTGGACATCAAGACCATGGACCTCGTCCGGGCCCGCCAGCCGTTCGACCAGAGCCTGGGTATCTTCACGCATCTCAGCATAGGCTTTGTACAGGTTCATTACCGCCTGGGCCACGCTGGGCGAGACCTCCGCGACCTCGCGAATTTCCTGTTCCCGCACTTTCAGCCCTTCGAACACTGGGTCCGAGAGCACCTCACGCAGGCCGGCGGCCAGGGCGGATGCTTCATCCTGGGCGAATTCCCGCAGATCGATCTGAAAGACCTGGCCCAGCCGGAACAACAGCGGCACGGTGACGGGGCGTTGGTTATGTTCGATCAGATTGAGATAGCTGGGCGAAATCTCCAACATCGCCGCCATCTCCGTCTGGCTCAAATTTTGCTCCTGGCGATAACGCCGTACCTTATGGCCCAACATGGCCTTTTTTTCTACCGCCATCGGACTCTCCCACAAACAATTATAGTTAATATTATTTACAGTTTTTACAAATTTACAAGAGTAAATATTGCAAACTTATCGCCATGACACTTTTATATTTGCCTTCTCTCCGCGAACCTTGCACACCCTGCACCATGCGCTATGCATCCAGACTTAAACCCCGGCATACGCTAAGTACGCGTATAGAAAAGTAGTGGGATACGATCATGACAGAGACGATTGAACAACTGAATTTTGCCCCCGAAGGCCGTTACGAAGGCATCCAACGAGATTATAGTGTCGAAGATGTAAAAAAACTTCAAGGATCTGTCAGAGTAGAGTATACCTTGGCCCGCAACGGCGCCGAAAAGCTGTGGCAGCTACTGCAAACCGAAGACTACGTGCACTCCCTTGGCGCCATGACCGGCAACCAGGCCATGCAGATGGTCCGCGCCGGCTTGAAGGCGATTTATTTGTCCGGCTGGCAGGTCGCCGCCGATTCTAACAACGCCGGCGCCATGTACCCGGATCAAAGCCTCTATCCCGCCGACAGCGGCCCGGAACTGGCCAAGCGCATTAACAAGACCCTGCAGCGCGCCGATCAAATCGAGGCAATGGAAGGTGGTGGCGACATCGACTGGTTCGCCCCCATAATCGCCGACGCCGAAGCCGGTTTCGGTGGTGTGTTGAACGCTTTCGAGATCATGAAGGCCTATATCGAAGCGGGCGCCGCCGGCGTACATTTCGAGGATCAACTGGCGTCCGAGAAAAAATGCGGCCACATGGGCGGCAAAGTGCTGATCCCGACACAGCAGCACGTGGCCAATCTGAAGGCAGCGCGTCTGGCAGCTGACATCATGGGTGTGCCAACTATAATCCTGGCCCGCACGGATGCCGACAGCGCCAAGCTGTTGACCTCCGATATCGACCTGCGCGACCGAGACTTCATTACCGGCGAGCGTACCGGAGAAGGCTTCTACCGCCATAAGGAAGGCGATGGCGAAGGTATGCGCCGCTGCATCGCCCGTGGCCTGGCTTATGCCCCCTATGCCGATCTGTTGTGGATGGAAACCTCGACGCCAAATCTCGAGCAGGCGAAAACCTTCGCCGAGGCCATTCGCAAGGAATTCCCCAACAAGATGCTATCCTATAACTGCTCGCCCTCGTTCAACTGGGCGGGCAACCTGGACCAGGACGATATCGCCCGCTTTCAACGCGAGATCGGCGCCATGGGTTACAAGTACCAGTTCGTCACCCTGGCCGGTTTTCACAGCCTGAACCATTCCATGTTCGAATTGGCTCAGGGTTACCGGGATCGCGGGATGGCGGCCTATTCGGAGCTGCAAAACGCGGAATTCGCCTCGGAAACATCCGGCTACAGCGCTACCCGTCATCAACGCGAAGTTGGCACCGGCTACTTTGATCTGGTAAACCAGACCATCATGGGCGGTGCATCTTCGACCACGGCGTTGACCGGCTCCACCGAGTCCGAGCAATTCCATGCGATGGAAGCAGCCCGGCCGGCGGTAGCGGCGGAGTAAGCGCCACCTCTCTTTAGCCGCAAAGATTCAGCATGTTGCCGGGCGCCCCGCGCCCCAACCGGATCGCCCGGGGCCTAACCACGGATACCTACCTCGGGGCTACCGCATTTATCATAGCATGCGGTGGCCCTTTTTCTTGTCTGGTCCATTTCGACGTGGGAGAGAGACTAGACCTTG
>Ga0310124_10001363_pt1 | contig 17006 bp, 11 predicted proteins | sample CB11b_AW_Bot5_MG_FD_203507 | JGI IMG/M metagenome (GOLD analysis project Ga0310124, IMG submission 203507) | Marine microbial communities from Western Arctic Ocean, Canada - CB11b_AW_Bot5 | ecosystem: Environmental > Aquatic > Marine > Oceanic | place: Canada: Western Arctic Ocean | collected... | reverse complement strand
GCTGATCACCTCTTCATTGGCCTTCTTTATAAGAGAGTCCTTCTCTTGAGGGATGACCAGGTCGTTGATACCAATCGAGAGACCAGACTTGGTCGCGTAGAAAAAGCCCAGGTCCTTGAGACTGTCAAGCATCAACACCGTCGGTTTGAGCCCGTATCGCAAGTAACTGTATTGGACGAGCTGTTGGAGCCCCTTCTTTTTCATCAAGCCATTAATGAACGGAATCCCCTCGGGTAGCGCGCTATTGAACAGCACTCGGCCCACGGTGGTGTTGACGATCTTCCCTTCAAGGACATCGACGGTGGTATGGAGCACATCCTGGTCGTCTCGGACCACCGTGAGGTCCATGAACTCGCCGCTGAGACGCAGCCGTATCGGCGTCAGCGTCGCGACCACGCCGGCCTCGAGGGCAAGCGTCACATCCTCCGCCGTGCCAAACACTCGCCCCTCGCCCTTTGCCCCCGGTCTTGGCTTGGTCATGTAGTAACACCCCAACACGATGTCCTGCGACGGAACCGTGATCGGTGCGCCGTTCGACGGCGACATGATGTTGTTCGAAGACATCATCAATACCGTCGCTTCAATCTGCGCTTCGGGGGACAACGGCACGTGGACGGCCATCTGGTCACCGTCAAAATCAGCATTGAACGCGGTGCAGACCAGCGGGTGAATGCGAATCGCTTTTCCCTCGACAAGGACGGGCTCGAACGCCTGGATCCCCAACCGGTGCAAGGTCGGAGCGCGGTTCAAGAGCACGGGGTGCTGACGAATTACATCTTCGAGGATGTCCCAGACCTCAGGCTCTTGCTGCTCGACCATCTCTTTGGCTTGCTTGATGGTCGCCACGAGTCCCCGCTCCTCAAGCTTGTTGTAGATAAACGGCTTAAAAAGCTCCAGCGCCATCTTTTTCGGGAGCCCGCACTGATTCAACTTGAGCTCTGGCCCCACGACGATAACCGAACGACCGGAGTAGTCGACCCGTTTTCCCAATAGGTTCTGTCGAAATCTGCCCTGTTTACCTTTCAGCGTGTCCGACAGTGATTTCAGCGGACGGTTGTTGGCCCCACGTAGCACACGACCTCGACGACCGTTGTCGAATAGCGCGTCGACCGCTTCCTGCAACATCCGTTTCTCGTTACGGATAATGACGTCGGGCGCCCGCAGCTCCATCAACTTTTTGAGGCGGTTGTTGCGGTTGATAACCCGACGATAGAGATCGTTGAGATCAGACGTCGCGAATCGTCCACCATCTAGCGGAACCAATGGTCGTAGTTCTGGTGGAATTACGGGCACGATGTCCAGAATCATCCATTCCGGACGATTGGTTGACCGACGGAACGAATCGACGACCTTGAGCCGTTTTGCGAACTTCAGCTTTTTCTGGGTCGAGGTCTCGCTGCGCATCCTGGCCCGGAGTTCCAATGCCAGCTCCGAGATCTCAACGCGTTTGAGGAGCTCCTTGATAGCTTCCGCACCCATCTGAGCACGAAACTTGGGTCCGTACTCTTCGCGTGCCTTGCGATACTGCTCTTCGGTGAGGAGTTGGTTGTCCTTGAACTCGGTGTCGCCGGGCTCGATGACCACATAGGCCTCGAAATACAACACGCGCTCGAGCTCACGCAAGGAGATGTCGAGGAGGTGACCGATCCGGCTAGGCAACCCCTTAAAAAACCACACATGGCTGACAGGTGTCGCGAGCGTAATGTGACCAAGTCGCTCGCGACGAACCTTGGCCTGCGTGACCTCGACGCCGCACTTGTCACAGATCACCCCGCGGTGCTTCATCCGCTTGTATTTACCGCACAAACACTCCCAGTCGGTCACCGGGCCAAAAATCTTGGCGCAAAACAGCCCATCGCGCTCTGGCTTGAAGGTGCGGTAGTTGATCGTCTCGGGCTTTGTGACCTCCCCGTGAGACCACGACATGATCTTCTCGGGGGAGGCGAGACTGATGCGGATCGCGTCAAAGTCCACGCTGAGCGAGCTCCGGTCGTTATAACTTGGTCGCATGAGGTTCCTTTCAGTCGGCTACGACATCGGGCAGCACGTCTTCAAGTACCGGCTCAGGCTCAGTCTCTGGCAGCAGCATCTCGAGCGGCTTCTTGGTCTTGATAAGGTCGACGTCGAGACAAAGTGCTTGGAGCTCTCTGATGAGCACATTGAACGACTCTGGTAATCCCGGCGTGAACGACGCGTCGCCCTTGACGATGGCTTCGTAGATCTTCGCCCGCCCCGTGACGTCATCTGATTTTGCTGTCAGCAGCTCCTGCAAGATGTGAGCAGCGCCATACGCTTCAAGCGCCCAGACCTCCATCTCTCCAAACCGCTGCCCGCCGAACTGCGCCTTCCCACCCAGTGGCTGTTGAGTGATCAAGGAGTACGGACCGATCGAGCGGGCGTGAAGCTTGTCGTCGACCAAATGCGAAAGCTTCAACATGTAGATATACCCGACGGTCACCTCTTCCTCGAACCGATCGGCGGTCATACCGTCATACAACACCGTCTTACCGGCGGTCGGAAGATTCGCCTTAGCCAGCCAGTCCTTGATCTCCGTCTCGCCGGCACCATCAAACACCGGTGATGCGAAATAGAGTCCGAGCGCTTCAGCCGCCCATCCGAGGTGCGTTTCGAGAATCTGTCCGACATTCATGCGCGAGGGAACGCCTAGGGGGTTCAGAACGATCTCGACCGGCGTCCCGTCCGGCAGGTGGGGCATATCCTCTTCGGGAAGCACGCGGGCGATGACCCCCTTGTTGCCGTGCCGGCCCGCCATCTTGTCCCCGACCGAGAGCTTCCGCTTCATCGCAACGTAGACTTTGACGAGCTTGATGACTCCCGGCGGAAGCTCATCACCGCGGCGAATCTTTTCCTTCTTTTCCTCGAACAGCTGACGAATAACCTCGACCTGACGTTCTGTGCGTTCCTCGATGCCGCGCAGTTTCGCCTCGAGCTTCGAGTCATCGGCTTCGACCCGGGCCCGTGCCAAGTCGAGGAAGGTCAAGGGCCGCATCGTCTTGTCGTTCAGGACGGTTCCCTTATCGAGAATCGTGTCTCGGCCGTACTGGTCGTAGAGATCGGTGGACAGCGTCGTGCCGTTCAGCATCCCGGCCACGCGTTTCTTGACCTCGTCGTGGAGAATGCGAACCTCGTCCTCGAGGTTCTTCTCCATCAATTCGAGATCTTCGGTTTCGATCGCTTTGGCGCGTTCGTCCTTGTCGATCCCCTTGCGAGAAAAGATCTTCACGCCGACGACGATGCCTTCGATTCCCGGAGGACACAGCAGAGACGCGTCTCGCACGTCCCCGGCCTTTTCCCCAAAGATCGCCCGCAAGAGCTTCTCCTCCGGCGTCAGCTGAGTCTCGCCCTTCGGGGTCACCTTGCCGATCAGGATGTCCCCGGGTTTGACGTTGGCACCTATGCGAATGATCCCGCTCTCGTCGAGATCCTTGAGAAATCCCTCGGAGACGTTGGGTATGTCCCGGGTGATCTCTTCTGGTCCAAGCTTGGTATCTCTCGACTCGATGTCGAACTCCTCGATGTGGATCGAGGTGTAGTAGTCCTCTTTGACCAACCGCTCCGAGACCAAGATGGCGTCCTCGAAGTTGTAGCCGCGCCAAGGCATGAACGCCACCAGAACATTCTGCCCGAGCGCAAGCTCGCCAAACTCGGTGCTCGGACCGTCGGCCAACACTTGTCCTTGAGTCACCTTCTGACCCACTCTGACGATCGGCTTTTGGCTGATACAGGTGTTTTGATTCGACCGCCGAAACTTGGTCAGATTGTAGATATCGGCACCCATCTCGATGGAGAAACCGGCCACGGCTTCCTCACCCTCGACCCGCACGACCACCCGTTGCGAATCGACGTAATCGACGGTTCCGCTCCGACGGGTCACCACCACTGCCCCGGAATCGCGAGCCGTGATGTATTCCATCCCGGTTCCCACATATGGGGCGCGTGCTCGGAGTAGGGGAACCGCCTGCCGCTGCATGTTCGAGCCCATGAGCGCACGGTTGGCATCATCGTTCTCGAGAAACGGCACAAGCGACGCCGCTACTGACACGAGCTGTTTTGGCGAGACGTCGATAAACTCGACCTTATTGGCTGGCGACAGCAGGAAATTGCCGGCTTGCCGACAGTTCACCCGTTCGTCGGTCAGATGGCCCTTCTCGTCGAGGGTTGCATTCGCCTGGGCAATGAGATAACGGTCTTCCTCCCACGCGGACAGATAGAACGAATGCGGCACAAAATCAGCTGGGCGCTTCTTCTTCTCCTTGGCGGCGGCGTTTGCCAGAGCGAGCACGTCGGATTCGAGAACCTCGCCGGCCTTGAACTTTGTTCCGCCGCTATGGGTCACTTGTACGAAATCGACGGCGCGCCCGTCTTTGACTCGACGATACGGGGATTCGATAAACCCGAACTCGTTGATGCGTGCGTAACACGACAGCGACGATATCAATCCAATGTTCGGCCCTTCTGGGGTTTCAATGGGACAAATGCGCCCATAGTGCGTCGGATGAACATCGCGAACCTCAAAGCCCGCCCGTTCTCGCGATAACCCGCCAGGTCCGAGGGCCGACAAGCGGCGTTTGTGGGTAATTTCGGACAATGGGTTCGTCTGGTCCATGAACTGCGACAACTGCGACGACCCAAAGAACTCACGGATGGCAGCCATTACAGGCTTCGCGTTGATCAGGTCGTGCGGCATTGCTGTCGCCATTTCCTGATACACGGACATCTTCTCTTTGATGGCTCGCTCCATCCTCACCAGCCCGATGCGAAACTGGTTTTCCAGCAGCTCGCCCACCGACCGGACGCGCCGGTTTCCGAGGTGATCGATATCATCGACATTCGTGGGATATCGGCGGAGCTTCAGGAGATACCGGATGACTTCGTAGAAGTCCTGCGGGTGAAGGATCTTTTCGTCGAGCGGCGTATCCAGTCCAAGCTTTGTGTTCAGCTTGAGCCGACCCACCCGAGAGAAATCGTATTTCTGTGGGTTGAAAAACATGCTCTCGAATAGCGAACGAGAGCTATCGAGAGTCGGCGGATCGCCAGGCCTCAAGCGACGGTAAATCTCGATCAACGATTCTTCGTGGGTGCGGATCGGTTCCTTGCGTAACGTGGCCGACATGACCGGACCGACTTCGTCCCGCTCGGGGTAGAAGACCTCAAACTCCGCGACGTTCTTTTCTTGAAGCATCGCGATGCTCCGCGGCGTCACTTCCTCGTTTGCTTCAAGAAGGACTTCGCCGGTTTCCTGGTCGACGATATCTGCGGCAGCAAAGGCGCCTTCGAGCTCCGCGTCTGACACTTCAACAAATTCGACGGCCGCCGCGCGCAGGGCCGCGATCGCTGACTTGGTGATTTTCTTTCCGGCGTGAAGAGAAACGTCAGACTTCTTTATTGCGAGGTCGACGGCGGCCCGCCGTCCCACCAGCGTGTCACTGACTGCCCAGCGCAACGTCTGACCGGACACCGCAATGCGATCGACCTGGTGGAAGCACTTGATAATCTCGTCGGTCCCCCGCAGTCCAAGGGCGCGCAGAAACACGGATGCCAGGAACTTCCGTTTGCGGTCAATCCGGACATAAAGGAGGTTCTTGGCGTCGTACTCGAACTCCACCCACGAGCCGCGGTAGGGAATGATCTGGGCAACAAACGCAGTCTTGTCCTCCGAGTGAAAAAACGCGCCAGGAGAACGGTGCAGCTGCGAAACGATCACCCGCTCGGTGCCATTGATGATGAACGTGCCGTTGTTCGTCATCAGCGGGATGTCACCGAAATAGACTTCTTGCTCCTTAATGTCTCGAATGGTCTTTACACCCGTGTCCGGGTCTTTGTTCCAGACGACGAGACGGATCGCTACTTTCAGCGGCACGGCATAGGTCATGCCCCGCTCTTGGCACTCTTCGACGTCGTACTTCAGCTTGAGCGCGATGGTATTGCCGCATACATCGCAGACCGCACCACGGGTGCGAGTCGACTTGTCGCACGAGGGACAGACGATCTCCTGATCGCCCAACGGCTCGACTTGCAATACGGTGCCGCAGCCAGCGCACGGCTGCCGCAAATGGTGAAGGCCGGCCAGCCGCCCACACTTGCACTCCCAGTTTCCGATCGAGTAATCGATGAACTCGAGCGACGAGTTTTCGCGAAAATCGCTGATCGGAAAAACTGACTTGAATACCGACTGGAGCCCCGCGTCATCACGCTCGGCCGCCAATCGATTCATCTGGAGGAAACGCTCGTATGACTTCTTTTGAATCTCGATCAGGTTCGGAATGGGAACCGTGGTCGTGATTTTCGAGAAGTTGATACGTTCTCGGTGGACGCTCTCGGGAAGGGTGTGCACAGCTGAGCCCTCGGTGCTGGATCAGACGCGGGGGTGATACCCACCGCGCACCTCACGTGACGGAACAAATGCCTGAGTCATTGGGTCATCCGAACTCGAATCCCCGAGCCGCTGGGTCCTTAGTTCTACTCTCTCTACCCAATGCTCACCGCGGGGCCCAAGGGCCCCGACTGGAGAACATGCGGGTCGCCGTGCTAAGGGGCTTGTGGCCCGGCAGTACGGCGCACACCGGTCGGTCCGGACGTTACTTGATCTCGACCGTAGCGCCGACGTCCTCGAACTTCTTCTTGAGTGTCTCGGCCTCATCTTTGGCAATGCCCTCTTTAATGGGTTTCGGTGCCGACTCGACCAACTCTTTCGCTTCCTTGAGCCCGAGACTCGTCACCTCGCGCACGCACTTGATCACGTTGATCTTTTTGGCGCCGACTTCGGTAAGGGTGACGGTGAACTCAGTCTGTTCCTCGGCCTCGGCCCCACCTCCGGCCACTGCACCAGCGGCCGCGACAGGCACCGCTACCGCGGCAGAGACGCCCAGCTCGTCCTCTAGGGTCTTGACCAGCTGAGAAAGCTCGATAACAGAAATCCCTTTGATGTATTCGACAACTTGATCTTGTGTGACGTCAGCCATGTTCGCTCCTACCCTCTATTTCCGAACGGATGTCGTAGCTTTCCAACTGCCAAATGGTGGGTTGTCGTTTGAAGACTGGAGAACCACTAGCCCTCTGCCTTTTTCTTTTCTGCCTGACTGAGAACGCTCAGCAAGTCGCGGGGCACCGCGCTGAGGACCTGCACAAACTGTGATGCCGGTGCTTGGAGCACCCTCAACAACATGCCATACAGCTCGTTCTTGGATGGCAGTGTGGCGAGCGCGGTAACCCCTTCGGCCTCGATCGCCTTTCCCTGAACAAGCGCTGCTTTGACGGTAAGCACTGGCGCGGTTTTCGCAAAATCGACCAGCGCTTTGGCGAGCGTGACCGGATCTTCGCTGCCGTACGCGATGGCCGTTGCTCCCGTAAAGTGGGGCGTCAACGACTCAAACGGTGTGCCCTTGATCGCCCGGGTGGCCAGCCGGTTCTTGACGACGCGATACTGCCCGTGCGCCGAGCGCACCTGACGCCGCAGCTCTGTGACGTCGGGCACATTGAGCCCTTTGAAGTCGAGGAGAATGACGCTCTCGGCGTCGCCAAGCTCACTCGTTAGCGCCTTGAGGCGCTCATCTTTTTCTGCCCTACTTAGTGCCATGATGCCCCTTGTTCTCTTACCACGCTCGACCGGCGACGCATCCCGTCCCGCGTCCGCGCTGGGCCGTTGATTGTCGTCTACACCGCGACGAGAGCTTCGACGGCAGTGCCGTCCACGCGTACGCCCGGGCCCATCGTCGATGCGACGGCCACACCTTTCACATACTTACCCTTGGCAGCCGCCGGTTTCGCTTTCACGACACTCATGACGAGGGCCTCAGCGTTCTGGAGTAAACGTTCTTGGGCAAAAGAAACTTTTCCGATCGGCGCGTGCACGACTCCGGCCTTGTCAACGCGAAACTCGACCTTTCCTGCCTTGATTTCGTTTACCGCTTTTGCCACATCGACGGTGACCGTGCCTGTCTTCGGGTTGGGCATGAGCCCACGGGGACCCAGGATTCGTCCGAGCTTTCCGACCGAGCGCATCATGTCGGGCGTGGCAACGACTGCGTCAAAATCCATCCACCCCTTCTGGATCTTGTCCACGAACTCTTCACCGCCGACTTCGTCGGCGCCGGCGGCCTCCGCCTCTTTTTGCTTCTCGGCCGAAGCAATGACTAAGACGCGTTTTGTTTTTCCCAGACCGTGGGGCAATACCACGGTGCCCCGAACCATCTGGTCTGCGTGTTTCGGGTTGACTCCGAGACGCATCGACAGCTCGACTGATTCATCGAACTTCGCAAACTTGATCTCTTGCACGAGCGTGATCGCCTCATCTAGGGAGTACAGCTTCTCTTCCACCCTGGACTGGGCAGCGACGAAATTCTTTCCTTTACGTGCCATGCCGTTACCCCTCGACCTGAATCCCCATCGAACGCGCCGTCCCGGCTACGATCCGCGACGCCATCTCCAGCGACTCAGCGTTCAGATCGGGCATTTTCGTTTTGGCGATCTCTTCGACCTGTAATTGAGTCACCGTGCCAACTTTTGTCCGGTTTGGCTCTCCAGACCCTTTCGCGATGTTGGCCGCTCGTTTCAGCAAGACGGATGCAGGCGGCGTTTTCGTGATGAAGCTATATGACCGATCTGCATAGATAGTGACGACCGCCGGAATGATGAGCCCTTCCTGGCTGGCCGTCTTCGCGTTGAACGCCTTGCAGAAGTCCATGATGTTGACGCCGTGTGGTCCAAGCGCTGTGCCGACCGGTGGCGCAGGAGTCGCTTTGCCTGCGGCAATCTGCAATTTGACTTGACCGATAACCTTCTTTGCCATTTCGTTTCCTACACCACGGGCGATATGCCCCGCTCGGAACTACGTCAGGGCGCTGTGCCGGTCACATCTACCCAATAAGATCCTATGCCGTGCTTCAACCAACCGGACAGCCCTCCGCGACGACGGACGCGGTCTGTGAGCGACCAGCAGGGACGGCGATTAGTGTGCCGCCGTCACGATGCGGCGTACTAGAGCTTCTCCACTTGAAGAAAGTCGAGCTCCACCGGGGTTGCGCGACCAAAAATCGTGACCATCACCTTGAGCGTATTGCGGTCGATGTTCACGTCGTCGACCGTCCCGTTGAAGCTGGTAAACGGTCCCTCGTTTATCCGAACCTGGTCGCCTTTCTCGAACGTGTACTTCGGTTTCGGCTTTTCAGCCGCCACCGTCACCTGATGCAGAATCTGGTCAACCTCATCGCGGGTGAGCGGGGTTGGCTTCGCCCCGGCTCCCACAAAGCCCGTCACCTTTGGCGTGTTCTTCACGACATGCCAGGCATTGTCGGACATGATCATCTCGACCAATATGTAGCCTGGAAAGAACCGCTTCGAGCTGACGATCTTCTTGCCGGCCCGCATCTCTACGACGTCTTCGGTCGGAATCAACACCTCCCCGATCTCGTCTGACAAGCCATACGCCTGTACGCGCTGATGCAACGACTCGGACACCTTCTTTTCAAATCCAGAGTAGGTGTGCACGATGTACCACTGCTTTGTGGTGACGTCCGTCATGATGCCCCAAACGTCGTAAACAGCCAGCTCGCAAAGAGGTTGAGCACCTGGTCGATGCCGAATAGATAAATCCCGAACATCGCCGAGGTCAGAATCACCACAAGGGTGGTTGCCTGAACTTCTTTCCAGGACGGCCAGGTGACGCGCTCCACTTCGTTGCGCACCTGTGACAGGAATGTGCGACCACGTCCCCACCAGCCAAGCACACCCTTGACCCCCGCTACGGTCTCCCGTGGCCGTTCGAGCATTGCCGATTTCACGTCGCGTCCTCTGTCTTGGGTTGAGCGTGGACTGTAGAAATCACGTTATTTGCGGTCGTATCTGACGTATCGTTCATCGGGCGTTACGTTTCGCTGCCATTCACCGACGCCAAACCTCTGCACCGTGACAGAGGATCGCTGGCAGGCCAGGAGGGTCTCGAACCCCCAACCCCCGGTTTTGGAGACCGGTGCTCTACCAATTGAGCTACTGGCCTTCGTAACGGCAATCGGCGCCTTTGTATGAATCGCCCTACTTCGTCTCTCGATGTGGTGTGTGCTTGCGGCACCACCGACAAAACTTCTTCATCTCAAAGCGCTCTGTCATCTTGCGCTTGTTCTTTGTCGTGTTGTAGTTCCGCCGTTTGCAGTCAGTGCACGCGAGGATGATGATGTCTCTCATGTGGCGGTCTCGGCAAACAGCTGCTGACGAGTCAATGGGTTATGTGTCATATCATTCGATGATGTCGGTGATGGCGCCTGACCCGACGGTGCGCCCACCTTCCCGAATCGCAAATCGTAAGCCCTTTTCCAGCGCCACCGGCGTGATCAGCTCCACTTCCACCGTCACGTTGTCCCCGGGCATCACCATCTCCACGCCTTCCGGCAGGTTCGCCACACCCGTCACGTCCGTCGTGCGCAAATAAAACTGCGGGCGATACCCGTTAAAAAACGGGGTATGCCGCCCGCCCTCGTCCTTCGTCAGGACATACACCTCACCCTGGAACTTCGTGTGCGGCGTAATCGACTTCGGCTTCGCCAGCACCTGTCCCCGCTCCACGTCGTCCTTCTCCGTGCCCCGCAACAGCACCCCGACGTTGTCCCCCGCCACCCCTTCGTCCAGCAGCTTCCGGAACATCTCCACGCCCGTCACCACCTTCTTCTGCGTCGGCGTAAAGCCCACAATCTCGATCTCTTCGCTCACCTTCACCCGGCCACGTTCCACCCGCCCCGTCACCACCGTGCCCCGCCCCGAGATCGAAAACACATCCTCAATCGGCATCAAAAACGGCTGGTCAATCTTCCGCTCCGGCATCGGCACATATGAATCCACCGCCGCCAGCAGCTCGTCAATCGCCTTCTCGCCCGCTTCGTCCTCTTCCAACGCCTTCAGCGCCGACCCCTGGATCACCGGAATGTCGTCCCCCGGATACTCATACGAGCTCAGCAGCTCTCGCACTTCCATCTCCACCAGTTCCAGCAGCTCCGGGTCGTCCACCATGTCCACTTTGTTTAAAAACACCACCAGCGACGGCACCCCCACCTGCCGCGCCAGCAAAATATGCTCGCGCGTCTGCGGCATCGGCCCGTCCGTCGCCGCCACCACCAGGATCGCCCCGTCCATCTGCGCCGCGCCCGTAATCATGTTCTTGATGTAGTCCGCGTGCCCCGGGCAGTCCACATGCGCATAGTGCCGGTTCGCCGTCGTGTACTCCACGTGCGACGTCGCAATCGTGATGCCCCGCTCCCGCTCTTCCGGCGCATTGTCGATCGAGTCAAACGACCGCACCGCGTTCGTCGGGTCGTGCTTCGCCATTACTTTCGTGATCGCCGCCGTCAGCGTCGTCTTCCCGTGGTCAATGTGCCCAATCGTCCCGATGTTCACGTGCGGTTTCGACCGATCAAACTTCTCTTTCGCCATCGTTCGAGCCTCTCGTCTTCAGCTGCCCTGGATACGCGCGATGACCTCATCACGAACCGCTTGGGGCACCTGTTCGTATCGGTCAAAGTGCATAGAGAACGTCGCACGCCCCTGCGTGCGAGATCGCAAGTCAGTGGCATAACCGAACATTTCGGAAAGCGGCACCCGCGAGTTCACAATCTGTGTCCCGCCCTTGGCTTCCATCGACCGGATACGCCCTCGCCGCGAATTGAGGTCGCCAATGATGTCGCCCATATACTCTGCCGGAACCACGACCTCTACACGCATCACCGGCTCGAGCAGCTCTGCCCCAGCCTTACTCGCGGCTGTCCGAAACGCCATCGAGCCAGCCACCCTAAACGCGATCTCGGACGAGTCGACGTCGTGATACGAGCCGTCATACAAGGAGACACTTACGTCATCGATCGGGTAACCGGCCAACACGCCGGTCGTCATGGCGTCTCGAATCCCGTCCTGTACCGACTTGATGTATTCGCGGGGAATGGCGCCACCGCGAATATCATTCGAGAACTCAAAGCCGTGCCCAGGTTGCCCCGGCACCACCCGAATCTTGACGTGGCCAAACTGACCTCGACCACCCGTCTGCTTGACGTAACGACCCTCCGCCTCAGCCTGGTGGGTCAACGTCTCTTTGTAGGCCACCTGGGGCCGACCCACAGACGCTTCCACCCCAAACTCTCGCTTCATCCGGTCGACGAGAATCTCAAGATGCAGCTCGCCCATGCCTGAGATCACAACCTGTCCGGTCTCTTCGTCTGACTTGACCTGAAACGTTGGATCCTCAACGGTGAGCTTAGCCATGGCCTGACCGAGCTTTTCCTGGTCGGCCTTGGTCTTCGGTTCTATCGCCAGGCTAATAACCGGGCTCGGAAAATCCATCGATTCGAGCACGATCGGGTGCTCTTTGTCACAGATGGTGTCCCCGGTCCCAACAGTCTTGAGGCCGACGGCGGCCACGATGTCGCCCGAGTAGACTTGGTGGATCTCCTCCCGCTTGTTCGCATGCATCTTGAGGAGTCGGCCTACGCGTTCGCCGCGTCCGCGGCTGGGGTTGTAAATCGTCGAGCCGGACTTCATCATGCCCGAATAGACCCGAATAAAGGTCAGTTGCCCTACGAACGGGTCGGTCATGATCTTGAAAGCCAGCGCGGAAAACGGTGCGTCGTCGCTAGCCTCTCGCTCACTCGGCGAATCTTCAGACCCACCAGGTTCGACGCCAACGATCGCCGGCACATCACTCGGCGAGGGCAGGTAGTCTACGACGGCATCGAGAAGTGGCTGAACGCCTTTGTTCTTGAAAGCGGAACCGCAAAAAACGAGCACGAACGGCGATTCCTCTTTCTTGACGGACTCAACCACCCGGCGCCGAAGCGTGGCCTTTATCTCGTCCTCGCCAATTTCCTCGCCGTGCAGATACTTACTAAGAAGATCGTCGTCCGCTTCTGCGACCTTCTCGATGAGTTTCTCGCGTAGCGCGTGGGCCTCAGCTTGATACGCATCGGGGATATTCCCGACGATCGCCTCGGCGCCAAGGGACTCAGTATCGTAGCGGAGCGCCTTCATCGACACGATATCAATGATCCCGTTGAATCCGTCAGCCGTGCCCATTGGCATCTGAACCGCTACGGGGTTGGCACCAAGTTTGTCGCGAATCTGGCTGATCGTGGCGTGGAAATCGGCGCCCACTCGGTCCATCTTGTTCACGAAACAAATCCGCGGCACCGAGTACTTGTCGGCCTGGCGCCACACGGTCTCGGATTGGGGCTCAACACCGCCTACGGCGTCAAATACGGCAACAGCGCCGTCCAGGACTCGGAGTGACCGCTCGACCTCCGCCGTAAAGTCGACGTGCCCCGGCGTGTCGATGATATTGATCCGGTGGTCCTGCCAAAAGCAGGTCGTCGCCGCCGACGTAATCGTGATGCCTCGTTCCTGTTCCTGCTCCATCCAGTCCATGACCGCGGTCCCGTCATGAACCTCGCCCAACTTGTACGTAATCCCGGTGTAATACAGGATTCGCTCGGTCGTCGTCGTCTTGCCGGCATCGATGTGAGCCATGATGCCGATATTTCGAGTGCGAGCGAGAGGAACTTGCCTGGGCATACTCTGCGACTTTCGCGGGTCGGCTTTGGATGTCGATTTCTCGACTGGCAGCTCAGCCGTGGTCACGCTTCCATCCTTACCACCGATAATGGGCAAAGGCCTTGTTTGCCTCCGCCATTCGATGGGTATCTTCGCGCTTCTTGACAGCCCCGCCCCGAAGATTTGAGGCGTCGATCAGTTCATTCGCCAGCTTTTCTCGCATCGTTTTGCCGTCGCCTCGATTCCGTGCGTAAGAGGCGAGCCAACGAATGCTCAAAGAGAGCCGCCGATTCTGCGTCACCTCAATCGGTATCTGATAGTTCGACCCCCCCACGCGGCGAGATTTCACCTCAAGGCTGGGCTTGGTGTTGTCAACGGCTTTCTTGAATATTTTGAGAGGATCATCTCCAGTGCGGGTGCGAATCACGTCCAAACTGCCATACAAGATGGACTCAGCCACACTGCGTTTCCCGCCCTTCATCAGCATCCGCACGAATTTCGTGACCAACGTGCTGCTATAGACCGGGTCGGCCGGAACCTCACGTTTTGGTATCTCGCGTCGACGAGGCATACGCTATTTCCCTCTACTCACACTCTGAGTCGTCCTTGACCGCGGCGCGGCTAGGCCTTGGGCCGCTTCGTCCCATACTTGGAGCGGCTTTGCTTGCGGCCTTGCACGCCAACCGTATCGAGGGTTCCCCTCACCACGTGATATCGCACACCCGGGAGGTCTTTCACGCGACCGCCGCGGAGCAACACCAACGAATGCTCCTGAAGGTTGTGCCCTTCGCCGGGAATGTAACTGGTCACTTCGATACCATTTGTGAGACGAACTCTGGCGACCTTGCGAAGGGCCGAATTCGGCTTCTTTGGCGTCTGTGTGAATACCCGCACGCAGACGCCCCTGCGTTGGGGGCACTGCTGAAGGGCTGGGCTTTTTGTCTTACTCACCACCGGTATCCGTCCGTGGCGAACCAACTGGCTTATCGTCGGCAAGACAACTCCTCACACTACGCCACCGCGTCACGCGACCAGCATCCAAAACGATGCGTCGCCGCCGCGGCGAAAAGTTTGCGGTCGAGGCCTAAAAGCCGCCGTCTCTACGGACGACCGACTTGGCACCTTGACCAAGTTGACCCTATGTCTGTTAACGCGTCGTGCAGGCGATCAACGGCGAACGCCGCGATCCCACTTCAGGAACAAAGTCCGCTGGACAGGTCGGGGGCTGGGATAGGGTTTCCTACACCCCCCTGCTAAAACCGTACGAGATTATCATAGGTTTTTCGCGAGCGCAACAATTCTCTCGTTTCTGCCAGAGGCCTGGTGCCCCAGCGCGTGCCACGCTACTCAGAATCTATCCCGCTTCTATCCTTCCAGTGGCTCGGGAGTAGGACGCACGAGCCGCCCCTCTTCTGGACGCCCGATGCGGTCATCCGGCTCGACAAAGTACTCCATCTCTCGCTCGAGTTCTAGCTCTTCGAGCGAAAGCGGCTGCGGCGGCGGTGGCTCATCCGCCTCGATGCTGACGTATTTGTAAAGATCGAACCCAGTCCCCGCGGGTATCAGGCGACCCATGGTCACGTTCTCTTTGAGACCGCGCAGGTGGTCTACCTTTCCAGAGATAGACGCCTCGGTGAGCACCCGTGTTGTCTCCTGGAAAGACGCCGCCGAGATGAACGACTCGGTGGAAAGTGACGCCTTGGTAATGCCCAGCAGCATCGCCCGCCCCGTCGCTGGACGCCCGCCGGACTCGATCACGCGCTCGTTCTCTTCAGTAAAACGAACCTTGTCTACCTGTTCGTCGACGAGGAACTCCGTGTCCCCGACGTCTTCGACTTTTACCCATCGCATCATCTGGCGCACGATGACTTCGATGTGTTTGTCGTTAATGGCAACACCCTGCAGTCGGTATACCTCTTGAATCTCGTTGACCAGGTATCTGTGCAGCGCCTTCTCACCGAGAACACTCAAGATATCGTGAGGATTGCTGGGCCCGTCCATCAGCGGCTCGCCGGCGCGAATCCGGTCGCCATCTTGGACGTTCACGTGGACACCGCGGGGGAGTGAATACTCGCGTGGCTCGGCGCCCTCTTCGTCAGGGATGATGATCATCTTGCGCATCCCTTTGACGATCCCGCCGTGCTTGACCACGCCGTCAATCTCGCTGATGACCGCCGTCTCACGCGGTTTGCGGGCCTCAAACAGCTCCACGACACGCGGCAAACCACCCGTGATGTCTTTGGTTTTTGTCGTCTCGCGTGGAATCTTTGCGAGCACATCGCCACCATCGACGGTGTCGCCCTCTCCCACCATCAAATGGGCGTGGGACGGCATGTGATACTTCCGCGCGATCTTCCCGGCCTCGTTGCGAATCTCGATCGTGGGCTGCCTCTTTTCATCAGCCGAGTCAACGATGATGAGACGCATGAGACCCGTCACCTCATCGCGTTCTTCGTTGACGGTCATACCCTCGATGATGTCCTTGAAGCGAACGGTTCCGCTCTCCTCGGTGAGCATGGAGAACGTATACGGATCCCACTCCACCAACGTCTGTCCCGGCTCCACTTGTTGGTCGTCCCGTACCCGCAACTGAGCGCCGTAGACCAACGCATAGCGCTCGCGGTCGCGTCCTTTTGCATCCTGCACGACCAGAGAACCGGTCCTATTCATCACGATCAACGAGCCGTCCTTCTTCTCGACGACTTGTACGCCCTGGAACTTTGCGGTGCCGGCGTGCTTGCTCTCGAGCGTGGACTGCTCCGATACCCTCGACGCCGTGCCGCCGATATGGAACGTCCGCATCGTGAGCTGCGTGCCCGGTTCTCCAATCGATTGGGCAGCGATGACCCCAACCGCCATTCCCCTTTCCACGAGCCTCCCCGTCGACAAATCGCGACCGTAGCAATTCGCGCAGGCGCCGCGCCGGGACGCGCACGTGAGAACGGATCGAATCTTCATCTTCTCGATGCCGGACTCCTGGATGGTCGACGAGAGCTCTTCGCTGATCTCGGTATTCGCCTCGACGATGACCTCGTCGGTAAAGGGATCTCGGACCCGCTCCAGCGAGACACGACCAATGATCCTGTCGCGAAGCGGTTCGATAATCTCGCCGCTCTCGACGATAGCCTTCGATTCGATCCCGTCCAGAGTCCCGCAATCCAGCTCAGAAATAATCACGTCCTGCGCGACATCGACCAGACGGCGGGTCAGATACCCTGAGTCGGCGGTCTTGAGCGCGGTATCCGCCAAGCCTTTGCGGGCGCCGTGGGTCGAGATGAAGTACTGCAACACCGTGAGCCCCTCACGGAAATTGGACGTAATCGGTGTTTCGATAATCTCGCCCGACGGCTTGGCCATCAACCCGCGCATCCCTGCCAACTGCCGGATCTGCTGCTTGCTGCCTCGCGCGCCAGAGTCGGCCATAATGAAGACCGGATTGAACGAGCTCTCCGCGCCGTCAGTGC
>Ga0310124_10001362_pt1 | contig 17019 bp, 17 predicted proteins | sample CB11b_AW_Bot5_MG_FD_203507 | JGI IMG/M metagenome (GOLD analysis project Ga0310124, IMG submission 203507) | Marine microbial communities from Western Arctic Ocean, Canada - CB11b_AW_Bot5 | ecosystem: Environmental > Aquatic > Marine > Oceanic | place: Canada: Western Arctic Ocean | collected... | reverse complement strand
CGGTGAGGCGGCATTATAGAGAGATCGACATAGAGCACAAGGGCTTTTTTGAATAAAAGTTTTGTTCGCCTAAAAAGCCACCAGATCCGCATTTTTCGAATAAAAACTAAACATTTGAGACGTATCACAGCAATACATTGGCAAAATGGAAACCATGAACGTAAGATTCATGTATCTATTTTGTTAAGAGTAGATGCGTCTATTTCGTTTATTAATATGTAGTATTCCGATATGAACTCAAAAAAATCGATGTTGTTAATTGTCGCACTAGCTGTTCTAGGTGGCATTGTTTTCTCTCAGGTAGATATATCGCCTGCAATTACCTTTATCCTTGGTGTCTTGGCTTCCGCTTTTGTTGTTAACTTTTCAAGCACCGACTCAAAATCAGATTCAGAACCTAAGGCATCAACAAAAACACTTTATGTAGGTAACCTTCCATACAAAGCGAATGAATCACACGTACGTGAATTATTCTCAGAGTATGGTGAAGTATTTGCAGTACGCTTAATGAAAGACAAACGTACTGGTAAAAGAAGAGGCTTTGGATTTGTCGTAATGGCTAGCAATGATGTGAATCATGCTATTTCAGAACTTAACGATAAAGATTACATGCAACGAACTTTAAAAGTGCGAGTTGCAAATGATCCTAAACATCCAGAAACGGACGAAGCTGAACTGAGCTAAATCCTAACTGCTTTAACATGCTATTTAGTGCACTTTCTTTCTTAGGAAGTGCACTACAAAAAACCTCGCGCACTCCCCTTTCTTTATTACCACTTTCCAAATCCAATAAATCTTGAACTCGCTTCGCAATCGCTTTACCGGAATCAACCAATAAAACACTCTTACCTAAGACTTGTTGAATCTCTGATTTGATCAGTGGGAAATGTGTGCATCCTAAAACGGCCACATCGATTGAATTGATCATCGGTTGAAGGATTTGCTGCAACTCTTCAAGGTCAATCGCCTCACCTCTGAGTTTATCTTCGGCCATATCCACCAGCCGAGTAGAACCTAAAAGCTCGACTCTTTTATTACTCGAGAAGTTTTTGATGAGCTCGTGTGTGTATTCACGAGTAATCGTTGCAGGTGTTGCAATAAGACCAACGGCTTTATTGGCAAGTAGGGATGCAGGCTTGATTGCCGGAACAACCCCGACAATTGGGATTGAGTTATTAGCCCGAAGAGTAGGTAACACAATTGTACTTGCTGTATTGCAGGCTATCACCACAATATCAATAGCGTGGCTAGCCACAAAACTGGTGACGATGCTTTGAACTCTGTGGATAAGGACTTGCTGGTCGAGCTCACCGTATGGGTAAGCCTCGTTATCGAATACATAAGTATAGTTATGATTCGGTAGTAACTGGCTTATCTCTTTATATACGGATAGACCACCCACCCCAGAATCAAAGACCAATATGTTTTTTTGTAGACTATCCGACACAACGATTACCTATAATAAGTTTCGCTGCAATGATACTCCTTCGCTTAGTGTTCGCCAATCCTCACTCTATATAATGCAAGCTTGATAACGTTGATGAACAAAACGCTCACCTTGCTCTACATTTTCTAGGTCTATCTTGAGCTTACCTCTAAAGCATGGCGCTGACGTCACTAAGGTATGGAACTCGCCATCTTCGCCACATGGATCGACATGACTCGGTAAGCTGTCTATTAGCCCAAGCGTGTATTCTTTCCCGCAATAGCTCATGTCCAATGCATCGCTATCGACTGTGACGAGAAAGGTTTCGATTCCTCTGTCTATTATTTCACTCGCAAGTACCTGACTGCTCTCTCCCATTAGGGGAAACACACACTCCCAACCCGCTGGTTCTATATAACTTCTTCGGTAATCGGCAATGCCATTACAGAACATGTCTCCAAACGCGACCGCATCAATTGATAAGCCAGAACCTTTAAGTGCAGAGACAATAGTACTTTGATAAATCTCATTACTAGGGAACACTTCTGGAAGCTCAATCGTAACTAATGGCAACCCGACTAACTTAGCTTGCATAGCAACCACATCAATCGGAGTCACTTGGAAAGGAACTTCATCTCCAACATACGTCGTATAGAGAGCTACAACTTCATATTCGGAGCTTTCAAGTAGACGCTCCAGCGTTAATGTCGAGTCTTTCCCTGATGACCAACTTATGATGACTTTCTTTTTCATTGATATACCCAATAAGAAAAAACCGCCCGAAGGCGGTTTAGGTGTAAATTAGAATTGGTAAGCTAGATTAGCAAAGTACCTGCGTTCAGGAGCGTTATATCCTAGCGTTGTTTGGTATTTCTCGTTAGTTAAGTTATCAACTCGACCACGAACAACTAGCTCAGGGGAAATCCAATACCCCACAGAAACATCCCACAAGCTCACTGATGGCAAAATATTATCTGGATCGGTGGTTTCTTTTGGATTACCCGCTCTATCACCCGTGTATGTATAAGTAAGGTTCACATCAAAATCTTCATATGAAGCATCCATCAACCACTTGTAGTTTTCATCAGCACGCTTCGCTAATTTGTTGCCCGCAGAGTCTTTATGATCTTTAAACTCAGCAACAACCGTGTGATGGATAAACCACGTGTCAAAATTACCTGTGATTTCTAAACCTTTAAGTTTTGCATCTACGTTTTGAGGATACCAAAATGGGCTACCTTCATACCAAATAATTAAGTTATCGACTTCATTATCGTATGCAGTCACATCCAGCTTGAATAAATCGAATTCACCGGTGTATCCAATTTCGCGATTTTCGGCCTCTTCAGGCTTTAGGTCTGAGTTTGTTGTTAGATCAGAATAGCTCGGAGCTTTAAATGATGTACCTGCGGCAGCTCTTAACGAGTGTTTCTCCGTTAGGTAATAGCGAGTACCTAAAGACCAAGTCGTATGATTGTCGTATGTATCGTGTTTATCGTTACGCACACTACCAACGATTTGAATATCACCGAATCTAAGTTCAGAAGAAGCGTAAACACCCGTCGTATCGCGAGACTCACCAGCTAGAGCATCAGGAGATCCATATGACAAAGCATCATCATCAAGCTTTTCTCTACGCCAATCTGCGCCAGCACCAACAGAAACGTTCTCGTTGATGTAATACTGATTTAAGAACTGTAAGTTCGTTAGGTCTATTTTCTTTTTAGTACCAGCATTATCTTTACCCTGAGCTTGAGAATAGTCTAGGTTCTCGATCGCTTGTTGATTAGCCCTAAGAGTCGAGCTTAAGTTATCACCTTTATAATCAAGAGCAGCTGTAACACTCAGATTCTCAGAGTAGCCATAGTTCTTACCACCAGAATCGTACTCAGTTAAACTATCGAACCAGCGAACTGAAGCACTACCTGAAAAGGCCTCATTAATAGGTTGAGAATACGATGCAAAAAGATTTTGGCTTTCATACCCATAATTAAGTCCCGTAGCAGGATCTTTGATATCGTAACCTTCAGTCTCATCAAAACCACCAGCGAGCTTTAATGTTCCGCCATTAGACAAATCACGGGTCGTTGAAAAATTAGCTTCCTTTTGAGCGTCGCTACCAGCTCCAACGGAAATCATTGTCGATTCAGTTGAACTACCAGAGGCTGTAATAACATTAATTACACCCGCTACAGCATCAGAACCATAAAGAGCTCCGCCAGAACCACGAATCACTTCAACTCTCTCAATAATGCCTACTGGGATGTGATTAAAATTAATACCGCCAGCAGCAGAGTCAATACGGACACCATCAACTAGAAACAATACTTGATCACTATTATAGCCGCGCATAAAAACAGATGCGCTATGTCCACGTCCGCCACTTTGAGAAACTTCAACGCCAGGTACTCGTTTCAATACATCCACTAGAGATTTAGCTTGGGTTTCTTCGATTTCTTGTTTAGAAACAACCGTTGTTGATGCAATAACATCACTTAAAGGCTGCTCAAAACGGTTAGCCGTAACCACCATGGTTTCGTCAGTAGATACTTCTTGTGCGTGTAAATTGGAGATAGGTGAAAGTAGCGATGCTACAGCAACCGCTAAAAGGGATTTGTTCATGTTGTGATCCTAAATCGCGTAAAGTCCTACCAAGCCACATTGTATGGCTTAGCCGCTGGCAGGTATTCGGACTCAAGAGCACAACCTTATGGTTTACCTCATATTCGACTTCCCACAAAAAGCTATTTGCAGTGTCTTTGAATACTCGTTCTCTCTTACCGCTGCGCGTCAGTTCTGGATTTACACCAGATTCCCTCTTCAGCCATCTATACATCCAAATGGCACCAGCTTGCGGGAGATAGTATTAACCTATGAATCATTTGTCTAGTCTAAGATAGTTATAAGCTATAGTTTTCATGCTCGATTTACATTGAATAGCTCTCAACACTGGACAAGCGCCTGTGATTGAATAAAATCTGCGCTCTTGATTTAAAAGCACGACAGCAAAAAGGCATAACAATGGCGAATTTAGATGTAAACCCGCAACGCTACCAAGAACAACTAGCAGAAAAGACTGAGCGTCTTACTGAAATGTTCTCACAATACGATGTGCCTGAGTTGGAAGTGTATGAATCTCCAGAACAACACTACCGCATGCGTGCTGAATTTCGCGTGTGGCATGAAGGTGACGATATGTATTACGTCATGTTCAATCAAGAGACCAAAGAAAAATACCGTGTAGACCAGTTCCCAGCGGCTAGTCGTCTTATCAACGACTTAATGCCTCTACTAACAGATGCAATGAAAGACAACCACTCTCTACGCCATAAGCTATTCCAAGTAGATTTTCTTTCTACGTTGAGTGGTGAGATTTTGGTATCACTGCTTTACCACCGTCAATTGGGTGAGCAATGGATTCAAGATGCTAAAGCACTGAAGCAGCAATTGAATGATGAAGGTTTTAACCTAAACCTGATTGGCCGTGCGCGTAAGATGAAAATCGTCCTTGATCGCGACTACGTAATTGAAAAGCTAGATGTGAATGGTGATAGCTATATATACCAGCAAGTAGAGAACAGCTTTACTCAACCAAACGGCAAAGTAGCAGAGAAAATGCTGGAATGGGCTGTCGACTGCACTCAAGACAGCAAAGGTGACTTATTAGAGCTTTACTGTGGCAACGGTAACTTCTCATTAGCTCTGGCACAAAACTTTGAGCGTGTACTTGCAACTGAGCTAGCGAAGCCATCTGTTGAGTCTGCTCAATACAACATTGCGGCGAACAAGATTGATAATGTTCAGATTATCCGTATGTCTGCGGAAGATTTTACCGTAGCAATGGAAGGCAAGCGTGAATTCCGCCGCCTACAACAAGCAAACATCGATCTGAAGAGCTACAACTGCAACACTATCTTTGTTGATCCACCGCGTTCAGGTATGGACGTTGATACTTGTAAGATGGTTCAAGGCTACGAGCGCATCATGTACATCTCTTGTAACCCTGAGACATTGAAAGAGAACCTAGACATTCTAAGCGAAACACACGACATCACTCGTTTTGCTCTATTTGATCAGTTCCCTTATACGCACCACATGGAAGCCGGTGTATTCCTAGAGCGTAAAGCGTAAGCCTCGCTATCTAGGTCGAAGTCGAAGCTAAACAGCAGATACAAAAAAACGAGCCAATTGGCTCGTTTTTTTATTTATACGTTGACGTTGGTTTAAGCGGTTTTACCGATAAAGCCTAGCTTCTTACCTACCCAAGCGAGTAGCAGCATCGCGACAATAATCGCAAAGAAGTTTGATCCTGCATCAGGGTGTTGTGCTTTCACAAAAGCCGAATGGCCAAATGCACCTACAAAGAAACAAGCTAAACCCACTAATGGAATATCTTCAGATACTGGATTAGTTAGGTATTCTTGGTAAAGCGCTTGTACAGCCAAAACTAAAGCAATCAATGGGAAAATAGAGAAGCCCACTTCGCTCATTGTTACCCAAGATAACAGTGCATCACCACACACACCTGCAACAACAGCAAGTACGAGTGTCTTTCTTTCAGAACCACGGTTTACAGTATTATTTTCATTCGACATTATTCAATCCCGCCTTTTAATCGGTTACGTTCACGTTCTTTACGATACCAAAAAGCACCTTTGGCCATCATTCGCAATTGCATGATCAAGCGATCAGCCAATTCATCTCGCTGACGTCGATCTAAATCTAATGCTTCTGCCCCTGAGTTGAAGACCAAAATGACGGAGGCTTCAGCTTGAGTAAAAGCTTCATCTCGTGTCATACCAGTCGTTATCAAATATTCGGTTAACTCAGCAGAGAAGTGCTGTATCTCACGAGCTACCGCAGCACGAAACTCAAAAGAGGTTCCTGAGCGCTCTCGCAATAACAGTCTGAATACGTTTGGGCTGCTTTCAATGAATTCCATAAAGGTTTCAACCGAGGTACGAATCACACTGCCTTCTTTTACTATGCGCTGCCTAGCTTGACGCATTAGCTGGCGCAACAGTAAGCCACCTTCATCAACCATGGTTAAGCCAAGCTCATCCATGTCTTTGAAGTGACGATAAAAGGAAGTCGGCGCTATTCCAGCCTCACGAGCAACTTCTCTTAAGCTTAGGTTGGAAAAGCTACGATCGGCACTGAGCTGGCTAAATGCTGCGTCGATTAAGCTGCGACGAGTTTTTTCTTTTTGCTGCGCGCGAATGCCCATTGGTTTCATACTTTATCAAACTCTTCTTTTACAGCCAAAACAGGCATGCCTAATACTCTGTTCAATATAACGCGAATCACATATTTATATAAGGCACTCTGGTTATATAAGACACTAAACACACCTCTTTGTTCACGTACCGAAGTAAATACGTTCGAAGAAAAAATTTCAATATCCACACTGTCATTTGGAGACATACGACATACCAAATATTATTTTTTCGATAACACTGCGTGATCCCACCGACTCTCTGATGCCCTTTTCATGTACCCAAGAACAGAATCAGTTAAAATCTCGCTAAAGCAATGTTAATCAAATATAACAAGGAAGATATCTATGCCGCACTCCAACCACTTTGATGTAATCGTAATTGGTAGTGGCCCCGGAGGAGAAGGGGCAGCAATGGGATTAACCAAAGCCGGGTTGAACGTTGCAATCATTGAAAAGGAGAGCAGCGTTGGTGGTGGTTGCACCCACTGGGGAACGATTCCTTCAAAAGCACTGCGTCATGCAGTAAGCCGCATCATTGAATTCAATAGCAACCCGCTGTTTTGTCAGAACAATAAAAGCATTCACTCAACCTTCTCCAACATTCTGGGTCATGCTAAATCAGTCATCGACAAACAGACTCGATTGCGTCAAGGCTTCTACGACCGTAACCAGTGCACATTGGTGTTTGGTACTGCGCGTTTTATCGATACTAACACTATCTCTGTCATGCAGAGCGATGGTACTGAAGAACATTACAGTGCAGACAAATTTGTTATCGCAACAGGTTCTCGCCCTTATCAGCCAGACAACGTCGACTTTCTGCATGAACGTATCTACGACAGCGACTCGATCCTTTCTCTTAAACACGACCCTCAACACATCATCATCTATGGTGCTGGCGTTATCGGTTGTGAATACGCTTCAATTTTCCGTGGTTTAGGCGTTAAAACCGATCTTATTAATACTCGCGATCGCCTGTTGTCATTCTTAGACAATGAAACCTCGGATGCTCTGTCTTATCACTTCTGGAACAGCGGCGTTGTTATTCGTAACGATGAAACCTTTGAGAAAATTGAAGGTACTGACGACGGTGTAATCATTCACTTAGAGTCTGGTAAGAAAATGCGTGCCGACTGTCTACTGTATGCCAATGGCCGAACGGGTAATACTGACAAGCTGAATCTTGGTGCCGTTGGCTTAGAAGCGGACTCTCGAGGACAAGTATCAGTCAACAGCAACTACCAAACCAGTGTTGAACATGTTTACGCTGTTGGTGATGTGATTGGTTATCCTAGCCTAGCAAGTGCTGCTTATGACCAAGGTCGATTCGTAGCCCAAGCCGTGGTGAAAGGTGAAGCAGAACGACACCTTATCGAAGATATCCCAACAGGTATCTATACCATTCCTGAGATAAGCTCTGTCGGTAAAACAGAACAAGAGCTTACTGCGGCTAAAGTACCTTATGAAGTGGGACGATCTTCATTCAAGCACTTAGCTCGTGCTCAAATCGCAGGTAAAGATATTGGTAGCTTGAAGATACTTTTCCATCGTGAAACTAAAGAGATTTTAGGTATCCACGTTTTTGGTGAGCGTGCTGCTGAGATCATCCACATCGGTCAGGCGATCATGGAACAGAAAGGCGAAGCCAATACCATCGAGTACTTTGTGAATACGACCTTCAACTATCCAACAATGGCCGAAGCGTATCGCGTCGCAGCGCTGAACGGACTTAACCGTTTGTTCTAAACAAAGAACCAATAGGACTATTTGACCACCTGTAGGCCAAATACATAAACAGCAAGCCATGAGCTTGCTGTTTTTATTTAAACTACTGAATTATATAGTCATGCTAGCAATTAGATCATGATGTTCCAAATGCCACTTTACCTGCACAGCTTCTCTTTTTCACTCCCTGAACTACTCTATCTAATCTATCTAATCTATCTAAGCGAGAAACTCACCTTTCTTCCACTGAGAGATAAATAGAACACCAAGACCAATGCCGCGCATTGCCATAAAGCTCAACATTGCTAGCCACAGCGCATGGTTCTCTAAACCTGATACTAAGTAGAAAATCGCAAAGAAACTGCAGGTGGCCACAAACATACTGTTACGCATATCCTTGCCTTTGGTCGCGCCCACGAAAATACCGTCTAGCAAGAAGCACCACATAGAAACGAGCGGCATCGCAATCAGCCATGGCAGATACACCTCAGCCTGACTCTTAACCTCTGGAATTGTAGTAATCATATTAATCAAACTAGACCCAGCAATCGCGAACGCTATGGTCAGTACCAAACAAATATTGAAGCTCCAGAAGAAAGTGCCAATCAAAGACTGATTTAACTCTTCTTTATCTTTCGCGCCAATCGCCTTTCCGACCATAGCTTCCATTGCGTAGGCAAAGCCATCCATCCCATAAGAGATGATCATCAAGAAACTCATCAACACGGCATTGGCCGCAACAACATCATCACCAAAGCTTGCACCTTGGAAGGTCATAAAAGTGAAAGTCGCTTGCAGACACAGCGAGCGCAGAAAGATATCGCGATTCAGTTTCACAAAACGACTCAAACCTTGGCTGGTTTTCTTAAGCAGATCCCATGGCGATGGTAACTGCTTCTTTGCCCAGATTCGATAAACACAAACCAAGCCAAACGTTAGCCCGGCATAATCTGCTATCACCGATGCCAATGCCGCACCTTCAACTTGCCATCCAAGGCCAATCACAAAAACGATATCCAAAACGATGTTGGTGATATTAGTGATAATCACCATCCACATTGGCGCTTTAGCATTTTGGGTTCCGAGCAACCAACCTAAAATTACAAAGTTAGTTAGCGCAGCAGGCGCACTCCAGGCACGGATAGAGAAGTACTGCAGGCCATAATGTTTGACTTGCTCGCTGGCACTGCTCAATGAGAAAACCGCATCCGCAACAAAGCTGTGTAAAAGCAAAAAGACACCAGCAAACCCTAAGGCCATAGTCACGCCTTGCACAAAGACTAAACCAAGCTGCTTACCATCATTCGCACCATAAGATTGCGCGGCCAATCCAGTCGTCGACATACGCAGGAAACCAAGCAACCAGAAGGTCACACTGATCATGGTGCCGCCTAAGGCCACACCACCTAAATACCAAGAATACTCTAGGTGACCGATAACCGCAGCATCGACTAAGCCCAGCAGTGGAACCGTAATATTAGAGAGAACCATCGGGATCGCGAGCAATAGCACTTTTTTGTGCATCGCCTGATTGGATAGTGTTTGAAAAATAGTTTGGGGATTAAATAGCTTCACGATCACCTCTTTGATTAGAGGCGATAGTTTAACCTAGTGGGTGGGCTTTCACTATGTTGTGGGGTTTTACTTATCTTGATACTTCTATTCAGCTACCTGCAAACAAAGTCGCTAGCACTACCACTTAACAAGCACTAACTGTGGCGTTAAGCGCTTTTTGACCTGAGAAATCTTACACAGTAATCGCTGCCACAATTTCCAACGATTGCATTGTTGATCAAGTGGAGAAAACGCTTTTACCCATTGCGCCCATGGCAGCCAATTAAGAACACTGTCTACTGGAGAAGATAAGCCATGTGCATATTTTCCTGAACCAAGCTTTTGCCCCAGAGCACTAGAGCTTTTGTCTCCAGCTAACACTAAACACGCGTGTGCATGAGCAAAGTAACGACTCAATGACTGAATAAAATATGCGGTTTGTTGTTCATTGCAATCAAGCAAAGCATGTTCGCACACCACCATCACCGAGGCTTGTTCTGGGATGTTTAGCTCATCCAACCAAGTCAGATCATCAACCGAACCACACTCCAAACGGTAGCGTTCATTCTTGTGGAACAGGCGTTGGCGCCAAACTAGATTTTCAGTTACATCCAATTCAACCCAATGACAGCGGCCATTATCTAAACGGTAGAAACGAGTATCGAGGCCTGCCCCAACATTGATAATCCAAGCATCTGGGTTATGAGATAGAAATTGTTGAACTTGAGAGTCACAAAGCTGAGTCAATGTTGCGTAGAGAAGTTGTTGTTGGTCGAGTTCACCAGTAAGACATTCTGGTGCTAATTGGCAGCGCTTGCAGGCTTGAGCTGCGATAGGGTCATAGACTAAGCCGTCATCGGCAAGGCTTTCGCGGCTGCGAAACCAAAGATGTTGAACGAGATCCGTCGGAACTTGGAATTCCTGATGTGCAGACCCTTGATCAAAAGGAGCCTTTTGAACAGAAGAGCGCGGCTTAGGAATAAGCGGCTTCATTTGAGGTTTGGTTGGATTTGGCATCATCATCTTCCTTGTATCTCGACAAAGAAGATGATAATGAATATCAATTACAATAACAAGTTATTGAGAATAAATATCAATAAGCTGTTTGTACTGATTACATCCAGTCAGTGTTGCGGATAATACCAACAGCCAGCCCTTCAATAGACAAGTGTTGAGATTCTAGATCGACATGGATTGGAGAAAACTCTTCATTTTCAGCGTGTAACAGCACCGTTGAACCTTTACGTTCTAGGCGTTTTACCGTTACATCATCATCGACACGAGCCACGACAACCTGACCATCGCGGACATCTTGTGTTTTATGAACAGCTAATAGATCACCGTCCATAATGCCGATGTCTTTCATACTTTCGCCATTTACACGAAGTAAGAAGTCAGCTTGTGGTTTAAACATGCCTGGATCAACTTGATAATGCATTTCTACATGCTCTTGAGCCAAAATAGGCTCACCAGCGGCAACCTGACCGATTAGTGGTAAACCTTGCTCTTCATTCGCTGCATCTTCAAGCAAAATACGAATACCACGAGACGCACCCGGGATAATCTCAATCGCTTCTTTACGAGCAAGAGCTTTTAAATGTTCTTCTGCAGCATTAGCAGAACGGAAGCCAAGTTCGCGCGCGATTTCTGCACGTGTCGGTGGCATACCGAAATCTTCGATCTTACTTTTAATAAGGTCAAAAACTTGTTGCTGGCGGGGCGTTAACGGCTTCATGATTCACCTGTCTTTTTATACAGTTGACTGTGAGTATATCCAGTAACTGAACAAAAGCAAAGCAATTGGTTGTTTTTAGTTCATTTTTAGCGAATTACAAAAACAAGATCTCTAGCCACACGTAACCCGCTAATACTAAACAGATAAAAACTGCAGCTGAGCCAACATCTTTCGCCATCCCAGAAAGCTCATGATGTTCACTACCGATTCGGTCAACGACCGCTTCAATCGCGGTATTGATCAACTCGACAACCATCACCAACACGACGGCTGAAATCATCAAGATTCTCTCAACTTGGCTTACATCTAAGTAAAACGCCAACGGAATAAGCACTGCGGCCATGAATACTTCTTGTCGAAATGCCGCCTCGTTTTTAAACGAACTCGTGATGCCTTGCCATGAAAAGCCCGCCGCTTTCACTATACGTTTGAATCCGGTGTTTGATTTTTTGGTCATTTTTAACCCTATACTCAATCAGTCGATGAATGATTTTCCACAAACTTAACGGCAATATGACTATTTCCATTAAAAGGTTAGACCAGTTTCTGGTATTCTTGCATCGATTAAATTTACGCCTAGGCTTATCCCTATTTCACTCACAGGATTTATCCTTTCCATCATAGAAATAGAGATACGCTTGAGCACATTGAAATAACTATTGAGGCAGTGAACCTATATGTCTTCTGGACAATCTTTTTCACGTTCATTAATGAAGCTACCTTTATCCGTATTGGTAAAGGGCACATCAATTCCTTCAAACCCTGTTGAGGATTTGAACATTGATTTGAGCAAACCGATTGTATACGCCTTACCGTTTCGCTCAAGTGTAGACATTCTTACATTGCAAAAACATGCACTTGAATTAGGGTTACCTGATCCGTTGAGCAAGCTTGAAATCAATGGCAAATCACTGCAACGCTACGTTTTTATCTCTTCTCGCAAAACTCTACTGCAAGACGATGATTATGTACCAAGCTCATCAATTGAAGTCTTCTCTGAGCTGCTTTCACTGCATGCTGAAGACTCTGATCTCGACGTTCAAGTTATCCCTGCCACTGTATTGTGGGGTCGTAAACCAGGTAAAGAGAATAACCAGAAACCTTACCTACAAGCAATGAACGGCTTAGAGAAATCAAAAGCGGTATTACTGGCAGGTCGTGACTGCTTGGTTCGCTTTAGTCCTGTGGTTTCTCTACGTTACATGGCTAACTCACACGGCACCGACAACACCATCGCACACAAACTGGCGCGCGTGGCACGTATTCACTTTTCTCGCCAAAAACTTGCAGCATCAGGTCCTAACCTGCCCAGTCGCCAAGCTCTGTTTGACCGCCTACTAAAATCTGAAGCGATCAAGAAAGCGATTGAAGATGAAGCACAAGCAAAAAACATCTCGATCGAGAAAGCGAGCAAAGAAGCTCAAGACATCATGGACGAGATTGCTGCGAACTTCTCTTACTCGCTAATCAAACGCGGTGAGAAGATTCTTGGTTGGTTGTGGAATAAGTTGTATCAAGGCCTGCATATCAGCAACGCTTCAACAGTTCGTAAGCTGGCTCAAGATGGTCACGAGATTGTTTATGTGCCTTGTCATCGTAGTCACATGGATTACTTACTGCTTTCTTACGTGCTTTACCACGAGGGCATGGTGCCGCCGCATATCGCTGCAGGTATCAATCTGAACTTCTTCCCTGCCGGTCCTATTTTCCGTCATGGTGGTGCATTCTTTATTCGTCGTAGCTTCAAAGGCAACAAGCTGTACTCGACTATTTTCCGTGAATATCTGGCAGAATTGTTCGCTAAAGGTTACTCAGTTGAGTACTTCAGTGAAGGTGGTCGCTCTCGTACGGGTCGTCTACTGCAAGCTAAAACCGGCATGTTGGCGATGACTATTCAGGCTATGCTGCGCGGCATGAACCGTCCAGTAACGTTAGTACCTGTGTACATCGGTTATGAGCACGTAATGGAAGTGGCGACCTACGCAAAAGAACTTCGTGGTAAGCGCAAAGAAAAAGAAAATGCGAGCCTAGTGATTCGTACGCTCCGTAAACTGCGCAATTTTGGTAAAGGCTACGTCAACTTTGGTGAGCCGATTCAGCTTAACCAATATCTGAACGAGCACGCTCCAGAGTGGACTAAAGATATCGATCCAATGGGAACCAGCAAGCCACAATGGATGAATCCAGTGGTCAATGACCTGGCAACCAAAATGATGACACACATTAACGATGCGGCAGCGACCAACGCGCTAACACTTTGTGCAACGGCGTTACTGGCTTCAAGACAGCGTGCATTGTCTCGTGATTCTTTGGTTTCTCAGATCAACTGTTACCTGTCTCTGCTTAAGAACGTACCTTACTCTGATACATTTACGGTACCAAAAGACAGCGCTGAAGATCTGGTAAAACACGCTGAATCGCTGAACAAGTTCCTAATTGAATCAGACTCAATGGGCGACATCATTTCGCTAGACCGTCACCAGTCAATTCTGATGACTTACTACCGTAATAACATCATTCATTTGTTTGCTCTACCATCATTAATTGCTCAGATGACCATTCGTCAGCACGGCCTAACCATTGACACGATTCAAGAGAACGTTGCTGCTATCTACCCGTTCTTGAAGAAAGAGTTGTTCTTAAGCTACGACGAAGATCAGCTTGAAAGCGTGGTGGCGAACATCATTGAAGAGCTTGTTGGCCAAGGTATGCTTGTGGTGTCGGACAACCAAGTCACCATCAACCAGTCAAACAGCCAAGCACTGATGCTGTTAGGCCGTACGATTTCAGAAACGCTACAGCGCTACTCTATTGCTCTGAACCTATTGGCAGAGAACCCTGATCTGGATAAATCTGATCTTGAGCAGAAGAGCCAAGACATCGCACAACGACTGGGGCGTCTACAAGGCATTAATGCACCAGAGTTCTTCGATAAAGGCGTGTTTGCGTCGATGTTCGCAACCTTGAAACAGCAGCAATATTTGGATAACGATGGTAACTGCGATTTAGAAAAGACTCAGCAATTCGCTAAGCTTCTTTACTCAATGCTTTACCCAGAGGTCCGTCTGACGATTCAAGAGAGTATCCACCAAGCAGAGTAATCGCTTGATTAACAATTGCTTTAATCACTAGACTGAACACGATCAAAAAAGGCACCCATTGGGTGCCTTTTTATTGAGCGTTCGTTTAGCAAAAAACTCATACTTACCAGAAGGTAATGAATAAGCCTGCTGTCACTGCCATTCCAACATAATTGTTGTTTAGGAAAGCTTGGAAACATAAGTCTCGATCACGGTGGCGCATCAGATGTTGTTGATACACAAACAAGCCCCCCGCAACCAGCAGTACCCAATAAAAGGTATCTCCTAATTGGTAATGCATGCCTAACGCTATTAACATCGCCAGTGTCACTAGCTGTAAGAAGCCAACGATAAGCTTGTCGAAACGACCAAATAAAATGGCGGTCGATTTGATACCAATTTTTAAATCGTCATCTCGGTCAACCATTGCATATTGTGTGTCGTAGGCAATCGTCCACAACGCATTGATAATGAAAATAAACCAGACCACACTAGGTAGCTCATTAGTTTGCGCCGCCCAAGCCATTGGGATAGCCCAACTAAACGCTAAGCCGAGGAACAACTGTGGAAGGTGCGTAAAACGCTTCATAAAAGGATAAATGAAGGCTAAGCCAACACCGATAACAGAAAGTTTAATCGTCAGCGGATTCATGGTTAGCACCAGCAAGAACGAAACCATGGCTAGCACTAAAAAGAGCAGAATAGCTTCCTTACTGGAAACCAAACCGGAAGGTAATGGACGCTGCTTGGTGCGTTTTACATGACCATCCACTTTACGGTCAGCAAAATCATTGATCACACAGCCAGCTGAACGCATCAATACTACGCCAAGTACGAAAACAACCAAGACATCAAAATCAGGCATGCCTTGCGCGGCGATAATCAGCGACCATAAGGTCGGCCAAAGGAGTAACAGGGTACCAATCGGGCGATTCATTCGCGTTAATTGCCAATACGCCTTCGCTTTGGTGGCAAACATTTACACACTCTCCTTAGAGTAAATGGGTGATGTTGGCAAAAACAGTTCTGCCACAAGCATCGGTTTATGGTTCATCCATAATCGAGAACGACGCGCGAGCAGTCGCTCATCGCCTGCGATAACCCAACCGACTTGCAGCGCATCTCGCTCCACGTTCTCAGCGCTGAACACGGTTAAACCAAGTGGGACATTACCTTGTTGAGAAAGGTCAGAGTGCTGATGATCTTCTAATGTGACTCGAGGAATCAAGGTTCGCCCTAACACCCACGGCTCATCATCACCCTTCAAAATCACTTTACGCAGTAAGCAATCAAACGATGATAAAAGAAGTTCCTCGTCCTGTTGTAGCATTGAGCGTTCTACAACTTGATTATGAAGCAACTCAACAGACAGGTGCTGACAGCTCTTGCCCAACTTGCGGGAAAGAGAACCTTGCTCCAAAAGCCACTCTCTGGTGATTTTATTAGGAAAATCAAATGTTTCTGTACTTTGCCAATCTACATTCATTAACGAATTAAGATACAGCGATATTGGCTGATTCATACTAGTATTCAATAGGTGACTTTACACGTACAATAAAGCTTCAACTTTCGAACAAAATTAAAGCGTTCTTCGAATTGTAAACGTATTTAGATTTAGACCGCTCATTGTAACAAGACTAATGCGTTTCGAATATCGCGAATAAACTAAAGAAAAGTCACAAATATGCACAAACGTTATGTAGCCCAAATATTTCTTGCGATTACCCTACTCTTTTCAGCATCAAGTTTCGCTGAAGAGGAATCGGCACCCAAACTAGCCTACTTCACGCTAGAGCCTGACCTGACCACCAATTTTTACACTAAAGGTAAAAAACTGGGCTACATTCAGGTTCGCCTCGATATTATGGTTGCGAATAGTAACGACTTGGCAGCCATTGAGCACCACCAACCACTGATTCGTGATGCTGTGATTGAATTGCTCGGTAAACAAAACGAAGAAACCATTAAGTCTCTATCTGGTCGTGAAGATTTAAGAAAAACCTTAGTTGAACATCTCAACAAGGTATTGCTTCCTGAAACAGGCAAAACCCTCATTGCTGACCTACTGTTTACCAAATACCTTTATCAGTAATAATGATGTAAAAACGAATCCAAATAAAAAAGCGGCTCATCTGGCCGCTTTTTTTTGTCTCTATGTCCCGTCCTGAAATGTGTTTACACATTGAGGACTAATGATGACCATTCCAAATAAACACTACGTTAAGCGCACTCAGCGTGATTACACACTAGGCTTTAAATTGCAGGTTGTAGACGCCATCGA
>Ga0310124_10001360_pt1 | contig 17030 bp, 12 predicted proteins | sample CB11b_AW_Bot5_MG_FD_203507 | JGI IMG/M metagenome (GOLD analysis project Ga0310124, IMG submission 203507) | Marine microbial communities from Western Arctic Ocean, Canada - CB11b_AW_Bot5 | ecosystem: Environmental > Aquatic > Marine > Oceanic | place: Canada: Western Arctic Ocean | collected... | reverse complement strand
AACAGGCAGGGACGCGGGCTCAAACATTCTCGATCGGGTTCCCGGAGAAAAAATACGATGAACGCGCCTATGCCGAAATGGTTGCCGGCCATCTGTCTACCGACCACCACTTCCTGGAAGTGGCGCCCAACGATTTCAGTCATCTGCAGCGTATCGTCGGTGATTTCGAAGAGCCGTTCTGTGACGCTTCCATGCTGCCCATGTCACTGCTCAGCCGGTTTGCGCGCGAGCATGTGACCGTGGCGCTGAGCGGCGATGCGGCGGACGAGCTGTTCGGCGGCTATTATCGCTATCGAGTAATGAAGCTGTGCCAGTGCATGGCGCTTGTGCCGCGCGCCATGCGCCGCAGCGTCGGCCGGGCAATGCGCCGGATGCTGCCGCCGAAGACCGAGGAACGTACCTTCTTCGGACGGCTGCAGCGGTTGCTGGAAATTTCCGAGGAGGACGGTATCGATCGCTACCTGCGCCTTATTTCCCGGTGTCCGTCGCCACTAAAGCAATCGCTGTACGGCCCACGGTTGCTGGAGACAGAATGGCCCGCATCCGTGTCCTTTCTCGAGGACCACGATCCCGGGCCGCCGAAAGCACTGATCGACCGCATCATGGAAGTAGATCTCAAGACGTATCTGTGCGACGACATCCTGGTGAAGGTCGATCGGGCATCGATGGCGTACGGGCTCGAGGTACGCAGCCCATTCCTGGACCCCGACGTCGTCGAGCTGGCACTGGCACTGCCGGATCACTGGAAACAACAGGGCATGACGCGCAAACGCATTCTCATGGATACCTTTCGTGACCTGCTGCCTGAAGAGATTTTCTCGCGCCGCAAAATGGGATTCGGCGTGCCGATAGCGCGCTGGCTGCGCGGCGACTGGCGCGACCAGACACAGGCGCTGCTGACTGAGGGCAGGTTGGTCAACGACGGCTTCTTCGACCGGTCACGGCTGCAATGGCTGATCGACGAACACGGCGCGAACCAGGCAGATTACAGTTATGCGATCTTCGCACTGATGGTGCTGGAACTGTGGATGAACAATCAGTAAAACAGATTGACCGGGTAATCACCGGCGTCTTTGTCGCACTGCTGCTTTTAGGCGTCTGGCACAGTGTCACAGGGGTGGCGTTCAATCGAGACATGCTTGGGGCAAAGACGGAGAGCCCGGCAGTCGACGAGAAACTCGAGAGCGATCGGTTCGACCGGGTTTACCTGCCCGCGATCGACGATCTGTTCCGCCGGCTGGCGCCGGACGGCAACCTCTTCATCCACTTCGACGGCATCGACCCCGAGAAGGACGGCAAACAGATTTACGTCTTCTTCATGCGCGCTGCCTACGTTCTGCATCCACGCAAGGTCTATGTGGCACCGCCCGAGGCCACCCTGACCGACGCCGAGTCGATCATCGCGCATAACAGCTTGCCGGACGACGAGTGGCTGCGGCTGCACGGCATTCACTACGTCATGACTTTCTTCTATGAAGACGGCCAGATCCACAGGACGACCCGCCGCGTCGAGACGGTGCCGCAATGATCTGGCTGATCCTGTATCTGCTTGTCTTTCTCGTGCTTGGCATGGCGCTGGCGCTGGCGCTGACGGAATCGCCGACATTACCACTGCACGAACTTGCGGCACGCGTGCTGGCCTTCGGTCTCGGGGGTGTCGGGCTCTGCTGGTTCTGGCTGTCGCTGATCGGGCTGGCCCCCTCGCGCCTGGGCGGTGCGATCATCGCAATCGTTGCGATCGCCCTGATTGCTGTCCTGGCAGTTCGCGGGCGCAAGCTGATCCCGGCACGACAGGAATCATCGACTTCTCCTCGAAAAATGATCACGGTGTTTGTGCTGCTGCTGCCGGCGTTTCTCGGGTTGGCAATCGTTTCGGTGCATGCGCTCGGTCATGTCTGGTACGAATGGGACGGCTACCTGCTCTGGGGGATGAAGACCCGAGCCGTGACTACCGATCCACTGGCGACGGCCGACTATTTCCACAATCCTCATTTCCTCCCGCTGCATCAACGCTATCCGTTGATGGTTCCTTTTGTTGCAGCAGGTGTGAACGGGTTTACGGGCAATGTCGAGGATGTCCTGGTCAAGGCAGTCTTTCCGCTGATCTACATCGCGCTGTTACTGATGCTCTATGCCGGCATGCGCGATAAACTTCCGGCCTGGCGCGCGGCTTTGCTGGTGTCGCTCTTTGCACTGATGCCCGCACTGGTACGGTGGGCCGGCACCGGCATGGCCGACGTGCCGTTGTCGATGTTCCACTTCGGTGCAGTGCTTTTCATTGTGCGCTGGGCTGCATCGAACCAGCCACGGCATCTGGTACAGGCAATGTTCTTCGCGACCTGCTGTCTGTTCTGCAAGCGCGAGGGTATCGCCCTCATGGGATTGTTCGCCGGCGGCCTTTGCGTCGTCGCACTGGCAAGGCGGGACGTCAAACGGCTGAAGTGGTTTCCAGTGTTCTTCGCAGTCGTCATCGGTGTTGCCACACCCTGGTTTCTGTTTGCCTCGACTTTGCCGGGAGTCCCGATATACGTGCCGGCAATCACGATCACCGAAATTCCGTGGTCGCGACTGCCGCTGATCCTCGAGCAGATGTGGAGTTACGTCGGTGACTGGCGGAGCTGGAATGGCCTCTGGTTCGTCCTGCCGGTACTTGCTGTAGCCACAGCCCGCCGATCCGGCAAGGCCCAGATCCTGGTGCTGTGGAGCTTCGTGCTGGCGCATTTCGCATTGTACCTCTACGTCTACGTGATCTGTCCCGGCAATTGGGACATTGCCGTGCATCGTACACAGCCGCGGCTGACGCTTCATATCGCGCCCGTAGCAATGCTGCTGGTAGCCCATCACTGGGCCGCGGCGATGCCTTCAAACGAAGGGATGGATGGCGACACAGGCAAACCAGCGGACACGCCCACCGGCGCGGCAGAGGCCTGAGCATCGCGGATCACCTCGTCAACTGCGCCAGCGCTTCTGTCAGGCGGTCGAGCTCGGCTTCGCTGTTGTAGATGTGAGTTGAAAAGCGCAGGGCGTTGTAACTGCGCGACTGCAGTGCGTCAGTAACGACCATGGTGGCCGGCAAGGCCTTGGCAACAATGTCCCGCTCACGCAAGGCACGATAAATGTCGCCGGCATCTCGACCCTCGAAAGTCACCGCGAGGAGGGCCGAGCGCAGCTCGACAGCAGTGGGGCTGAGGATACGGGCACCGGGCAGCTCCTGCAACCGCTGCGCCAGTCCGTCGCGTAGCGCCAGACAGCGGTTTTCAATTTTCTGCGGCGTCAACAGTCGGTGCATGTCGACTGCGAGACCGTGCCCGAGAATGTGGGGCACGTTGCGGGTACCGCTCGAGCCTGAATAGCAGGCGAACCCCGATCGCAGCAGCGGCGGCCGCACACGGTCCTGCACGGCACGACGCACGTACAGCAGACCGGAGCCCTTTGGTGCGAGCATCCACTTGTGGCTGCTCGAAGCATAGGTGTCGACCTGCAATGCGTGTACATCGACCTGCAGCATGCCGGGCGCCTGGGCACCATCGCATGCCAGCAGAATGCCGCGCCGCCTCGTTAATTCGGCGATCCGCGCCAGGGGCAGGCGCACGCCGGTCAACGTATCGACATGGCTGAAGCTGCATATTCGCGTGCGCTCGTTGAGATGTTCAGCGACGCGGGCGACCAACTCATCCGCACTGGTCGCCGGGACCGGCATTTCCAGTTGAACGATCCTGGCCTGCGTCCGCTCCGCCAGATACTGCCAGCAGATCATGCCGCCGGCATGCTCGTGGTCGGTCGTGAGGATTTCGTCGCCGGGTGCCAGATCGACGCCCGATGCGATCGCGTTCATGGCCTCGGTCGTGTTGCGGACGATCGCCAGTTCCTCCGGGTCGGCGCCGATCAGAGCCGCCGCCGCGTGCCGGACCGCCTCGGTCAGTTCCCGCAGCGGCCCCCAGGCCTGACCGACAGGGTCGCGTTCCAGCTCGCGCATGTACTCGGCCACAGCATCGATCACCGCGCGCGGCGTGGCGCCCAGGCTGCCGGTATTGAAATGCAGCAGGTGCGCGGGTGTGAGGAACTCCTGACGCAAACGTTTCCAGTAATTTTCGGATGCGGTGTTGGCAGCCAGATCGCTCGCCAGACCATCGAGCCAGGCGGCCAGGGCTGCGTCGACACGCGGCACCAGCGGCAGGGCTGCAAGACCGGCTATGATCCCTTTGAGAAAAGTCCGGCGATGGAGATCGGTGTCCTTCATAATCCAGCGTGGTTCCATGGCTGCAATATGCGCCGAATCCTCTGTCATGTCATCCATCGAACAACACCATGGTGAAACGCAGGCAGGAATGCACCGCGCAACAAATCCACAACGCCCCAAGTCAGGTGAAATACTTCCAGCAGGCGAGCCCGATGAGAGAGAGCAGCAGCAGACACCAGACAGCGAAGGCTGCATAAGTCAACGGCGTATTGTCGGCAGTGATGACGTCACCGCCGGTGCTGGCCAACTCGTCGAGCGGGTCAACATCCTGGTCCTTATTGAGCACAGGTGTCGCCACCATCACTTCTTTGGTCTCGGGATCGAGGAATTCCAGCTCGGACTCTGCCTTTTTCTTCCGCCCCGGCACTGGTTTGAGGCCTGTCTGGCTACTGAGATTTGTACCGGTACCGGAGCCTTCGAGTTGTTCGCCCCGTTTGATGGATTTCGGCTTGATCCCTTGGTCACGCTTTTTCCGAAGGAAATCTTCGCCGGCCTTGCCAATGGCATCGGCGAGCAAATCATTGGCCGCAGAGCTCATGATCAACTTTTCGGCCGGCCCACCGTCCTCCGGGGCTTCCTTCGACGCGGGTGTCTCCATCTCAGGTGCATCTGAGACTCTGGCTGTGGGGCGGGCGATTGGGGCGACAATAGGCGCTTTCACCCTGGCCTTCTCCATTTCCACCATTTGGCCATCCAAAAAGACGGTCGTTTCCCCGCCCACCGATTCTTTCGACGACGGCTTCGGCTGGTCCTTCGCGGCTTCCTTGACGGCGCTGTCAAGAGCAGCAGCGAGACCTGATTGTTTCTCAGACACGGTGGCGGCAGCGGCGTCCGCCTGCTTGCCGCTGAAGCGGATGACAGTGAGGTTGGCGTTGCCGGTGGTACCGTCGTCGTCGTCGTAGGCCTTCCGGTACTCGTGGACCATCTCCTCGGTGAGGTAAAGCAGACGGATCCCGCCGTAGTCGATACGCTTGTCAGGTGGAAAGGAATAGGTGCGCGCCAGGCAATTGGTATAGTCGATGTCATTGCACCACGAGCCGCCGCGCAGGATGTGCGGATCACGCGGGTCGTCGACCGAATCAAGACACCATTCCCAAACGTTGCCGACCATACCGGCACAGCCGTACGGGCTGCTGTTTTTCTCCAGGCTCCCCACCGGCACGGTGCCATTGTTTTCTGCATCTTCGGGCAGGTAACAGGCCCATTCAGGGGTCGGCTCTTCGTTGCCCCAGGGGTAATAGCGGCCGTCCTCGCCGCGTGCCGCCTTTTCCCATTCGATCTCCAACGGCAATGCGTAATATTCCTGGGTTTTACGGCGCAGCCAGCGGCAATACCCCTTGGCATCGTTGAAGCTCAGATGGCTGGCGGGACAATCCTCGTCCTGCGAAACAAGCAGCAACGCCTCGATGTCTTCTTCACCATACGGCCAGCCGCTATCGTCGAGAAACTCGAGGAACTCCTTCACGGTAACGGGATATTTCGAGCAGTAATAGGTTGCTTTGGTCTCGCCGTATTCGTTGTTGGGACCGTAGACAAAGGGGCCCGGGGGCACGGGGCAGAAAATTTTGCCGCAGGAATCAACGACCTCAGTGAGCTGTACCTGGCCGGTGGCCCGAACGATTTCGCCACGCTCACGGAATTGCTTGATTATGGCCCACTTACGCTGCTTATAATCACTATCAAGGATCTCGCCCAGAATCAACTGATCCTCGAGCTCTCCCAATTGCTGTTGCAAGGTCAGCGGCATGTTTTCTGTTTACCGGTAACGGCGAATTCGATATCGACAAGTTGTTGTTCTAACAGATCAACCGTGACGGTGCCATGGCGATGCGCGGCCAGCCGCACAACATCAGAACCCTTTGATGTACGGTAATTTCGACGCCACTTCGTCGACGTGATCAGCGGCCTCCAGCAGGACTGCCGTGGCATTCCAGGTACCGGCGAGAAATGATTCGCGGGGGCCGCTCGGCATGCCGCCCTGGACGCTGCGGTCGCCGAAACGGATAGTGCCGTCGGACACGTCGATTTCGAAGTTCGGCGGTGGATCGGCCTCGGCAGCGACAAACAGTGCCTCGCAAGTGTCCGCATCCACCGTCATACAAGGTATACCCATGGCATTGCAGTTACCGAAAAAAATCTCGGCGAAGGACTGGCCAATAACACCCTTGATTCCCCACTTGTGCAGGGATTGCGGGGCGTGCTCGCGCGACGAACCGCAGCCAAAATTGCGGCCGACGATGAGAATCGCGGCGCCGTCAAAACGTTCCTGGTTGAACGGGTGATCCGGGTCCTGTTCGCGGTCGTCTTCGAAGGCGTGTTCACCGAGTCCGTCAAACGTGACACAACGCAGATACCGCGCCGGGATGATGCGGTCGGTGTCAATATCGTCGCCTCGCAAAGGCACCGCGGTTCCACTAATTTTTTCGACGATTGTATCGTTCATGACTGGGCGGCACTCATAGTTGTACGGACATCGACTACTTCACCGGCAATCGCGGCAGCGGTGACCATGGCCGGGCTCATCAACAAAGTACGACCGGTAGGGCTGCCCTGGCGACCTTTGAAGTTTCGGTTGCTGGACGAGGCGCAGACCTCGCGGCCCTGCAGCTTGTCCGGATTCATCGCCAGGCACATCGAGCAGCCGGCCTGGCGCCACTCGAAGCCGGCCTCCTGAAAGATATCGTGCAAGCCCTCGGCCTCGGCCTGGCGCCGCACACTCATGGACCCCGGCACGACCAACGCTTTGACGCCCTTCGCCACCTTGTTACCCCTGGCCAACTGTGAAGCGATGCGCAGGTCGGAAATACGGCCGTTCGTGCAGGAGCCGACAAAGGTGACGTCGACCGGCGTGCCGTTGATCGACTGGCCGGCTTCAAAGCCCATATATTCCAGCGCTTCCTGGTACGATGCCGCTTCATCGGGATGCTCCTCGGGCACCGGCAGCCGGCCGCTGATCGGGACGGACTGGCCGGGGTTGATGCCCCAGGTCACCATCGGCTCGATGTTCTCGCCCTCGAACTCGACGATGTCATCGTAGCTGCAGCCCGGGTCGGAAGCGATTTGGCGCCAGTAATCGCTGGCAACGTCGAATCCCTCTGTCGGTGCAAACTCACGGTCGCGCAGGTATTCAAAGGTGGTGGCATCGGGGTTGATGTAGCCGAACCGGGCACCGCCTTCGATACTCATGTTGCACACCGTGAGGCGCTCTTCCATAGTCATCGCCTCGATCACCGGGCCGGCGTACTCGTATGCGTAGCCGACACCGCCCTTGACGCCGAGCGCGTGGATGATCGCGAGCACGACGTCCTTGGCATAGACGCCAGGCTGCAGAGCGCCGGTCACCTTGATCTGCCGCAGCTCCGGCTTCGACATGGCTAGGCACTGCGAGGCGAGCACATCACGGATCTGGCTGGTGCCGATGCCAAAGGCGATAGCGCCGAAAGCGCCGTGCGTCGACGTGTGGCTGTCGCCACAGGCAATCGTCATGCCGGGCTGCGTCAGGCCTTTCTCCGGGCCAATGACGTGGACGATACCCTGTTCACCGCTGATCAGGTCGTAAAACTCGATACCGTAATCGCGGCAGGAGGCGGTCAGGCTCTTGGTCATTTCTTCCGCCAGAGAATCGACGAACGGCCGCGCCTGGTCATCGGTCGGTACGATATGATCGATGGTGGCATACGTGCGACCGGGATAGCGTACCGGCAAATCGAGGTCGCGCAGCATGGCAAACGCCTGCGGGCTGGTAACCTCGTGAATCAGGTGCAGCCCAATGAACAGTTGCGTCTGCCCGTTCGGCAGTTCACGCACGGCGTGGGCGTCCCAGACTTTGTCCAAGAGCGTCCGGCCCATGGCTCTATCCTCAAATCAATGAGTTAAACGCCGCAGGCTGATGCTTGCGGATTCCGCATCAAGAGTCTGCCGCGCCGCGAACCGTTCAAACGTCCTGGATGGCACGCCAGAGGCGCTCCGGCGTCAGCGGCATGTCGAGATGAGTGATTCCAAGGTGACTCATGGCGTCGACCGCGGCATTGACGACGGCCGGGGTCGAACCAATGGTTGCCGCTTCGCCAATACCCTTGACGCCTAACGGATTGTTCGGCGACGGGGTCTCGGTACGGTTGGTCTCGAAATGCGGCAGCATCTGGGTCCGCGGCAAGGCATAGTCCATGAACGAACCGGTCAGGAGATTGCCGTCTTCGTCATAAACCACTTCTTCGAATAGAGCCTGGCTGAGCCCCTGGACGAGACCACCGTGGACCTGCCCGTCGACGATCATCGGATTGATCACCGGGCCGCAGTCGTCGACCGTCACGTAGCGCTCGATCGTCAGCACGCCGGTTTCCGGATCGATCTGGACAACACAGACGTGACAGCCGAACGGGAAAGTCTCGCCCTGCGGTTCGACGGTGAAAATTTCTTCGGAACTCAAGTCGCTGTCGATGTCGTCGGGCAGACTGCCGGCATTGGCGGTCTCGATTACCTGATCCCAGGAGATCGTGCGCTGCGGCACACCACTGACATGAAAACTGCCGTCCTCCAGGACAACGTCTTCGGCCGCGGCTTCGAGCAGGTGGGCAGCAATCTTGCCAGCCTTCTCCGCCACGGTCTTGGCGTTGTTGAACACCGCGACGCCGCCAACCGGCGCGCTGCGGCTACCGAAGGTGCCGACGCCGTCGGGAACGACACCGGTGTCGCCGTGCTTCACAGTAATTTTTTCGATCGGCACCTGCAGGGTATCCGCCGCCAGCTGCGACCAGGTCGTGACATGGCCCTGGCCATGCGGTGAGCTGCCGGTCAGCACCGTCACCGAGCCGTCTTTCTCGACGGTGACGTTGGCGTACTCATGCGGCCCGAAGCCACAGATTTCGATGTACGTGGAAACGCCGATACCCATAAGCGGGCCGCCGGCTTTGCGTTGCTCTTCCTGGCGCTTGCGCAGGGCCTTGTAGTCGACCAGCCCGAGCGCCTTGTCCATAGCACGCTCGTACTCGCCGGAGTCGTAACGCATGCCCGAAGGCGTGTCGTACGGGAACTGATCGGGCTGGATGAAATTCTTCCGCCGCACCTCGGTCGGATCGAGACCGAGCGTGTGCGCCAGCTTGTCAACCGTTCGTTCGACAATATGAATAGCTTCGGGCCTGCCGGCGCCGCGGTAAGCCTCGGTCGTCACCGTGTTGGTGAAGACGCCGATGATCTCGTAGCGCAGCGTCTGCACATCGTACGAGCCGGTAGACATCCACATCGCCAGCGGCGGAATCAGCGGCGTCATGCGCGTATAACGAGCGCCGACATCGGCGAACATCTTGTACTTGACGCCCTCTATACGGCCGTCCTTGCTGGCAGCGAATGACATGTAGTCGACGTGGGCACGGCCATGCACCGTAGCAGTGTTATCTTCCTGGCGTGAGGCGACCCAGCGGATCGGTCGACCGAGGGCTTTCGCCACGATCGGTGCGAGAACTTCTTCCTGATAAACGTTCGCCTTGGCGCCGAATCCACCGCCGACATCCGGTGCAATGACCCGCAGCTTGTCGACATCGACACCAAGCAGTGGCGCCACTTCGCCGCGCAGCAGATGCGGCATCTGCGTGGTCGACCACAGCGTGTATTCGGATGCCTCCTCGTCATACTTCGCGACTACGGCGCGCGGCTCGATGGCGCTGGGGATGAGGCGTTGGTTGTCGACGCGAACATCGACCACAACGTCGGCCTCGCTGAAAACTTTGTCGACGTCGCCGACGTCTTTGGTCGAGTAGAAGGCCTGGTTGCTGGTGTACGCCTCAGAGGTAATCGGTGCACCGCTGGCCAGGGATTCTTCGATACCGACAGCGGCCGGCAGGTCGTCATACTCCACTTCAATCAACTCGAGGGCGTCGAGGCCCGTGACCAGGTCATCGGCAACGACAAGCGCTATCGGATCACCTACATAGAGAACTTCACCGGAGGTCAGCAGAAAGCGTTCGGTCGTCTGGTATTCCGAGAAGAAAGCGTCCATGTCGACGACCATCGGGATCGGCTTGTCGCAATGCGTGGCGACGTCCTCCGCAGTCCACACAGCGTGTACACCGGGCATCGCGGCAGCTGCGCTGGTATCCATCGACTCGATCTTCGCGTGGCCTATCGGACTGCGCAAAATAACCATCTGCAGCGTGCCATCGAGCATGATATCGGAAACGTAGTTCCCCTGGCCCTTGACGAGGGCGGGATCTTCGCGCCGCTTGACTTCGGCACCGATGAATTTGGGAATACCTACAGTTGCCATGAGTTCTCCTGTGGCTGTGCGGATGAACGAAGTTGTCCGTCATTATAAATATGGGGTTGTAATAAAGCCTGCAACAGGGTGATTGCAAATAGGTGCCGGCAGTACGGTATACAATCATTCCGGGGGGGTCTGCATTGAAGTAGCGCGGAGGTCTCCGAGCAAGCGCCGTGGCGCTCGCCGCTGCTTCACTCACCGCGGCACATCTACACGGCCGAATTGCTCGAAGTAGTAAGCGAACTTGAGTGTATCGGCGTTCGGCAGGACGCCGATAAGCAGACGCAACCGTTGCTCGCCAGTCACTTTGCCGAACAGCTCGCCGTCGTCGAATTCGTCATCGTCGTCTTCAGCGTTCCCGCCTGGGGCGGATCCGAGGTCATCGTCCGAGCGAAACGCACCGTTGACCCACATCGCGGTATTGTGGATGCGGCAGGCGCCGTATTCGTCATCGTCGAAGCTGATCGGCGATTTGTCGATATGTACGAGCTCGAGCTCTGTCGGCTCCCAATGCTGAAAGGGCGTACACTCCCCGCCCTCGGACGCCGCGGGTCGGACGGTGACGTCGAGCGTGTACCAGCGTCGATTCTCGAAGTCCGCCTGATCGATCCGGTCGTACCCGACTATATCCTCGTCATCATAATCGTTGCTGTCGTGCGGGTACTCGGGTACCGATGCCGCAACGATGCTGTTGGTCTCGATGGAGGCATTCTCCAGGACGCGGCCTTTCGCCTTGAACGGGCCGGTGATCAAGGTCTTGATTGCTTTGCCGATAAGGATGATACCAAACCAGATGGCAGCCAGATTGAGCACGAACGCCAACGCCAGTCCCTTCCAGCCAAGGAACTCATAAAGTGCTACTGTGACGCCGATTGCCAGAAGCAGCAGGACCGCGAGGATGGCAAAAAGTTGGGACACCCGTCCCTCCAGAATCGGCAGGGGAATTAGAGTTGATGACTGCCGATGCAATCAATGCTTGAGGCGAACCGCACGTCGCCCGCGATCAACCGCATCGTGTCGCTCTTCTCGAGCACCAGCTTTCTCTTCGCTGCCATCGATTTCGTCGATGATATCAATCCGCCCCGATTCAACGACTTGAGAGTGTTTGCCGGCATCGCCTTGGCGAAAAAACTGTCGTTCCAGCTTGGCGGCAGACGTGTTACGGCAGGCCGTGCTCGGACATTTTCTGCCGCAGGAAGACGGCAGAATCAGTAATATCCTGCAGGCCCACCTCCGGGTCCGGGCCGTCCTCGATCGAGATCCAGCCCGCGAAACCGACATCCCGCAGGATACTGAAGATACGGTCGTAATCGTTCAGCCCGCAGCCGATGACGCCGTGCTTCACCATGTCGGCGTAGCCGCTCATCGGGTGGGCGTCCATCTGGCTCAACTGTTCCAGTGTACCGCCTTCGAGGTAGCGGTCGCTGGCATGCATGGTGACCACCCGGTGCTTGACCGCTTCGAGCAGTTCGATCGGATCGTCGCCCGCGATAATGGCATTTGACGGGTCGTAATTGACGCCGAACCACGGTGTCTCGTCGATACGGTCAAGGAGTGCCAGGAACATGTCGATCTTCTGCGCAAATTCCGGGTAGTCCCAAAAGTTGTCCTTGTAATGGTTCTCCAGGATCAAGGTCACCCCGGCAGCCTCGGCGGCCGGTAACAGCGCCTCAATACAATCTACCACCCAGCCCAAGCCCTCGTCGCGGTCGACTTCCGGCCTGCGCTGGCCCGACAGCACCCGGCAGTATTTGCCGCCAAGCGTTGCAGTGGCGTGTATCGCCGTGCGCATCCTCTCGATTTCGCGCTGCCGATCGGCGGCCTCCGGGAACGTGAAATCAGACGACGCACACATCATCACGACCGGCTTGCCCGTATCCTCCGCAAGCTGGCGGATGCGGGTCAGCTCGATGTCGTCCTCGAGCGGCAGAAACCCGGTGTAAAGCTCGTGGCCGTCGACGTCGAGATCGGCAGTCATACCGATCCAGTCGTCCACGGTCATGGTTCGGTCCACGCACATGGCATCGAGGAAGCATTTGGGAAAGGCGGAGAGTGGCATAGCTGACGCAGCCCCGGTTTCGTTCGGTTTAATTCTGTGGTCCGACGTCCCCATAGGCATGCACCTGCTCGCAGATCATGCGCAGCTGGCCTTCGAGGTCGTCGGATTTGGAGGTCGTGAATGCATCGGCTTCAATTGTCAGTGGCGCCCCAAGAACGACCAGCGGCGCACCATACTCCGGTGAACGCATAGCCTGTTCCGTTGTCAGCCCACCAACTGCCTGGACCGGGATCGACACGGCATCGACGACCGCCTGCAGCTCATCCAGGGGTGATGGCTGGCGCTGCCCCGCTGCGGCGATACCGCGGCGCTCGTCGTAGCCAATGTGGTGGATGACATAGCCGCAGCCATAGTCCTCGAGGCGCCGGGCGGAGTCAACCATGCTTTCGGCCCCCAGGTTGTCACCCATCACTTCAATACCGAAGTCTTTACCGGCTTGTACCACGCACTTGATTGTTTCCGGGTGGGCCCGCTCCATGACGACCACGTGGGTAGCACCGGCCTTGGCCATGATCTCCGCCTCCAACCAGCCGCCGTCCATTGTCTTGAGGTCCGCAACCAGCGGGATCCCTGGAAACTGCTCGCACAAGGCGCGCACCCCGTTCATGCCTTCGGCGATGATCAAGGGTGTGCCCGCTTCCAGCCAGTCGACACCAGCACGACGAGCCATCGCCGCCGTCTCCAGCGCTTCGGGAATGTTGGTGAGGTCAAGAGAAATCTGTACGATAGTTTGCATGAACCGTTACGCTTAGCAGATGGTTAATAGAGAAATGCGCCGTCACGCCTGCAATCGAACGAGAATTGTAAACGCCAAGAAAAGACGCCGGGTGAGGGTCGACACGGAATCCCGCAGTATAGCTGGACCGTATGAAAAATCAAAAATTTGGATGATTATTATCTGCCCCATTCGGTTCCTGTCGACATTGCCGGTCGACACCAAATAGTGTAAATTCTTGCCGCCGTGACTCGCCTATATCACAAGAAAGCCTATTATATCACCCCATCAACCTCAACGTGCAGGACACTTGCACCTGCGACCCTGTGTCACTCCCAAAGACATTCATGAAACTGCTCCATACTATTTGTCTGTGTGTCGTCACAACGCTGGCTTATAGCGCCGACTGGCCACAGTTCCGCGGCCCCAAATACAACGGTGTCTCGACGGAAGCCGATCTCGATTTCGTCAATATGAAGGAGAAGTGGCGGGCCGATGTGCATACCGGATTTTCTGCCGTCACCGTTGTCAACGGCCGCGTCTACACCATGGGCAACAAGAAGGGCACCGACCACATTGTCTGCCTGGACGAAGAGACCGGTGAAGCCGTCTGGACCCACACCTACGCCTGTAAGCTCGCCCCAAGAATGTACGAGGGCGGCCCCAACGCCACGCCGACGATCAAGCGCGGCAAGGTTTACACGCTCAGCCGCGAAGGCCACATGATCTGTCTCGACGCCGCCACCGGCGACGTCTTGTGGGAGCGGCATGCCCGTGAATTCAACGCCGAGCCGCCCAGTTGGGGGTTTTCCGGCTCCACCACCGTGGTCGGCGAAATCGCCGTATACAACGTCGGCAGTGGCGGTGTCGCCCTCGATGCCGACAGCGGTAAGACGCTCTGGGGCACCGGCAGCAGCGATGCCGGATACGCCACGCCCTTACCAGTGAACCTGGACGGCAAACCGCAGATTGCCATTTTCACCGGCAAGCGGGTTGTCGGGCTCGATCCGCACTCCGGCAAGGAACTCTGGGAGTTCGTCTGGAAGACCTCCTACGACGTCAATGCTGCCGACCCGATTTTCATGGGCAATCGTTTCTTCGTCTCCTCCGGCTACGGCACAGGTGCCGCTGTAGCACAGGTACGCAATGGCAACGTCAAAAGATTGTGGCGCAACAAGGTCATGCGCAGCCATTTCAACAACTGTGTATTCTGGCAGGGCTATCTCTACGGACTCAGCGGCGAATCGGGCACCCGTGCCAAACTGGTGTGTGTCGACCCTGCCACCGGTGACGTAAAATGGCAGCACCGCGGCATCGGTTTCGGCTCGATACTGATTGCCGACGACAAGCTCATAATCCTCAACGAATCGGGAAATCTTTTTATCGCAGATCCGAATCCCGCGGAATATAAAGAACTGCACCAAGGCCGACCGGTGAGCGGGAAGTTCTGGACGACACCGACAGTTGCCAACGGCTGCCTGTATATCCGCAACGCAAAAGGCAAGCTCACGTGCTTTGACTTGAATCCGTAAGAATGTTGTTGAAGGGGAATGGCTTGAAACTGAAGGGGAAAGAAAGTGAATTCGAAAAAAGATCGACAATGTTTTAGCGGCATATCCGCAGCGTTCGCAGCAATCGCAGCAATCGCAATCTGCAGCGCCGAACCGATACAGGAATTGCCACCAGTCCACGTGGTCGCCGAAAAAAGGCAAAGCGTGCTGCAGCATGTGCCGATGAGTATCAGCGTCATCGACCATGAACAACTGCAGGACCATGGCATCCGTTCCCTGCGCGACGTTTCCCTGTACGTCCCCAACCTTTATCTCGCCTCGCTGACCGCCCGGCGCACCGCCTTCCCTTTTATGCGCGGCCTCGGCTCCGGCCAGGGTGAACCGGTGGTCACTACGTACATCGACGGCGTCCCGCAACTGACGCCGAACAGCATCGACATCGAGTTCCTCGATCTGCAGCGCATCGAAGTCCTGCGCGGGCCTCAGGGTACGCTGTATGGACGCAACACGCTGGGCGGCGTCATTCACCTGATTACCCGGCAACCGACTGACAACCGGACCAGCGGCGGTCTGACGATCGGCGAGTTCGGTCTGCAACGCTACGACCTCTCAGTCGCCAGGGTTGTCGATGACCAGACCGCCTTCGGCCTCGGCGGTGTCTACAGCGTCCGCGACGGCTTCACTAAGAACATCGACGGCACCGATATCGACGAGCGCGAAACGACGTTCGGCCGCGCCCAATTGTTGCTGACGCCCAGCGACGACCTGGAAATCGTCCTCTCGGTGTACGCCCAGACCGACCGTGACGGAGACTACGTCCTGGCCGATCTCGACGGACTGCGCCAGGAACCGCACCGCATCGCCCACGACTTCATCGGGTATACCGACCGCGATGTTGTGTCGCCGTCAGTCACGATCACCAGTATCGGCACCAACATCGATTTCACCTCGATCAGCAGTTTCACACGTTGGTCGGCCGAGGAAGCCACCGACATTGATTTCGCTAATAACCCCGTCAACACCATGACACGCCACGTTGAGGAGGATCAATCACAACTCTTCCAGGAGCTACGCTTGAGTTCGTCGCAGGACCTTCCGATCGACCTCGGCTTTGCAACCATGCACTGGCTTGCCGGGGTGTCCGCGTTCTCGTCCGAACTGAACCACGAATCGGAAACCTTCTCCAACACCGCATTTACTGGCGGCGTCTCCGCTACCGACCGTGCGGACTTCGAGCTTGACGACTACGGCTTCGGCGTGTTCGGCCATCTGACCTTCACCCTGAGTGAACGGCTTGAGCTCGGTACCGGTCTGCGCTACTCTCACGAAAATAAAAGCACCGACATCAGCCTCAGCTCCGAAGCGACGTTGTTTGCGCCTGCACTTGCGCAGCTCGATTCCTTCAGCGAGTCGTTCGAGGACCTGCTGCCGCGTGTGACTCTCTCATACCAGTCCGCTGACAACATCCGTACCTACGTTGCCGCCGCCAAGGGCTTTCGACCGGGTGGCTACAACCGCAGTCTATCACCTCTCGGACCGCTCGAATTCGACGAGGAGGAAAGCTGGACGTATGAGGCCGGCGTTAAATCCACGTGGCTGGATAATCGCCTGCGCGTGAATGTCGCCGTCTTTTATGTCGACTGGGACGATATGCAGCTCGACGTACCCAACCCGGACATGCCGGGCCGCTTCATGCTCGACAACATCGGTGAGGCCCGCAGCCAGGGATTCGAATGCGACATCGCGGCACGCCTCGACGAGCATTGGGAGGCCAGTGCCGGTGTCGGCGTGACCGATGCGATCTTTACCGAATACATTATCGACGACGTCGACGTTTCAGGGAACAACCTGCCGAACGTGCCGGCATTCACCTGGAACGCTGCGCTGCGCCGCGAACAGGACCACGCGAACGGCCTGCGCAGTTGGCTCGGAACCGAGCTCACCGGTGTCGGCGAGTTGCCGTTCGACTCGCTCAATGCCCGACAGCAGAACGATTATGCCCTGATCAACCTGCGCGCCGGCGTCGGCCGGGATATCTGGCGTCTCGAGACCTGGGTTCGCAACCTCTTCGACGAAGAGTACATCGTCGCGGCGATTTCGCCGCCATCCGCGCCGTTCACCCCCTCCGGGTACGCCGGACGCAGCGGCGAGCCACGCATGGCCGGTGTCTCGCTGAGCTTCGAGATGTAAACGGGCGCTGGCTCGGAAAGCTTCGCGCTACGTGTGGTACTCGGCGTTAATCTTCACGT
>Ga0310124_10001358_pt1 | contig 17057 bp, 19 predicted proteins | sample CB11b_AW_Bot5_MG_FD_203507 | JGI IMG/M metagenome (GOLD analysis project Ga0310124, IMG submission 203507) | Marine microbial communities from Western Arctic Ocean, Canada - CB11b_AW_Bot5 | ecosystem: Environmental > Aquatic > Marine > Oceanic | place: Canada: Western Arctic Ocean | collected... | reverse complement strand
GAACATGCGCGCGAAAATTAATCCGAATGCGTATCAATGGGTGCGATTCATCAAGCGACCGCCCTGCGGTCGCTTGACCCGGATATAAACAAGCACGACCCGGGCAGAGGATGCACCGGGTCGCACTCGATCAGGGGTCGGATGTGGGTCAGCCTGCCAGGAGCGCAAGCTTCGGTTTGCGCTTGCGGGCCGGAATCTGCTGCGGCCGGGCCGGCAATGGCGCGTTCCTGAACTGAGGCTTCATGAGAATCATGAACGGTCGTATCGTGCGCTGAGAGTCGTATGTGCCGGAATTGGATCCCCAATACGTCCGAGCTCGCGGTGCCCTCAGACTCCAGGCCAGACGCTGCGCGGCGGGGATGTGATGGTTTTCGTCGATCTTGTAGAAGCCCTGACGGATGTAGTCTTTCTCAGGGTCCAGCCAGACGGTTACGTTGACCACCTGCACCTCGATCAGGTGCGGGTGTACAGGCTGGTCGCTCAGTTCGCGTGACACCACCGAGGCCGAGTCGACGACGTGCCGCGTGATCGCCTGCGCAGTGCGCGTTCGTATCGGCCGGCTGTGCGTCACCGCGTGAGCACCGGGCCGGTTGGCCGCCAACAGGTCACTGGGGGACATCACGGCCGCTCCGGCCGCGATCGATGCGATCCACGTACCCACCCAAAAGCTGCGCCGCATGGCATCTCTCCGTCCCGCTGCCGGCCTTCTCCCCGCCGGCGCGTCTCTGTTTGCGCCTCCAAATCTCACCAATTCCCGTAAGCGTCCTGTCTCCTCACGCCACGTTGCCCTGCGTCTCCGGCGTCTGCTGCTTCTCTTGCGTCCCTGACGTCCGTGCGTCTCTTGCGTCTCTCTACCGTCTCAAATCTTCTCAGTTCCTGGCCACCGTTCCGGGCCGTCCGGCGGTGGTGGCCTTCCCATCCGAGCGACGATTAAACAATGGCAACCGCAATGCCAAAGTTTCCGCCCCCAGAAAATTATCCGTATATCCTTACAAATAAAACACTTAAGTCAATAACCAGAATCCAGTGATCAAACGACCAGACATACCGGATGTTGGCCGCAGGCAACGCCGAGCGTCGCCCGGGCGCGGCGTTGATTCTCCGCCACCACACATCACTAGCTCTGCTTATCATAGCCTCACTGCCCGGCGGAACACAGCGGTCCGGTGCTGAAACCAAGAATTCGGACATCTTTTTTCGATCCCCATCTGCCATGGCCGAACCGATCGGACTCATCGCCGGGCAAGGACTGCTGCCGGTCCTGGAGGCCCGTGGCATGCGTGCCGCAGGCCGCTCTGTCGGGTGCGTCGCATTGGGCGGCCAGGTCCACCCGGATCTTCGCGCCGAGTGCGATCGATTCGCCAACTCCGGCATCATCCGCCTGGGCCGATGGATCCGCCTGCTGCGGCGATGGGGTACGCGTGAAGCGGTTCTGGTGGGACGCGTCAACAAGGCGCGGATCTACGAGCCGCTGCGATTGCTTCGCCAGATGCCCGACCTGCGTGCCGCGCGTGTCTGGTTCCGGGCCCTGCGGCACGACAAGCGAAGCCACGCACTGCTCGGCGCGGTGGCCGACGAACTGCATTGGGCCGGCATCGAATTGATCGACTCAACGCGATATATCAGCGAACACCTGGCACACCGTGGCGTTCTGACCACCGCGGACCCCACCGACGATCAGGCCGCCGCGATCGAGTACGCGCTTCCCATCGTCCGCCGCCTGGCGGAACTCGATATCGGCCAGTCGATCGCAGTGACGCCGCGACAGGTCCTCGCGGTGGAGGCCATCGAGGGTACCGACGCGATGATCGATCGCGCAGGCGACGTCTGCGATTCAGATTCGTGGGTCCTCGTCAAGGTGGCGAAGAAGTCACACGATATGCGGTTCGACGTTCCCTCGGTCGGTCCGGACACGATCGAACGGATGAAGGCCGGCCGCGCCGCGTGCCTGGCGATCGAAGCCGATCGCACGATCATTCTGGACAAGCAGCAGACGCTCGCCGATGCCGATCGCGCGGGGATCGTCGTCGTAGGGATTTAGCTTGAATCCGCGACCAGGACGCGCGGAAGGCCCTCGTGATCAGCCAGGACGTGAACATTGATAAGTCCATCGGCCTGTTCGGCCAATCGCCCGACCGCCTCTTTCTGGGACGCGGCGATTTCCAGTACCAATTGCCCGGGCCGTTCGAGATGCTCGTGTGACCCTGCAATGAGCGGCCGCAGAAACTTGAGCCCGTCTACACCGCCGCGTAAGGCCACGGACGGTTCACACTGCTTCACGTTCGGGGGGACTTGCTGCCATTCGTCGTCGCTGATGTAGGGCGGGTTGCTCAGCAGGTACCGGAACCGCTCGCGTTCCACCGGCTCCAGCAGATTCCCCTTGCGGAACTCAATTCTGTCCGCGACGTCGTGGGCCGCCGCATTGCGTTGCGCGAGCTGCAGGGTTTCGTCGCTGATGTCCGTAGCGATCACCCGGCTGTTGGGAATGTTTTTGGCGACGCCCACGGCAATCGCCCCGCACCCGGTGCCAATGTCGGCCACGAATGGTGCGTGAAAGCCCGGCGTGCGGCGGGCGTGCTGAACCACGTATTCGACGATCGTCTCCGTGCTGGGGCGCGGGATGAGCACCGAAGGGTTGACCTCGAAAAGAAGTGAGAAAAAGGGCGCCGTGCCCACGAGATAGTCCACGGGTTCGTGCGACGCGGCACGCTGGATCAATTCACGGAATGCGGCTCGCTCCAGATCGGTCGAAGGCCGGTCGCCGTCCATGTACAGCTTCAGCCGCTGGACGCCCAGCACATGAGCCAACAGCATCTCCGACGCGAGCCGCGGATGCTCCACGCCGTTGCGGTCCAGGTGGCGCGTCGTCCACGTCAGGAGTCGACGCGTGGTCCAAGGACCGGATTCATCTTGACCTGCCCGCTTCGCCATCTGATTCGATTGTACCGGCGCGACCCGCCCGCGACGCCGGGCTGGCTAGAGACAAGGCTTTCTCGCTGATAGCATCGACGCGATGCATGTGGCTTTGATCGCCGACACACCGTGGCTGGCCGAGGAAATGCCAACGTTTCGGCATCTTGCCGTCGGGCTGATCGATGAACAGGTCCGCGTGGCCCAGGTCGTGCCACCGACCATCGATGAACAGGATCTGAATCCGCTCGGTGACTGGTTGACCTGGCAGGATTCACCCTGGCGGTGGATGCGCCGCTGGCAACTACCGCGCCATTCCGCGTCGATGCACAACATGGGCGTCGATGTGGTCCACGCACTGGATGGCCGGCTCTGGGAAGGCGCCATGCACCTGGCCCATCGGCTCAACGCGAATCTGGTGCTCACGAGCGCCAGCCCTTCCGACGCGACGATGCTGCGCCGAATTGCGCCTCGACTCGACCGGACACGCACGGCGATCGCCGCCGGCACGGAACCGCTCCGCGACCTAATGCGTCAGAGCGTCGCAGATCGCGCCGAGGTGCACCTGGTTCGACCCGGCGTGCACGTGGGGGGCGACGACGAAGCGACGAAGCGTAATGGCGATGACCTGTGTGCCGTGATCAGCGGCACAGGCCGACTCGATGCCGACTACGAATGCCTTTTCGACGCCCTGCGCCGGATCGTTGCCGATCTGCCGGATGCACAGTTCTTCCTGGACGCGCAATCCGCCGATGTTCATCCGCTATGGAACGCGGCGCGACGTTTCGGGCTGCTGGCCAATATGAATCTCGTACCCGCAATGCCGGGTCATCGGGGGACCATGTGCGGCGCCGACATGCTGATCCACCCCCAGGCGCTGAACCGGGCCCGGGGGTTGACATTGCAGGCGATGGCCTACGGTCTACCCGTCCTTGCCCGTGCCGACACCTGGCTCGATTACCTGGTCGAGGACCGCACGGCCTGGTTGGTCGACGCGCAGGATCCTCAGATCTGGTACCGCTTGATTCGGGGCATCGTGGACGATCCCGACAAGGGGCGGCGCCTCGGGGCCAGGGCCCGACAGTGGGTGCGCGACCGACATCTGGCGTCCGAGCAGGTTGCTGCCACGCTCGGCGTCTATCGCGGGCTTACGGCCGAGGCTCTAAAATTCCCTCATGATCCGTCACCAGGAAGTTGACTGCGATACGGACATGTGGATCGCCGAAACGATTCGAGAGACGCGCCGACGCCGCAAGGCGATGAAAGGCCGGATTGCTCTGGTGGCCACAATGGGCGCGTTGCACGAAGGCCACCAGTCCCTGATCGACACCGCCAAGCGCGTCGCAGACCACATCCTGGTCAGCATTTTCGTGAACCCGTCACAATTCGGCCCCAACGAGGATTATGAGAAATACCCGCGCCCGCTGGAAGATGACCTCGAGATGTGCCGCCGCGCCGGCGTCGAAGGCGTCCTGTGTCCGGATGCCGACCAGATCTATCCTCCCGGGCAGATCGCCAGCGAAGTGACCGTGCCTGAACTGGCCAAAGTGCTCGAAGGTGAGTACCGGCCACACCACTTCGCGGGCGTGTGCCGCGTGGTCCTCAAGCTGCTGAACATTTTTCAGCCGCACCTGACATGCTTCGGACAGAAAGATTTTCAGCAGATGCGGGTCGTCGAGTCGCTTGTTCGCGACCTGAATCTCCCGGTCGAGGTTGTCGAGTGCCCCACCGTTCGCGAGCCGGACGGGTTGGCAGTGTCATCGCGAAACAAGTATCTCAGCGGGCCTCTGCGGCCGAAGGCACTGGGCTTGTACAAGGCCCTCGTGCAGGCAACGATGCTGATCGAGCAGGACGCAGAGACGGATCCTCGCGTGGTGGAACGGTCGATGGCGCACGTCATGCAATCACATCAGGTTCAAGTGGATTACGCCGTGGTACGCCATCCGGCGATCCTGGCACCACTGGATTGCATTGAACCGCGCGTCACCGGTGGCATCGTTGCCCTGGTTGCCGGGCGCGTAGGCCACGTCCGGCTGATCGACAACATGCTGATTGGATGTTTGCCGCAGAAGTGAGTGAGATGGTGCGCGACGGACCGAAAGGGAAGGGTCGAATCGTGATTCTCTTACTTACTCTCGGAACGCGAGGGCGCTTCCTCTGCGGGGACCGGCTCGATGCGATCTGAGGTGGCGCCGCGCCGGTGACGCCGTACGATGATCGGCCCCGTCACTGCGTCTTCGGTCGCAACGGGGTTCCTTCGATTCAGCATCGGGCGCAACGAAGGTCGAATCCGGCCGTCGCCGGCGTAGACTCGGCCCGAAACTCCTGTGTAGATGCGGCCGTCGATACGGGGATCGATCCGGGGACCGACGGCGGCAAACTTGGATACCGCAGGCGTTGTGGTGACGCTGGGCAGCGGTGTCAGGTCATACACGGTGTTCGGCGGCACCAGCTCGACGAACTCGCCGTCGAACCGCGGCGCGATATTGCGGTCGAAATGGCGCCTGTCAACGATAACCAGGTAATCCGGCCGGTCATATCGGGCGCGAAAGCCCGTTCCGACTCGAACGTACGAAGTCTTATTGAGGGTCAGGCCGGTGACAGCGTCTGTTTCCACGCGGAACAGGGAAGTCTGTTCACCGATCGTGCGCAGGCCCGGCTGAATCACGCGCATGCTGCTGGTCAGGGGGTCAAGGTCGCCAACGGCCTGATCGACGGGCTGCCAGTCAGCCGGCGGCGCTGCCGCCCCGGCAGTGGCCACGGCCAAGACCGTCAATGTGGCGATGACGTTTCGCATGGTTCCTATTCCAGCCCCGCGGCACCTGCCCGAATTACTGACCCTGTTCGGCACCCTCGTCTGGATTCGACTCGGCCTCTGGCTGCACCTCGATCGCCTCCATAAACTCCGCACCATCTTCGCCCGGGGGCGTTTTGACCTCATCCGCGGGCAGGTCGGGTACGACCGTCTCGGGGGCCGTATCGGGACCGGTGGTGGACGGCCTCGTGTCCGTCTCCGTCGACAAGGTCTGCATGGTCACCGGCGGCGGCGTTTCGATCGGCTGCATATCAGGCGGAAACTCCGGTGCCGGCCGCAGCGTGACTTTGATCATGAATGGCATGCCGGGCAGGTCCCGTCGGTGCCATTCGATGGGAAGATGGCGGCCGAGTTTCGGGCGCAGATTGTACAGGCGCCAACTCATCTTGGTGGCCGGCTCCATGTTCGCCCGCAGCGGCTCGAATTCAAGGGGGCGGTCGAAATCGAGGACAAGCTTGTGCTGCACGGGGATATCCATTTCCCACAGCGTCTTGTCGCGGTGGTGATCAACCAGTGCCACTGACATGGGCTTGTCGACGGTGCTGACGAAGGCATACTTGTCCATGCTGCAACCGATCAGCACCGAAGCCAGGCCGAGCAGCAGCATCACATTACGCAAGGGGGATCCGTGCATGAAATCGGTCCTTGTTCATGGTCGCCGAAGCGTATCCAGGTACCATAAAGAATAGACCATACGCGACGTCGGAGCCAGATAGCGTGGAACAGGCCAACGCGGGCAAGGGTCCGGCAACACCGAATGCCGCATTCACACGGCGGACGCTCTTTCGTCGGATCGTGCTCGGTGGCCTGGAACAGGCAGAGCAGGTCGGCCGACAGCTGTCCGAAGGCGTGGAATCCCATCTGGGCATGCGCCGGGAACGCCCGATAACCCTTCTGCGGCCACCCGGAGCGATGCCGGAAGCGCAGTTCGAGGGAACCTGCAGCCAATGTGGGATGTGCGTCGCCGCGTGTCCGGCGAAGTGCATTATGTTGTCGCCAGACGACCCAGGGACCGGGCAGCGCGCAGTGGCCGAGGGTCACCCCTACATCGTCGCCCGCGAATCACCTTGCGTGGTGTGTGACGAGCTTTCGTGCATGAACGTCTGTCCGACCGGGGCCCTCTCGCTGGTTTCCGGCGCCGAAAAGATCCGGATGGGTGTCGCACACGTCGATATTCAGAGGTGCCTGCGAACCGCGCCGTCGGACCGTGGGCAAAACGTGTCGGCCGGCGGCCCGCAGGCCGGCGGCGAGGACTGCCGCATCTGCGTGACGCAGTGTCCCCTGGGTGAAAAGGCGATCGGTGTGGACAGCAACGGAGTCATCGAGGTACGCAGCGGCTGCATCGGCTGCGGTGTCTGCGAATGGGCGTGCCCGACGGAGCCGGCGAGCATTTATGTCGAAGCGACGGAGCGCGTGAGCCGGGACGCGTGAGCCGGGACGGCGAGCGCCGTCGCGACTGAAGAAGGAGCGACGGAACCCATCACTCTCCGGCACAACAGTCACCGGTATGACCAAGAATCGCCTGAGGCGAGTTCGGAATCCGCGACTCATTGAATAGCGAGCCACGGAATGCCTTGTCCCCCTGTCGAGCGACGGAACCCCGCGACGACTGGCACGGGCGACGTCTGTGACAGTAATCTTATGAGACAGGTTTCCCTTCCCTCGCGAATGAGCAGAGAGCGACGCAGATTCGCAACGGCGCGCACGACTGACTACGGCGTGACGCTCAATAGCAAGTAACAAATAGCAAATAGCCAACAGTAAATAATCCCAGATTAAGCGGCCGCGGCCGCTTAATCTGGGATTGACTATTTGTTATCCGTTTCATCAACGACCAATACGCACGCACCCCGACTCCCCCACGTCGGACACGGGCTGCTCCAGCCGCCACTTGATCGAACTGTCGCCGCAGTCGATGTGCACCGCGAAGAAGCGGCCGCGGTAACGCCAGAAACATGGCCAGATGACGTGACGATCGGTCGGCGGCAATTCCAGGTCAGCGATAGCTGAAGCGTCGTGCCACTCCAGGCGACCTTCGGCAATCTCGGCCCGCTGAATCTCGACGGGGCGTGTCACCTCGTAGAGGAACATCAGCCAGTGCGCCTCGCCCGCGTAGCCGGCTTCCGACACCAGCCCGGTCAGGTGCAGGTCCGCCACTTCGAGATCGAGCCCCGATTCCTCGTGGATCTCACGCAGCGCGCACGATGTCGGGCTCTCGCCGGACGGTTGGTCGAGCTTTCCGCCTATCGGCGAATAGAGATCCTGATTGGGAGGTTTGCGCCGGTGCAGGAGCAACAGTTGACCGGCGTCGTTGAAAAGGTAGCACAATACCGCGATGCGGTGCGGCAGAATCTCGGTCATGGGTCGAGTCTACTCGGCAAACGACTCCTCTTCACTCGGGGCGGCGACGGGTGCGTCCGCCGGCTCCGTCCAGTCCTCGGCATTGTCGATCGTCAGCTGAGTGTGGCAGGTCTTGCGGTACCCGAGCTTACGGACCACTTCGAGCACTTCCGTCCAGCTTGGGTAGGGGCGATCGTTCACCATTTTGTAGGCATTTATGGTCATGAGGAACAGATACTGTTCCGGCGACATCTCCCCTTCTTCGGCCGCGATCATGAAGTCGGATCGGCGGCGTCCGGGCCCGCGACGGCGCTCCAGACCGGTGCCAGCCGAACGCTGGTCAACCACCGTGCTTCGCCGGTCGGCAGACCGTTGACGCTTCTTGGTACCGTCTTCAGTTTCTTGTTGACTCTTTGCCATGCTTTTCTCCCACTGGTCGGCCCGCGGCCGCACCCACGGCCGATCATCTCATGAATCCTGAATCGCCCGCGAAACCCTCCTCCTCTTCGAGAGCGTCATCGTCGTCCTCGTCCTCATCGTCGTCCGAATCTTCGTCATCGTCGTCGAAGAAATCGTCGTCGTCGTCGTCGTCGTCGTCGTCATCGTCATCGTCATCGTCATCGTCATCGTCATCGTCCTCGTCCTCGTCATCGTCCTCATCGGCAAATTCGTCGTCCTCCTCTAGATCGTCTTCGCCGGGTGCGGCCATCATGAACTCGTCTTCGGCGTCGTGGTCCGAGGATCGCTTATCGGCCGTGCCATCCACCAAGCTTCTGATGTCACTCGATTCGGTCATGGTCCGTACCTCCATCGCGATCGGCTTGTCACCTGTCATGCCATTATTACATGTCACCGTGTCGTGCCATAAACAGACCGCGGCACCTTGCCGCTTCGACCCTGTCCGATGTTGGCGGTTACAGTATCGGGGAACCCGATTTTGTCAATGGGTTTCTCCGTCCGTCGGTCGATTTCGCTCGCATGGCCTTCCCCCGTAGAATCGAGGGGTGCGAAGGCAGTCGTGGCCCAGTCCGGCTGCTATGGAAGGACGATCGGCATGGACCGGCGCAATGCTCAACCGGTGATGACGTGGAACATGACCGCCGCGGTGGCCACCTGGCTGCTGCCGGGGTTGGGGCACTACCTGATCGGCGAACGCCGTCGCGGATCGATCCTGGCCGCCACCGTCGGAACGATATGGCTCGCGGGTCTGCTGATCGGTGGCGTCAGCGTCATCGACCGGCGTGATCACCCGGCCTGGTTCCTCGGCCAGATGCTGCTGGCGCCGTCCGTAGTTGTAGACTTCGGCCACCAGTACCTGCGGAACCAGACACCGAATCCCGTTCCGAACCCAACCAGTTCACCGCCCTACGAGCCGAGTTTCGGCCAGGTCTACGAGCAAGGCATGCTGTATACGCTTCTGGCGGGCCTGATGAACCTGCTGGCGATCATGGACGTTGCCTACCACCATCAGGTCCGGCCGGCCGGCCGCCGTGAGGACGGCGAGCGTTCGGCTCGCGCCGCGATCGGAGATGCGCCTTGAACGCTTTCATCGGCGCGATACAGCACGGCGTCGCGGTGGTCGCCGCAACGCTCGCCGCCGTCTACCGTCCATTCCTGGAGCCGCTACGTCTGGATAGTTACTGGCTGCTGCTGATGATGCCGCTGGCAATCGCCATCTCGGTGGCTTACAAGGCCATCAAGCTCGACGATCTCGCACATCTTCCGCGAGAGGCGACCTTCCTGGCCGTACAGATCATTGCGTTCATGGCCATGGCCGCCGCCTCCCTGTGGCTCCTGACGGAACTTGTGTAGGTCACATCTTCCATGAACGATCTACTGGCTCAGCTGATCGACGATCGACCGCTGTCGATCGAGGCGTTCGACCAGATCATGGCGGGCCGGGTCAATGTCGCCCAGATGGCGGCCGTGCTGGCCCTGATCCAGAGACGCGGTGCCACCATCGATGAGATCACCGGCGCCGCGACCGTCATGCGCCGCAGGGTCACGCCGGTCACCGTCCCCGATCACCTCACGGTGATCGATACGTGCGGCACTGGCGGAGACCACGCCTCGACTTTTAATATCTCCACCGCGGCGGCGATCGTTGCCGCGGCCTCCGGCCGTCCCCGGAACGTGGCGGTCGCCAAGCACGGCAACCGCGCGGTGACCAGCAAGAGCGGCAGTTCGCAGGTTCTCGAGACGCTCGGCGTCAAATTGCGCGTCACCCCGCAAACCCTGACACGTTGCCTCGACGAGGCCGGCCTCTGCTTCTGTTTCGCGCCGGCGCACCACCCGGCCATGAAGCACGCCGCTCCGGTCCGCGCCGATCTCGGGTTCCGGACGATATTCAATCTGCTCGGCCCGCTGACCAACCCCGCCGCGGCCCGGCGCCAGATCATCGGAGTCTTCAGTGAGTCGCTGACCGAGCCGATCGCCAGCGTTCTTCAGAAACTGGGGACCGAACAGGCGATGGTCGTATGCGGCCGCCACGGCAGTGGCACTCTTGACGAATTATCGACGACGGGTCCGACACGCGTCAGCCGCCTGCGCCAAAACAGAATCGAAACATCGCAGATCGATCCCGGATCGCTTGGCCTTGCCGCCGCCGTACCGGACGACCTTAAAGCGGACGGCGCCGAACGCAGCGCCGAAATCATTCGCCGAATCCTTGACGGCCGCAAGGGCGCGGCAAGAGATATTGTCATGCTCAACACCGCCGCGGCTCTGGTCGTGGCTGATCTTGCCGAGGGACTGGACGACGGCCTCAAGGCCGCCGCCGACGCGATCGACACGGGCGCGGCCGCCTCGTGCCTGGAGAAACTGGTCGCGCTGACACAGGGTGAAGAAGAAGCGACTGAGCGACGAAGCGACAAAGCTACGAAGGGGGGACGTGGCAGCGACCCGTGAGGTTGGGCTGCGCCAGCGCCGCGGCCGTAACACGAACAAATGTCATTCATTTTCCGCACACCGAGCAAACCCCCCGACCACCACCCCTTCGTCGCTTCGTCGCTCCGTCGCTCCGTCGCTTCTTAAAAAAATGCTCCAACTCGAACGCGTGTACAAGTCGTATCGCCGGGGCCCGCAGAGGATCGATGCGCTCAAGGGCGTGGATCTGTCCGTCGAAGCGCCCTGCTTCTGCGGCGTCATGGGGCCTTCCGGCAGCGGCAAGACCACGTTGCTTCAGCTCATTGCGGGCCTGGACCGGCCCGACGAGGGCCGCGTCGTGGTTGACAACATCGACTTGGCGGGACTTTCTGAATCGAAGTTGTCGGCGTTTCGGCGCCGAAGCGTCGGCATTATCTTTCAGCAATACAACCTGATCTCGACGCTCTCGGGGCGTCAGAACATCGCCCTGCCCGGCGTCCTCGACCGTCGGCCGCGTCAATGGATCGACCGCCGCGTGGACGAGCTGGTCGAGCAACTGGGCATCGCCGATCGCGCGTCGCATCGTCCCGACGCGCTTTCCGGCGGCGAACAGCAGCGCATGGCCATCGCGCGGGCATTGCTGCTGCGGCCATCGGTCCTGCTCGCCGACGAACCCACCGGTGCTCTGGACTCAACCAGCAGCGACCTGCTTTGGCAACTGCTGGCCGACCTGGCCAGGCAGCAGCAGATTACCGTGCTCATGGTGACGCACGAACCCGCCGCCGCGATTCACTGTCATCGGGTGTTCGTTCTGGCCGACGGCAGTGTCCGGGGCCAATTCGAGGTGGACCGGAACGATGCGAGCAATCTGGCAACTCGCTATCAGCAACTTAGCGGGTAGACGCGGGCGCAGCCTGCTTCTGATCATGGCCGTGACGCTGGCGACCGCACTTTCGGTCGCCGCCGCCGCGGTGTTGGGGACCATCCACGGATCACTTCGCCACGCGGTCGGCGAGATGACCGGTTTCAGCGACGTCATCGTGCGGCACCGGTACGGCGACCGCATCCGGGCGTCATTGCTCGACATGATCACGACGTTGCCGGAGGTGGAACGGATCACGGGCCGTTTCGGAACGGCCACCACACTCCACCACACAGACAGCGGTGGCCAGACTCACGCGGTGGCCATCGGCGTTGAACTCGAACGGGACGCCGCGCTGAACCCCTTGAGCCTGGTCGCGGGGCGGCCGGCGCGCCGTGGCGACGAGATGGTCATTGACCAGTTCGTTGCCGAAAAGCTCGGCGCCGAAGTGGGCGACTCGATCGAAGCCGAGTCCGGTGGCGGATTCGATCTTCTCGCCGGGCTGGCCGACCGAATGCTCGGTTATCGCCGCAGTCTCTGGTCGCGCGATCCGGGGTCGGCCGGCCGCTCGCGGTTTCAGATCGTCGGTATCGCGAAGCGGGAGAGGCTACAGATACTTCAGCGACCCTCGGCGATGATCGCGATCGATCGCGCCTACAGCCTCGCGGGCCTGGACGACGTGTACGACACGATCCACGTGAAGCTGGCCGACGGCGTCGACGCGCAGACGTTTCGCGACCGCTACGAATCGGCGCTACCGCGCGATGTCCGGTTCCAGACCGCGGCGGGATTGTCCTCCGGAGCCAACCGTGCGCTGCGGGCCATGCGCCTGGCGGAGCTCGTGATCAACCTGGTCGTCCTGCTGTCGTGCGCCATGCTGATCCTTACGGGCCTGACGACGGCGGTGGAGCAGCGACAGCGCGAGCTGGCACTGCTGCGGTGTATCGGCGCGACGCGAGGTCAGATCGCCATGTCACAACTGCTGTGCGGTCTGCTCCTCACGATCTGTGCCATCGCACCCGCGTTGCCGCTGGGACTCTTCCTCGGCTACCTGATCATCGTCAGGCACGCCGATACCCTGATCGGCGGCTTCGCGCCCGATGGTCGCGGCATGGTCATCGCGGTCGTCGCGGCGTTGCTCGCGGGTCTGCTCGGCGCCGCCTACCCGGCGTGTCGCGCGATGCGCATCAGTCCACTGCGAGCCATGACCACGCGGGCCGCGCCGGCCTCGTCGCGCGGCGTCATCGCGTGTCTGGTGATCGGACTGGCGTTTGCGGCGACCCAGCCGGTAGCCATGTTGCTGCGGCTGCCCAAGGATCTGGTCTTCTGGATCTATCTCTACGCCGGGATCGCCCTGACGTTCATCGGATACTTTCTGCTCAGCGTTCCGCTGACCGCCGTCCTGGCCCGAGTGCTCGGACCGATCCTTGCGCGGTTCCTTCGCGTCCCGGAAGACCTGCTGCGCCAGTCCGTGGGTGCCACGACCGTGCGGCACGGTTTCACCGGCGCATCGTTGATGGTCGGCGTGGCCATGCTCGTGTCGACCTGGATGGGCGGTCGAAGCCTCGTTTCTGACTGGCTGTCGAACGTGAAGTTGCCCGACGGTTTCGTGCATAGCCCATTCCCCATGACCGACCGGCAGTGGCAGCGCCTCCAGTCGAGCAGCGCGATCTCGTCGCTGTGTCCCACCACGGCGTTCAAGGTCGAATTGCAGAATGTGCGATTCGGGGCCACCGACATCGTCCCGCCGCACACGCTGTTCTCGTGCTTTAACCCACGTGAGTTTTTTCTCATGACGGAAATGGATTGGGTGCAGGGCGATCGCGAGTCGGCGCTGAAGCGGCTCGACGAAGGTCGCGCCGTGCTCGTGAGCCGCGAGTACCTCGTCGCGCACGGCATCGGCGTGGGCAGCAAACTTACCGTGTTGACCGAGGTTTCCGGACCGGTCGAATTTGACGTCGTGGGCGTCGTGTCATCCCCGGGCCTTGATGTGGCCGTCAGCTTCTTCGGCATCCACCGTTACTACGCCGATGCGGCGGTGAGCACGATCTTCGGAACCCGAGCCGATGCGGCTCGCTACTTTCACAACGAAACGATCAACCTCGTGCTGGTGCGCTTTCGACCCGACCTGACCAATGCAGAGGCGATGGTCCAACTCCGCAAAGACGTTGACGATTTCATGATCGTCGGCAGCGCAAGCAACATCCGTGGCTTCGTCGACGCCGTCTACGCCGGCCTGCTGGCCACGGCGAGCAGCGTCGCCGTCGCCATGCTTCTGATGGCCTGTTTCGGACTTGGAAATATCATCATCGCCAACCTCACGGCGCGGCGATTCGAATTCGGCGTGCTGCGCGGTGTCGGCGCGCCACGATCCCTGCTGGCGCGCCTGGTCATGGCCGAAACGCTGCTCATCGCCGCGGTCGGGTGCGTCCTGGGGACAGGACTCGGCGTGCAATCTTCACTGATCGAACACGAATTCATGCGCCGCCTGTACGGGTTGGACGCGTCGCCGCGCATCCCCTGGGACGTCATCGTCCTCGGATGCGCCACCGCAACGCTGCTGGCCCTCCTGGCCACGCTGCCAGCCGTATGGCATCTGATGCGGGTTCATCCGCGGGCGCTGTTAGCGGTTGGGCGAGAAGGATGAGGGGAGTGAATAGCGACGGAGCGACGGAGCGACGAAGGGGTTGCTATTCGGTGTGCCGTTCCGGCGTGGCGGTCGCGTGATGTATTTGACGTGTGGATCATTGCCGCTGCTGTCCCACAGTCGTCTCGTTCCACGCATGCGATGCCTTTTCCTTCGTCGCTTCGTCGCTGCTCTTCACCCATGCCGGCTCAGTTGGAGTGGCTAAGATTCCCCCATGCCCGATCGCTCATTCAATCTCGCCATCGAGACCTCCAGCCGTTGCGGATCAATCAGCCTGGGACGCGACGACCGTCTGCTGGAAAGCGTCGAGCTCGATCAACCGCAACGCCACAACGTCGCCCTGATGCCGGGCATCGATGCGATGGTCGCCCGGCACGGCGCGACAGCCGGGCAGCTTGGTGAGGTGTACGTGTCGATCGGCCCGGGTTCGTTCACGGGTCTGCGGGTCGCCGTCGCCACCGCGAAAATGCTCGCGCTCACCGGCGGCGCGTGCACCGTGGCCGTGCCGACGATCGAAGTGACGGCGCGCAACTGTCCACCTGATGTGAAACATCTGGCAGTCTGTCTCAGTTGCAAGCACGATCGAATTTATGCTGGCCTGTTCGATCGCGTAGGCGATACGATTCGCCCCAACGGGCAGCCCCGTCTGATGACCGTGACGCAGCTGCTCGCCGAGTCGCCGCGACCCCTGGCGATACTCGGCGACCCGTTGCCCGACATGGATGGCCCGGGCACGAACGCGGGCGACACGATACGCCACCTGCCGCCGGAGTTGGCGATTCCGCGCAGCGACCACGTCTGGCACCTGGGCCGCGAGTCGGCCCGGGCCGGGCGCACGACTGACCCCTTTGCCCTGCTGCCGCTTTACGCAAGAGAGCCCGAGGCCGTTGAGCTGTGGAACAGCCAGCGTCGGTAGCTGGGCATACAATACGGTGCTCCCTAAACCACCGTCCCCTTGCGAATCGCGGACCACGCCCATGGTGCCCAAGGTCGTCATCGTCGGTCGGCCTAACGTCGGCAAGTCGAGCCTGCTCAACATGCTGGCACGACGTCGCATCAGCATCGTGGCGCCGGAACCCGGCGTGACGCGCGATCGCGTGAGCGCGACGGTGGACCTGTCCAGGGTGCTCGATGCCGACGATACGTCGCGTACCGTCGAAATGATCGACACAGGCGGATTCGGACTCGGGACAGGCGATCACAGTCTCGTCGAAGCCGTTGAGCGCCAGATCGCCCATGGTCTGGCCGACGCGCAACTGATCCTTTTCGTGGTGGACGCGCAGGCTGGCATCCTGCCACTTGACGAGCAGATCGCCCGCATGCTCCGCGCCGACAACCGGGCAACGCCCATCCTTCTGGTCGCGAACAAGGTGGACTCCGCCGCGCATGAGTCGGCAGCTCTGGAGGCTTGCGAATTCGGCCTGGGGCTACCGTTGGTCGTCTCCGCCACGAGCAGCTACCGCAAAACCGACCTGCTCAGGGCGATCCACGATCGAATCAACTGGAATGCCACCGACGACGATGATCAGGATGATTCGGCCCTCGATGCAGGCATCTGCCTGGCCGTAGTCGGCAAACGGAATGCCGGCAAGAGCACGCTCATCAACGCCCTCACCGGCTCCGAGCGCGTGATCGTCAGCACCCAGGAGGGCACCACGCGAGACGCCGTCGACGTGCGGTTGCAGTTCGACGGCAGAACGTTCACCGCGATCGACACCGCCGGCGTTCGGCGGCGAAAGAGCGTGGCCGACGACCTCGAGTACTACAGCATTCATCGCGCCTTGCGATCGATCCGACGCGCCGACGTCGTCATGCTCCTGATCGACGCGGCCGTTCCGGTCAGCCAGGTGGACAACCAGTTGTGCACGCACATTCTCGACCACCACAAGCCATGCGTCGTGGTGATCAACAAGTGGGACCTTGCCCAGCAGGACCACACGCCCGATCAATACGCAACCTATCTCGAGGACACTCTGGGTGGCATGTCCTTCGCGCCCATCACGTTTATCAGCGCTGCGCGCCGCGAAGGGCTGGCGGACCTGCTGGCGATGGCCAGAAACCTGCACGAACAGGCCTCGTGTCGTGTCTCTACGGGCGAACTAAACCGCCATCTGGAGAAAATCGTCGCCGGCAGCGCACCGCGGTCGAAGAGCGGGAAACTGGCGAAGATTCTCTATGCAACGCAGACGGAAGTGCGACCGCCCACGGTGTGCCTGTGGGTCAATTATCCGCAGATATTCGACGCCACCTATCGAAGATTCCTGATGAATCGATTTCGCGAAGTTCTGCCGTTCAGCGAGGTGCCCATCAGGCTTTTGATCCACGACAGGCACAAGGCACCGTCACTGCCTCATCGGTCGTAACGCCGCCCGCGACTGCCGCCGGCCAGACGGTCAGACACGCCCTAGTACTACAACGCTACGAAAGCTCAAGACATCATAGTCACTGATCCGATTGATACTTACGGCCATGGTGGTCGTAAGGATATTTTGGCATGGATGCCCAAACCATTCTTCGGATCAGGCCGTCGTTGACGCAGTATCTGACTCAGTTCGACGACTGTTTTGGACGGGTAAACAGTCGGCGTCACCTCGACACGTACATCGAGGGACAGCTCA
>Ga0310124_10001357_pt1 | contig 17082 bp, 14 predicted proteins | sample CB11b_AW_Bot5_MG_FD_203507 | JGI IMG/M metagenome (GOLD analysis project Ga0310124, IMG submission 203507) | Marine microbial communities from Western Arctic Ocean, Canada - CB11b_AW_Bot5 | ecosystem: Environmental > Aquatic > Marine > Oceanic | place: Canada: Western Arctic Ocean | collected... | reverse complement strand
GTGTAAATTATTTTATTACAATAATTTACATTATTTGTCAGGCCTCGAATCGATCATGCATTTTTTCACATATCTGGGCGAATTATGATTTCTGTCTCCTGCGGTCGGATCGTCACGGCCGACCGGCGGCGGGCCGCCTTAGAAGATCTGGCTGACCTCTGTAAGCAGATCAATAGAGTCTTCTGCGCTGCCGGCCCGGCCTGAAACCCCGCGGGATACCTGCTGCGGCCGGGCGGACGTGCCCGGCACATCGACGAATCCCGCATTAAGCAAGGTCTTCACGCTGGCGAATCCAGACCGTGAGAAATGGCGTGGCGCCGTACGCCCTCGGGGCGGAATCGCGATGACGCGCTCAAGCGCCGCGGTTGTCTCGTTCGCACCGTCAATGGCCAACACCGACGGCGCCACCGTGCCTGGGGCGCTCGGCGCCGACGCTCCGGCGGTCACCACCCCCGGGCCGCTCGGCTCGCCCCCGGGCAGGGCGGTGCCGCTCTGGTTCAACAGGATCTGCACATCAGGATTCAAGGAAACAATGCCGTCGCCGTTCAAGTCGACGAAGTGCGAGTAGTTGCCCGAGGTGATAATCGAACCGTTGCTGTTGAGCAGATTCTGCACGTCCGGGTTTAGCGAGACAAAGCCGTCGCCGTTGGTGTCCACGGGCAGGACGTTCAAGCGGAGCGAAAAGTCGCCTCCGGTGACAACGTCGATCGATGAAAGTGGCTTAATTGACGTCGAATTGGTTGTGTGTCCGATCCGAAATACAATCCGACGCGAAATGCCAAAGCAAGACACGTCCATTTTTGATCCCGAACGCTTCATTACGGATCGACTGCGCGCCATCGACGCGTCCGGGATTCGCCGCGTCTTCGATCTCGGGGCGCAGTTGAAGGACCCGATCAATCTCTCGATCGGCCAGCCGGACTTCGACGTGCCGCAGGCGGTGAAGGATGCGGCGACGGCCGCGATCGAGAAAGGCCTGAACCGCTACACGGTGACGCAGGGAAACCGGCACCTGCGCGAGGTGATCGCGGCGCACATCGGCGAGGAGTTTCCCGCGCTCGCGTCGGGGCTTGCGGACGGGTCGCTGGGGACGCTGATCACGTCCGGTGTCTCGGGCGGTCTGGTTCTGGCGCTGATGACGTGCGTCGCCGAGGGCGACGAGGTGCTGATGCCCGACCCCTACTTCGTAATGTACAGGCACCTTGTGACGCTCACGGGCGCGACGCCCGTTTTGGTCGACACGTATCCCGACTTCCAGATGACCGCCGAGCGGATCAAGCCGTGCATCGGCCCGCGGGCGAAGATGCTGCTGTTCAATTCGCCGTCAAACCCCACCGGCGTCGTCGCCACCGAGCAGATCTGCCGCGACGTCGCCGACCTCGCCGAGCGGCGCGGCCTGCTGCTGTTGACCGACGAGATCTACGACGAATTCTGTTACGAGAAAAATGAACGCCCCGCCGGGTCGGGGCGAATGCGATGCCCGTCACCCGCCGCCGCCACGGCGAACCTGCTGCTGCTGCGCGGCTTCTCCAAGACGTACGCGATGACGGGGTGGCGCATGGGTTACGCCGTGGGCCCCACGCCGATCATCGAGCAGATGACCAAGCTGCAGCAGTACTCGTTCGTCTGCGCCCCGTCGATGGCCCAGGCCGCCGGGCCCGTGGCACTGAAGCAGGACATGAGCGCCAACGTCGAAGCCTATCGGCGCAAGCGTGACCGCATGGTCGAGCGGCTCAGCGGCGCCTACGAGCTGACCGTGCCGGGCGGCGCGTTCTACGCCTTCCCACGCGTGCCGCCGCACCTGGGCCTCAACGCGACGCAGTTCGTCGAGCGCGCCATCGAGCGCAACCTGCTGATCATTCCCGGCAACGTCTTCAGCGATCGTGACACGCACGTCAGGGTCAGTTATGCGTGTGATGACGAGACGCTCGAGCGGGGTCTGGACGTGCTGCTCGAATTGGCGGAAGGATAAGACCCAAACGTCTGTCGTACTCGTACTCGATTCCCTGGTTAGCGCAGAAGGCTACGAACAATCATCGATACGTTCGCCCCCGGGTAATTGTCGCCGTGAGATGTAGGGCTTGATTTCGAGTACGAGTACGAGTACGAGTACGATTGTCACTCGTTTCAAGTAACATTGAACATCTTGGCACCTTGATTTTCGAAGAATAAACCAGCATGGACAGTGAATTAACCCCCATCGCCGAAAAGGTCCACGCCGGCCAACGCCTCAGTAAGGAAGACGGCCGCGCGCTGATCGAGAGCCGCGACATCTGGACGATCGGGAGCCTCGCCGACAGCGTCCGGCGGCGGATGCACGGGCAGGTGGCGTACTACAACGTCAACCGGCACCTGAACTACTCGAACGTCTGCGCCCTGAGCTGCAAGTTCTGTTCGTTCTACCGCAAGAAAGATGCGCCCGGCGCTTACGAACACTCGGTCGAGCACATCGCCGAAGAGGCCCGGCGGGCGGCCGAGGCCGGCGCCACCGAGATCCACATCGTCGGCGGCCTGCACCCGTGGATGAAATTCTCCTATTACACCGACATGCTCCGGGCCATCGCCGAAGCGGCGGCGACGATCCATGTCAAGGCGTTCACCGCAGTGGAGATCGTGCACCTGGCCCGCATCGACCAGCGGCCGCGCGACATTCGCGGCGTTCTGCGCGACCTGGCAGAGGCCGGGCTTGGGTCGCTTCCCGGTGGCGGCGCCGAGGTCTTTGACGACCGCGTGCACGACGAGGCGTTCAAGGGCAAGATTCGTTCCGAGCAGTGGATCGAGGTGCACACCACGGCGCACGAACTGGGCATGATGTCCAACGCGACCATCCTCTACGGCCACATCGAATCACACGCCGAACGGATCCATCACCTCTGCACGCTGCGCGCCGCCCAGGACGAAGCGATCGAGGGCGGACACGGCGGGCGGTTCCAGACGGTCATTCCGCTGCCTTTCATCCCCGACGAGTCGCAGCTCGAGCACCTTCCAGGCCCGACCGGCCTGGACGACCTGAAGATGCTGGCGATCTGCCGCCTCATGCTGGACAACTTCGCCCACGTCAAGGCGTTCTGGATCATGCAGACGCTGCCGCTGAGCCAGCTTGCGCTTCAGTTCGGCGTGGACGACATCGACGGCACCGTCGTCTGGTACGACATCACGAAGGTGGGCGGCACGTCAACGCACCAGGAGCTGACCGCCGCCGACCTGCGCCGGGCCGTGCGCGACGCGGGCTTCAGGCCCGTCGAACGCGACACCTTATATAGACAGGTGATTCGCGAAGGCGCGAGTTGGCATGTTAAGCAGCAGGTGCCGGTGAGCGTCGCGGGAGGGGCTGGAGTGATGGCGTGATGGTGGGGGAAAGGCAAGAGAGCAAGAGAGCAAGAAATCAGGAAATGGGAGTCGGACCATTTTCCTGCTCTTCTGCTCTCCTGCTATCCTGCTATCCTGCTCTCCTGCTCTGACCATTATCAACGCTCCAATACTTCAGCAATCCAGTTTTCTGCCATGACTGATGCTAAAAGCCCCATCACCGCCCTCGTCACCGGCGCTGGCAGCGGCATCGGACGCCAGACGGCGATACTCCTGACCGAAGCGGGCTGCCGTGTCGCGCTCGCATCTCGCAGTGACGAACCGCTCGAGCAGACGGCGCGCCTCGCAGGCGAACGAGCCGAGGCCGACGACTGCTGTGCCGTGATCCCCACTGACGTATGCGACCCGAAGTCGTGCGCCGACCTGGTGGATCGGACCGTCGAGTGCTTCGGGCGCCTTGACGTCGTGGTGCACGTCGCCGGCTACGCCGTCCTGCGAACGACGCAACAGAACACACCCGACGAGTGGCGCCGCACGATCGACACCAACCTCAGCGCCGCGGTGTACCTCACTGCGGCGGCGTGGCCGCATCTTCGGGATCAGGGCAGAGGTGTCATCGTCAACGTCTCCTCGATGGCCTCGGCCGACCCCTTCCCACAATTCAGCATGTATGCGGCGGCCAAGTCCGGCCTCAACATGTTCACCCTTTGCACGGCCCGGGAAGGCGAGTCGGTCGGCGTGCGCGCGGTCTGCGTCGCGCCGGGCGCCGTCGAGACGCCGATGCTGCGATCATTGTTCGACGAGACGAAGCTTCCGCGGAGCAGAACGCTCGACCCGGCCCGGGTCGCCGAGGTCATCCGTGACTGCGCCCTGGGGAGGCGCTCATTCAAAAGTGGGGAAACGATCCAGCTGCCGAGTCCGTGAAGCAGGCACAGAAGGGAGGAGGGGGAAGCGACGGAGGGAAGGAGGCAGACCACTTTGGCGCGTCGCCGCGTGCCCGGTTGTCTTCCCTCACAGTGGGCAACATCGCTTGCGCTCCCCCCTTCGTCGCTCCGTCGCTCCGTCGCTTCCCCCCCCGTGCCTTCGAACTCATCGCCCTGGACGAGGTCATGCCGGATGCCGAGAATCTGAACAGCATGAGCACCCACCAGTCCACCAGAATGATCGACGATCGGTTCCACTACGGCGCGCCCGAGCACGCCTTCTACGAGACGAACGGCTACCACCTGTTCGATCATTTTCTCACCGACGATGCCGTGGCCGAATGCCGTGGCCGGATCGATGCCATGCTCAACCGGCTGCACCCGGAGGTGCCGCCCGACGAGATGATCGGCACGCACCAGCAGGGTCCGTGGGTGTTCGAGTTGGCGACGCAGCAGAAGGTGCTCGACATGATCGAGCGTCAGATTGGGCCGGACATCGTCCTGTGGGCCACGCACCTGCTGTGCAAACCGCCGCGCACCGGCCAGCTCATCCCGTGGCACCAGGACGCGCCCTACTGGAACGTCAAGGGCAGGTTCGGCGCCAGCGCTTGGATCGCGTTCGACGACATCGACGAAGACAACGGCGCCATGTCGGTCGTCCCGCAGTGGCACCGGCGCGGCACGCTGCCGATACAGGATTCGCAGTTCGTCAAGGGATTCACGCAGGAGATCGTTCCCTCGGCCCTGCCCGAGGATGTCGGCGATCGGCGCGTGGCGTACATCATCAACGCGGGCCGGATGGCGATCCACGACGTGATGATCCCGCACAACTCCCCGCCCAACGTCTCGGACCGCTGGCGCCGCGTCCTGGTATTGCGCTACATCGCAGCGGACGCCGAAATCGGACCCAAGACGTACACGAACTACACGACGGGCGAACCCTTTGAGCGCGAGCCCTTCCTGGTGCGCGGCCGCGACGTGAAGAACCTCGGCCTGCGCTGTCACCCTTGAGCATCCGATGATCGGCCTCTTTATTGCGATCCCGTTGGCATTCGGGCCGGTGACCATGGCCGACGATGCCGTCCACGCATGGCCCGGGTGGCGCGGAGACGGTTCGGGCCACTCGACGGAACGGGACGTTCCGCAGCGTTGGGACGCGCAGAACGGCATCACGTGGAAAACCAGGCTGACGGGCGAAGGCAACTCCTCGCCGATCGTGTGGGGCGACCGCGTGTTCGTCACTGCATCGGCCGAAGGCGGCCTGACGCGCCTGGTGATCTGCCTGAACGCCTCGACCGGAAAGATTCTCTGGCAAACTCCGCTCAAGGCGGACGCGACGAAAACCTATCCGCGCGCCGGCCACGCCGCCGCCACGCCGGTCACCGACGGGCGGCACGTCTTCGTGTTCTTCGATTCGCCGGGGGTGGCCGCGATCGATTACGACGGCAAAGTCGCATGGACCGTGCCGCTCGGCCCCTTCAACAACCCGTACAACATGGCCAGTTCTCCGATCCTTGACGGCGATAGCCTCATCGTGAAATGCGATCACAACGGACCGAGCTTCATCGTCGCCTTGGACAAGACCAACGGCGACGAACAGTGGCGCACGGAAAGATCCGGCGGCCTGCACTATGCCACGCCCATCAGCTTCGAGCACGACGGCGGGCGACAGATCGTCGTCAACGCCCTGAAGATCGTTTCTTACGACGCGGCGTCGGGCAACGAATTGTGGACGTACGAGGAAATGAAACATGCCACGACGCCCACGCCCGTGTACACGGACGGCCTGGTGTACGCCACGTGCGGGCGCAACGGACCGTCGGTCGCGATCGACCCCACCGGCCGCGGGGACCTGAGCGAAACACACGTTCGCCTGTACGTCGCCAGCGGAGGGCCCTACATCCCCTCGCCCCTGGTGCACAAGGGGCTGTTCGTCATTCCCGGAGACGACGGGCGGATGACGTTCGTGGATCGATCCGGTAAACGCGTTCTTCGTCATCGAACCCGGGCGCGATTCACGGGTTCACCAGTGGCGGCGGGCGACCGCATCTACTGGACGGACGAACAATCCAGGACACACGTGCTCGACACGTCGCAACTGACCGCTTCGCCGTCGCGGATCGCTGACGTCACGGTCAACCCGCTCGAGGAAGAAGCGTGTTACGCCTCTACGGCGATCAGCGGCAGCAGAATCTTCATCCGCACCGCCAAGCACCTCTATTGCATCGCGGGGGGCGAAGCGAAGCTCGCCGTGCCCGAGCCGCCCGATCTGCCCGACGATCTGAACGAATTGAGAGAGTTTTATCTCGCCCAGCCCGTCGGAGAGTTCGACGACACGATGCTGCGACTGCGGATCGTGGAAAAGGCGGCGCACCTCGACGATCCGGCCGTCGTCGATCTGCTCGCGGCGATCGTGGACCGCGACGGACACTGGGACGTGTCCGAAGCGGCATTGCGCGAACTCGGACGGCACGGGCACCGAGCCGTGCCGCAGTTGTTGGCGATGTTCGACAAGCATCCGGCCTTTTTCAAGACCGTTGCCGCCGAGCACCTCGGTCGGATCAAATCGCCGAAGGCCGTGGCGACGCTGACCAGGGCCGCCAAAGCGGAAGGTGTCCAGGTTCGCGTCGCCAGCGTCGAGGCGCTCGGTGGGATCGCGGCGGAGCACGCCGATCACGCGTCCGGAATCGCGGACACCATGGTCGGCCTGTTGTCCGACACAGACGGCATGGTGCGGCTGGCGGCGATCCAGTCGCTGGTCCGGTTGGCGCCTCACGCCGACGACCGCGCGGACCGGATCGTGGAAGGCCTGAAGCAGCGCGTGGACGACCCGAACGCCATGGTCGCGGAAGCCGCGAGCCGCGCGGTGGACACGTTCTCGCGCGTGCATGCGACGAGCCGCGCGGACCCGTTGCCGTCGACCGTGGTCACCGGTGCTGCCTAGCGAAGGGCCGAAGAACTATTCCTGGCGTTGCTTCATCTGCAACACCGCTTCCAGGTTGTGCTCCACATCGGCGAAGTCGGGATCGAGTTTCATCACGATCTGAAAGTGATGGATCGCACCGTCCACATCCTCGGTTTGCGCCAGAGACAACCCGAGGTTGTAGTGCGCTGAGACGAAGTCGGGTTTCAGCTCAACGGCCCGGCGAAGGGCGTCGATCGATTCGTCGATACGCTGCCGATCCCGCAGCGCATTGCCGAGGTTGAACTGCACCTCGGCACGATCGGGCCCAACGGCGATCGCATCACGGTAACGCTCGATCGCTTCCTCATCTCGATCCAGGTCGCGCAGGGCGTTGCCCATGTTGTTCATCGCCCTGGCGTTTCGCGGGTCGAGGCGCAGGGCCTCGTGGAAGCGGACCATCGCTTCCTCGACGTTTCCTTCGTTCTTGAACGTATTGCCCAGATTGTTCTGAGCCCTGGAGTTGCCGGGGCTCTTTGCCGATGCGTCCAGCCAGAGTGTCTTCGGTTCGAGCCAGACCCCGTTGCGAATCACTGTCCCGATGCCCAGGGCCAGGACCACCACCGACGTCACGCCGACCGCCCTCCACGACGTGGCGCCGAGTGTGACGTACAGAAAACCGGACACGGCCAATGCCGGGCCGACCAGAGGCAGATACATGCGGTGCTCGAAGATCATTTCCAGCGGGAAGATGGATGACTCGATGATCAGGTGAATCGCGACCCACAGGAGGCAGAAGACCATGAGACGATGACGTCTGGCCATCAGGGCGGCCATGCCCCCGAGCACACCCATGCCTGCGATCCAAAGCAGTGTCGTCGCGGGTTCGATAAGCGATTGCGAGGTGGCAAGGTCGTGAGTCAGGTTGAGCCTTGCTGGATACGGAAACACCAGTAGGCTGGCGTAGAAACCGACGACGCGAAACTGGGTCAGGACACGCTGCCCCAGCGTGAAATCCCGGTACGCGTACTGCTCGCGCAAGGCACGCAGGGCATCGTCGCCGAACAGAACACAGACGATCACCCCGCCGACGGCCACGAGCCCCAGAAGGGCGCCGAGTTGTCGCCTCGAAAGACGCGCCGCGGCAGTGCGGAGAAAGCAGAACTCGTACAGAAGAATCGCCAGCGGCAGCGGCGCGGCAATCTGCTTGCAGCCCAGTGCCACGATCCAGCAGACACAGGCTCCGAGCCAGACCGCGTAGCGCCCGGCCGGGCGGAGCCGGCCTCGAAGGTAGAGAAGCAGAGCCACCAGGGTGAACAGAGTCGCCATGCTGTTCATTCTCTGGACGATGTAGGTGACCGATTGCGTCTGCAGCGGATGGGCCACGAAGAACAGCGCCGACGCAAGGGACATGAAACCCCGGCGCCCACGTGAGCCGGCCAATTCGGCAAAGCACAGTCCGAACGTGATCCTCGCGAACAGATAGACCAGGACACCGTTGACCAGATGGACGGCGACGTTCACGACGTGGTACCCAGCCACGTTGTAGCGCCCGAAAAGATGATTCAGAGCGAAGGTGATGTTGGCGACCGGCCGGTTCGATGCGGTGCTCTTGAAGCTCGCGTCGTAGAGACCCTGCAAATCGAATTGCTCCAGTCGAACGAAGCGATTCTTCCGGATGTTCTGTTCATCGTCGAACACGAACGGCACGCGCAGGGAATCGCCGTAGATTACCGTGCCGACCAGAGCGATCACGCCGACGTGGATCACGGTGATTTTGACGCTGCGCATCGAACTTATGTCACGATTCTCAGCCCTTTTCCGCCTGGGGCACCATGTTGGCCACAACTTTGTAACCGTTCAGCCGCCCGCGTATCATCCATCTTACCCGTACGGCGACCCGTCCCGCGGAATCGCCACAAGGAGCGGGTGGAGGTCATCGAATGTCTGTCCTCGGTACGTATGATGTCGTCATCATCGGCGGTGGAGCGTGCGGCGGCACCACGGCGATGTTTCTGAGGCGCGCGGGCGTGTCCGTGGCCCTCGTCGACAAGTCCACGATCGGCACGGAAGCGTCATGGGCATCAGCGGGCATGGTCGGGCGCGAATCGTGTCCGCAGCGCGATCCCTGGTTCCTGCAGGCCACAACGCTCTCCAGTGAGTTGTATGACGGACTTGACGAACAGTTGTTCGACCTGACCGGGCAGCACATGGGATACGGGGGCGAGGGGCACCTGTTGATCGCCCGCGGCGACGACGACACGGCGACGCTGCACGAGCGCGTCGACCATCAGATGAAGCAGGGCGTCGAGATCGAACTGCTCGAAGGCGCCGAAGCGCGCCGGCGAGAACCGGCGCTGCCCGAAGACGTCACGGTCGCGGCGTGGACGCCCGGCGGGCGATACCTCGACGCCCGTCGCTACACGGCCGCCGTCGCCGCCGCGGCCCGGCAACTCGGCGCCGACATCCACGAGGGCCAGGCGGTCAACGGCCTGGTGTGGAACGGCGACCGCGTCATCGGCGTGCGCTGCGGCAGCGACGAAATGCACGCCGCGACGGTGATCAACGCCGCCGGCGCCTGGGCGGGCCGGATCGACCCGCGCCTGACGCACCCGGTATTCCCGCTGCACGGACAGATCATGTCGGTTGCCGCCCCGGCGTGCGGCCTGCGTCACAACGTGTCGCGCGCCGACCGGTGGGGTTACGCCACACCACGGCCGGACGGGCGCGTCGTGGTCGGCGCGACTCACGATGAATGGGGCTACGAGAAGAAGATCACCCCGGAAGGGATGGAATACCTCGGACAGATCGTTCAGAACGTCATGCCTGTGCTCATCGGCCGGCCGGTGCTCGACATCTGGTCGGGCTTACGCCCGGGCACGGTTGACGGGTTGCCTACCATCGGCCCCGATCCGCGCGTCAGCAGTGGCTACCTCTGGGCGGCCGGCCACTCATCGAGCGGTATGATGCAGATGCCCGCGACCGCCAAGGTGCTCGTCGACCTGGTCCAGGGCGAAAAGCCCGACCCGGCGATCGACCAATTGCGAATCGAACGGTACGACGACGAGTCGTATGTTCAGATTGCAGAGCCGTTGCGGAAGATTGAGGGGAGATATCTTTCGATTTAATGGCGGTGAGGGAGGGGAGAAGAAAGCGACGGAGCGACGAAGGGCTTTGTCAGTAAGCTTGTTGTGATGCGCGCCTCACTGATATACGTGTGCGTCCCCCACTAACGTCATTGGATCATCACCAACCGGAGCCGACGCTTCGATCAACGACCCTTCGTCGCTTCCCCACCCGTCCCCTCCCACCTCTTGCGTTGCTCCGGCACCCACTCATCGAGCAGCCACTGGCAACACAACACCTTTTCCTTCAGGTCACACGGCAGATAGAAGTAGTGATTGGACGATTCGTAGCCGATGCGTGAGTCGCGCGACGCGAGGTCGTGCATGGTCCGGGCGACCTGGCGCTCGTCACGCACCAGCGCTTCGAGCGAGTCGATCAACTTGAGGGCCTCGGCCTGATCATTCGTCTGCCGAAGTTCGTCGCGGCCCAGCGTGAAGCGGACCTGGTTGGCCACGCTGGCGAATGTCGTTTGCGCGGCCAGGGCCATGTCGCGGTCTTCTCGGGCCCGGCTCGCGAAAGGTTCGGCGACATCGGCCGCGAGGCGGCCGAGCTTCTCGATCGGCGCCGCCAGGCCGGCGGCGACTTTCGCGAATTGATCCGCCAGGACCGGCGGCGGATAGGGACCGGACCAGTTCTTCACGGCGTCGTACCCGATGCCGGTCATCGTCGACCCGTAGCCGGTCGGTTCGGCATAGAGCAGATTCGCCGCCCCCATCTGGACCGGAGCGTTGTAGACCACGCCAAGGCTGAAGGGATATTCATCCGTCGCCACAGCCGCGGCGGCCCAGGCGGCTGCGCCCTCTTCGGCGCCACGAGGTCCGTAGCGTCGGCGGGCCACGGTCGACAGGGCGTCGTCCGCATCTTGAGCATCACCGAAATAGAACTCGGCGGCGACCTGCATATTCAGCGACGGCCAGCCGCCAAGTGTCCAGCCGAGCATGAGGCCGCTGACCCCGGCTTCGGCGAGATTCTGACACGTGTGGGCGATGTTGTCGGCAGCGAGCATGTACGGCGACGCGGAGAACTCCCACGAGTTGTTCACCTGAATCTTGGCCACCCGATCCAGACCGCGCCGGTCGGCCAGTTGCCAGTGACGCGTCGCCCGCGGCCCCGGCCCCACTACCGTGACGCTGTATTCGCCCACCACGGAATCGACGCCGCCTCGCTTGATCGGCAGGTTCCACTCACTGACGCTCATCAGGCTCGCGTCAGGAGGAAGGCCGTCCACGATGTCCTGTACGACTTCGTCCCACCATCCCCAGTCCCAACTGACATACCGCGCGCTGGGGCTGCCGCGGCGGACCCCCTCGGTGATGAGCCGGCTGACCTCGGCGATCACGTCGGCGGGATCGCGCTGGCTGCAGCGCGGGCACTCGCTCACTCTCTTACCGGTCATGGCACAATTGGTCAGGTTCTCCGACGCCGTGATCGAGAGAATGCCGGCGAGATCCGGCACCTCACGAAACAGGTGCTCCGTCGATTCGACGAGAAATCGCTTGACCGGCTCGGTGCTGGTGCACAGCGCGGTGCCGCCCCGGTCCGCCCAATCGACGCCCGCCACTTCCTGATGGTTGCGGAAGAATTCGGCGGGCATGGCCCGCGGTTCGTTGAAGTAGAACCAGATGCCGATGCCGTAGCGCCCGGCCTTCTCTACCAGCCGCCGCAGGTTGTCCAGGCGCACCTGCCACCCGTCGCCGAACTCCGGAAAGTCACGCGATGGCGCCAGCAACCGCAGCAGCCCTTGGAACCAGACGCCGTTGACGCCCAGATCCGACAGCCGCTGCAGGTACGGGTCGGGGAAAATGTTCAGTTCCGGCTCGCTGAGCGGGTCGCCGTGGACCGGCAGGTACCCGTGCATCACGCGCATCCAGAATCGCGCCTCACGGCGCCACGCGCCGATCGGCAGCGAAGGCGATCCCTGATCCTCCACGGCGCGCCCGATAAATTGCAGGCCGCGCATCACGCCGACGTCCGAAGCACCGGTTACGGTGACGCCGCTCGGTTCGACGAGCACGTAGTGGCTTTCGGGCCGCTGGAAACCGAACGTGTTCGACGCGTCAACCTCCAGACGGATTTGTCGTCCGTTACCGGGCGCACCGGCCTGCGGCGTCAGGTCGACGCCGTGCGCGGCGCGAAGGCGCTGCGCGAAGCGCTGTGCCACGGCAGCAGACGCCGGGCCGGTCGGCGCGGACAGGCACCAGTTGGAATCGACGCTGACCCGGTCCCGATTCGCGCGTTCGTCCGTTGCCTCCGGCGCCGCCGGAGCGGTCGTGCCCTCCGGGTCGCTGCTCAGTTCGCGGATGAACTCGAATCGCGGTTCGGCGGCCCAGGGGTCGTCGAACTGTTCGTCGATGGTGGCGCGGATCTGGTCGGCACGCCGGGCGGCCTTCGGCGTCGGCGGCTCGTAACGCAGCAGCGTGCACTTGGGCTTGAGCGACCCCAGCTTGACCCACAGAAAGTCTTCCTCTTTAAGCACCGTGGCGAGGCGCTGCTCCGACCAGCCCAGCAACTTCAGCAACTGCTCGTAGGGCAGCTCGTGCCAGTTTCTGCGGATGATCGTGAAGTAGCTCCGCTGCGGCTGCTGCGGGGGGATCGGCTCCTGGACCGGCAGCCCCATCGACCGCGCGACCGCCTCGACGGTCGCCACGTCGGTGTCGAGCACCTCTGAGAGGCGCTGCACCGCCACCAGCGGCCAGTTGCGCCAGACGAAACGGAGCACCTTGTCGGGCCAGTGGGGTTCGAATAGTGCGGCCGGCCCGTCGACTCGGTACATCGCCAGCGACATTGCCGATTCGCTCATGAGGCCGGCCATTGTAGTGGCCGCATGCCGCCTCCCTGGGGTCATTGCGGCCGGACGGCCCCGGAACCATCATTCGCCCTGGAACCGCTCGAGCCGCGCATTCTGCTCGCTGGCGATGAGGTTCTGACGATCCTGAATCCCGTTCCGGGGGCGAACGACCATTTCGGATCGGCGATCGCGGCCGTAGGCACGGACTCGATCGTCGTGGGCGCCATTGGTGACGACGAGGCTGCCGCCGTGGCGGACGCCGAATCCCCGCCGCCCTTCTTGAGAAGTTTCTGCTGCGCCTTGGCCGACTTCTTGGCGGACTTGATGGCCGATTTGTCGCAGCGAGTAGTCCGCATCGTCATTTCGACCTGGGATCGAAGCTGGAAGCGTCCCTCAGTTGCTCGAACAGCTTCCGCTCACTGCGGCTCAAGGTCTTAGGCATGACGATCTGGACGCGGGCGAACAGGTCGCCGTCGCGGCCGCGCCGCCCGGGCAGACCCTTGCCCCGCAGGCGAAGTTTTCTGCCTCCCTGGGTCGCGGCCGGTATCGAAAGCGTGACGTTTCCGTCGAGTGTCGCAATGTCCACCTTGGCGCCCAGTGCCGCCTCCCATGGCGCCACGGGTACTTCGATGACCACGTCGCGACCATCGATTTCGAAACGCGGATGTTTCGCCATCGCGATTTTCAGATGCAGGTCGCTGCCCGCCCCACCCTGGCCGCGCACGCGGATGGTGTCGCCGTCGATCACACCGGCGGGAATCTTGACGTTGATCGTCCTGGATCCGCCGGGACCCTGGACATGGATCGATTTGCTCGTCCCCTTGCAAGCCTCCTCAAGCGTGACGTTGACACCGCGCGACGCCGTGGCTCTACCCGATGGCCGGGCCCGTCTGGTCGCCTGTGACCCATGCAGGGAATCGCCGAACCCGTCGCGGCGGTCGCCCCGGCCCGGCTCCGATCCGAAGATCGCCTCGAAAAAATCGCTGAACTGGCCGCCGGGGCGGTAGCTGAAACCGCTGCCCGAGGGACCGCCGACCTCGACGCGGACGTTCTGCCAATCCCCCGGGGGCGTGAAATTCTGGCCGTTCTTCCAGTTGGCGCCGAGCGTGTCGTATTGCTTACGCTTCTTGCTGTCCCCGAGAACCTCGTATGCCTCGGTAATCAGCTTGAACTTCTCTTCGGCGGAAGGGTCCTTGTTGACATCGGGGTGAAACTTGCGGGCCAGCGCCCGGTACGCCCGCTTGATCTGGTCCTGCGTCGCGTCGCGCGGCACGGCCAGCAACTTATAGTAATCCTGGAATTTGACCCCATCTCTCGACATTGGCGTTCCCGTGTTCGTGCCACCGGACGTCGTATTCTAGAGCGTTTTCATTTATGACGTAGCTTTTTGGGCGTCGGCGAAGCAAGTCTGGCACGGAGGGCGAAGCAGGCGACCCCGCTGCGGGTCGTCGATGCAGCACGACAAAGTCAGACGCGGCTGCAGCCAGCTCAGGACGCTACGTCATGGATGAAACCGCTCTCATGACTTCAGCCCACATCCATGTCGTTGGCTGATCCAGGGCAGGCCGGCCTCGGACCGAAGCCCAGGGCACCGTAAGGGGCCGGTGATCGCACGATGCGGCCCCCAGGCCCGCGCCGTCACCCGATCAGCGGTTTAAGGGAATTCCCCATAGCCCGCGCCCGAAAAATATTACGCCCGAATGGGACGATCGCCGATTGGGAATATGGGGTGGTACGGAAAAATAGTACCTTATACGTGCGATTTCGCTACTTCACCTGATTCTCTTTCTCCTCCGCCCCGTTACTTCAGCACTGAAGTGGCGGGGTTTTTTGGCTCTGAAAATCCGCGCCGCTACCCGCCTACGACCAGCGGCCGGACCGGAATCTTTTCCAGGGGACGCGGAACAGCGTGATGAACAACCAGGAGTGGAGCCGAAGCCGTTTCTGGCTGTGTCATTTTCTGCACAGCCGTCATGTTCGCCAATCCATCGAGTGGGAGTCGGACCGCGGCCTCACCGCCGGGGACGGCGATGCGCTGAGGGCAGGGTTGATCGCCAACCGTTACGCACCGCGCGGCGGCGCCTGGCTGGTGGCGCGGGCGGTGCACGACTGCGCGCACGACCCGGCGTATATTCAGTCGTTACGTCTGCTGGTCAAGGAACAGCGATACCACGATGAGGTGATCGATCGCATCGTTGAGCGATGCGGGGGCACCTTAGCGCCGCGCCGAACGATCGCACCGTCCATGGGTCTGCGGCTGGGTCGCGTGCGACGCCGCTGGCTCGGACAGCGTTTTGAAATGTCGCTTCTGCTTCTTGGAAGTCTCGTGGACCTGATGACACTAACGATGATCGCAGCTAAGTGCAGAGACGCCGCGGTCGGCGGCACATTGAGGAACATTGTGGCGGACAAACAGGCGCACATCTGGTTCTTTACCGAACGCCTGACATGGTCTTACGCCGAATTCCAGTTCGTGCGCCGCAACGTACGACGCCTGCGTCTGCGCTGCATGTGGGCGGTGCTGATCGTCCTCGCGGGCCGCAGGTACCGACCGCTCATCCGCGCCGCAGGGTCTACTCCGATGCAGTTCGTTCTCGCCGGATTTCTCCGATTCGAGGGGTTGCTCGAGTCCATGGTGCCCTATCGGCGCGAAACGCTGCTGGCCGCTCTTTGGGCGCAGCGACGCAACCGCTACGCAAAACCTGATCTGCGTTAGAGCGCCAGCCCGCATTTCTCACCAGTTTCGCCGCTCGGTGGTGTAACAACCAGCGGTGTTGGAACTTGAGGCAGGGCCTACGATACTCGGCCAGCGACACTGCGCAAACCAGCGCGGCAGGTTCGTTCGCTGGTGAGGACGCACACGCGATCCTCCGCAGGCGTAGCTGAATACTACGTCGAGGACGGATCGCACGGAGGACGAAGCCAGCGGGGCCGAAAAAGAGAAAAAGAAGAGAAAAAGAGGACGCAGATCTTTTGCCGGAACGGCCCGTCGGGTGCTTCGCACAAAAGAGCTGTGTCCTCTTTTCCTCGCACGTCCTTTTTTTCGCCGTATTCACCGCTGCTTTGAGAGGTGTAGACACCAATGCTCGGAGAGGGAGGGGGTTCGATTGGTCGCCAACGCGAATCGACCTGACTGGAAAGGGCACTGGCGCCGCGATTCATCCCGTCGATGAGCGCAGCATGACACCCAGCATGTCGCCGATTCTCGCCACGAGCTCGTGATGGTCTAACGGCTCTTGAATGCAGGCATCGGCACCGGCTTTCTCGAGTCGCTGCACCATGCGGCCGTCGGACGGGCCCATGATGACGACGATCTTGATCCTGTCAACGGCGGGGTCGTGCCGGATCAGGCGGCACGATCTGGGTCGCGTCAACATCGGCGACCTTGACATTGAGAACCATCAGCTGCGGCTTGAATTGCTCGGTCAGCACACCCGCTTGGAAACCCGTCGATGCCGACTTCACGTCAAAGCGGGCATCGTGCTCCAGCAGGTCGATCAGCGGCTTCGTGATGCGATCGTCGTCATCGATGATCAGGATGCGCGTGCAGTCGTCGTCGATCGCGGTGGTGACCATGCCGTGATTCTGCATGAAACGCAGCAGCGCCTCGCGCGGAATTCGGCGAAAGCGACTCCCCGGCACTCGAAAGCCCTCAAGCTCGCCGCTGTCGAAGCACCGAATGATGGTCTGCTATGAGACGTTGCATATCTTCGCGGCCTCACCGGTCGAGAATATCTGCTTCGCTCGGATGTCCAAGCCGTCGGATGCCATGACGATTCCGCCAAAGCGGCTTCGGTCCGATAAACAGGGGAAGTGGATCTCCCCCCCCGTATGCGGTCGCCGGCCTGCCCAAAACGTCCCGGAAATCGCGATATGTCTGAACCTTACTGGTACGAACCGCACCGGACCGAGGTTCACCAAATTCACATCATTCCCAGTTGAACCTTCGCGGCGTCGGACATTTTGTCGGGACTCCACGGCGGATCGAACACGACGTCGACCTCCACGTCTTTCACGCCGTTAACCCGGCCTGC
>Ga0310124_10001352_pt1 | contig 17108 bp, 14 predicted proteins | sample CB11b_AW_Bot5_MG_FD_203507 | JGI IMG/M metagenome (GOLD analysis project Ga0310124, IMG submission 203507) | Marine microbial communities from Western Arctic Ocean, Canada - CB11b_AW_Bot5 | ecosystem: Environmental > Aquatic > Marine > Oceanic | place: Canada: Western Arctic Ocean | collected... | reverse complement strand
GCCGGAAGCGTCAAGGACGAAGACAATGCATGCGACCCCGCCCTGGGTGATGCCCAGGGGATTCACCATTGGCCTGGTTATTCTTTTTCGGTAGGACCCGATGGCCAATTGCTGGCCGAAAGCTCCCGCGATCACAACGACGAACGCATGCTCCTGGTGGACCTGGACCCAAAACTGCGAGAGCGCTGGCGATCGGGCTCGGGAGACTTCCTCGCCAACCGCCACCCGGAAACCTACACCCGGATAATCCACTGACATGATTTTATGATCAGTCAGCGCAAAACCAATGTAGCGGAAGCCGCCAAAACTTCCGCTCGGCGATGCACAAGTTCAACAGAGTCGAGAATCGCAAAGAGCAGCTGAACATAATCGAACGAATTGAACCACGAAGCACACGAAGAGGCAAAACCGTAACCAAACGGAACTCACCACGGAGCACACGGAGTCCACGGAGGGGATTTTGGGTCATTCAGTGTGCTCCGTGCCTCTCCGTCGTACGAACAACGAATTTTTCACTCTGCTTCCCTGCTCCTCATCGTACTCGTGCTCGTAGTCGCAGCTCGATGCGGTTCGAGCGGAGGGCGTGAGAGGCGGGGCAAGTCCGACTACGCGTCCTTGCCGAGGGCCCCCACCGACACACCGTTTTCGGGCGGCCTGGTGGTGCTGATGGACGGGCACGTGCAACCGATTTCCCAGGCCGACGATGGCGCCGGCGGGAATTCCCGAGACCCCCACGAAGGCACCTGGTTCCGGTACCAGGATAACTAGCGTTGTAGGGGTCATCTCCGACTCGTCGTGAGCCGATTAGACTCGCGAGTTCGCTTAGCCCGCTTATCTCACACTTCTTCTGCTACGGGCGCTCTACGCTCTCGCGCCGAAAATGTGTGAGATAAGCGGGTTAGAAGGTAAGATGAACCTACTCGCCGGCCACGACGCCGGGATCACGGCAATAAACTCCTCGAGAAGATCTCGAAGTTGCACTTGGTCTTGGCGTGCATGCGCGAGCGATAGACGATGGTGCTGTTCTCGACCGTACGTTTTAACGGATGGTGGGCGATACAGGACTTGAACCTGTGACCTCTGCCGTGTGAAGGCAGCGCTCTAGCCAGCTGAGCTAATCGCCCCGGAGAAAGGATGCTCTTATCATACGGAGCCGGCGGGCCCTGTCAAGCCACGCTCGCGGCTGCAGCTTTTATCTTTCGCATCAATTTCTTCTGGTATTGGGACTGGACGATGTCGGTGAGTACCAGGATGCTGATGACAAAATAGAAGCTCGCTTTTGTCATCGGAGTAATTTCGTACCCGAAGAGCTTGAGATGGGCGAGATGGCCTCCTTCGGTGATAAGCATGATGCCTACCACGAAAAGAATGAAGAGGCCCAGCACTTCGTACATGCGGTTTTTCTCCAGAAATGCCGACACTTTGTCGGAGAGCCAGATCATGAGCGCTCCGCCGATCAGGATCGCGATTGCCATCACCCAGAACTCGTCCGTCAATGCAATCGCGCTGAGGATGGAGTCGAAGGAGAAGACAAGATTCATGGCCACGATCCAGAAGATGATCATTCGCACGGAACCGGTTCCCTTTTTCCCCTGGCCATCTTCCCCCAGGGTGAGCATGTGGATGATTTCTTTCGTGGCGGTGTAAAGAATAAAGACACCTCCCAGCAAAACAATCAGGCTGTGCACCGTGAAATTGAACTGAACGATGCGTGAATTGGCAATGCCCCAGAACGGTTCTTGAAAATAATCAATGACCTTGAGAAGCGCGAACAGCAGGAATATGCGAAAGCCAACCGCCAGCCCGATCCCAAGGCGCCGGACCATCGCCTGCTTGTCCGCCGGCGCCCGCTTGGATTCGAGCGAGATATAGAGCAGATTGTCGAATCCGAGCACCACTTGCAGCAGAATCAACATCCCCAGGGTCAGGAGATGGTTTAAAATTTCCATGACTCATTCCTCCTTACACGCGGGACGAAGCGTAATGCGAGTCTATCGTCATGTCGAGGGGGCACTGCCCTCAGTTTTTGGGACTAAGGCTAGTCGCGCCACTCTTATTCAGAGCTGAGCGCAGATCGCCGGAGAGCGAAAGACCTGCCGGAGCCCTCGTCAAGGCGATCACCCCGTCGATTCCAGGCATCTGCGGAAACACAACCGCGGGGTCGAGCCCGTCAATCGATTCCGCAATCTCCGAGTAGGACAAGCTCTTCCCTTCGATCGTCAGAACCGTAAGCACCGCGGCACATCCTTCTTTATCTATCTGGCGCAGGGCCGCGCACTTTCGGATCGCACGGAGTCCTTCCTGGATGAGCCGGGGTCCAAATGCGAGAATGTCCACGGTTGCCGCCGCAAAGGCTACGACCGTGCTCGGCGCCATTGGATTGATGGATAATCCGCGGGAAATCGCTGATGCAATTCCGGTCGAGGGATTGTCGAACGCGGCTCCTCCGCTGACCGAGTGACCATCCAAGTCCCCCGCATTCGTTTTCGAGGCCCTGCGAAACAAGAGGAGAATGACGAAGGAGGCCAGGATCGCAAAAATCCAATCCCGGCGTCCTATCCACGGTTCGACCCAGCCCCGGAGCCCGAACGCGATGTTCCAGACGACAACGACCAGGACGCACCCCGCAAGGAATAGACACCCCGCGCCGAGGAGACGATCGAACGTTTTTCGCCGAATAAAGCTATACAGCCAGTTCAGGCTGGTTTCCAATGTGATTCGGTCCTCTTTCATGGCTATGTGGATAGGATGGCAGGGCGCCCGTATCGCTGCCAATTACTCCGTGGGCCGGGATTTGTAATCAGGGTCCCTTTTCAATGGGGCGTCTGAACTAAAGCGGCCGCTCTGATGTGGCCCTTTCATGACCTATGCATTCACCGTACGGCGGGGCCCGCCGGATCCATTTTTCTCTTCAAACCACTGGAGACGGCGGTCCCCGCCGTTCTCTAGAATGAGTTGATCATGGCCAGACGGAACGTCAGAGTCCAATCAGGCCGGATTCGCCAAGAGCGCGAAATCGCCTTTTGATGCCGCTCGGATCTGTGTAGTGTCCCCTTCGCCATGCAGGAAAGACCCGACGAACTATTACAAACTATCACCGAACTTTCCCACGAATTCGGCACCCCGGATTTCGTCAAAGGGGGAGGGGGCAACACTTCGGCGAAATCGGGTGATCTGCTCTATATCAAGCCATCCGGCACCACCCTCGGCAGTCTCGCCCCGGACCGGTTTGTCGCCCTGGATCGGGGACTTCTTGGTGCCGTTTACACTGCGGATATTCCGTCCGATCCACACGAACGGGAGGCGGTCGTTCTAGACCTGATGCTGGCGGCAGTACTTCCCGGACAGGACTTGCGCCCTTCGGTAGAGTCGCCGATGCACGATATCCTGGACAAGACCTTCGTGGTTCATACCCATTCGGTTCTCCCCAATGGAATGACCTGCGCCGTGAACGGGCCCGCGGCCGGAGCCCGTCTTTTTCCTGACGCTTTGTGGGTCCCGTATATCGATCCAGGATTCACGCTTTGCAGGGAATTGCGTGAACGGGTCTCGGTTTTTATCCGTGAGCATGGTCGGACACCGACCACCATCTTTCTCGATAACCATGGAGTAGTTGTCAGCGGCAATTCCGCGGAAGAGATTCGAGATGCTCACAATCACTTGATCGATACGCTGAAGCAGGAATATGCAGCGCTAGGCATATCCACGGATCTTCGCTTCGGAAGCGCCGGAAAAGATGCGGAAATTGTGCGCACGCGCAATGCAATTGAGACCTGTCTCGGGGAAGACGGCGCCTTCGTTTGTCATGACCGGATTTGTGCTGTTGCCGAGGGTCCCATCTCGCCGGACCACATCGTATATTCCCAGGCGTACCCTTACCTGGGTGAAGTGACCGCCGAAGGTGTTGATGCATTCCAAAAAGAGCATGGGTACAAACCGCGGGTATTTTCTTCTGAACACGGCGTGTTCTCCGCTGCGGCGACAGAGAAAAAAGCGGTTCTGGCGTTGGCTCTCGCCCGGGACGGCGCACAGATTCAACAACTGGCCCAGGCGTTTGGTGGGGTGGAATTTTTAACGGACGCACAGCGGATATTTATCGAGGAGTGGGAAGTGGAAGCGTTCCGCGCAAAGCAGTTAGGTTGACCGCGGACCCTGTAGATCAACGTAATCGTTCTCTTTTTAGGTCGAGTAGATATGCCATCTTTCATAACGAAGCGAGGGGTTGAGTTCGCCCAGACGGATATGGCAGGGTTTGCCCACTTCTCGGAGTTTGCCCGGTGGATGGAGTCGGCAGAGCATGAATTATTCAGATCTGTCGGGTTGTCGGTGACGATGCGGATCGATGGCCGGCACGTCTCGTGGCCGCGAAGATCATGCTCTTTCGAGTTTTTGCGCCCACTGCGATTTGAAGATGAGTTCGACATTTCGCTGTGGATCAAGGAGATTGGAAAGTCCTCCGTGACTTGGGCCGCGGAGTTTTTGCGCGAAAGGACGATTTGTGCCACCGGGACCTGCACCACGGTATGTTGCGACATCCCGGTGGACGGGCCGGTGACCGCGATATCCGTTCCAAATGAGATCCGGGAGAGATTGGCGCCATTCCAAAACAAGGAGACGGAATCGTGATGATAAGGAAAGTTGCCGCGTTCTTTGCTGCGCTGATCCTGATGTGGAGTTCAGCCGGGGGGTACGAGAGTGGACACTGGCGGGGACCGGAGCAGGACGGCGTATTCGCCTCCGACGGTCTGCCGGAAACCTGGTCGCCGGATGGGGAGAACCTCTTTTGGCATGCGCCGTACGGATCCCGGTCATCTCCCCTGGTCATGAACGGCCGGGTTTACCTGATCAATCGGGCTGGTGAAGGAAGCGAATTACAGGAGCGGGTGATGGCCCTGAGCCTGGAGACCGGCAAATTGGCCTGGGAACATCGATTCAACGTTTTTCTGACCGATATCGTGGCCCACCGCGTAGGCTGGGCCAACCTGGCGGGAGACCCAGAGACCGGAAACATTTATGCCCACGGGGTGCAGGGCCGGTTTTTCTGTTTCGCCCCGGACGGGAAGATTCTGTGGTCGAGGTCTCTCACCGAAGAGCTTGGCCGGATTTCCGGGTACGGCGGACGCACCAACACGCCGACGGTGGAAGGGGACCTGGTCTTGATCAGCTTCCTGAACAGCAGCTGGGGGCCGCAAGGCAAGGGCCTGCATCGATACCTGGCGATGGATAAGCTGACCGGCGAGGTAGTCTATTGGGCTGCGCCCAGCGGCAAACCGCTCGATACGACTTACGCCGTGCCTGTTGTCGTCTCACTGGACGGCCGCCGCGTTCTCCTCGGCGGTCTTGCCGACGGAACACTATTCGCCATGAATCCGCGAACCGGGGAGCGCCTCTGGCAGTCCGAGTTGAGTAAACGCGGCATCAACAGTTCCGTGGTGTACGGGGAGGGCCTTGTTTACGGAACGCACAGCGAAGAAAACGTCGACAGCACCTTGATGGGCGCTGTCGTGTGCCTCGATGCCCGCACCGGGAAGGAAGTGTGGAAAGAGAGCGGATTGCCGGCGGGATACGCGTCCCCGATTCTTCACGAGGACCTCCTGCTCGTTCCCGACAATTCGGCCAATTTCCATTGTTTTGACGCGAAGACCGGCGATCACCTTTGGGATTTCAACTACGGAACCGAGGCGAAGGGGTCCCCGGTTTATGCCGATGGAAAAGTATACGTGGGCGAAGTGCGCGGGGCGTATCACATCCTCAGGGTTTCCCGCGCGGGTTGCGAACGGCTGGACGAAGACCGGTTTTCCGAACCGAGTGGAGCGCCAATCGAAATCTTTGGCACACCTGCCATTGCGGGCAACAGGGTGTTGTTGCCGACGAGAACGGATCTGTACTGCATCGGGATCAAGGGTGCGTCGACCGGCGACGGCACAAGCACACCGGTTGCGCAAAAAGAGGCGGGTGATCGAGTCGTAACCGGCGAATCCGATCATCTTCGCTTGCAACCGGCGGAATTCTGGCTGGCGCCGGGCGCGTCCCAATCCCTTTCCCTGGTCAACCTGGGCGTAGGCGGGAATCCGTCGGCGACGTTCGAGGTGAAAGGGCTTCAGGGTACCGTTGATGCGGACGGAAGGTTTACCGCGGCGACTGCCAACCGAATGCAGGCCGGCGTGATCACCGCGACGGCAGGCGAACTTTCGGCGTCCGCCCGGGTACGCATCGTTCCTCCGCTCCCCTATAAAGAGAATTTCGAATCTCTTAAAGTGGGGTTGCCACCGGCGGGGTACATCACATCGAAGCTGAAGTGCCAGGTAACAGACTACGAGGGGGGGAAAGTGTTGCGAAAGCTTGCGGACCGCCCTGCGCCACCGTTTGCCCGCCTTCGCTGCTATATGACCCCGCCCTTGCCCGCGAATTATACCGTTCAGGCGGACCTGCTCGGGGTTTCCAAGAAAGGACGTTTTCTTCCGGATATGGGCCTGATCAATAGCCGGTATCTGCTGATTCTTACCGGCACATCCGAACGCGTTCGCAAACTTCGTCTTGTTACCTGGGCGCCGATTCCGAGGATTCAGCTCGATGTCGAATTTCCGTGGGAGCCGGACCGGTGGTACACCTCGAAACTTTCCGTGGACGTGGACAATGGTGTGGGAATCGTTCGAGGCAAGGTTTGGCCCCGGGGCGAGAAGGAACCGGAGAGCTGGAACGCGACCATGAAGGATTCGTGTCCTAACCTCGAAGGCAGCCCCGGTTTGTATGCCTATTCAGTAGCGATCACCGGCAAGTCCAAAGGAACTGAAGTTCTATTCGATAACGTGGAGGTTTTTGAGAATGAGTAATTCGAGGCGCAGTGCCTGGTTTCGTTGGGTTGGGTGCATTGGAGGGATCCTCGCGATGGCCGCCTCCGTGCCCGCCGCCGATTGGACTACCTGGGGTGGCGACCCCGGCCGGAACATGGTGAACACTTCGGAGAAAAATATTGTCACCGAGTGGGACGTCGAAACCGGTAAAAACGTAAAGTGGGTCGCCGGGCTGGGATCACAAAGCTACGGGAATCCCGTGATTTGCGGAGGCAAGGTATATGTGGGAACCAATAACGAGGGCTTCCGGGACTCGTCCATCAAAGGAGATAAGGGTGTCATTCTCTGTTTCCGGGAATCCGATGGAAAATTTCTGTGGCAAGCCGTGCACGACAAGCTGTCGGCCGGACGCGTAAACGACTGGCCCCTGCAGGGGATCTGCTCGACCGTACACGTGGAGGGCGACCGGCTCTACTATGTCAACAACCGGTGTGAGTTGGTCTGCGCGGATACGAAAGGATTTCTGGACGGCGAGAACGACGGTTTTCAGGACGAGCAGTACGAAGGCAAGGAAAAAGCGGACATCGTCTGGTCCTTCGACATGATCGAAGAACTCGGGGTCTTTCCGCATAACCTCGCCACCTCGTCGCCGGTCGTGGTGGGCGATCACGTGCTTCTGGTGTCGGGAAACGGGGTCGACGAAGGCCATCTCAATCTACCGATGCCGATGGCACCCAGTTTTCTGGCCATTCACAAAACAACCGGCGAACTGGTGTGGGAATTCTCCGATCTGAAGCAAATTCTCCACGGCCAGTGGTCCTCTCCAAGCTATGCGGAAGTCGGCGGAACGGGGCAGGCGATCTTTCCCGGGGGCGACGGCTGGGTTTATTCCCTTGCGCCCGAGACGGGAAAGCTGCTCTGGAAATTTGACGGAAACCCCAAAGACTCCGTGTGGGAGCTTGGCGGATACGGCACGCGCAACAATATCATCTCAACGCCCGTCATCCTGGGCGATACCGTCTATATCGGCTTCGGTCAGGATCCTGAGCACGGTACGGGGCTCGGTCACCTCTTCGCGATCGACGCCACTGGATCAGGTGACGTGACGAAAACGCATGTGCGGTGGCACCTGGGGGGCGGCGATTTCGGCAGGACCATGTCCACCGTCTGCATCGCCGACGGTCTTCTGTATATTTGCGACCTCGCCGGCTACCTCTACTGCCTGGACCAGAAAAGTGGGACGAAGCACTGGAGACATGATTTGAAAGCGGCAGTTTGGGGATCCCCGATGCTGGTGAACGGCAACATTTATGTGGGCGATGAGGATGGTGATATTCTAGTCGCAAAGCATGGGAAGAATCTTGAAGTTGTCGGCGAAATCTCGATGGGCGCAACCGTGTACACGACGCCAACCGCCGCGAACGGCGTGCTCTATGTCGCCACCAAATCGAAACTGTACGCGCTTGAGGAAGCCTCCTCTAAATAAGAAAGGGACTACATGAGATACGGGATGAGGAAGAGATTAATTGTCTGGGGTTCTATTGCTTTTCTGGTGTCTACCTCTGGCGCGATTTCACAGGATCCGGATGTCGTAGAACTGGACGAATTCGTTGTGACCGCGTCGGACCTGTATGACACATTGGGGATTTCGTTGGATCCCGCCAAGGCGCCCATCAGCGCGACCGGAATTTCCGATTCGTTAAATGACCGCCAGGGCAATCGAACACTCAAAGATGCCGTCAAGAATTCCGCCGGAGTTAATGTCGCAACCGGGAATGGGATTCATGACTTTTTCGTCGTGCGCGGGATCGACAGCCTCAACGGGGGGCTGATCCTTATAGATGGTGTGCTTGAACCGGAAGCAACATTCTATCCGATGCATCACCTTCGGCAGGTGCAGATTCTCAAAGGCCCGGGCTCTTACCTGTTTGGCGCGAATACGCTGGCGGGTACCGTGAATCTTGTCCGCAAATCACCGGTGCCGGAGAACTTTTCCGATCTTCGGCTTGGTGCTGGAAGTCACGAAACATATGAAGCGCGCGTCGATGCGGGCGCCTATAGCGAACAGCACCGAACCGCCTTGCGGTTGAACGGGCTTTATCTCGAATCCGATACGCACCGCCGCGGCATCGATCAGGAATTGTCCGCTCTGAACCCTTCCGTGCTCTGGGATATTTCCGACAGGGCCTCTTTTCGTTTCGATGCCGATTTTCAGCGCAGCGAAGTCACGCCGGACGCAGGGCTGCCGGTGCGCGATTCCGTTCTCGTCAAGTCCTCCCGCTCCGCCACGTTCCAGGAGCCGGACGATTTTTCCGACCAGGATGTACTCCGGCTGCTCGGAACGATTCGCTATTCCATCGATGACGACATGATTTTGCGCAACAAGACCTACTACACGGGGCTTGATTGGGACAGCAAGGGAACCGTCTTCGCCGGGTTCATTCTCGCTGATGCCGGTTTTGAGCCGGCGCCGGCGACGTTGTCGCGTTTTCGGCCGACGCTGAATGACGAGCAGGAGATTTACGGAAACGAACTGGAACTGTCGTTGAAATTGGAGACAGGATCGGTTTCCCACGACCTTCTTCTCGGTGGCGAGATCCTTCGTTTTACCGACAAGTTTGTCATTGGTATTCCGCCCGGCGAAGACATCAATGTCGACACTGGAGTGCGTACTCCAAGCCCGTTTTTGGAAACACTCCCCACGAATTCAGGGGACACCGAAACGGATTTGCTCGGTCTCTACGTGCTCGACGGAATCGAGTTCAGCCAGCGATGGTACGGTCTGGCCGGCCTCCGGTTGGATTGGCTTGATTTCGAAGACGCATCCCGATCGTCGAGTCGCTCCGACACGGAGTTCAGTCCGTTCGGCGGCGTGGTGTATCAGGCGACGGAGCCGGTTGCGCTTTTTGCAAACGCAGGGCGCGGATACGGGTTGCCTTCCACGCAAGTGACTGGGCCGCGCGGAAAGCCGGAAGAAAGCGTGCAGGTGGAGGTGGGCGCAAAATGGAAAACGCCCGACGGCCGGTGGTCCAGCCAGATTTCCGGTTTCTATATCGAGCGCGAAAATATCGCCATCCCGGATTCATCCGGGCTCTTCACCGACAGTGGCGCGCAGGAGTCCATGGGGATCGATCTTGAAGCAACCGGGCGCATTTTGCCGGCCCTGACCCTTCGATTCGCCTATGGGTACCTCGACAGCGAACTCACCGATTTCAGCGAATTTACCGCCACCGGGGTTGCGAATCGAAACGGGAATACGGCCCCGTTTGCGCCCGAGCATATTGGGGTCGTGTGGACCGAATACTCATTTCTGCCGGATTGGATGGCAGCGCTGGGCGTTCGGGCGGTCGGTGATCAATTCATCGCCCCGGATAATCGTTTTGAGATCGACGGGTACGTTACCGTCGATGCTTCACTTACCTATGACAAGTCATCGTGGTATGCCGCGATCTACTTGCGAAACATCACCGACGAAGACGTGCTGACCCGAGGGCAGGGTGCCACGTCCGTGATTCCCGAGGACGGTGTCTCTGTTTTCGCGCATGTCGGCATCAGGCTTTGAGCCGGGTTGCTGTGAAAATTTTCCACGGAGAAAGCCAACTCAGAGTTTTGACGAGATCCATTGCGCGTACTAAGGTATCGGATTTGTATTAATGAAAGTTCAGTAATCATGGTGGCTCTTACCTATATCCTCCTGGCGGTACTCTTTGTAGTACATCAGGACTTCTGGTGGTGGGACTCTCAAGCCTTGGTATTCGGTTTTCTCCCCATCGGGCTGGCGTATCATGCTTTTTATTCGATTCTCTCCACGGGTGTCTGGGCTCTTGCTGTAAAGGCGATCTGGCCACACCGGTGGGAGAAGTGGGGAGACGAGGGGGATTGATCTAAGAATATGAATTACACCTCTCTCTATGTCATTTGTGGCTACCTTGTCATTCTCCTCCTGCTGGGAGTCGTCAGCAGTCGATTTTTTCGGGGCACGAGCACTGATTTCTTTGTGGCAAGCCGGTCCATCGGTTCGTTCATGTTGCTGATGAGCGTTTTCGGGACGACGATGACGGCATTCGCACTGGTAGGATCAACCGGCAAGGCATACACCACCGGCATCGGCGTGTACGGACTCATGGCGTCATGGTCCGGTCTCATCCATTCGGCCGTTTTTTTTCTGATCGGAATCCGGCTCTGGGCGATCGGAAAGCGATACGGCTATGTCACCCAATGCCAATACTTTCGCGATCGTTTCGAATCGCCATTGCTTGGGTACCTTCTCTTTCCGATCCTAGTGGCATTGATCATTCCCTACCTGCTCATCGGCTTGCTGGGCGCCGGCGCCGTGATGCGGGGGCTTACCATGGGCATGTTCCCCGAAGCGTTTGCGGCGACCCAGGGCGCCATTCCGCCGTGGCTTACGTCGCTGGTAATTTGTGCCGTTGTTTTGACGTACGTATTTCTCGGAGGGGTTCGGAGTACTGCCTGGGCGAACACCTTTCAGACCCTGGTTTTCATGGTGACCGGGGTCATTGCGTTTTTCATGATTGCCAATGCAATGGGAGGAATGCACGAGGCCACCGCCCTGGTTAAGGAACATTCTCCCCAGCACCTCGCCCGCGAGGGGATGATTGGAAAAGGCCAGTTCCTGACCTACATGTTCGTCCCACTTTCAGTCGGCATGTTTCCTCACTTGTTTCAACATTGGCTGACGGCACGTAGCGCAAAATCGTTTCGCCTGACGGTGATCTTTCACCCACTCTGCATCGCCGTCGTCTGGGTCCCATGTATTTTGCTTGGAATCTGGGCGGCGGGTTCGCCGGCCATTAACCTTCCGGCCGCGAAAGCGAACGCTGTGATTGGAGTGATGGTGAAGATGCTGGTGGAGGCACCGTTTCTCAGCGGACTGCTCACCGCGGGCATCCTCGCGGCCATTATGTCTTCGCTCGACAGCCAGTTCATGTGCATCGGCACGATGTTCACCAATGATATCGTTGTGCGACTGATGCCTGCCGAATCACTTTCCGACCGGCAGAAATTGTGGATCGGCAGGGCATTCGTCGTCGCAATCGTGTTGATTACCTACTTCTTCTCACTCGCAAATCCACGCAAGGTTTTCGAGTTGGGGGTCTGGTGCTTCAGCGGTTTTGGCAGTTTGTTTCCCTTGGTGTTCGCTTCCGTGTACTGGAAGCGCGCTACGAAAACCGGCGCCATTTCCTGCGTGATCACGACGGCGGTGGTCTGGTTTCTCCTGTTTGCGCGCGCGGACTATGGTGCGGCGGCGGAGCAAGACTCACTGGTGTGGGGCATGATGCCGGTAGCCTTCATTTTCGCGGCGTCCTGCATTGCCATGGTGGTGGGGTCCCTGGTTAGCCGTCCCCCCGCCGAGGCCATTGTCAGGAAATTCTTCCCGGATTTTCGTTCAACATGAGTGCTTCCCCCGGGGATATCCTCGACGCTCACGTACGGGATATTGTTGCTTGGCACTTTTCGCCGGAGACCGGGACTCCGTTTTGGATCGACTGGGCAAACGAGGCGGGGTGGGATCCGGCGCAGCGCGTGAAATCTGCCGCCGACCTGCTGGAATTTCCGAACTTCGACGGCGAGCGTCTCCGCTATGAACCCGCGGAACGCTGGATTCCCAAGGCGTACCAGGGGCGGCCCTACAATGTATTCGAAACGGGAGGAACCACCGGGATGCCCAAGCAGCGGCTGAATTGGGAGGACTATCAATACGATTACGAACAGTTCTCCACCTCGCTGGATGATGCCGCGTTTCCGCCGGGCGGAAACTGGCTGATGATCGGGCCCACGGGTCCCCGTCGTTTGCGCCTCGCAATCGAACATCTGGCGAATTACCGGGGAAGCATCTGTTACTTCGTCGACCTGGATCCCCGCTGGGTCAAGAAACTCATCGCCCGCAAAGAGTTCGACCAGGCGTCCGCTTACATGGACCATGTGGTCGATCAGGCCGTCACGATTTTGAAGCATCGGCCCATCTCTGCGCTGTTCACGACACCAAGGCTGCTGGAAGCGCTCGGCGAAAAAATTTCTATTCCGAAGGCGGGAGTTCGCGGCGTGTTCTGCGGCGGAACCGAGATGAAGCCGCAGACGGTTCGATTTCTCATGGAGGAAATTCTGGAAAGGGAGGTCACATTCGTCCCGACGTATGGAAATACGCTGATGGGCCTGGCGCACAGCGTCCTGGTGGGACCCGACAACGGATATTCGGTGACCTACTACGCTCCCCAGCCGAGAGCCATTCTTCGGGTCACAGACCCGGAGGACTCAAAAACAACCACGCCCTACGGCGGATGGGGCCGGGTAGAACTTACGACCCTCACCCGGGAACTCTTTTTGCCCCGGTTTCTGGAGCGCGATGAGGCGATTCGCAAGGAGCCTTGCGAGAAATATCCGTGGGACGGAGTCGGTGAAGTCCGCCCGTTCGGTGCGTCCGACCAAAAGATCGTCGAGGGCGTCTATTGATTTCGGATGTAGGGCCGTAGATGGATGCCCCATTGCACATACCTCTCTACCGGTTTGGACGAGTTTACGAGAGTCTCGAAACCGCGGAACTCACCGATTTCCGCGGAGAGGCAATCCCCGCTTTGGTCAGCCAGGCAAACACGGGATTGATTCGGCGGGATTTGCGGAAGATCTCGGACCCGTTTGACGCGTTGCAATCGCGAACTACCGCCGAGATGTTCGACATCTGCGCGCGGGCGGGAGATCTATTCCTGAATGCGGATCTTCCCGTAAGCGAAGCAAAGGCCCACGGACCCGATGAATACGTTGTATCACTATCCTCTACCGGCGGTCTTCCGCAGGCCCTTTGCCGTGCCAATATGCAGAAAGTGCATCATGTCCTGCGGCATATGCCGGACATTGTCCGCGGACTCACTCGCGCACTGGATCCTGTGGTCCTGGATCATGGCGTGAATCGGCAGGATGGTCAGCTTCTCAGCTTTCATGCGGCCGCCCGTTGTCTGGGTGTGGTTCTTCCCAGCAATTCCCCGGGTGTAAATTCGCTATGGCTGCCCTGCATTGCGCTTCGGATACCGGTGGTGATTAAGCCCGGTCGTCAGGACCCCTGGACCCCGTGGCGCATTATCCAGGCGTTTCTGGCTGCGGGCTGTCCACACGAGGCATTCGGTTATTATCCTACCGACCACGAAGGATCGAACGCAGTATTGGAATCTTGTGACCGCGCCATTTTATTTGGGGACCAGTCCACCGTCGATCGCTATGCCAACGATCCGACGGTCAGCGTGCATGGGCCGGGATACTCGAAAATCCTCGTCGGTGATGACCGTGCCGACTGCTGGCGCGATTACCTTGATATCATGGCCGACTCTGTTGCGAATAATAGCGGTCGAAGTTGCGTAAACGCGTCTACCATTTCGATTCCTCGACACGGCCGCGCAGTGGCTGTGGCGCTCGCGGAAAGAGTCGCGGAGATCGGTCCTGTGGGCCTGGACAGTCCGGAAGCCCGGCTGGCTGGATTCGCGCAGCCCCAGGTCGCGGCCTGGACCTCGAAGAGAATCGACGAGGGGCTCGTGGCAGGCGGCGCGGAAGATCTGAGTGCGGCCGTGCGCGGACCCGACCGGTTGGTGGAACAGGATGGCCTGACCTATCTGAAGCCCACGGTCATCTACTGCTCCGACCCGGGGCACGAACTTGCAAAAACGGAGTTCCTGTTTCCCTACGTTGCGGTGACCGAGGTTGCGCAGGATGAGATGCCGGAGTGGATCGGCCCGTCCCTGGTCGTCACCGCGATCACCGGCGATGAGCAATTCCGCAGCACCCTGTTGAACTGCCGGCAGATCGACCGGCTCAACCTCGGACCACTCCCCACGACGTCGGTCCAGTGGGACCAGCCCCACGAAGGCAATTTATTCGAATTCCTCTACCGGCGCCGGGCGATCCAGGAGGCAGCCGTTGCCGCAAAGTGAATACAACGTATCCGAAGTGCCCGGTCTCACGGTTCCAGTTGTCACCGGAGCGGGCTCGGTGCAAAATGTCGGGGTCCTTGCGGTGCAGCACGGCGGGCACCGTGCCCTGGTCGTGACGGACGCCGGCGTGGCCAAAGCGGGTCATGCCGATGTGGTTCGTGATCATCTTCGGGCCGCGGGTCTCGAGGCGGAAATCTATTCTAACGTTCATGAGAACCCGACCACCGATGATGTGCACGCATGCGTAGAGCCCGCTCGGGCGATGCACGCGGATATCCTGGTCGCGGTCGGTGGCGGCAGCAGTCTGGACACGGCAAAGGGCTGTAATTTTATTTTTACAAACGGCGGGCGGATGCAGGATTACCGGGGCGTCGACAAGGCGTCGCAGCCGATGCTTCCGTTCATCGCGGTGCCTACTACCGCGGGCACCGGCAGCGAGTGCCAGCGCTTCGCGCTCATTTCGGATCCCGACACCCATCAGAAAATGGCGTGCGGAGATGTAAAAGCGCTGGCACGCGTCGCGATTCTTGATCCGGTGCTTACCTGTACTCAACCGCCTTTCGTCGCAGCCTGTACCGGCATGGACGCGGTATCTCACGCAGTTGAGACCGCGGTGACAAACGTCTCGACCGATGAATCGCTGGCGCTTTCTCACGAGGCCTTCCGGCTGCTTATCCGGAATCTTCCTCTGGTCGTTTCGGATCCGGATGATCTCGCGGCCCGTGCCGCGGTGCAGATGGGGGCCGCCCTGGCCGGCAGCGCGATTGAGCGCAGTATGTTGGGCGGAGCTCATTCGGCGGCAAATCCGTTGACCGCCCATTATGACATTCCACATGGCCAGGCCGTGGGCCTGATGCTCTCCCACGTGGTTACGTTCAACGGGGAAGACGGTGAGACAAGTCAACGATACGCCTCCCTTGCCGGCGGGTCCGGCCAGGAGGATCCGGCGTCGACGTTGAATCGTTGCCTCGGAGAATTGATGGATATACTAGGTCTCCACCGTCCCCTCGAGACATTCGGCCTGGAGCGAAAGAATATTGGCGTCCTTGCGACCGAGTCGGCCGATCAATGGACGGCGCGTTTCAATCCCCGCCCGCTCACGGCCGGCGACTTCGAGCGCTTCTATGAATCCGCTTTCTAGCCGGACGCTGAAGTGCGCGCGTGTTCACGTAGCCGTGATCGGAATTGCCTTCGCGCCCCCGGGTCATGCCGCGGATTGGCCGATGGCGCGCGGCAACCCTGCCCTGACCGGATTTACGGCCGAGCCGGTCCCTGATCAGCCGAAACTTCTCTGGAGCGTAAAGACCGGCGGCCCCGTGCGTGGAGGGGCCGCGGTAGTGGGAAACGATCTGTTCGTGGGTTCCGGCGACGGAAAGATTTATGCGATAAACGTGATGGCCGGCACCACAAACTGGGTGTTCGATACCGGGGCCACGATCGAGTCCACACCTTGTGTAGTGGATCGCCGTGTTTTCGTCGGGAATGACGAGGGGACGCTTGTGGCCCTGGATGCCGGGCGCGGCACGAAAATTTGGGAGTACTCTGCTGAGGATCGAATTGTCGGCGGCGTGAATCGTTTTCTCAACCCGACCAACGAGCAGTGGCGGGTTGTTATTGGAAGCTATGATTATCACGTTCATTGCGTTGATGCCGCAACGGGAGATCTGGTTTGGAAGTATGCTACGGACAACTTCATCAACGGTACGCCCGCGATTGACGATGGATTCGCCTATGCCGGAGGCTGTGACGGATTGCTGCACGCCATTGATCTTTCTACGGGGAATCGATCCCAGGCGATCGAAATCAACGCCTACATTGCCGGCTCCCCGGCCCTGGAGAGTGGATTCGCCTACTTCGGGCACTACGGGAACCAGTTTCTATGCGTTGATCTCACCGAAAAGAAAATGTTGTGGACCTACGAAGATCGCGAATTTCCCTTCTTCGCCTCACCTGCGCTCTCCGAAAAACTCGCCGTGATCGGCGGGCGCGACAAGCGGATGCATGCGGTTCACAAGGCAACCGGGGAGCCGGCGTGGCAGGCGCGTACGAGGGGACGCATCGATAGTTCGCCGGTCATCACCGTTGATCGCGTTCTTGCAGGATCCGAAGATGGCCGGATCTATATGTGGGATCTTACATCCGGCGACGAACTCTGGAATTATGACCTTGGTGAGGCCATCCTGTCTTCACCGGCTGTTGCCGGAGGGCGCATCTTTGTCGGATGCGAAGACGGTACAGTCTATGCCTTTGGCGACGCCGATGCAATGCAGGCAGGAAAGCCGGCCGTGCCCTACCCGGAACTGACTGTACATCGCAAACCCTCGGCGCTCGCTCCCCAAGCCGTCGTGTCTGACTGGCCTCAATTTCTTGGACC
>Ga0310124_10001350_pt1 | contig 17131 bp, 15 predicted proteins | sample CB11b_AW_Bot5_MG_FD_203507 | JGI IMG/M metagenome (GOLD analysis project Ga0310124, IMG submission 203507) | Marine microbial communities from Western Arctic Ocean, Canada - CB11b_AW_Bot5 | ecosystem: Environmental > Aquatic > Marine > Oceanic | place: Canada: Western Arctic Ocean | collected... | reverse complement strand
GAGATCGTGCTGACTTCGGCGGTCAGGATCTGTGCTTTCGGACTCAAGTCGGCTCGATCGAGGTCGCGGGGTCGGAGCGCGGGTGGGGCGTCCTCGCGGTTGAGCAGCGACCCAGGCTCGATGAAGTAGCGCCCCCGCAGGTAGAGGAACACCGCCACCAGCAGTGGGACGAGCATGAGTCCCACGGACACGGCGGCGGACAGCACGAAGTAGGTGTTGGAGGAGCGCAGCAGGATCAGCGCGGTGTACAGCGCGTCGATCGTGTAGTGCCAGACCAGGGCGGGCAACAACCCCCAACGGATGACGACGTAACCCATGACGACGCCCGCCATGCCCACCTCGAGGCCGCGGATCCAAAAGGGTTGCTGTGGATAACCGGCGTGGCCGAATCCCCAAATGAGAGCGGCGATCAGCACCGCGAGCCAGCGGTGCTTCAGTAGCCGATGCAGAAAGGGGATGGAGAAGGCGCGTGAGGTAAACTCTTCGCTGACTGCGGGCATGAAACCGATCAGCAGCACGACAACCCACGGGAAATGGGTGTTGACCATCTCGCGATAGGGGATATCTGCCGGACTCCAGGCGCCGAAGTGATCGGCAACGAGGTAGAACAGGGTCTGATAGGCGATGAAAACCGCCGTAAGGGTGAGGCCGATGATCGTGCCGATGAGGAAACGTTTGGTGCGCAGGCCGTCCGGCCGGAACTGCTCCGAAATGCTGATCTGGTCGCCATACCAGCGGCGGTACTCAGGTTCGCCACTGGCAACGACGAAGGTGATGCCCACGGCAGCTGCCAGGGCGCCGGCCAATCCCAAGAGGATGCTCTGGGTAAGGAAGTTGAAGAAAGTGTCCGTCGTGTCGAAACCGTAGATGGTGACGGTCAGGTTGTTGAGATGCGACAGGAAGGTGAGGACGAAGGCGATGCCGCCGAAGACGAGGGCGGTACGCCAACGCACATCCTGCCCACGGATGGAGGTGACGAGCCGCGAGAGCATGGCGATCGCCGTAAGAAACATCAGCAACCCGGCGATCAGTCCCGTCACCTGGTTGCTCGAACGCAACTCGGTGTATTGTCGGCGCCAGGATTCGGACACTTTGAGGAACTCGGTGTAGCCACCGACGAGATCGCCCTGGATCCTGACGCGGTATCGATAGGTGCCTTCGGAAACTTCGAAGCCCGCCAGTTTCCAGGTGAAGAGGTGATCGACACGCTGGGGCCGCTGTGTCGTCTCCGCTTCGACGAAATCGAGCCCCCCCATGTCGAGCCCCATCGTCTGTGCCAGGAACTGCTCCGCCAGTCGCCGCGCCTTGCCCTGGGTCAGACTGGCGCCACTCGACTCTTCTTCGATGAGGTGCTGAAAGCCGACGAGGTCACCCGTCGTGGTGTGTTCAACGCGGTATTCCTCCTTCTGGCGTTCGCGGAACCAGCGGTTGCTCCAGCGCCACAGGCGGACGGGGTTGCCAATAATTCTGCTGGCGCCCTCGAGTCCCCGCTCCCGTTCGAGGAAGGTCTTGGCCTGGTCGTCGAAGTCGAAGACAACCGCCTGGCGGTAGTCGGTCAGATCAAAGCCCCGATGCTCGAGAAAAGCAGCACCGCGCACTCGTGCCTCATCCCTTGTGATACGAAAATCGATGGTCGCTTCAGGGAAGGCATCGTAGAAGAAGTGGGTCCCCACCAGCAGGCTCACAATGGTGAGTCCGGCGCAGACAAAAATCAGGCGGATGTCACGGGTCTGGAGGGATTGTTCCATATAGCCGATATAGTAGGGGACGCCAGCAGCCGGGCAAGGGATAGTGTAGCTTTAACAGGCCTGGTGCTTCACTTCTTCACTTAGCTCGAGATGCCGATGAACCATCGTACCGCGCTGTCTGTTGCTGTTCTGATCACCCTGAGTGCTGTCCAGGTGGCGGCGCAGTTCAAGCCCCTCACGTATCCACCACGTCATCAATCCTGTCAGTACCGGTCTTGAGGTCGCAACGGATAAAAAGGAACGGCGCTACTACATCGACCGTGGCCAACGGTCGAGTATCAACAAGGGAGACTTGCGCAACGTATATCGCGAGAAACGGATCGTGCCCGACTTGCCAGTGGCAATCCGCGTCTTCATCGGCACCATGCTGATCGAGGCTTCGCAGCAGTCGTCGTCGGTCGGTCGATTCGTCCCGAATGAAAAAGCGATCTCACGTCCGATGATCCGTTACAAGACGGCGATGAAGAGCGATATCGTCGTCCCCCGTCTCGTCATTGACAACAGTGTTCTTTTCGACTCGGGGATGGCTCTCTGAAGGCGGGGGCGGCAGAAGAGTTTGCCCAGGTGGCAGAATTCGTGCGCCTGTTTTCGCCGGAGCCGGCCGGAGATGCAGCGGGCAACGACTGCAGCAGACTCATGGTCATCTGACCTTGCTGATCGAGGGCCTTGTCGAGCAGTCTGATCGTCATCTCGCTGTGCAGGCGCTGCGTACTGAGAGCTGATGCGGTGTCGGCTAAAATTGCCGTCAAGCCATCCATACCGTAACCCTACCATTCGACTTGCCCCTGTGCAAGAGACGATAGGACGAAAATGGCAACGATGAACCCTCTCGATTATGGTCGGTCTTTCGTCATCGGCAATGGTCCCGAGAACGAGGTCCGTTTCTGGGTGGAGTCACGAACCCGTCTGATCGACGATGTGGCCGGCACTGAGGAGGATTATCTGCAGTGTGCTTCGTGCAAGAGCGAGGCCACCTTTGCCGCCAGGGACCTGTTTCAGGACGACAACTACGACTTCCTGCCCGTCTTTGGGCCCATCTGGGGAGTGGTCTTTCGCCGCAAGGCCTACCTCAACCAGGGATACCGCGAGACACGACCCGCCCAGGGGTGGTGGAATGGTCAGCGGACAGATCTGGTAGAGGGAGCGGCACGTGAGCTAGAAACCAATGCGGTGATCAGGGAGGCGACATACAGCAACGAGCCAATCGTTGCCCAGACGGAAATCAAGGACAGCACCAGTGGTCTGCGGGCTATCATCGAGTCTCCGGTGAAGACGATGAATACGAATCGTGAACAGGACATGTATCAGGTGGATACGGGTCCGGTGCTGCTCCCGGATCTCAAGCGCCATGAGCGTAGCGTCGATGGACTGCGCCTGGCCTTCGTCGCCTTCAATGTGCCGCACTTCGCTGATTTTGTCGTCGAGGTGCCCACCACCATCGGTGCTGCTCCCACGGGGACCGAAGTGCACCACTATTCTGAACGGATCAACCTAGCCGCTACCAATCGACTCTACGCGGTGGACTGAACATGGATCTTTTCGTCGGCACCAGCGGCTACAACTACAAAGAGTGGAAGGGACCATTCTACCCGGAGAAGATGCCAGCGAAGGACATGCTCGAGTTCTATTCGGGGCAGTTCCGCAGTGTCGAGATCAACAACTCCTTCTATCGTGTGCCCAAACCGGATGTTGTACGCAACTGGGCGGAGACCGTGTCGAGCAGGTCGAACAACGCTTCGCAAGTACCGCGGACTGGGGGTATCTGCGTCTGCGTGGCAGCGAATATGGGGAGCAGGAGATGATGGCCTGGTCCCGGCGGGTGCTGGCACAGGACTGGGAACGGGCTTTCGTGTTCTTCAAACATGAAGATGAAGGCCTTGGGCCAAAGTTGGCGCGGGCCTTTCTCACAGCGGAGGCTACTCAGGTCCGCGACCTCGGCCTGCTCGTCGTCGATGAGGAGCCGGTGCCTGACTGGCCACATTGGCGTCCTGGCTCAGTTTGAGGATCCAGCGATTGTGCAGATCGACCAATCGATTCTGTACATGTCGATGGCTTTTTGCGTGATCGATCGTCTCTGTTGGATCCAGGGCGAGATTGGCGAGGAAAATGTCGTCCCCCTGGCCAACGATTTTCCAGGGACCTTCCCGCACCGCCCAATCCTCCTTGTAGACCCAGTAGAGGGCGTCGTGCGGAGAACTGGCTTCGTCCGAGGCACAGACCGAGGCCAGACTGGCTCCGTCGATCTCCACCTGTGGCAGCGGCACATCGCAGAATTCGGCGAGGGTTGGCAACAGGTCGAGAGCGGTCACCGGCTGCGGCCGCAATTGACGCCCGGAGATATGCGCCGGCCAGGAGATGATTGCGGGCACTCGCAGACCGCCCTCCCATAACGTCATCTTACCGCCACGCAGGATGCCGGCGCTACCACCCCCGCCGGAACGTTCTTCGGTGGAGTGGCCGTGGTCGGAGAGGAAGATGACGATGGTGTTGTCCCGCAGGTCGAGCTCTTCCAGTTTCGCCATGATCATGCCGACACGATCGTCGAGAGTGCTGACGAGGGCAGCGTATTCCCGCCGCGAAGCATTCTCGATATGTCCGTAGCGTTCCCGGGCCGCCGGATCGGGCTGAATCGGATAATGGGGGATGTTGAAGGGCATGTAGAGGAAGAAGGGCTCGTCCTTGTTCTGCTCGATGAAGCGTACGGACTCACGCACCATCAGGTCTGGGAAATAGCTGCCCTCTTCGTGCCAACGCTCTTTGTTACGCCACATCACATGGCGGTCGGGGCCACCCCAGTAGTAGTGGTGGGAGTAGTTGTCCATAGCGCCGGTGCGGTGGCCGAAAAACTCATCGAAGCCCTGATCATCGGCATACATGCCGTCGTCAAAGCCCAGGTGCCACTTGCCGATGCAGGCGGTGTGATAACCGGCAGGCTTGAGCATTTCGGCGATGGTTGTTTCCGCCGGATTGATGCCATGACCAAGGCGCAGGACACGCGGGAAGTGACGTCCCGTGAGCATGGAGGCACGGGATGGTGTGCACGCCGGGGCGGTCACATAGAACTGTGAGAACCGCACGCCACTGTAGGCCAGTGCATCGATGTGTGGGGTGAGCAGGTCCTTGCTGCCATAGCAGCGCAGGTCCACCGAACCGAGGTCGTCAGCGACGAAGAGCACAACATTGGGGCGCCGGCGGAAGGCGGCACAAGCGGATGGCACGGTACCACCGGCGAGGGCGGCGGCACCAAGGCCGAGAGTGGCCAGAGCCTGTCTACGGGTAAATTGTGCTGTCATAGTCTCCCAATCAACGGGTGCCAACGTCGAAACCTAGGCGTTCGTATTTGCTGCGATACTTGTCGTATAGCTGTGTGTGGTGGCTGGACAGGTCTACTTGCCGACCACCGATAAATTCCAACTCGACGTGGGTGGTCAGTTCCAGCAGGTCACCATCGGTGACCACGAGGGTTGCCTCCTTGCCGACGTCGATGGAACCGAGTCGATCATCCACACCGAAGATACGGGCTGGATTCAGGGTGACGGCGCGCAACGCTTCTGCCCGTGGCAATCCGTAAGCGGCGGCCCGACCCGCCTCTTCAGGCAGGTAACGGATGAAGGCAGGCTCCCAGGTATGGGCAAAGCAGAACAGGACACCTGCCTCGAAGAGTTTGTTTGGCGCCGTGTAGGCGGCATCGTAAGGATCGTCGGCGCGCGTGGGCAGAGAGTAGGTATTGTGGTAGATGACGGGTACCTGCCGCGCCGCCAGTTCGGCGCCGGCGCGCCAGATGTCACCAGAGCCTGCAATGATGAGCCGCACTCCTTCCGCCTCCGACCAGTCCAGGGCGGCCTGCACCTGGCGCACATTATTGACCGTGACCAATACGGGAAGTTCGCCAGACAGGACCGGGAGCAGGGCTTCGGCGCGCAGGTCATGAGCGGTCCCGTCGTTTGCCTGACGGGCCTTGCCGTAGGCACGGGCGGTGGCGAAGGTGTCGCCTAACTGCTGGATCTGCGCGTCGCGACGCTTGATCTGTTCGGCGGGCGTCGGTTTGGCTCCCTCGCGGCGGTTGATGTACATGGGGGGCCAGTTGACGACCAGCGCCGCTGGGGTCTTGATGACCAAATCCTCCACCGTCCATCCATCCATACGCAGCAGCGCGCCCCTACCGGAAATCAGTCCGCCAGTGGGGATGGCCAGCGTCGCGGTGACACCGTTGGCGCGCGCTACGGGGAAGTGTTCGCTGTCCGGGTCGACGGCGACATCGGCGCGGACCTCTGGTGTTACCGCGCCAACCTCGTCATAGTCGTTGCTGGCACGTACGGCCCTGATCTCGGACAGGCCGATGACGCTGGCGCCATCGATCATGCCCGGATAGACGTGTTTGCCGGTGATGTCGATGCGCTGCGCGTCGGGGGGGATGACGACATCCACGCCTACGGCGGTGATGACACCATCGACGAAGAGCACCGTTCCACCCGCGATGTCATCACCGGACACGGTGTGCACCGTCGCCCCGAGCAGAGCGATGGGCTGCTTTTGCGGCGCACCTGGGATTTGGTCAGAGGCGACGACGGCAGCGGGCAAAAGCATGAGAAGAGGGAGGATCAGGGAGCGCATCAGTTGGTCTCCCCATCGGCGAGTACGGCCTGGATCAATCGGTTGCGCTCGGTATCGACCTGCTGACGGCGCTGACCATCGGTTTCCAGGTCGAAGTAGCGTCGGCCATCGATCCAGGTCTGTTCACAACGCGTGTAACTCGACATGGGTGACTGGCTCCAGATGACGAAGTCCGCATCCTTGCCAGGCTCCAGTGAGCCGACCCGGTGATCGGCGCCCAGTTGTCGTGCCGGTTCAATGGTGACCATGTGCAAGGCCTGTTCCGGTTCGACCCCACCGTATTTGACCGCCTTGGCGGCATCGACGTGGATGCGACCGCCATAATTGGACAGATCTGAATTGAGAGAGACGCCGACACCGACGAAATGCATGAGCGCCGCATTGAACGGGATGGCGTCGCGGACTTCGAACTTGTAGGCCCACCAGTCGGAGAAGGTGGACGCGTGGGCGCCGTGTTCGGCGATGATCTCCGCTACCTTGTATCCCTCCAACACGTGCTGGAAGGTGCCGACAGTGAAGCCGAAGTCATCGGCGATCCGAATCAGGGCGAGGATCTCGTCCTGCCGATAGGAGTGGCAGTGGACGAGACGCTCTGATGCGAGCACCTCGACGAGCGCATCCAGTTCGAGGTCGCGGCGCACCGAGGAATCACGCTGGCGTTGTTCGCCGTACTCACGCGCGGCGGCGAGACGGTCGCGGATCAGCGCCGCCACCCCCATACGCGTCTGTGGGTAGCGGCTGGTAAAGTGGGGTCCCCGGTTGCTGTGTTTCACATTTTCGCCGAGGGCGAACTTGATCGTCGGCATGGCGCCTTCCAGCAGCAGTTCCTCGACGTCGGCGCCCCAGCGCAATTTGATCGTTGCATTCTGCCCACCGATGGGGTTGGACGAACCATGCATGACGTGCACCGTCGTCGTGCCCTGGGCCATATGGCGATACAGGCGGTTGTCATAGGGGTTGAGCACGTCACGCACCCGCACCTCAGCACTGACAGCCTGCGTCCATTCGTTGAGGCCACCCATGGCTCCCACATGCACGTGGGCATCGACGAGTCCCGGTGTCACGTGTTTGCCCGTGGCGTCGATGACGACGGCGCCTGAAGGTACCTTGAGGTCATGGCCGATGGCGTCGATTCGGCCGTCGCGAACCATTAGATCAGCATCCTGCAGGATGCCATCCGGTCCAGACGTCCAGATTGTGGCGCCACGAACGAATACGGCACGGGGCTGCTCGGGCAGTCCGGCGAAACCGAAGCTGACGGGTGGGAAGGGGAGGAGGAGGGGCTTGATTGCGGTTTCGTCGGAAGTCGCGGTGGAGTCGTTCGCCGCCTTGGACAACGTGTCCTGGGCAGCGCGGGTTGCCTGCCATGTGAAGTCGATGCCCAGCGGGGTCTCGCCGACGCCGGCAAGCAGGCTGTCAGAGACCCGTGCCGACAGCCGCAGCATGCCCTCCAACCCCAGCGAATCGCCGGCAAAGGTCAGGGTCAGGCGCTGACCCTCCAGACGCAGCGTGCCGACTTTGATCTCGAGACTGTCCTCCGTCACCGTACCCTTCCACGCGCTCGCATCGCCCGTCTTACCTTTGACTTTCAGGCCAAGAACGAGGGGGGGGTCAGTCGACAGCTGCAATTGCAGCGTCCAGTTCCCCCGCAGGTCGAGGTGAGCCGGATCGTTGACGCGGTGGCGGTCACCGTCGATCCACAACGCCATTATCTGCGTGCCCTCTGCGAAGAGATCGCCGTCCGTGACTACGAGATGGGCGAGGCGCCCCTTTTCGATGGTACCAAGCTGATCGGCGACACCGAAGATCTGCGCCGGCACCGTGGTCAGTGCAGCAAGGGCATCGTCGGCGGACAGGCCGTGCTCGATCGCTTTGCGCACGCGGGCGAGGAAGTCGGCGCGCTTCGGCAAACCCTCGCTGGTCAGTGCAACGGTCACGCCGGCGTCCCGCAGGCGACCGGCGTTGGCTGGTGCCGCCTCCCAATGCCAGAGGGAGGCGAGACTGACGGCGAGGGCGTCCTCCGGATCGGACAGGTCCGGCGCCGGGGGAAAGTTAACTGGCAGGATCACGGGGACGTCGAGGCTGCGCAGGCGCTGGAGCTGGCGATATTCGGCGCCACCACCCCGCAGGGCGATGCGCAGGCCGTGTTCGGTGGACAACTCGGCGGCGATGCGCAGCATACGGTCATCGTTGACTTCGAGGATGACGAGCTCCCGATCGGCCAGATCACCAGCGGAGAGGGCACCGTCGAGGGCGGCGAGGGCATCGATGATTTCCGGCGGGGCTCGGTGCGCCGGTGGTCTGGCGTGGATGCGGGCATACCAATCAGCATCCAGCAGGGTCTGCCGTATGAGTGCGATAGCGCCCATCAAAGAGCCCGGATAGGTAACCTCTTCCCACGTCGCCCTCTGTGTCCCCGGATTTTTCACCGCGATGTGATGAGCCACATCGCTGCGCACCAGTGTTGATCGTGTGTCGCTCGGGGCGGTGCTGACGAGGACGCTCCTGCCATGAAATGTCCCAGACGCCGGCACGACGAGGGCCGCCGTAAAGCCAAGGCTGCGAAGTCCTTTCAGGCCGACTGCATCCGGCTGGTAGAGCTCGGCGGCGCGCAGTTCCGCCAGGACATTCACATTCCAGTGCGAGTTGGCGCGCTGACGCTGGGTCTCAGCGTCAGGCAAGCCGATGTGGGCGTAGGGTTCGATCAATCCGGCGTAGACGGTGCGTCCATCGCCGTCCCACAGACGGGCGTCGGCAGGGGGGTGAATTTTCGCCGCTGGACCAACGCTTTCGATGCGACCATCACGCAGCACGATCGTGCCGCTGTCAATGACGACGCCCGGGCGCGGGATGACCCGGGCGCCGACGATGGCGTGTACTCGAGGGGTGGCGTCGCGGATACCGGTGGTGGGTGCAACGCCTTGCCGGGGCGCAGCGTGAAGGACACCGGCGAGGGCGACGCAGACGAGACCGGGGAGGATAATCTTCATTATCCCAGGTGTAGTTCGTCCGCGGATCCGAAGCGCCAGGCTGGCACCTGAGATGGGGTCAGCCTCGTGCCGTCCGACAGATTTTCCTGCCGGTCCTGCAACTCAGCGACCATCCGACTGCGCCAGTGATTGAGTTCGGTGCCGTCTGTGGACGCAAGGTCCCGGCATTCGTGTGGATCCTCGTCCAGATGGAAAAGCTGCTCCTCGCCTGTGATCGGATTCCAGATGTACTTCCAGTGACCGTCGGTGAGATACTGGTTCGCATTTTCCGGATGATAACAGGGGGAATGCTCCCCGTGGTAGAACTCACGCCAGCCGTTGGTTTCTCCCTGCATCAGGGGCAGGATGCTACGGCCTTCGACACTCTCCGGAATCGCTACTCCCGCCGTCTCGAGCAATGTCGGCATGATGTCCTCCCAGCCTACGGTGACGGGAGCGCCGACCTCGACATTGCGCGCTCCCTGGAATGACGCCGGGGGACACAGGATGAAGGGGATCCGCGCCGACGCCTCGTACGCGTAGGTCTTGCGCCACAGGTGATGGTCACCGAGCATCTCGCCATGGTCGGAGGTGAACAGGGTCAGCGTCTCACCCAGATCACCCGAGCGATTCATCGTTTCGATGAGGCGCCCGATCTGTGCGTCGAGGAAGGCGAGGTAGGCGAAATAGGCCGCCCGCGCCCGGTGCATGACGTGCTCGGGCACCCGACCACGCCATTGATTGATATCCATCGGGTACGTAGCATCGTCAGCATGATGGGCGGCCCAGTCGCCGATCTCGGGAGCGGGCAGGTGGCGGTCGATGAACTGGTCGTAGTAAACCTGTGGTGGACACCATGGCGGATGAGGTCCATTGAAGGACAGGCATAACATGAAGGGACGAGTGGGATCGCGGTGGCGGAGGAAGTCGAGTGCTTCGGTGACGAACCAGGTCTCCTCCATCTGGTGTTCGGGCAGGTGGTTTGGCCGCCCAAGCCAGGAGTTGCCGGGCACACCGTGGGCGAATCTCTCGATCCCTGACAGTCCCTGTTGTTGCTGCAGCCAGGCGCTGTAGTCGGCGCTCGTTTTGAGCAACTCAAATCCCAGGTGGGCTCGTGCAGGGTGAAAGTGCGTCTTGCCGATGTTGACGGTTTGATAGCCGCCATCACGCAGCGTCCCAGCAAGCGTGTTGTCGTACTCCCACGGTTTGCCATCCTGGTATCCCACCATGCCTTGGGAGTAGGGGGTCATGCCCGTCATCAGCGAACGGCGGGCGGCGATGCACGAGGGACAGGGTGTGTAGGCGCTGGTGAACGTCGTGCCAGCAGCCGACAACGAGTCGAGGTGCGGTGTGTCCGCTACCGGGTGTCCGAGGCGACCGAGACTGTCGCCGCGCCAGTGGTCGGTGAGGATAAGGAGAAGATTGGGACGTGAACTGGCCATGCGTGAGTCGCTCCCGGTAAAAGACAAGTTAGCAGAGGGCAAACAAACCAGAATCAGTGGCGCCGACAACTGCCGGCGCCTTCTCCAGGAGAGACGGCACAATGGGTATGACAGAAGAAGAGAAGTTCCGCTTCGATCTCACGGGGTTTCTCGTACGGCCCGCGATCCTTACAGCCGACGAGATCGCCCCCATCGTCGATCAGATCGATCGCATCAAGCACGACCCGGAGTCACTGCCGGTGGAAGAGCGGGCCGTTCCCGGTGGCGCTATGAGTCTGCTCATCGATCATCCCAAGGTGACGGAGGTTCTGCACGACCTCATCGGTCCCGACGTGCGCATGGAGGGCACATTCTGCGTCTGGCGCAGCAAGGGGGAAGTGCATGGCGGCCTTCATGGTGGCGGACCGGGACAGATCGATCCCATCTTCGGCTACCGTTGTGCCAATGGCCGCATCCATGCCGGTATGGTGCGCGTCATCTTCGAACTCACGGATGTGACAAAGCAGGACGGTGCCACGCACTTCATTCCCGGTAGCCACAAGGCGAACTTTCCCATGCATGCAGATCACATGTCGCTGGAAGCTGGGAAGCGGTCGGAATTTCTCGCGACCTACGAGTGTCCTGCGGGAAGTGCGATCTTCTTTACAGAAAATCTGTGCCACGCCGGTCCCCCGTGGGAGCGGGAGACGCCTCGGGTAGCTGTACTCAATGCATACTCCCACCTGGCTACACACTGGCATCGCCTGACGATTGCACCAGAGGTGATGGCCGGATTGTCGCGCCAGAGACAGGCGTGGTTTCGCGAGCCGTGGATCGCAGACTTTCGCACCTCACCGGCAACGCACAACACGACGGATCGTTTTCTGCAGATGGAAGAGCCGACGGTCCGCCTGGACCATCAATCTTGATTACGAGTCAGCAGACTCAAGACAGACTCAGGATCTGCCGGGCCTCCTCTGGGGTCGCTACGGCCCGCTCCGCCTCGACGGCGATGCGGGCCATGCGGGCCACGAGTTGTTCGTTGCTGGCCAGTTCTCCCCGCCGGTAGTAGAGGTTGTCCTCGAGGCCGACCCGAACATGGCCGCCCATGCCGATGGCCAGCACCCCCATGGGCAGTTGCCAACGACCGAGACCTGCCACCGTCCACGTTGCCGACGGTGGGATCGACTCTCGCAGGAACAGCAGCTGCCTCGCCGTCGCCGGCTGCGAGCCACGGCTGCCCATGACGAAGTCGAAATGCAGTGGCTCTGTCGCCAGACCCTGTTCGACCAGCGCCAGAGCGTTGTCGATCATACCCGCTTCGAAGATCTCCATCTCCGGTTTGGTCCCCGCATCGACCATGGCCTGCGCCAGGATGGCGACGGTGTCGAAGGAATTTGCGTAGACCTGGTCGGGAAAGTTCATCGAACCCGTCGTCAGCGACGCCATCTCGGGCTGAATCCGCCGCACGGGTATGGCACGCACCTGGGCGTCAAGATCGGCACGACCGCCCGTCGAGATTTGCACGATCAGGTCTGTGCGCTCCGTGATCAGGGTGTGGATGCGGGTGAAGATCTCCGGATCCAACGTGGCGCCCCCCTCTGCGTCGCGCGCATGGACATGGGCGATGGCGGCACCTGCGTCACGGCATTTCACCGCTGCGTCGGCGATCTCTTCCGGCGTCAGCGGCACGTGGGGGGTACGGTCGCGACTGGGAACGCTGCCATTGAGGGCGGCCGTAAGGATGACGGGCTGTGTCATACGCTGTTGCCGGACGCTCCCACGTCTCGAAGGATGCGCAGGATGTCGTCGCCGAATTTCTCCACCTTGTTGGGGCCGATGCCGTGCGCGAGTTGCAGTTCGTCTATGCCGGAGGGACGCAGGGTGGCGATATCGCGCAGGGTGCGGTCGCTGGCCACGACGTAGGGAGGTTTGCCTTCCTCTCTGGCCGTCTCCAAGCGCCAGGCGCGCAGGGCTTCGAAGATTCTGGCGCCGAGCTGGTCCAGGTCGGAGGGGACCGGTGCGGCCCGCTTCCGGCCACCAGTGCGGGGTGCGCCCTTCGGCGCGCGCCGTCGCCCAGCATCGGCGGCGGGTAGCAGCAGACGCGCCGGACGTCGTTCGTGAATCACGTCGTAGCCTTCATCGGTGACGACGACGACGGGGCGGTCACCGCCGGAAAAATCCACCCAACCGGCGGTGACGCAACGCCTCAGCAAGGTCAGAATCCACTCCTCTTCTCTCTCGGAAAGCAGACCGTATGTCGGGGTCTGATCGAGGCCGGCGCGGGACAGGCGCAGATCGTCGGCACCGCGAAGCAGACGGGCGGCGGCGCCGATACCGAAACGACCGTGCACGCGGGCGACACCGCAGAGGGCCTGGCGCACGACTCGATTGACCTCGTCGGCATCGTGAGCCTCGTCATCTGACAGTTTCAGGCAGACGTCGCACTTGCCACAGCCGGACAAGATCTCCGCCTCGTCGCCAAAATAACGCAGGATCGCATCGTGACGGCAGCCGCCTCCTTCGGCGTAACGCATGAGCTCGAGGAACAGGTTCCAACGGTGGCGGACGGTCTCCGGGTCAGGGATACGACCGTCCACGTCACTCTCGATCAGGCGTCGACGCAGGGCCATGTCTCCGGGGGATAACAGCAAAAGACAGACGGCGTCCTCCCCGTCCCGGCCAGCACGGCCGGCCTCCTGGTAGTAGGCCTCCACCGAACTGGGCGGTGCCAGGTGGACGATACAACGAACGTCGGCACGGTCGATGCCCATGCCGAAGGCGTTGGTGGCAACCACGATCTCCTGGTCGCCGCCGATGAAGGCTTGCTGCACGACTTCTCGTTCGGAACCGGACATGCCGGCGTGATAGGCGGCACTGTTCCAGCCCGCCTGCCGCAGGCGGGCCGCTTCTTCGTCGGTCTGACGCCGCGTCGGGGAGTAGATAATGGCCGTGCCGCTGTTGGATCCAGGCGCACTCAAACCCTCCCGCAGGATGGCGTCCACATAGGCCTCGCGATCGCGCTTGTTCTGCGTCTCCGATACCCGAAAGGCGAGGTTGGGACGGGCGAAGCCGCGTAGATGTTGCGGCGTCTCCGGGGGCAGGTGCAGACGCTCGAGGATCTCGTCCCGTACGATGGGTGTTGCCGTGGCGGTGCAGGCCAGGACTCGTGCCCCCGGCAACTGTTCGAGCAATTCCCCGATCTGCATGTACTCCGGGCGAAAATCATGGCCCCACTCGCTGATGCAGTGCGCTTCGTCGATGGCGACCAGCGGGCAGTCGAGTTTGCTGACAAGGTCGCGGAAGCCGTCGAAGGTGAGTCGTTCGGGGGCGACGTAGACGAGCTTGTAACTGCCTCGGGCCATGGCGCTCATCCGCTGGCGGATGACGTCACCATCGAGGGTGCCCGCCAGATAGGTGGCGGCAACGCCGCGTGCCTCGAGGGCGGTGACCTGGTCGTGCATCAGCGCGATGAGGGGTGATACGACCAGTGTCGTGCCTGGCAACAGGGATGCAGGTAGCTGGTAGGTGAGACTCTTGCCCCCACCCGTGGGAGCGACAAGCAAGACGCGGCCGCCGTCGAGCAGGGATTCGATCGTTTCGCGCTGGCCGGGGCGAAAGTCGGAGAAGCCGAGTCGCTGCAGGCCGGCTTGCAGGTCAGCGGGGGAGATAACGGTCATGACTCGAAGCTGGGTGCAGGTGACATCCCACGCAAGCGACAGGCGCCCGGGCTGTTAGGAGCGTGTCCAAGTATCCCATTTGGGCTACGGCCGCGCCCTTGACCTCGCCAACAAAGCGAATACTCGTACACGCTCTAGTTCTGGCGCCAGGGCAGCAGCAGGTCAGGGCAGTTGCGGTCCAGGCAGGCGCCCGTGGGGCGTTCGCCGTGGGGGCGTTCCGGGAGTTTTTCGTACGATGTGTAGGCAATCTCCAACCACGGTGTTTCGAGGCGCCGGTGATCCTCGAAGCGGGAGTTCATGGCGGCGTCGATGAGTCCCGTCGTCAACAATGTGCGCGCCGCCGGATACGGGGCGACGCCGGTCTGGAAGAAGCGCTGAATGTTACGACTCAGGTAGCCGAAGCTGGCGCCTGGACCATCCGGTTGCAGGAAGAACTCGCTCGCCTGGATCACGCCATCGACCCTGGCCGCGTAGGCCCAGTCGCTGACATAGCCGTCGAGCATGAGCGCCGCTGAGTGCAGACCATCTTTGTGTTCGACGAGGAACACAGCCGCTTTCTCGCAGTCCTCCATGGCGCCTTCTTTGCGCGTGCCCACAGTGGCGCAGGCCGCTTCGGCGAGGTCGCCGGAAAATCGACCCTTGTCGCGGGCGCGCCAGACGTCATCTCCCTCCAGACACTGTACCGCGACCACACCCGACTCTCCGCCAGCGCGACGCTCGATCATGCACTGAAGGCTCTCGAGGGTGTGATAACCATACGCCTCGATGCCACCAAAGCCGATAGCGAGGGCCTCGTCGATGGCTGTGCCTTGTTCGTGCTCCACCCAGGGACGACGCCAGGCCAGGGGCAGACAGGAGCCGGCCATGAGGGGAATGTCGAGCTCCGTCGCACGATCCCACATCCAGCGAGCGTCCGTCCAGTCATAGGCGAGGTGTTTGTCGTTGAAGACGGGCACGCTACGGCCACTCTCGGAGAAGACACCGGCGATCTGTTCGAAGATGTAACGGCGAGGATACATGTGGCGGCCACGTTCGTTCCAGGGGTAGTCGCCGTGTTCTCCGATGAAGAGCACGGCGTCGACATTGAGCTGATTGGCGCCGGCATGCAGGGCACGACGAATACTCGGATAGAGTGGAATGCCATGGTCGTCGGCGATGCCGACGCCGATGTCATTTTCGAGAATGTGGTCGATGTACATGGACACGACATCGACCTCCGGCGTGTGGCACGCCTCGTCCGTCGTCATGCCTTTGAGGAACTTGGTGACGATTGCATCGGCGTGGGACCAGGCGTGGTAAATGGTGCAGATGGCGGCGACGCGCAGCCTTTCTGTCATTCCGTCTCTTTCCGCGGCAGATACTCGGCCATGAAGTCGGCCAGTTCACGGTCCCCAGGCCGCGCCGATGTAGCCAGTGCACGCGCCGTACGGTCCTGATCTTCGGCGGAACGATTCTGCCCGAGCTTGGCTTTGCCTTCCAATCGTTCGATATCGATCTCGAAGGCGACGATCGCTGCCAGCATACCGGCGGAGTTCTCGTGTTGCCCGGGCATCCTCCATCCGTGTGTGTCGCTTGCGGCGATGAGGTCGTCGAGCAGTTGCTGCACCGCTGTTGGGTCCTCGATGATGCGTGCCGTGCCCGTGGCGTGAATGGCGACGTAGTTCCACGTCGGTACGGCGAACTCCGCTGCGTAGTATGTAGGCGAGATATAGGCGTGGGGGCCCTGGAAGATGGCCAGCACGGAACCGTCGTTGAGGGTTTGCCAGTGCGCATTGGCCCGGGCCATGTGCCCACGGAGGCGCGTGCACTGCTCGTCGATCAAGAATGGCAGGTGCGTGACCTGCGGACCTGTGGTCGACGTGCTGACAAGGGTGCCGAAGGGGTATCTCCGCATCAGATCGCGCAGGACTTCGGGACGTGCCTCGCCAAAAGAAGGGGGTGTATACATCAGGACTCGATCAGTTCGTTGATGTTGTTGACGATTCGATGGGGTTTGATGTCGACGTCCTGAGGCAGTCCTGCGGCAAGAAAGTCGACCCATACGGTGTGCAGGCCCAAGCGCCGGCAGGGCTCGATCTCCCACTGCAGATTGTCACCCACCATCCAGGTCTGTTCAGGCGTGCAGTCGAGCTGCGTGAGGGCGTGACGGAAGACCCTTTCATCCGGCTTGCCGACACCGAACTCCCCTTCGATGAGAATGCAGTCGAAGAAGTCGGCCAGGTCGAAGCGGTCGATCTTGTAGCGTTGCCCCAGGCCATCGCCGTTGGTGAGCAGCGCCATGGCGACGTCGTTGCTGCGAAAATGCTCGAGGGTCTGGCGCGCACCTGCGAACAGACGCAGGCCTTCCGTGCGCAGGTGGGCGAAGGTCTCCGCCAGGCGGGTCGACAAGCCGTCGTCGGGGATACCGAGTTCGGCGAGGGCGTCGGCGGCATTACGTATCCGCGTGGTTCGTAGGTCCAGACGGCCAGTGCGATGTCGCTCCGGATCTGCCCAATACTCGCCGGCGACCCGGTGCACGGTAGCGAGCAGGGTGGCGGCATCGATCCCAACATACTCGGCGGTGAATCGACGACTCGTCTCCTCCCAGGCAGGACCTGCGGGGGACGTGAAGTCCAGAATCGTGTCGTCGAGGTCGAAGAAGATGGCCTTGGGTGTATCCGTCATATGTGGATTCTACGCTTCGTTGCGGTAGATGAGGG
>Ga0310124_10001349_pt1 | contig 17134 bp, 16 predicted proteins | sample CB11b_AW_Bot5_MG_FD_203507 | JGI IMG/M metagenome (GOLD analysis project Ga0310124, IMG submission 203507) | Marine microbial communities from Western Arctic Ocean, Canada - CB11b_AW_Bot5 | ecosystem: Environmental > Aquatic > Marine > Oceanic | place: Canada: Western Arctic Ocean | collected... | reverse complement strand
AACGTGGATACCCACTTCCGGGTGACCGTAGTGCTCAGCAATACGAGCAACTCCTTCGGCCAGCACGTCACCGACGCCTTCGCGCAACGCCGTCTTGCGCACCAGTTCTACCATCCGCTCATGGTCGCCCCAGGCCAACGGCTCTGTACCGTTCCAACCCTTTTCACAGATTTCCATGTAGGTGGCCAGGCAGTTACCCATCTCGATCGTATCCATGCCGTAGTCGTTGCACTGGTCGATCATGAAGGCAATGGATTCCGGGTTACCGTTACCGGAGTTGGCGCCCAGCGACCAGGCAGACTCGTATTCAAAGCTTTCCATGTGGACCTTGTAGGGCCCGTCGGTGATCTTCACTTCCTTCTTGCAGGCCACGGGACAGGCATGGCAGGTCGGCTCGGCGACCAGAATATTCTCTTTGACCCATTCGCCACTGATGTTTTCCGCCGCTTCACCGAATGAAGTGAGCTGGCTGTTCCTGGCCGGCAGGGCGCCCATGTTGTTGGTCACATTCATCAGTGAATTGGTTCCCAGCACACTCAAGCCGCCCACGCGCGGCGAAGTGATGTGGGCCTCATCACAAATCGCGTTCAGCCCGGCCTTGACGGCCACCTTGAATTCATCCGGCTTGGCCGGCACCGGGTAGTTCTGCTTGGCTTTGACTACGATGGCCTTGAGGTTCTTGGCGCCGCCAACCGCACCCGTGCCGCCGCGGCCTGATACACGGTCATCTTCATTGACCCACGCTGAATGCTTCACACAGTTTTCACCGGCCCGCCCGATGGTCATCACCGTCAGGTTCTTTTCCCCGTACCTTTGCTTGAAAATCTTGATGGTTTCGTGAACGTCCTTGCCCCACAGGTCGGACGCATCGCGCAACTCTATCTTGCCATCCTCAACATACGCGTAAACGGGCTTGTCCGACGCGCCGTCGAACAGCAGGCCGTCGAACCCGGACCAGCGCAACCGCGCAGCCGACCAGCCGCCCTGGTGGCTATCGGTAATCGTGCCCGTCAGCGGGCTCTTAGTAACCACGGCCAGCCGGCCGCTCATGTTCGCCCGCGAACCGGTCAACGGACCGTTCATGAAGCACAACAGATTATCCGGCCCTAGTGGGTCGCAGGTCGGCCCAGCTTCCAGGCAATAACGTACGCCCAGCCCGCGGGCTCCGATGTATTTGCGGGCCCATTGATCGGGAATATCTTCGTAGCTTATCTGAGACGTCGAAAGATTAACGCGCCCTATGTGGTGTGCATAACCGCCCAGTACCATCGCTACTGCTCCTTGTTTTACACAATACGACTAATTACAGGCTTTTGAAAAACCATGAAATATACTGCAACCTCTATAGAAAAGACCCTAAAACTCTACTTGGCCATCATCTATACGTCAATGGTCCACAGCCTGAGAATTTCGGGTCTAGGGTGTTATTATAGATCAGGGCTTCTCACTGAGTATTTTTTCGGCCTCTTGCCAAGTTTTTCCCGCTTCGACCAATTCCTTGGTGCGTTGTTCCCACGCACAGATCGCCACGGCGCGGGCGGCTAGGCGATCAAGTTCGCTGTCCCTGATCACTACTACACCGTCATTATCGGCGACAACCACATCGCCATCACAGATAGTCTGTCCGCCGACCTGCACAGGTTGACCGACCGACTCAAAAGCCGCCTTGCCCATGATCAATCCCGGCGAAACGGTCCGGGAAAAGGCGGCAAAATTCATCTCTTTTAGGCCAGAGGTGTCGCGCACCGCTCCCTCGACAAGGGCGCCGACAAATCCATGGCGCCGTCCCATTGTTGCGCCGCCATCGCCCACAATACCGTACGCATGTAGCGGGGGGGGTACCTCAATGACGATAATCCTGCTGCACGATTCACTGGGCGATCCGTACACGCCCTCCATACCCATCAGGTCGCACTTCGCCTCGTCGTCGATCTGTTTAAGCTTCACGGTGGTGGCTGCGCCAACCATTTTGCTATAGGCAACCACGGGCCTGATACCGATATCGAGGTGCCGTTGCGGAATACCTTCGCCATGCATGGCATCAACCAGAAAGGGTGTGGATAACGATTGCAGTAAATCTCTTTTTTCTGAATCAAGCACGGCCATCTCCCGTCAAGACACTAGCAGTGTTGCATTATGAAGATCAATCAACCGACGATGTCCATTTTCCGTGACCAGGATCGGGTCTTCCACGTGATAGCCCTCGCGACCGTCAAAGTCCAGGACAATCTCCACCATGAGCACCATGCCCGGCTCCAGTGGACGATCCATATTCAAACCCAGGAAAGGCGGCTCGTGGATTTCTAGGCCAAGGCCGTGAGCGACCCACTCCTGCGGACAAATCTCGTAGTACTGGCCCATCCCTCGTCGATAGATCTCGTAAATGTCACGGCCCAGCACGCCTGGCCTGATCGCTTCGATCATCGCTTGGTAGGTCTCAAACACGGTGCCATAGATTTGAGCCTGCTGCGCCGAAGGCTGGCCACACACAAATGTCCTGCCGATGTCGGAGTTATACCCGCGCCAGCGAACGCCCATGTCGAAGCGCACCAAGTCACCATTGTGAATGGAGTAATCCGACGGCGGGAGATGCTCGACACTCGACCGCACACCGGCGCCGCAATTCATAAACCCCAAAGGCGGCGCCCCATGCCGCCAGAACACCTCGTGAGCAGCCGAGGCAAGGTCAAGCTCCGTCTTGCCTTCTTCGAGCAACCGCCACATTGCCAAATAGGCCTGCTCGACGATAGCGGCTGACTGGGCTAGGCGATTGACCTCTTCTGGCGTCTTTACCTGGCGAAGCTGGCCAAACACATCACTGGCCTCGACAAATTGCCCATGGGGAAGTTGGGACCGTACCAACCGGTCAACCTGGACGGGTGTGTAACTTTCGTCCCAGCCGATACGCCCACGTTCCAGTCCCAACTGCGAAAGCTTGGCCGCCAGTTCAGCCTCCGCCAATCCACCACGCGAGGCATCCGTCGCCGTACCAGCCCCGAACTGACGAAAGGGCACAACATCGCGGACCTACGTTTCTTCCCGGATGGACTGCATTTCGAAAAAAGGCACGATCAACGCGGCCTCTGCATCTTGGGTCAGTAATGCGTAGGTCGTGTGATCGCGAGCGAATCGATGTTCTAATGTGCGCGTGACGCCGCTGATATAGCTGAAATTTTCCGGCCGGCAAGCGATCAGCACATCCAGGTCGGCGGCCTGCAAAATCGACCGCACGCGATCAGCATCATATAAAGGTGCGACCATCGGCGGGTTCCCTTTCAGTTGCGCGGCCCAACTATATACGATGACGGACCCGATCACCTAACGCGGCGATTGAGCGTTTGGCTACACTGTGTACCCAAACGCAGTGGAGCAACACGTGCGATTCGTACTCGACAATACGACTCTCTGGACCGGCGACGGGCGATCATTCGCCGGGCACGTCGTGGTTCGCGATGGATTAATAGAGACGGTTGAAAAAGGCCGTTTCCAGGGTGAACTCCCGGTTGACGACCTGAACGGCGCCGCGTTGTCGCCCGGACTGGTGGACATCATGGTCAACGGCGCGCTGGGCCAGAGCATGTTCGACGGCGATCTCGGGCAGATGGCGCAGGATTACCTCAAGCTCGGCGTTACCACGCTGCAGATGTGTTCGGGCACCCGCGAGTGGGCGTTTCTCACCAAGGCATTGGACAACTGCTACCGGACTGCCTGCAGTGACGGCGCCGACGCCGCTCGCGTCACTGGCGTCTATATGGAAGGGCCGTTCCTCAACCCCGGGGGCATGGGCGCACACTTGCCCGAGCACCTCAAAGCCCCGACACCCGACAACGTGCGTTACATCCTGGAGCATTACGATCACGTGATGCACATGATCAACGTTTCACCGGGTGTAGAGCACGCAACCGATGCGGTGCGCGCGTTCCACGACGCTGGAAAAACAATCACCATGGCGCACTCAGACGCGTCGGCCGAGGACGTGTACGCCTGTCTCGATGTGGGCACCAGTCAACTCGGACACATGTGGGACAACAACGACGGCCGGCAGACCGAGCCCGGCTCTCCGCAACCGACGATCGAACACGTGGGCCTGATTGATCCACGCGTGCGATTCGTGCACCTGATCACCGACGGGGTGCACGTACATCCCGTGCTGGTTCAGATCGTGCTCAAATGCCGTGGGCTGGATTCGATCTGCATCCTTTCCGACGCATTGCCTTGCACGGGTATTCCTCAGACCGAGACCCGCTACGACGACGGCCGTAAGCTGTACCGCAGCGGCGGCGCGTGGCGGATGGCGGACAATGGCGGTCTCATCGGCACCGCGTTACTACTACCCGACCAATTTCGTAATTTCTTAGACATGACCGGCGCCGCGCCGCACGAAGCCATACGCACCGTCACTGGAAACCCCGCTGCTGCTCTGGGCATGGATGATCAAATCGGCCTGCTTGCGCCCGGCCACTGCGCCGATATGGTCACTTGGGACAACGCACTTCAAATCAAGCGTATCTGGCGAGCCGGCCGTAAAATCGACGCGTCGGCTTAAACCCCAACCGCAAATTCAACGATCGCCCCACCGGCTCGGGTTAATGCCCGGCGCCTCGGTCTTCATGCCCTTGGGTTTGTGCGGCTGAACCCAGGAAAACCCCGTGGTATTGAGGCTCTGGAGAAATGGTTTGGCTACATCAGGCGCAGCTTCCACCAGCTTGGGATCCCATTCCTCCACTGGCTGAATTGGACCCGCCCACGCCGGCCTATATCCGAGCTGCACCAATTCACGCGAGTGCGAATCCTTGTTCGGATGACTACCATGAATCAAAAGCGAGGGCACCGCCACGGCCGTACCTGCTGGAGCCGTCAGCGTGATTTCTTCCGGATGATACTTGTAGCGCACGTAAGGGCTGGCCTCGGCATGAAACGAAATATGCGATCGCGGAATCAACCGAAACGGCGCCCGCTGCGGCGTCAAATCGTCAAGGTAATAAAGCACCCGCAGCAGACGAGGACAACTACCCTCATACCCGAAAATATCCGATCCGTGAGGTTGACCGTCCGTGTGCATGGAAATACCCGGGCACCCCGGTAGCGTGCGTTGAAAAAATCCGCGGGTGAACACGATATCAGACCCCATCAAGTCGTTTAGGAAATCCACCATGGGCGGATAAGCGATCAACTCGGCTGCGGCCTTGCTGTGCCATTGTGGCTGCACTACCGATCGCGTCTGGTTTTCGCTGTAGTCTGTGTGGTCCATCTTAATGTCAGACAGTTCACCCTTGAGCTTGTCAATCAGGACGGGCGGCAGAATCTCCGGAAACACCACGTACCCTTCCACCTCAAGGTGACGAATCTGCTCGGGGCGGGTCATCGCGGTGAAATCCGTCTGGTCAAGGCTCATGAAGGGAACCTCTTCTTCGGGATTGGCCGCGTGTGTTTGAACCTTGGCCATCATGCACTCCTTACGCTTACCTGTTTTCTAACAGGCATATCTTAACAAATACAGTTTATTTTTTTAGTCTCACGAGCCGTAATTCAGTAATGCCAGAGACCGTTACCAACGGGGGGGGGGATATTAGTCATCAAGGCCCAACGTGACGAACGGTAAACACCTGTTCACCACCAGTCAAAATGGGTATCACCACCCACTAAGTCGTCTTTGAATAGCGGTTGATCTGCTCGATACGCTGAGGCGCATGAAGTCTGTAGCAGTACCCACGCCAGCAGATGACTCGGCTAGTCATCGCAGAAAGCATGACCAGCCAATGCACCATCATCCAGAGAAAGGTCAGCCAACGGTCCATCCACAATGTTGTCCGTAATTTCCTGAGAATATCGGGCCCAAAGGCCTGCTGCACGACGCGGGCACGCAGGGATGATCGGATGTGGTTGGCAAGGTAGACCACAAGCATACAGGCAGCGGGAAACCACCACTGACCAAGCGGTTGGCCGGTGATCCAACTGGCCATCAAAAAGGCGATCGCGCTGACACTGCCCACGACGTAGAGGCTTGTCAACGCCAGGGCTGCAAGGTAAAGCTTTGGAGCATAAACACGGGTTATACGATACTGGCGGCAGGCAAATTCAAAGAATCCATTTCTGCTGAACTGTACCGGAGAGCAGACCAGGCACATGGGCACGAAAGAAATCCGAAGATTCAGATCATGGCACATCCGCGTACACTGATAGTCATCGGACAGCGTGTGTTGCAGGTACTTGAGTAAGCCGCCACGCCGCGCGGTACCCACCGTGATCGCCATCGACCCTCCCCATGCGCGATCAAACGGATGCCGCCCTAGCTGGCATGCGATAGAGCTATTTAATATTGAAGCCAAGTGGGACCAGAGCGTAGTCCTACCATTGTCATGCCCTGCCGTGGGAATCAGCCAGCGATACCCGCTGGTCATGGCCGTCGTCGTGACACGTCGCAAGGGGCGAACAATAGCGGCCAGCCAATACGGCCCAGGCACCGCGTCGGCATCGGCGAACACCCAGACTTCATCCTCGTCACATTCTTCTTCAAGCACCCGTAGGGCAAACAACTGATTATGCACCTTCTGCCCCTCATCGGCGCTCGCCTGCCCCGCGACAAGTACCCGCCAAGGCGGCCCGTCCAATCGTGACAACTCACGATCCAATACTAAATAAGCCGGATCCTGATTGGATTCCACCACGAACACGAGTTGATAATCGGGATAGTCCTGACAGCACAGCGCGGCAATGTTGGACACCAAATCATCATCAATACCTTTAACTGGCATGATCACAGTTGCGCGGGGCCGGTACCGGGCTAACGGACGGTGAGTCCTACGCTTGAGCTTACGGTGGAGATGCTTCACCTGAAGTACGCAGGCAACCGCCTGCATCAGCCACACCAGCCAGAGTATCGATAACGTGTGGGACAACACGTCGAGCATGTTCGTTGCTTGAATACAAGATTGCAACCAACCGGACCGGATGCCAAAAACCGGGTGATCTTATTGAGACACGCCCACCGCCTCAGTCACGGCCTGGCGATAACGGCAGCGCAGGCTTTCCCCTGCCCCGTCACGAGCCAAAACCCGGTCCATCACCGCAAGCATCCGCTGGATTTGGCCCGTCTTCCGGCAACGGCAGACACTTCCAACGTCTATCAGCTTTGCCTCAGCTTGATCATCGACGAGAATGTTGCTTGGTTTCAGATCCTTGAACCAATAACCTGCACGGATGAGCCGGCAGGTGAGGCGAACCGCCGCATCCACAGCCACCGTACGCTGGTGATCGTCAGTGGCCTCCACCAACAGTTGTTGCAGTGATTGACCGGCGAAAGGGGCCGACAACCATACACGGCATCCGAGCTGACAGGCCTCGAAGCCGCCATCCACCACGGGCGCAACCGGCACCTTGGCCTTGAGCAGTCGCCTTGTAGCACGACATTGCCGCTGGGCAGGATGGCAGCTGGCGCACAGAGCCAGCCATTGTCGCAAGGGTGTGTACTCGAATCGTTTGATGACGACCGGCCCATCTACGGTTTGAACCAGCCACACCCGACTGCGTCGATCTGACTTGTAAAGCAAGCCGTCGTCTGTCAAACCGATACTGGCCAGCGACCGGCTTCGAAATGGGTGCAACTTGACGGCCATGTATCGTCCGCTTAAGAATCGTCAGGCGTGGACCAATCTCCGGTGAATTCGTATCGGCCGATCAACGGCCTTCTAATCAACGCCGACTACGTCGACGCGCTGTGCCAAGCGGGGCTGGACTCATTCGATGCCCTGATGGCAGTGCCCGGAGATGCCGATTTACACAAACCAAGCCTAGCACGTTGGCGTCAGCGGGTAGCCCTGCGGGTGGGCGATACCACAATGTACCTCAAAAGGTACAACCGACCACCCCTACGTGAACAGTGTGCCCAACGTCTGCGTGGCATAAGCGCTACCGCTGCAGCTGAATGGACCTGGCTTAATCTAGTGCGGCAGGCCGGGATTGCGGTGCCCCAGCCCATCGCCTTTGGGGCGCAATACAGTGCACCCTTGCTGGAACACCAGAGTATATTGCTACTAGGCCAGGCACCCGGGGCCTCGCTTGAATCTTGGATGCCCCGCCACACGGATTATTTTTCTGATTACCAATTCAAGCGAGCCCTAAGCGCCGCGATGGCGAAACTGGTCGGCAAGCTCCACAGTCATGGGTTGATCCATCGCGACCTATACCTGTCGCATGTGTTTATGGGCCAGCCCCAAGCTCGGCCGATCGAGCTGACGTTGATCGATCTGCAGCGCATGATTCGCCCGCGCCTGCGCTGGCGGCGCTGGCTGGTCAAGGACCTAGCGGCGCTCAATTACTCCACCCCACCGGCTGCAGCCTGTGCAACCGATCGTATCCGGTGGTACCGCCATTACCGGGGGATTGCGCGACTGACAGCGACCGACAAATCACTGATCCGTGCTATCACAGCCAAAACACGCCGCATAAGCAGACACAGCAACCGTCATGCCTTGGGGTAGTCAAAACTCCACCCCAATGCGTTATTGATTGATTTCCGGCTTGAATACAGGGTGCATCCGCGCCAAGCCGGTGCGGAGTTGTCGCGATTGCAAATCATTGAGACCCGCAGCCGCGAGATAGCCATCGGTCAGGCGGGCCATACCGAACCCGCACACCGATTGCATGTCCTTACGGTACAGTGCAAAGTGACGAAAATTGCGCACGCGCATGCGAACAGGAAGCGACTGGTTGAAGAATCGCGCCGTCGAAACGTCCACCAGGCCGAATTGGCCGTCCAGGGCGACGATCACGTTGCCGAAATGAATGCCCCTGAAGTACACGCCCTTTTCATGCAGCTTGGCGAGAAAGATGGCGAAACGATCGAACAGTTGTTCATGATCGCCGCCGCGCAGCGAAACGCGTAGATTCTCACCCGGCAACGGGGTGTACGTGACGATATCGCGCCGTGGGCGGCGAAGATGAAATCGATCCAGCACATCGATACTGGAAAAGCCGAGCTGCTTGAGCCCTTGCGCCGCACCGACGAACCGATCTGACACCGGCCGCCACCAGCTGGACGACCATACCGGGCCGCACACGAATACCTTCGCAATCACACCAGAGGGCAACCACACCGCGCATGGAATATAAGTATGTACACGATCTATAGATGCACCCTTCATCATGTGATGGAACTTATCGGTGTTGATGGTTGTCACTGGAATGGCGTATGCACCAGTCGCATCCATTAACGCAGCATACCACGTTCACGTGGTCACGCTTTGCCTTCAAGACCAAGCAATCTGGTTTATTCCAACCACCCGGTTGATCGGATAACATGGCTCTGACGGTCAGATATCTGGAGTAACTGAAATGTTTGAAGGCAAGCAGATCACTGATATTTCACGAAAGATGGTCCCTGGCCAGATCAACAATACATTCGGCACGATGCGCGAACTGGAAGTGGATCCGATTGTGTTCAAGATGGCCGGGTTCGCCGACTCGCGGATGAGCATCGTGACCATTCACAGCCACATCGGCACACACATCGAGATGCCCGCACACCGATATCCGCAGATGATGGATGTCTCGGCATGCCCGATGGACAAGTTGATCACACCTGTGCGGCTGGCGGACGTGACGTTCGCAGGCGAATTAGCCCCTTTGACAATTGCCGATATTGAGCGTGCCACGGACGGGGATGTACGCGACGGCGACACGGTCATCGTTTACAGCACTTTCGAGCCGGAGAAACGTCCGGTGATTACGCTCGAGGTGGTTGACTGGCTGATCGACAGGGGGATCGTTGTGCTGGGTTTTGACTCGATGGCCGGGATCGACAACGACGCCCACGACCGTATCCTTGCGGCCAACGTGCCGCTTCTGGAGGAAGTGACCAACATGACAAGCGTACCGGCAAGAAGAGGGACACTCATTGCCTTGCCGATCAGCGTGGAAGGACTCGATTCCTTTCCCGTTCGTGCATTGGTTGTTGTATAGATCGGGTATCGCAAGCTTATTTTCGACACCGGCAATGTCAGGCCCTGCACATATTGAATCTCCAGCTCAATGCCCCGTAGACCGCACGCCGCGCCGGTAGTCAGCAAAGTCCCAGTACACCGTTGTGGGTTCGAGAAACTCGCGCATCACTTCGATGCCTTGCGTCCTGCCCACACCACTGGCTTTGCAGCCGCCGTAGGGGCACTGCGGGTAACTGAGATGAATGTCGTTTATCCAGATGCTGCCGGCCTCAAGCTCGTGCATGGCGTAATGGGCCCGGCCGGCTTCACGTGTAAACAGGAATGACGACAGGCCATAAGGTGTGTCGTTGGCCTGCTCAATCACCCTGTCAAACTCGCGGTAAGGGGCAACGGCCAATACCGGTCCGAACGTTTCTTCCCTCATCACCAAGGCGTCATCCGGACAGTCAGATAACAGCGTGGGGGCAAAGAACCAGCCGCGGTCGAACGGAGGATCACTCAGACGACTGCCGCCCGCCTGCAATCTCGCACCCCTGGCCAATCCATCTTCCACGTGCCGCTGGGTTTGCTCAAGTTGCTTTTGATTGATCAGCGCCGCGTAGACCGCCTCCGGGTCGTCCACGAGGCCGACCTTGATTCGGCTGATTCGCTGCCGCAACATGGCGACGACCTGGTCGTACACACTTTCGTGCACGTACGTTCGATTAACCCGGTTGCATACTTGTCCGCCCTGGCGAAATGCCTGGAAGCTGATGGCATCAGCAGCGGTTTCGAGTTGCGCATCTTCACACACGATGGCCGGGCACTGACCGCCCAGTTCGAGTGCGGTGGGTTTGAGGTGACGGGCCGCCTCGGCCATGAGCCGGCGGCCCGCGTCCACCCCCCCCGTCAGCGCCGCCTTACGAACCGCCGGGTGGCCCAGCAGCGTCTCGGATACCTGCGCACCCCGGCCCGTCACCACATTCAACACGCCAGCCGGCCAACCCGACTCAACCAGTACCTCGGCCATCAACAGTGTCGACAGCGGACCTTCCGACGGTGGCTTGGCAACCACCGTACAGCCAGCTGCCAATGCCGGGGCTGCAAAACGGCTCCACAAAAACAGCGGGTTATTCCAAGGCGAGATCACCAGTACCACGCCGACCGGCCGATCGAGGATCAACACCTGCTCGTGCTCGTGGTCACTTTGCGCTATCCCGCCACGCCACCGTATAGCTTCTTGTGCGTAGTAGCGAAGTTGCCGAGCTGCGGCGTGCACTTCACCCTCGGCCTCGTGAACGGGCCTGCCCAGTTCGTCGGCGGCGACGCGACCTATGCGGACGGCGGCCTCGTCCAGCCTGTCGGCACCGGTACTTAATTTTTCGGCGCGGTCCCGGGCCGGCAGTTTCCGCCAAGGACCCAGCGCCTCGGCGGCAGCATCGGCCGCTTGCGTCCAAAGGTCACCGGTCGCGGCTGGTACCGACCCCAAAACCCGCGACGTATCACAAGGTGCCGTGATCTCAATGCGATCCTCCACTTGTGCCTTGCGCCAACCGCCGGCAACGATCTGATCCAGGTGCAACGGGTACTCGACAGATGCCATCATTTATCCTGTGCCAGTTTCAAGAATTGCTCATCACTTAGCTCGCCTTTATGCTCGGTCGCGTACCGCTGCACACGCTCAACCAGCTCGTCGGCCTGTTGTTCATTGAGCTGTAACCCCAGGCGCTCTGCGATGCGGCCGACGATAAACGGCCCGCTGTATTTTCCTGCCCGAAACTGACGGCGATTACCCAATGCCGCCGGGTCGACCGGCTCAATGGACGCCGGGTCACTGACGGCCGCCCGTGCGTGCGTATCGTGACGGTGGGTAAAAGCGTGCGGACCAACCAATGGCTTGTTAAACGGCAGGGCCACATCGGTTACGCGTGACATCGTTGATGCCAATGCAGCAAGCTGCCTGGCTTCAACGCCTGTATCGAGATGATAAAACTGACTGAGCACAACCACCAACTCGGCAATACATACATTGCCCGCCCGTTCTCCCATACCGTTAATCGTCACATCCGCAATTGTCGCCCCGGCCTCGAGAGCACTTAGCGTGTTGGCCAGCGCCAGGCCCAGGTCATTGTGACAGTGAATTCCAATGCGAATGCGGTTGTGGTCAACCAACTGGCTGACCAACCGGCCAATCCACCCGGGCCCGGCGACGCCAACAGAGTCACAGACAAATATTTCCTCGGCGCCTGCCCCGGCAGCGACACGGGCCACATCAGCCAATACCTGCGGTGCTGCCCGCGGCGCATCCATCGCGCTGACCGTTACATGTTCCAAGCCACACTTGCGTGCATACGTCACCGCCTCCTCCACGCGATTGAGCATAGAAGGCGCACTGATTGCCAGAACTTTTTCCAGGTGCATCGGCGACACGGGATGAACCAGGTCGATCGCATGGGCACCGCAGGCCGCGCACGCATCAATGTGCTTCCGCCAACTGGGCACATAGGCAATGGCCAACGCATCCAGGCGCGCAAATCGCTTGGAGGCCTTGAGCTGCACCATTGCCTCGCGGTCGATATCACTGCGACCCGGCGTGCCCACCTGGACACGCTGCACCCCTGCGTCGGCTAGGGCTTCAGCCAACCGCAACTTTTCATCCAGCGTCAACCCCACGGCCTGCTCGGCTTCACGCAACGTGCAATCGCGTATGGCGATCAACCCCGGCCGAGCGGGTTGTTCCTCGTAATGGGTGAACTTGCCCTGTTCCATGTTGCCCCGTAGCTAGGCTCAATCGGTATCGGGATAAAGAAGCGTCTTGACCCCCACGCCGCTCAATGCCGTCTCAAAGGCCTCTTTAGCTTGCGAAAATCCAAACCGGCTGGTCATAAACGGTTGCAGATCGACCTTGCCGCTTGAGAGCGTGTCGAACACGTTATTCCAGGTATCGAACATGTGCCTGCCATACACGCCACAAACCGTCGCTTCGCGATAGATGATGTTGGCCGCTACGTCCACCGGTGTCATGCCGCCAAAGGTACCCACCAGCATCACACGCCCACGCGGCGCTACGGCGGCAAGGACCTGCTGTACTGTCGCCGTCGATCCAACGACTTCGAAGGCCAGTTCAGCACCTCGGCCTCCGGTCATTTGCAACACCTGTTCGGCAACACCTTCACTGGCAGGCACGACCGTTGCCCCCAGTTTCTTGGCCCAGTCCAGCCTTGCCGGCTGCGTATCGGTGGCAAGGACTGTTTTGGCGCCGCGGCCAACCAGCAGTTTCACGATAAACAAGCCGATCGACCCGCACCCTACCACCCACGCTGTTCGACCCTGCACCGACCCGGCCTGCTCAATGGCATGGGTGGCAACGCCGAACGGCTCGCACAACGCCCCCGCCTCAAAGGATAACCCGTCTGGCAGTTTGACGGCGCACTGCTGTGGCAACGCCAAGTACTGGGCAAAGCCCCCTGCGGTGTCGAAGCCCAGAATTTTTCGCTGAGGACAAAGGTGCATGCGGTCCGAACGACAAAGGTCACACACCAGACAGGGAAAATGCGTCTCGGCAGCCACATGATCGCCGATCTTGAGGTCGCGAACATTATTCCCCGTTTCCACAACCTGACCTGCCACCTCGTGCCCTATGACATGGGGCAATTGCATGTCGCGCAACCGAGGCCAGTTACGTACCGTCTGCGGATCCCATTTATACAACTTTAAATCAGCGCCGCAGATGGCTGCCGCACGCACCTGTACGCACACCTGGTCGGGGCCAATCTGCGGCTCGGCCACGTCGCGGACCTCAATACCCTGCTCGGGTGCAGCCTTTACGATCGCCTGCATCAAATCACCTTACCCGATGTTTCACTTCGAGGAATTTCCGTTGCACATTGGCTGTTGCCGTCCATTGTTACCGATAGCCACCGTACATTCTATCACCTCAATGCACCGTCCAAGGCTCAGTTGGCGGCCCAACAAGGACCAAGACGTCGCATACGATTATTGATAACGCTAATTGGGCGGGATATTGTTGGGATTGTCCCGGGTCTGTACGATGCAAGGCGGATGCGCCAGTGGAAAGCATCAATGCAGGAGGCATTGATGGTGGAACCGGAAAAAAAATCATCCGGCGTGCGGGTCTGGTTCCCTTCCAAGGATTTTCCACATGCGCTTCTCGGCGCCATGACTGACAAGTTACTCACACAAATTCTGCGACAGTTGATCGGGACAAGTATCGAGTTTCTTAGTGCCAAGGCCCTGATCAAGGACCAGGAAACCACCTTGGCTACGCCCTGGCACATCGACTGGTTCTATTGGCATGGCACACCGAAGACCTCCATATGGATTGCCTTGGATGATGCGACCGTGGAGAACGGATGCCTTCGGTTCGTGCCCGGATCGCACCGGCTGACTTTCTGTGAAAAACACGATGACGCTTCCCAGTTCAACCACCGGATTCTCGATCAGGACCTGGCAGGCCTGCCGGTTGAAACAATAGCGTGCCGTCGCGGCGATGCGGTGTTCTTTTGTGACCGGCTGGTACACGGTTCACACCCCAACACATCCGGCGAAAATCGCTGGGCGCTCATCCCGACCTACCGGAACGGATCGGTCAATGATGACAGCAGCGTCTGGAAAACATCCATTGTTGTGGACGACTAGAGAATAGAAATCTAATTCAAGAAAACATGCGCGACTGGTATCACCAAGGCCAGAAACTGGTGCCGTACCGAACGACCCAGTGATCCAATGCGACACCGTGCGTTTCGACCCGTCCGTCGCCGTAGAGCGCGTTACTGTTGACAAATGGTAGCGGCGTTCCCCCGCCACCGTCTGCGTTGTGCGGACTCCATGGCGGTCTGGGTGCGTCACCGACCGTGGCAGCTCCGTTTCCGTCGCCGACGATGGCGGCCAGCGGATCGTAGGGTTTATACGGGCCCTGGGGCGTTTCGCTGGCGGACCAGTCGAACAAACCCGGCACGTCGTCAAGCATAAAGTACATCCCGTAAGTGATCATGTGCACGTTCGAACCGCCCGTGTTATCGACGTAGAAATCCGTCGAATACGCGTTGGAGGTCGGACTCAATTCTGGCCGCATCCAGCTCAATGGACAGAAGTAAAGATCACTTGCAGAATTGGCGGCAATTTCCAATAAGTTCTGGCGATTATCAACACCCACGGAAGCGGTGTATGTACTGTAGACATGAACAAGGTTGTTCATGTAAGGGGTTGGATACTGATCCTCATTATCGAGCACGTAAACAGCCAGGCCCAAGCCAATCTGCTTTAGATTTGATGAACACATGACCACCTTGGCGTGGAATTTTGCCCGCGCCAGTGTCGGCAGGAGGATCGAGATTAGAATCGCGATGATTGAAATAACAACAAGCAGTTCAATCAGGGTAAATGCGCATTTTGATTTACATACATTACGCAAAGTCAATGCCGCATTTAATTTGACACTTTTATTCTTTTCTATAACCCTTTATCCCGGCAGGGAATTCCTGTCGCCACCGGGATTTCTCATCCTACCCTCACATCATACAACGCGCGCTCCGCGTGCAATTTTAAACGGAGAGGGAGGGATTCGAACCCTCGGTACAGGTAATACCCATACGACGGTTTAGCAAACCGTTGCCTTAAGCCACTCGGCCACCTCTCCATCGTGCTGACCGCTGTTACCGGCCAACCTATCTGCAAACATCGGTGCATTCTACCCACCGGCTATAACCGCTCAACTAACACACTGCCATATGGTTGCAACATAAGGCCCTATACGGTACAAGGTTTCTTCGCTGTGAGTTTGATGATAATAGAGGTCTTTCATTTCAACTATTAGCCAGAGGAGATGGAACATGGCAATGTTCATTGGCGAAGCGTTGGCTGGGGATGGCAACGAGGTAGCACATATTGACCTGCTGATCGGTGACAAGGACGGACCCGTGGGTGCGGCATTTGCCAATGCCCTGGCCAATCAGAACCAGGGACATTCCAACCTGTTGGCCGTACTGACACCCAACCTTGCAGTCAAGCCCGCCACCGTGCTGATCACCAAGGTGACGATCAAGGGCGCCACGCAGGCAGTGCAGATGTTCGGCCCCGCCCAGGCTGCCGTAGCCAAGGCCGTAGCCGACAGTGTGGCCGAGGGCATCATCCCCAAGGACAAGTGCGAAGATTACGTGATCGTCTGCGGCGTCTTTATCCACTGGGAAGCCGAAGACGACGAGGCGATCTATGACAGCAACTACGAAGCGACCAAGCTGTCGATTGAGCGGGCGATGAAGGGCCAGCCTTCGGCCGATGAAATGGTCGCCGGCAAGGACTCGGCCAAGCATCCGTTTAGCCCCAAGTAGACTGCATTCGGCCAGGTTGCCTCGAAATCCTATCCGTAGCGGTCGCACCACTGGGAACCACGGCGCTGCGCGCCGCGGTGTCTATTGCCGCCATAGGCCAAACCGTTACGATGAGTCTCGACAGGGTATCAAGCTGAACTGGAAACGGAGTTTCTTCCGTGGCCCGACGCACTCCGATCGCCGAAATGCAAGCCAACCAGTTGATTGAAGGCATTTATGCCATTCAAAACTGTCAACTGGGCATGACCAAGGGCGGCAAGCCTTACCTCAAGTGCCTGCTGGCTGACCGCACCGGTCGCACTCCCGGCAGAATGTGGAACGCCAGCGAAGACCTGATCAATCACCTACCCACCAACGGCTTTGTCAACGTCGAGGGCCAGACCCAACCCTACCAGGGTGAGATGCAGATCATTATTCAGCACATTTCACCGGCCCGCCCCACGAATGACGATTTGCAGGATCTGCTGCCGAGCACCAGTAAAAATGTGACCCAGATGTTCGACCAGGTTAAAAAAATACTGGACACCATCGCTGACCCGGCACTCAAAACATTGCTGGGCCAGTATCTCAAGGACGACCAGCTCATGGACCTGTTCCGCAAGGCGCCGGCGGCCATGACGCTCCACCACGCCTACATCGGCGGGCTGCTGGAACATACCTTGAGCCTGCTTCAACTGGCAGATGTGTTCTGCCCCCTGTATCCAAAACTCAACCGCGACCTGATCATGGTCGGCCTGTTTATTCACGACCTGGGCAAATGCTCCGAACTGACATGGGAACAGGGGTTTGGTTACAGCGACGACGGACAACTTGTCGGCCACGTGGCCCGCGGCGTAATCTGGCTGGAAAAAAAAGCTGAACAGT
>Ga0310124_10001348_pt1 | contig 17140 bp, 15 predicted proteins | sample CB11b_AW_Bot5_MG_FD_203507 | JGI IMG/M metagenome (GOLD analysis project Ga0310124, IMG submission 203507) | Marine microbial communities from Western Arctic Ocean, Canada - CB11b_AW_Bot5 | ecosystem: Environmental > Aquatic > Marine > Oceanic | place: Canada: Western Arctic Ocean | collected... | reverse complement strand
GCGCCGCTTTCAAGTGGGTGGAGGGCCTCTTCTTCCTGGCCTACGTCGTTGCCTCAGCGACGATCCCGGCCCTGGTCAAGGCGACGCAGGGCCCCTCTGTTGAGAGTGCCAACCGGACACTCCTCCAGGTCGCAGCCACGCTGACTGCAGGGACCCTGTGCGTGGCGGTGGCACTGTTGTTTGTCGGCGAACCATTGCTGCTGTGGATGGTGGGAATCAACTTCGCGCCCTCTGTGCCACTGTTTCGCGTCTTCGCCTGGTTGTTACCGATCCACAGTCTCGGCGTGTTCCTTTCCGCTGCACTGGTAGCCTTCGGCTGCGAACGCCGTCTGCTCACCATCACCGCCCTGGCTGCGGCCGTCGGCCTCGCCATCAAGGTCCCTGGTTTTGCTCTATACGGGATCGACCTCTTCGTCGTCGGCGTCTTCTCGGGCCTCATCTTTCATGTACTGGCCTGCGCTGTGGCACTCTGGCGCCGACCACTTGCCGCGACGGCATGAGGCTGCGCGCTCCCACCAGTGCGATTCTGCTGGCCTGTGGTCTGACGTGGCGGCGCATATGGGAACCGACGCGCAGAGCCCCGTATAGGCCATGAACAAGCTGATTGCTGGCCACCAGTGGGAGATCGGGGTTAGGTTAGTTTTGGGAGAATTATCCAGCCTGTCCCTTTGGAGAACTCAATATGGAAAGTATCCTGATCATCGTCGTCGCCGGCCTCGGCTATCTCGTCGCCTACAATACGTACGGCCGGTATCTGAGCCGTAGGGTATTTGGTCTCAACGTCGACAATCTGACGCCATCGCGAGAGCTGGAGGATGGCGTCGACTACGTGCCGACGAAGAAGCAGGTCATCTTCGGCCATCACTTTACCTCGATCGCCGGCACCGGACCCATCGTCGGTCCCGCCATCGGCATCATCTGGGGTTGGGTGCCGGCCCTGCTCTGGGTCTTTCTAGGGTCCATCTTCATGGGTGCCGTGCACGATCTGGGAGCCCTCGTCATTTCCTTGCGGCACAAGGGGCACACGATGGCGGAGATCACCGGGATGGTGATGAACCGTCACATGAAGATCATGTTCTTCATCATCGTCTTCCTCGCCCTGCTCATCGTCATCGCCATCTTCGGCATGGTCATCGCCATTATTTTTGACATGTACCCGGCAGCGGTGTTACCCGTGTGGCTGCAGATCCCCATCGCCATTGTCATGGGTCGCATCATCCTCGACGGCACTGCCAATCTGACGAAGGTGACGGCTGTCGCCGTGGCCGCCATGTATGGCGGCATCGCCCTCGGCCATTATCTGCCCGTGCCGATGCCGGAGATCGCCGGTCTGCCGGCGACGGGGGTCTGGACCGTGCTGCTGCTCATCTACGCCTATATCGCCTCCACCTTGTCCGTCACGACGCTGTTGCAGCCGCGGGACTTCATCAATGCCTGGCAGTTGATCGTCGTCATGGTGTTGCTCGTGGTCGGCATTTTTGTCGCCGCACCGGACATGGTTGCACCCGCCTTCAATCTGTCACCTGAGGGCGCACCACCGTGGATGCCCTTCCTCTTTATCACCATCGCCTGCGGCGCCATCAGTGGCTTCCACTGTCTCGTCTCCAGCGGCACCTCCTCGAAGCAGGTAGAAACCGAACCGGATGCTCGCTTCGTCGGTTATGGCTCGATGCTGACCGAGGGTTTTCTGGCGACGATCGTGTTGATCGCCTGCGGTGGTGGCCTCGCCCTGGCATACACGACCGCCGATGGCCAGGTGCTGACGGGACCGGCCGCCTTTGCCACGCATTACGGCTCGTGGATGGCCTCGAGTGGCATCGGTTCCAAGGTCGGCGCCTTTGTTGAAGGTTCAGCCAATATGATCGCCACCATCGGTCTGCCCAAGGAGATTGGCGTCGTCCTCATGGGCGTTTTCGTTGCCTCCTTTGCCGGCACCACTCTGGACACCTCGGTGCGTCTACAGCGATACGTCATCAGTGAACTGGCAGTGGATCTCAAGATCGAGGCCTTGAGGAAGCCGCATCCGGCGACTTTGCTGGCCGTCATCACCGCGATGGGTCTCGCCTTCTATAACGGTGCCGGTGGCAAGGGAGCACTCTTGCTGTGGCCTCTGTTTGGCAGCATCAATCAATTGCTCGCCGGCCTGGCATTGATCGTCATCAGCTACTGGCTCAAGCAACAGGGCCGCAATTATATCGTCACCCTGTTGCCATCGCTCATCATTCTTGTATTCACATCCTGGGCTCTGACCCACACCCTTAGCAGCCTCTACGACGGCGGCAACATCCCGGGCCTGCTCATCGGCTCGATCGCCCTGTTGCTGCAGATCTGGCTGACAATCGAAGGCCTGGCGTTGATGTTGCGTGGCCGCGACACGGACGCAATACCCGCTACAGGAGACTAAAGAAGTCACTCCCCTGCAGACTGGGGAACATCTCACAGAACCCGGGGGGTCAATGGCGATGCCCGCGCCCATCCGGTGGTGGTTTCTGATTTATTGCTGACCGATCGGTTCCGTAATGGGATATCCGCTGGCGTTGGCTTGTCATTTTCGGCTCCCTCGCCGGCTCCGGTGCCGCCAACCTGGCCTTCAACAACGACTATCGCGTCTCCTTCTCCGAGGACAATCCGGAGTTGCAGGCCTTCGAGAAACTCCAGCGTACCTACACAAAGATCGACAATGTGCTGTTCACGATCGCCCCATGGGGGGATCAGGTCTTTGAGCCCGCCATTCTCGACGCCATCGAACTGCTGACTGAGAAGGCCTGGCAACTTCCCTACGTGCTGCGCGTCGATTCGAAGCCAAGTATGACGTCGATGTGCATCTGACCGGCATGGTCATGATGAACAACGCCTCTTCGAAATGAGCATGCTGGACATGGGTACGATTGGTACCCGCCATGTATCTGATCATCATCGTGGTTACCCTCTTTCTCGTGCGTTCCTTTACCTCCTCGGCGGCACCGACGATCATTATGACACTCGCCGTGGCTGACTCGATTCACATCCTTATCACGATGCTCAGTGCCATGCGCAGAGGCGTCGCTGAATTTTTCCGACTCCCCCCCATGGCGGTGATCTGGGCAATATCACCGCCATGGGCATGATCACCACTCTCTTCTACTCCGTCGGCTTCCTGCCTGCTTTCATGGCGATTGTCCCCGTGCGAGCACGGGAAGGTCAGTCGTTGCTTGGCAAGTCGATGGATCGACTCGGTGACTGGGTGATGACACCGATAACCCGATATTCCCACTGCGTCGTGACGATTATCTGCAATGCGAGTATCTCTTCTTCTTCTAACGGTCGAACATGCCCAGACCACATTCGACATGGACGAGGCCCTTGATGCGGCCATTGGTATGTTCTGGACGAAGGGCTACAAGGCGACTTCCATGGCCGACCTCATGGAGGCCACGGGATTGCACAAGGGAAGTATCTACAAGGCCTTTGACGACAAGCATGATCTCTTTGTGAAATCTCTTACGCGCTATCTGCAGGAGGGCTACCGGCAGACGCACGCCGCCCTGTCCAATGCCGACACGCCACTGGATGGCCTGCGCGCCTGGTTGCACATCTTTGCTCTCATGTGCTGCGACCAGCCGGTGCAACGGGGTTGCCTGGCGATGAATACAGCCGTCGAACTGGGCCCGCACGATCCAGAGATTCGCGCGTTGCTACAACGCCACCACGCCAGCACCTCCGGATTGTTAATCGACACCATCGAGCGGGGCCAGCAGAGCGGACAGATCCGCTGTGATCTGACGCCCGACAACCTCGCCAAGGCCCTGTTCCGTTCGGTGCCGGCCTTCTTGGCACCACCAAAGTCCTGTGCGACACGGTCAACGCCGACGAGATCGTAGAATCTGCCCTGTCGATGATTCCCCCGGCTGATCCGCCTTAACGGGCTGTTGGCTGGGTCGTATATTCTTAGCATGTTTAGACGCCTGCTGCCGTGCGCCGCGCTCACTCTCGTCCTCATCGCATCGTTGCCTGCCGTTTGGTCAAGCACCGATACGCCTACCACAGATCATATCCTGGGGGTGGCCTGGACCACCCCCGGCGATCTTGCTTTGCTGGGCGATCTGCGATACGTGGCCCCCGGGCTCGCCATCGTCGATGGCGACCAGATCACCTCCCGACGACTCACCGATGCCGGATTCAACGTCATCTTTGCAGATGAGGCCACCGCGGGGGAGGGTTGGTATCTCGCCGATCACCTGCATGGTGGAGGACGGATCGAAGGAGTGGAGCTGATCCACGAGGATAGCGACGGTTGGGGCCTTGTACGCCTGGAAACTGCCCGATTGACACAACTGCTCGAGCGTGACCACTTCCTCTATCCCCTACCCGACCACTACGCCGCGCCATCCTCACCAGCGGCGGCGCGTGCGGCGGCACGGGAACCTTCCGCCGCCGTCACCGCACTGCTGGATCAGGTCGATGCCACACGCCTGCGTGTCGATGTAGAGCGTCTGTCGCTGATCGATCCCGCCGCCGGCGCCGTGCACGGCAACGTGCGCACACGACACGCGCGACGGCCGGAGACATTTGCCAGCACGACCTATCTGCGTCAACAACTGGCGGACGTACTCGGCGCCGAGGCGGTTCAACTGGACAGCTTCCGCATCACCGCCGGCGATTCACTGATGTTCAATGTCGTCGGCGAATTGAGGGGTACCGACCCGGAGGCCGGCAGCTACATCATCTGCGGTCACTACGATGCCATCGGCAAGCGCAGCAGTCGCGCGGACCTGGCCCGTGTCGGTGAGACACCAGGGCCGTGGGATTGGCTGACACACCCCGCACCCGGCGCCGATGACAATGGATCCGGTGTCGCCGTCGTCCTCGAGAGTGCCCGTGTCCTGGCCTCCGCCGGGCCCTTTCCGTGGTCGATTCGTTTCATCACCTGGTCAGGTGAAGAACTCGGTCTGTGGGGTAGCCGCCACTACGCCGATGCTGCCAGGGCGCGGGGGGACCGGATTCTTGGCGTCCTCAACTTCGACATGGTCGGATTCAACGATCTGGCGGACCGTCTCGAACTGGTCAGCAACCCCTCCTCCATCTGGCTCGTCGATCTGATGCGAGCCGTCAATGAGCGCTACGCCATTGGACTGCAGCTCGATGTTCTCGAGGATCGTTTCGCCGGTCTCAGCGATCACCAGCCATTCTGGGCGAAGGGATACGACGCCATCCTCGGCATCGAGAATTATCTGCCCACGGATGCGGATGCGGCCTCTGTTTTGGCGGGCGACTATCGGATCAATACCCAGTATCACAGCGTCACCGACCTGCCGGACAGCATCAACTGGGAACTGGTCGCTGCCGTGACCCGTCTCACCGTGGCAACACTGGCCCAATTCGGCCTCGAGGAAGGCCTGCCAAATCTTGCCGTCTTTGGCGGTGACCTGCGCAACGAGAATGACGACTTGCTCGTGCAGATCACCAATCTAGGGGCGGTGGCGCTGGCGGCACCCTTCGATGTACGCGTCTCCGCATGCGCCGCCGATTCGACGGCATGTGCCGTCGTCTTCCAGCACACCTACCACGGCCGGGTTGAAGCCGGTGGTGTCGCCAGCTTACTGGTGCCCTGGCAACGATACGGAAGTTCGGTGTTCCTCATTGAGGTCGATCCGGAAGACCACATCGTCGAAGAGGTCGAAGTCGACGACAATCGTGCCTTTCAGGCAGTCCGTCTGGTGCCGACATCTGGCGTCGTCATCTACCCCAATCCCTTCCGCCCTGGGCAGGATCCCTTCATGAGTTTCAGTGGTGTGCCCTTGTTCTCGCGACTGCGGATCTATCGATCTGGGGGGGAGATGATCTGGCGTGGTTTCGAGGAAGATCAGCGGCAGAGGAGCCGGGAGATTCTCTGGCCGGGTGTCAACAACGCCGGTTTTGCCGTTGCTGCCGGCATCTACATCTATGACCTGCGAAGTTTCGAAGGCGCCCGCCTCGAGCGTGGCAAGATCGCCGTCGTGTGGTAATGCCCGTTTCAGGATGAGAAAGCGATACCAAACAACGATGCGAACCGCACTTGCTCTTTGCGTTCTGCTACTGAATGTCTCCGTGATCCAGGCGAAGGTGACGACAGCCCAGGGGGTGCGGGCAGCCAGGCAGCTTCTCAGACTCGAACCAGCGGAACCACAATTCTGCGGCACACCCCTCGCCGTCGCCGCCGCCGAAGCTCGCCAGGACGCCGATCCGCTAGCGCGCGGCTTGCTCGCCAGCGCACTGAAACGACCAGACCTCGATCATCAGGTCGTTTCACCGGCAGGACACTTCCGCCTGCACTATGACATGACGGGGCGTGACGCCGTGGACACGACGGACAACGACGGCAACGGCATTCCCGACTATGTAGATCTCGCAGCCGTCGTCGCCGACAGTGCCTGGCAGTTGCAGATCGACGTCCTCGGTTACCATGTCCCCCCCGTCGACGGTGGCATTGGTGGTGGCAATGAGGTCGATATCTATTTGGTCGATCTGGGTCAGGGGGGGCACTACGGCATTACCTACCCGATTTCGAATGGCGGCTCCGGTCCCGCCTATTTCAAGGTCGACAACGACTTCAGCAACGCCATCTTTGGCGGCTCCTTCATCTGTCCCGGTTACTCGGGAACACGTGGCACCGACGCCTTGCGCGTGACCCTGGCACATGAGATTTTCCACGTGATCCAATTCGGCTACTACCAGGGTAGTGACGGCAGTTGGTGGCAGGAGGCGTCGGCGACATGGATGGAAGATGTCGCCTATCCGCAGCTGGACGATTATCTCCAGTACGTCTGCTCCTTCCTGCTGAACCCATCCCGCGCGTTGGACAGTGGTATTCCCTCGGCGGATTTCCACTCCTATGGCGCCGCTGTCTTCGGGCACTTTCTCGATCAACGCTACGGTCGCGACGTCATCCGCTGGATCTGGGAAGAGCATCAGCGTCGACAGAGTGCCCGACTCGACAACTTCGACAGCGCCCTGCGCAACTACAACGGTAACGTCCTCGGTGTTGAAGACGTGAGTGACGCCGGCATCGAGGGGGCATATTGCGACCTGGGGGTCTGGTCCTGGTTTGTCGGCGATCGCTTTCGTGAGGGCTTCTTCGAGGATGGTGCCAGCTACGCATCCGAGTTCACCCCCGCCTTTCCCGTCGCCGCAAAGGTCGCCCTCAGTGACTCGGGCCGGTTGGATCACATGTCACGGGCATATATCCGACTCGAACCCCAGCTATTGCCCGGGGGCGCAACGATCGATACCGAACTGGCACGGGGCAGGTGGCGCCGCCAACTGCTGCTGATATCGGCGGATAGCCTCAAGGTGCGTGATGTCGGCACCAGTGGTAGCATCTCCATATGGGGCTGGGACGCGTGGGATGAAGTCGTGCTTGTACTCAGCAATGTCGACGTCGTCGGCATCGGTTATGAGTACGAGGTGATCGTCACCTACGATCCAGAGCTTAACGATGGTCCAGCGCCGAATGTATTGGCCCTGGAATCCGGGGTACCCAACCCCTTTCGTCCAGGACAGCACGACGGGACCTACATCAGTTTTGAACTCGATCAAGCCAGCACCCAGACCCGGCTGACCCTGTTTGCCGCGGATGGCGCCCTCGTTCGTCGCTTTGACCTGGGCGAGCGCTCGGCACGACGTCACTCCGTGCGTTGGGACGGAACCAATGAGGACGGTGTCCTGGTAGCAGCAGGGATCTACTACACCGTGCTGCAGGCAGATGGCGTGGAGGCACGCAAGCGGCTGGCCGTCATTCGTTAGCGCGTTGCTTCCCTCCTCCCGCCACCAACCACCGGTCCCACCAGGAGTTGTGATGTGAAGATCTTGATAGTCGATGACGAGCCCTCGATCACAGAGTTCTTTCACCGAATGTCGACGGTGCGTGGGTTCCACGATGTCGAGACCGTCGATTCCGCCCAGCGTCGAAACTTTCAACGCGCTACTCGATGGCGCCCTGCAGTTTGCGGAGACCATGGAAGGCATCCGACTGCTGGGAGAATCGGCCCTTGTATTACGCTAGGGAAGGTCCGGAGAGTTCCGTGATCAGCGCAGAGATTCAGAGTGCGTGCGACGCCATCATGAACGAAGGGCGGAGGACGGAGATCCCCGTCCTCGGTCCCGAGGCAGGATCGTGACGTTCTCGTGCAGGGGGCACCTGGCGTTAGTCCACGTCGTCAAGAGTTAGCGCAGTGTCCTCATCCTGGGGAGTATTCACGACGCGGCACAGCAGGTGATTCGTGTCGAAGCGAAGGGGGACATCGTTGTCACCGGTTCAGTATACCACGCGCAACTGACGGGACGGCGGGTCCTCATCAACGACGGTGCCTGTTTTCATGCAGTTGTTGAAAAGCCTGCGGGAGCTATTTGAGGCGGTGCTGGAACGGGACCGGTTGCAACGCAGAGTCGAGTGGCTGGGAGACCGAGTCGAGCACCTTGTGGACGGTCTGAGCGAACGCCAGTGCCGTGTTGAAATCGGCGGTGCCATTGCCGGCGAATCGTCGATGGAGTTCATTCTACCCCGAGTCGTCCAGCAGACCAAGGAGGGCGGCTTCGACTTCGCTCGCCAGACGGCACATCTGGACATCCACTGTGGACCCAGCGCCGCCGAAGTCGTGTCTTGCGGAACGGATGGGGCGCGCATCTCGACCACGGCGCCCCCCTCCGAGATGGAGAGTCTGCGGTTCGCCGTTGATGACGGCCGCATCTCCTGGGAACCCGTGAACGAAGCTGTCGGCGCGTAGTCGCTGCTACAACAGCGACACCGGCCGGCGCCACCTCAACTCCGGCCCGGTTGTCGCCCTGTGCGCATCGTTACCGGCCGCCTGCGCGGCCGCACCATCCCCTTCAGCCCCAAACGCCACGGTGACATTCGTGTCACCTCGGGCCGGCTGAAAGAAGCGGTCTTCGATCGCCTGGGGTCCTGTCTGCAGGGTCTCCGCTTTCTCGACATCTGCGCCGGCTCAGGGCAGATCGCCCTCGAGGCATACAGTCGTGGCGCCACGGTGACCGCCGTCGAACCCGACCGCCGGCGACGCGATCTGCTGCGTGCGTTGATGCGCCAATGGGGGATAAACCAACTCGAGCTTCTCGGTCGACGTGGCCAGGGCGCCCTCACCGACCTGGCCGCCGATGGTCGTAGTTACGATATCGTCTATCTGGACCCACCGTATCATGCGCGACACAATGGTCACCCCCTGTCCGAGGTTCTGCTGTCAGCCGTTGGGCAGTCCGGCGTGCTCGCCACCGATGGCTGGCTCCTGGTGCAACATCCCAGGGAGATGGACCTGTCCGAACGGGTCGACGGTCTGCAACGTGCGGAACTTCGCCGGCATGGTACGACCGTCCTGAGCGAGTATCGTTCAACTGCATGAAATCGCAGCCCCCATGATGGCCGCGTCACCTGAAGGAGTCGTGCAGTGAAGATCACCAGCGTCCGTGCCACCGCCGTCCTCGTTCCCAGACCCACGCCCTTCACCTGCAGTCTCGGCACCCACGCCGGCAGTGAAAATGCCGTCGTCGAGATCGAGACGGACGTGGGCATCACCGGTATCGGGGAGGCGTCGAGCATCTGGGACCGTCTGGGTCGCGGTTGCGCCGACGATATCAACGGACTGCTCGCCCCAGCCCTCGTGGGGCTCGACCCAAGCCAGATTCGCCTGGTGACCGATGCGATGGATGTTTTGTTGTCGCCCCGGTCCGCGCCCGCCAAGGCAGGCGTGGAAATGGCCCTGTGGGACATCCTTGGAAAGAGTCTCGGCGTCCCCGTCTATCAGCTGCTGGGTGGCGCCGTACGTGACCGCGTCGCCCTGTCCCGGTCCTTGTCGATGGGCACCGTTGAGGAAGTGCTCGCCCAGGCGGATGCCCTCGTCGCCGAAGGCTATTCGACGCTGAAAATGAAGGTGGGCCGCGACCACGATGCCGATCTGGCGAACCTGACGGCTCTGCGCCAGCGATTCCCCCATCTGATCCTGCGCGTCGATGCCAACATGGGCTGGCCGAATGCGAAGAGGGCGGCCCGTTACATCCGTGAGCTGGAGGCATTCGACATCGAACTCGTCGAGCAACCACTGCACGAGCGCGATCTCGAGGGCCTGCGCTTTCTACGCGAATCGGTGCAGGTACCTATCATGGCGGATGAGTCCGTATGGACCCCCGCCGATGCCATGGCCTGCGTCAAGGCAGACGCCGTGGACGTCTTCAATGTCTATGTCGCCGAAGCGGGTGGGCTCGGACCCGCGGCGCGTATCTTCGGCATCGCCGAGGCGGCGCGTCTGACTTGCATCATCGGCAGTATGCCCGAACTCGGCATCGGCACCGCCGCCCAGGCACACCTTGCCTTCGCCATGCCCAACATCGGCTTCGCCTGCGACGTCAACGGTTGTGTCTATCAGGCCGACGACGTTGTCGACCATGGGTTGCGCATCGAGGGTGGTTTCATCTACCCGCCCATCGGTCCGGGACTGGGCGTACGGCTGGATCCCGAACGTGTGGCGAAGTACCGCATCTGATGCGCTTCCGTCCTTGCATCGATCTGCACGAAGGCCGCGTCAAGCAGATTGTTGGCGGTACTCTGCGCGATGGCGAAGCGCCGCAGACCAACTTCAACTCCGCTCTCCCCCCTGCCTACTACGCCGAAATGTATCGGCGTGATGGTTTTGCCGGTGGCCATGTCATCATGTTGGGACCGGGCAATGAGGAGGCCGCCACCGAGGCGTTGACTGCGTACCCCAGTGGCTTGCACCTGGGCGGTGGCATCAACGCCGACAACGCCACCCTGTGGCTCGAGCGTGGCGCCGGCAGCGTCATCGCCACCTCTTTCGTCTTCCGCGACGGGCAATTGCAGCAGGACAACCTGGAACGCCTTGCCGAAGCGGCCGGCCGTGACCATCTCGTGCTCGATCTGAGTTGTGCACCCGACGAGTCCGGTCGTTACGTAGTCGCCACCGATCGCTGGCAACAGCACACCGACTTTGAGGTATCGGCGGCCAATCTCGAGATGCTCGCTGCCTATTGCTGCGAATTTCTTATCCACGCCACGCAGTTGGAAGGCAGGCAGACGGGTGTCGACGAACAACTCATTGCGCGCCTCGGCGATACAACACCACTGCCGACAACGTATGCTGGTGGCGTGCGCTCCATGGCAGATGTGGACCGCATCGAGCGCCTCGGGCAGAATCGGCTCGATTACACGGTGGGCAGCGCCCTCGATCTGTTCGGTGGGTCGGGTGTAAAATACACGGAGCTCGTCAAACGCCACGGTGGTATGCCTCAGGAGAAACCATGAGTCAGCCAAAGAAGATCGCCGCCATCTCTACCGTCATCTGGAAGGACAAAGCGTCCCACGCACGGACCATCGTTGGCAAGTATCTGTTCGGCTTCAACGAGGATGGCCACGATCCACGAGGCGCTGACCCTCGGCACCGACGAACTCGCCGTGGACGGCGTGCTCCTTGTCGCCGAACTCGGTGACTACGAAGTCAACGACAAAGAGCAGAAGTTGTATCCGCGCTTCGAGTTGTTCCTGCAGATCACCGACACCTTCCGGCGTTGCCATCGTGCGGTGCCGGTCTTCAACGACAAGCACCTGTCGTATCGCTGGACCCATGCCAAGCGCATGTACGACATCTCGAAGGAGCTCGACTTCCCCTTCATGGCGGGATCCTCTCTGCCGGTGAACTACCGTTATCCCGACATCGAGTTGCCCCTTGGATCAAGAGCTCGGTATGGCCTCGTCGTCGCCGCCGTGCAGTGCCTGGAAGGAGCTGCCATCTGGCAATTTCTAGACGCCACGCCCTGGGCCCAGAAGCTGTTCGACGCGACGCTTGAACGGAGCCAGAGACCCGCAGCCGACCCGCGAGATGACGACAAGGCGGCGCTCTTCAGGGTGTGGTATCGTGACGGCGTGGAAACGGCGATCTTCCGCCTGCCCGCCGGTGCCGGCGATTTCTGTGTCGCCGTGGACGTGGAAGGACAGCAGGAACCACTGTCGACGATGATATGGCGCAGTCGGCACGACAACCGCAGCTTCGATGCGGTGATCCTCCGCATCGACGAGATGTATGAGAGTGGTCAGTCCACCTATCCCATCGAACGAACCTTGCTGGTCAGCGGTGTGCTCGACCTGCTGTTGGAATCACGCATCCAGGAGCACCGACGGATCGAGACACCGCAACTCGATGTCGCCTACCATGTGGGCGAGCGCTCCTTTCACGTCACCGCGAACAGTTCAACGCCCTGGGGTGTTATGCCGTCAGCGTCAGATACAGATTGATCGCCGTGAAATTGATGATCGCCCAGATCGTCAGCATCAGTCCCATCTCTACGGCCAACGACATACGCCGCCCCTGTTGTTCCCGCATCGCCAGGTGCAACACACCGTAAGCCATTGGGATCAGCAGCAGGTTGTTGGCATTGGCGCCCAGCAACACCAGTAGAAAAGGAGTGTCCCCCTTGACTACGATGACGAACAGCCAGAACGCTGGAAAGGTGGTCTGAAGAATACGGATCCAACGGGCACGCCCCGCCTCGCTCTGCACACCCGCCAGTCCGACCTGCCGCAGAAAATCGACGCCGATCCGCCCCGAGCTGGCGGCAAAAACGAGCAGCGTCGAAAACAGCGTGCAGAAGGCGCCCACCATGAACACACCCTTTGCCGTCGGCCCGAGGGTTTCGGTAAAAATCAGCGACACCTGGTCGACGACGGCGATGCCCTCGGGCATCACCTGCAGCCGTGACAGGACCGAGGCGCCCAGCAGGTAGTAGGCACAGGTGATGACGAGGGCGATGGCGGTGCAGACGCCGGCATCCATGGCCAACACCCGCATCCAACCACGATATCGTTCCCGCCACTGTGAGCTGCCATCGTCGGGACCGATAAAGCGTGGATACCCCTTCTCACGCACCCAGTACGGGTACATGAACAGTTCGACGGCGGTGGCCCCCACCGAACCCATCAAGGCGAGGGCGATGAAGGCGCCATCCGGGGGCATGGCGAATGTGAACCCTGAAGCGATCTCGGTGAGGTCCATGGCGTGGGGCGTGCCCTGTAGTACGACAAGACAACCGATGACGACAAGGCTGAAGGCCGCAACCAGCACGGTCACCATCTTCTCCAGGTCCTGGTACAGCCCACGCCACAGCAGGGCGACAACGAGAAGGAACACGAAAGTCGCCCAGATCTTGTAGTGGATGGCCGGCAGAACCGACGCCAACAGGCCACCGACAGAACCGAGAATGCCGATGACCGCTACAAAGACCGAGAAGTAACCGATGGCACACAACCAGGCCACCCAGGAGGTCTTCAGCAAGCGGGGACCGGGAACACGATCGAGGGCGGCGATCGTCGTGTCGTCATGTAGCAGACACTGACGACCCAACTCGAGCTGGATGAAATACTTAACGACACTGGCGACGATGACGCCCCAGAGGAAGACGAAGCCGACGTCCGCGCCCATACGCGTCGTCACCAGCAGCTCCCCAGAACCGACGACGGACCCGGAGACGACAACACCGGGACCAATATTGCGCAGCAACCCACCGATGCCGGTCGGTGCCGGCCGCGTGAGACTGCCCTCCATCTGTGCACTCATGCAATTGTTCTCCCAGTTCCGGTTTACGATCAGATCAAAGTAAGCTCTCGGAGCCACACCGACTCAAGTGGGCTGTCGTTACGCCGCGCCTGGGCTTAAGCTTGCAGCATGTCGAGTGTCACGTACGCAAAGTCGATTCCCGTCATCGCCGAACCGGACGTACTGGTCTGTGGCACCGGCCTGGCCGGGCTCGGCGCGGCGGTCTCCGCCGCGAGACAGGGGGCATCGGTGTGGGCGGTGGACCGGATGGGCTTCGCCGGCGGTTTCTTCACCAACGTCATCGGCTCCGCCTTCGACGGTTTCGTCTACGAGGAAACCGGGCGACCCGTCGTTGGCGGCCTCGTCTTCGAGATGCTCGAGCGCATGGGAGTCATCCCCCCCGGCTCCGGTGGCGACCACGCTTACAACGTCAATGGTGACTTCACCGAAGTGGAGAAGCACCCCGAGCGGCTGATCCCGCGCTGCGACCCGGAGCGCTTCAAAAGAGCGGCGGACGAAATCCTGCTCGGCGCCGGGGTACATCCGTTGTTCCACACGCAGGTCGCCGATGTTCTGGTCGAGGCTGGCCGCATCGATTCGGTGATCCTGAGCAACAAGGCCGGCCTCGTCGCGATCCGCCCGAAGATGGTGATCGATGCCACCGGCGACGGCGACGTCGCCGCCTGGGCCGGTTGTCCCTACGAGCAGGTCGAGTCGCTGCAACCTATGGCGCTGCACTTCCGCATCGCCTATGTGGAACTCACCTTCGAATTGCGTCGCAAGTGTGCAGCCGTCCTCGAACGGGCCCGGACAGCGGGGCGCATCGGCTTGTACGGCGGCCCCTGGCCGGCGACCTTTTCCGGACGCGACATCTACTTCAACGCCGTGCGCACGCCCGGGGATTGTACCAATCCGGAGGATTGGACCCAGGCGGAGATCCGCGGTCGTGCCGACGCCTGGCGCATGTTCGAGCTCTGGCAGCAGGAGTTGCCAGAGTTCGCCGACGCCTACTTCTTCACCAGCGGCCCCACCGCCGGCGCCCGCGAGTCGCGCCGCATCGTCGGCGATGTCACCCTTACGGTCGACGACATCCGCCAGGCCCGACGTTTTGACGATGTCATCGTCCTCGGTGCCTGGCGCCTCGACCGGCACCCACAGGACGACGCCGGCTACCATGAGCAGCCCGTGGTGCCCCCCTACGACATCCCCTATCGAACATTGCTGCCCCAGGGGGTGGACAACCTGTGGGTTGCGGGACGCTGCCATTCGGCCACATCTGAAGCCCTGGCCTCGAGCCGGGTCACGGCGAACGCCATGGGCATGGGACAGGCGGCGGGCACGGCGGCGGCCCTCGCCGCCCGTGGCGGCTACGGCTCTCGCGAGGTGCCCATCGTCGACTTGCAGGACCGCCTGGTGCAGGCGGGGTGCATTCTTGATCCCACGATATCCACGCAGTCTCACACAGGAAAGGTCCTATGACAGCAACATCAGCAGGCCGCGTCAGCGGCAAAGTCGCCATCGTCACGGGGGGCGCCTCCGGTATTGGCGAGGCCACCGCCAAGCGTCTGGCCCGGGAGGGCGCCTCGGTGGCAATCGCCGACGTGGATGAAGCCAATGGCAAACGCGTCGTTGCCGAGATCGGCGCTGCCAACGGCGAGGCGTCCTTCGTCAAGACCGACATATCGAAGACAGCGCAGATTCGCCGCATGCTGGAGCGCACGGAGCGTCGTTATGGGCGCCTCGACATCCTCTTCAACAACGCCATCTGGTTCCGCCACGGCATCGCCACGGAGCTGGATGAAAAGGATTGGGATCTAACCCTCAATGTCGGCTTGAAGTCCGTCTTCGTCACCGCCAAATACGGCATACCCATCATGCGCAAGACCGGTGGCGGCGCCATCGTCAACACCGCCTCCGTGCATTCTCTGGTCAGCTTCGCCAAGTCGACGGCGTACGACTCGGCCAAGGCGGGCCTCATGGGACTGACCCGGACGCTGGCCATCGATTTTGGTCCGGATATCCGCGTCAACGCTGTGTTGCCGGGGGCCATCCTGACACCACTGTGGGACAAGGAGAAGGTGTCGGCCAAAGAGCGCCGCCGTTATGCGAAGATGGTACCGGCCCAGCGCATGGGCACCGGCGAGGACATTGCCAACGCCGTGTTATATCTGGCCTCCGACGAAGCCAGCTTCGTCACGGGCACGTCTCTCGTCGTCGATGGCGGTATGCTGTGCCGCTCGGAGTGAATGAGCCGGATTAGTCTGGGTAGATGAAGGCGAGCACCGCGCTGCGACCTTTACGTCGAGGGCGATCGGTAAGTGGCAACGCCTCGATACGGAAGGTGTGCGGATCACCTGAGAGCAGGGCGAGTTGTTGACGCGCCGGAAACCAGCCCTGTTCACGACAGCGAGCCGAATAGGCTGCGTAACTGATCGCAAAATCGGCAACTGCGGTCGTCGGGCTCGAGCACGGGTGAGCCAGGGCCCGGGGGCAGGGGTCCACTGCCAAAACCAGGAAAGAGTGTGTGTGCGATCTCGTGAAATAGCGAAAATCGGGTGCGCGCCACTCGCTTCATTCTTCTTTCATCTTCTTAGCGCGGCGGGGCAGCTTCAGTCGATTGTGCCGCCAGTACGAGATCGAGACGCCCCGTCGCGTTCACGCGGCGGGGCGTTGGCATCTCACATTCAGTGATAGCTGTGGAATCCCGCCGCATAACTTGCGAGCACCCCATCGGCGTCATGGTCACTACCCGGTTTGTGGATCACCTCCACCGAAAAATGACCATCGAAACCGTCTTTCTCCAGCAATTGAAGCGGTGTCGCATGGTCGATGATACCCTCGCCCAACGTGGCACTCACCTGCATCTGGCGATTGATATAACTGCCGTCGTGGGCGTGTATGTGGCGGGTCAGATGACCGAGGGCCTGAAACGACTCCGCCGACTTCTCCATCATGCGTTGGGTATGCATAAAATCCCATAGCACACGTAGCCGTTTGTGGTCCACCGCCTCCACGACTGCCCGCACCGGCGCCGAGCAGCACCAGTCATCGTGCGTCTCCATCAGCACCGTCACGCCGGCGCCTTCCGCGTCGTCCAATACCTGCCGATACCCCTCCGCCGTATAATCGACGACCATCGCCCAGGGCGCGGAGGCGTCGCGTGGACCACCGAAGGTGCGGATCAATGGGCAGCCCAGATCCGCCGCCAGTTCGATATAACGACGTAGATCCTCCACATGGCCGTCGCGTGTATCAGCATCCGGCGTCGCCATGCGCACACCAGTGGCCAGACAGCAGATCGACAGCCCTTCGTCGTCGAAGCGGCGACGCACATCAGCCCGGGCCGGCGCTGTCAGGTCCTTTTCGATACCACTGGCATGCCCCCACTCGACACGCGGCTCCACCCCTTGGTAACCATGCCGATTCATCCCCGCCACAAGCTCGTCCAGACTCCAGTCGGGACAAACACTTGTCATCGTTGCCAGCTTCGTCATCCTCTCTTCTCCTGCCTCTCGTTAAGGCTGTTCGTCGCGATGCCACCCATGCCTCCGTCTGGCAGGCAAGGTGACGCT